>Ga0315281_10014502_pt1 | contig 10624 bp, 6 predicted proteins | sample YL17G07_0_MG_FD_204540 | JGI IMG/M metagenome (GOLD analysis project Ga0315281, IMG submission 204540) | Sediment microbial communities from Yellowstone Lake, YNP, Wyoming, USA - YL17G07_0 | ecosystem: Environmental > Aquatic > Freshwater > Lake > Sediment | place: USA: Wyoming | collected... | reverse complement strand
TCGTGGCCAAGCGTGCCTATGGCTTCCGCACCTCCTCCCACTTCAAGCTCGCCATCTACCACTGCTGTGCCAACCTCCCCCTACCTACCTGAACTCATGCACACCATCGGGAGAGGAGCCCTGAGATACAACCAGGATCCGGCCGGCTATGCCGACCTCCGGAAGCGGGTGGCCGGCGCCATCGAGACGCTGGGGGCCGGCGCCTCCGGCGGGGCGTCCCGGCCGGGGGAGGGAAGCATGACCCGAAGCGCGGTGCAGGTGCTCATCGACGACATGACGACGCCGAACGCGGTCCGGCCGCACGGGATCGACGCGGACTGGGCGAAGGGCCCGCGGATCGGGCAGGGCGACACCTGGCCGGCGGGATGGACCTGCGCGACGCAGTGGGGGCAGATCTACTTCGCCAGCGAGGGGAGCCCGGCGGTCAACGTCCGGATCCAGGTCCGCGAGCCAGCGTACTGGGTCCTGAGCCGCCGGGACGGGCGGTGGCATCGTCTCCAGTACGCGGTGACGCCCGAAGGGGCCGCGTACCGGGAGGACTTCGCCAACGACGAGAACGTGGCGGCGGACGCCAGGAAGGAACCGGACGGGTCGGTGTCGGTGCGGCTCCTCCCGGGCCATAACTACCACTTCTGGCCGTCGAACCCGGGCCGGGTGGCCGTCGAGGTCGCGGACGTCGGGGGCCAAGTCGCCGTGTTCTACGCCCGGCTGGTCGTCGACGACCCGCGGAAGGCCGACGACCGCCCGCGCGCGCGGCTCATCGGGTCGTGCGGGGGCGACCATTGGCGGGCGCTCGGCGTGCCCTGGAAGGCCGACTGGAGCAACAACGGCGACTGGGCGATCGGGAGGTTCAAGCCGTTGACGCCCGAGTGGCAGGCGTTCACGGCCTGTTCGCTTCCCGCCGACGCCGTCCGCCGGACCCCCCCTCCGGTGTCGCTCGAGCCGGCCTTCGACCGGCCGAAGCGGCCCCGCTGACGGGGTCCCGGGATCCGCTGGCCGTGACACGCCGCCCCGGGGGGTGCGCTCCCGCGCTGCGAGCGGTACGATCGGGCCTGTGCGGGATCTCGTCGCGCTCGGGGTCTGGATGCTGACGGGGCTCGTGGCGGGCGCCACGGACCTCGTGCCGGAGCGTCCGGGGGCCGCGCCGAACTACTGGTGCACGTGGTCCGTCCAGAACTACGTCTTCGGCCAGGGCGCGGCCGCGCTGGACACCCGGGAACTGGAGGGCGCCGCCGGGTACCGGCACGCCCAGCAGGCGCTGACCGAGGACGCCGTGTTCGGGCCCCACGGGTGGGCGAACTCCTTCTTCCCGGCCGTCCGCGCCGACCTGTACCTGCTCTTCGACGACGGCCTGTTCCGCGACGGCAACGCCTCGTTCCAGGTGGACGAGCGGAAGTTCCCGTCCCTCGCCGGGCTGGCGCCCGAAGAGCGGATCCGCCGCCTCGACGGGATGGCCCGCGCCGCCGGCTGGCGCGGGGCCGCGCTCTGGTGCCGCACCCCGCCCCCGCCCGGCGACGCCGCGGACGAACTGGTCCGGTGGAGCCTCCACGCCGGGGTCTCGTACTGGAAGATCGACGGAGGCGACCGCGAGTTCGGCCTCATCGGCGCGGCGGCGCGCCTGCACCCGAAGCTGGTCCTGGAGCACGTCCAGGGCGCCGGCCCCTTCAACGGCGACTGGCAGCACGGGGTGGGCCGCTACGGTGCCTTCCGCGACGATTGGCACGAGAGCGCGTGCCTCATGCATTCCGACGTCTTCCGCACCTACGACGTGAGTCCCGCGCTCTCGTTCGTCACGACCCTCGACCGCGCGGCCGAGGCCCTCCGCTGGGGCAACAGCCACGCGGTCCGGGCGCTGGTCAACGTCGAGGACGAGGTCTGCCTCGCCGCGACGCTGGGATGCGCGATGGGCGTGATGCGCCATCCCCTGGCCGGATTGAGGCCGGACGGGGATCCGGACCCCTTCTTCAAGAGCCCGCGGCACTGCAAGCGCCGGTGCGACGAGGTGGTGCGGGCGCTCCGCTGGCAGCGGCTGGCGGCGCCCTTCGCCGACTCGACCCGGGCCCCCGTCCTCGCGGACGACGCGGTCCTCGTCGACTCGTGGACCTTCAAGCCCGGCGAGACGTGGCTGGCGGAGGCCGTCGGCCGCACCGTCCGCCAGGGCGCGCCCGCGCGGGTGAGCCGCGGCCTGCCCCTGCCCGAGGTCCGGTGCGACGGCGAGCCGCCGTTCGTCGTGGCCGGCCGGTTCCCGTCCGGGGCGGTGGCGGTCCTGGCCGGCGGGCGCATCTCGCCCGACCGGGGCTGGTGGCTGCCCCTGGCGGATGTCCGCGTCGACCTGGGCTCCGCCGGGGGCCCGATCGCGTGCTTCGGGCGCTTCCGGTCCCTGGTCCTGCGTTTTGCGCGCCCGCTGGACGGTGCCCGGGTCCTCGCTCAGGATCTGGCGGCCCGGGGCTGCGAGGACGTCACGTCGCAGGTGCGAATCTCGGGCCGGGACCTCACGATCGACGGCGGGCTCATCGACCGCCTCGGGCTTTCCGCCGCCACTTCCGGCGACCTGTCCGATCCTGGACTGCTCCTGGAGGTCCTCCGTCCCCGATGAGCGCCCGCGGCCGTGTGGACGAGCTCGTGGCGCAGGTCGGCGTGGAGGCGGCCGGGGTCAAGCTGGGCGTCGCGGCGCTGCTGTATACCTATCGGTGCTCCATCGCCTGCCGGCACTGCCTCTTTGGCTGCACCCCCACCCGTCCCCGCGTCCACACGTCGACGCCGCGGGCCTTGAACCACCTGCGCGCCCTGCACGAGCTCGGCCGCGTCATCCACATCGCGGGCGGCGAAGCCATGCTTTTCTGGGACGACCTCCGGGACGTGCTCGAGCGGTCGTTCGCCGAAGGCGTCCATCCCCATTTCATCGAGAGCAACTGCTCGTTTGCCGTGGATGACGCCATCGTGGCGGAACGGCTGCGGGTGCTGAAGGCGAACGGCGTGTCGGGCATCCTCATCAGCTCCGATGCGTTCCACCAGGCGGTCGTTCCGCCGGAACGCTTCCTGCGGGTGCGGCGCCAGGCGTATGACCTCTTCGGCGCCCGCAATGTCTGGTGTTCGCGCGAATCCGACGACGCGATCACGGCCCTCGCGACGATTGCCGCCGATGAGGCGAGACTGCGCGACTACGCGAGGGGGTATCGGCCGAGCCTGGTGGGCACGGCACACCGGGAATTGCGCCGGTTCTTCGACCCGCTCCCGGTCGGCGAGGGTTTCTGCGGCACGGCGGACGCCCCGGGATGCCCCGTCGAGTTCTCCGAGCGCATCTGGGAGGTCCACATCGACCCGTACGAGAACATCCAGACGAACTGCGGCGTCATCATCGGCAACGCGGAGAGGACCACTCCGGCCGAGGTCCTGTCCCGTGGCCCGGCCAACGCCAACTTCATCGCGCGCCTGCTGGCCGACGGCGGGCCGTATGCGCTCGCGAAGATGGCCCGGGAGCGGCACGGATTCGCCGTTCCCGGCACGGCCGTCAGCAAATGCGACCTGTGCTTCACGACCCGCCTGTTCCTGCGGGGATTCTACCCGGAGATCCTGGGTCCCGAGGAGGTCTACGCGCCCGCGGCTTGAGGCCGAAGGGAAGGGGAGCCGCGCCTCCGCACGACGCACACCCCGTAGGGTCCGAGCACGGCGGCGCCGTTCGCGATGCGGCCGACTATCGGCGTGATCCCGGTGCCCAGCCGCACCCGCACCGGTTTGGCCAGGTGGTTGACCGCGAAGGTGACGTCCCCGCGCCGGATCACCTCGACGTGCTCGGGGACCCGGGGGCCGGGTGCGACGCCGGCGAGGGACAGGGCGTGGTCGATGAGGCGGCCGGCGAATGCGGCGTCGGTGCGCACGGCGGCCAGGTAGAGCGAGGTACCCCGTCCGGTCGTCTTGCCGACGAGGGCGGGCTGGCCGGCATAGGCGTCGGCCGTGAACCTGGCCAGGGCCCGGCCGCCCCGGAGCGTGACATCGCCGGCCCAGGAGGCGGCCGCCCCCCGGGCCGCCCGGCGACCGAGCGAGCCGGCCAGGGGCATCGTGAACGCCCGCTTCCTCGGGGCCGGCATCCACAGCGCCTCGTCCGCGTCGACCTGGCTCTCGAGGTACATCCCCCCGTGGATCTCGCACCCCAGCAGGTCCTCGAGCCCGTCGGGACCGGGGTGGGAAAGGTAGCTGGCGCACGTGTCGCGCATACCGATCTGGCCCACCGCGAGGACGGTCCCCCCGCCCTCGACGAATCCCCGCAGGCGGGCGGGGAAGCCCTCGGGGACGATGACGGTGGAGGGGAGGATCAGGAGCCGGTATCCGGACAGGTCCCGGTCGGCGGGCACGAAGTCCGCGATGATGCCGCGCCGGTAGAGCTGCGCGTGCAGGTCGATCATCAGCCGGGTCGGGCTGACCGGGCCGTTCACCCGCGAGGCCTCGTAGGCCCAGAGCGAGTCGTAGTCGTGCAGGATGGCCACGGGCGCCTCGGGAAGCGGCAGGTCGCCCAGCCCGAACTCGTCCCGGGCGCGCCGGATCCCGGTGAAGCATTCCTTCACCGCCCGGTACCGGTGCCGCGGCTCGCCCGAGTGCTCGAGGATGCCCTGCAACTCCTGCTCCTGCCCCGAAAGGCACGTGCGCCAGCGGAACACGAGGTGGGCGTCGGCGCCGTGCGCGAGACTGCTCCAGGCCCAGGCGTTGAACTGGGCCGCGCGCGGCGGCCGGTTGTGGTCCAGGGCCCCGGCGCCGGTCTCGGTGAGCCAGTGCCGGCGGCCGGGCTTGATCGACCTGAACACGTTCATGGCGAGCGCGCTCGCGTCCATGGTCGCGATGTCGAAGTACAGGTCGTCGCACGCCACGTCCAGGTCCGCGAAGAGGCGGTAATAGTCGATGTGGGGGAAGATGGGCCCCATGCCGTTGGTCGTCACCAGGGTCCCGGGGTGGTTCCGGCGGATGACGGCGGCCTGCCGCCGGGCGAACTCGACGAACGTCTGGGACCGGAACCGCGACGTGTCGAGGTTGCGGCTGGCGGCCTCACCCCCGCGCCCGCCGAGGCGCACCTGCCCGAAGTCGGAGTAGTCCATGCTCCAGAACCCGGTCCCCCAGCGCCGGTTGAGCTCGCCGACCGACCCGTACCGGACCCGGAGCCATTCCCGGAACCCCGACTGGCACGAGTCGCAGTGGCACCAGCCCGATTCGGGGCCCAGCTCGTTGTCGATCTGCCAGCCCACGACATTCGCGTGCCGCGACACCTCCCGGCTGAGGACGTCGGTGATGCGGTCGCAGAAGCCCAGGTACGTGCCGCTCGTCGGGCAGTAGTGGCGCCGATGGCCGTGTTCGGCCCTGGTCCCGTCCACCCGGACCATCAGGGTCTCCGGGTGCGCGGACGTCAGCCACGCGGGCGGCGTGGCCGTCGGCGTGCACATGAGCACGCCGATCCCGCGCCGGCCCATGGCCTCGATGCTCCGGTGGAGCCAGCCGAGGTCGTACTGCCCGTCCGCGGGTTCCATCCGGCACCAGGCGAACTCGCCGATCCGGGCGAGGTTGATTCCGGCTTCCGCCATCAGCCGGCCGTCCTCTTCCAGCCGGTCCTCGCCCCAGTACTCGGGGTAGTAGGCGCAGCCGAGGTACTTCATCGGGGCCGGGGGATGCCCGGTGCCGCGGGGTTCAGCGATGCGTTCATCCGGGTAGGATCATAGGCGAGAAACGGTTCTCCGCTCCCTGGACGCCGGCGAACTACTTCTTGTCCACCAGGTCGTAGACCCTGACGTAGTCCACCAGCGTCTCGTCGTCGGGCGGATCGACCTTGCGGATGTCGCCCGCCCAGCTCGTGAACTCGATCTCGTCGCTGAACTTGACGTACAGCGGGACCTGGCAGACGCCGCCGGCCTTGGACCGCCAGGTCTCGGCGCCGTCCACGAAGAAGACGTATTCCTCCGGGGTCCACAGGAGGCCGAACGTGTGCCATCCCTCCATCACGCCCTTGACGGTGGCCTGGTGGCCCTCGCTCTTGTGGGCTTCCCCGTACCCGTCCCAGTGCAGGGTCTGGGGGACCTTGTCGTCCAGCGCCGGCTTCTCCATGATGTCGATCTCGGTCCCGTCCCGGCCGCCGTCGCCCACCTTGTTGACCGAGTCGTTGAACAGCCAGAACGCCGGCCAGTGGCCGGCCTTCCGCTGGAGCCTCATCCGGGCGACGTAGTAGCCGAAGGCGTGCTCGAACTTCCCCTTGGTCCGGGCGCACCCGTCGAAGTAGGTCGCGCCCTCCTTGAACACCTTCAGGGCCAGGCTGCCCTTGCCGTCGAGGACGACCGCGCGCCTCGACCACAGGGCGTCACGGCGCTTGTACTCCGGGACGTCCCACTTGGAGGCGTCGAGGACGCGACCGTCGAACTCGTCGTTCCAGGCGAGCTTCCACTCCCTTCCGGCCGGGGCCGGGGGCAGCTGGTCGGCGGGGGAGGGCGTGGCGGCCACGCTAGCCGCGGCGACCGAGGCGAGGAGGAAGGACAGCAGGGGCATGGATCGCATGGGCACCTCCGGCAATCATGTTGGTGCAGCTACCGTACCATAGCCCGATACCGTGGTGTCGGGGGAACGGGGACGCGCCTTGGATCCCAGGTTGCCCTGGCCCCCGGGAATGGAACCCCGGGCCGGCCGGGGATCCGAACCGGCGGACGGCGCCGGGACATGGGATGATGGCGGACATGCCGCTGTGGATCGCCGGCCCGCCCATCATCTGCCCCGTGTCGGACGCCGCTCACGCCGTCGTGGCGGTGAAGGATCCCAGCGTCGTGTTCCACGGCGGGCGTTGGCACGTGTTCGCGACCGTCGCCCTCCGTGGCGGCGGGTGGAGCATGGAGTACCGGAGCTTCCGCGACTGGTCCCGGGCGCCGGCGGCGAAGCCCTTCTTCCTCGATGCGAATCCCAACCTGGCCGGTTACCACTGCGCGCCGCAGGTCTTCTACTTCCGCCCCCGGAAGCGGTGGTTCCTGGTTTTCCAGTCCCAGCAGCCCCAGTATTCGACGTCCGACGACGTCTCCCGGCCGATGTCGTGGACGAAGCCGCGGGACTTCTTCCGGGGCGTTCCCGCGAGCGTGGGGGATGCGACCTGGATCGACTACTGGTTCATCGGGGACGACGCGTTCATGTACCTCTTCTTCACCGGCGACAACGGGAAGTTCTACCGCAGCCGGACCCGGCTCGGCGACTTTCCCGAGGGGCTGTCCGAGCCCGAGGTGATCGTCAGCGCCCGCAAGGAGGAGTTCTACGAGGCGGCCCACGTGTACCGGCTGGGGGCCCGCGGCACCTGGGTGGCGCTGGTGGAGGCGGCCGGCCCCGGATGGAAGCGGTACTACAGGCTGTTCACCGCGGAGCATCTCGGCGGCGCCTGGCAGGACGCGGGGAGCACGTTCGAGCATCCCTGGGCCGGCATCGCCAACGTGACGTTCGGCGCGGGCGTGGAGCCCTGGACCGTGGACATCAGTCACGGCGAGCTTCTGCGGCAGGGGTGTGACGAACGCATGGTCGTGGACCCGCGGAGGCTGCGGTTCCTCATCCAGGGGCGCGATCCGCACAGCGACGGGCTTCCGTACGGGGAGCTGCCGTACCGGCTCGGCCTGCTGACCGCGACGGATACCGGGGCGGAGGCGCGGGCCCTGAGGCTGGGGCCGGAGGCGCCCCTCTACGAGGCGGGTCCGGACTCCCGGCTGGACCTCGTGGACGAGGTCACGCTCGAGGCGTGGGTCATGGCCGACCCGATGCCCCGGGAAGGCGGACGGATACTCGACAAGTCGGTGCCCGGCACGGTCGACGGCTACCTGCTGGACACCTACCCGGGCAACTCGCTCCGGATGATCACTGCCAACGGCCACTGCGGATACGACGCGAAACTGCCCGCGGACCGGTGGACCCATGTGGCCGGCGTGTATAGTGCTTCGGCGAGGATCATGAAGCTCTACGTAGACGGCGCGGAGGTGGCGAGCGCATCGGGGGATTTCCCGCCGATGACGACGACCGCGGTCCCGCTCCGGCTCGGCTCCGATCCGGAGGGGGGCAGCCGGTTCCGGGGCGGGATCGCGCGCGCCGCCGTGTACCGCCGGGCGCTCCCGACGGGCGAGATCGCGGCGCGGGTGGCCGGGGGCGCGGTCCCCGACGGCGCGGTGGCGGCCTGGGAGTTCGGCGGGGACGCCGGCCGGGTGATCGAACCGGCGACCGGGGACCTCAAGCTGGCCCGGCTGGGGGGCGGGGACGACATCCCGGGAGCCGCGCCGCCGCCGGACGAGGCGCTCAGCCTCTGGTACCGGCGCCCGGCCCGGCGGTGGGAGGAGGCCCTCCCGGTCGGGTCCGGCCGGCTGGGCGCCATGGTCTTCGGCGGGATCGAGACCGAGCGGATCCAGGTCAGCGAGAAGACCGTGTGGGCCGGGCCGCCGTGCCCGGAGCACCGAAAGGGCGCCGCCGCCGCGATCGCGAAGGCGCGGGAGCTGGTCTTCGGCGGGAAGTATGGGGAGGCCGAGGACCTCGTCCAGCGCGAGGTCCTGCCACCCGCGGTCGAGCCGCGCAGCTACCAGCCGCTGGGCGACATCCGGATCGCGTTCGACCTCCCGGACGGGGTCGCCGAATACCGGCGCGACCTCTCCCTCGCCACCGGGGTGGCCGCCTCGCGGTTCAAGGCGGGCGGGGTAACCCACACCCGCGAGGTGTTCGCGAGCGCGCCCGACGGGATCCTGGTCGTGCGGCTGTCCGCCGACCGCCCGGGGAGCGTGACCTGCCGCGTCTCGCTCGCGCGTCCCGGCGCCGCGGTGTCGCCGGGGACGCTCGTCCTCCGGGGCCGGGCCGCCCACGGCGACGGGCACAAGGGGGTCAAGTTCGAGGCCGCGCTGGCCGCCTTCCCCGAGGGCGGGACGATGGGGACGAAGGGAACCGAGATAGAGATCGGGCAGGCGGACTCGGTCCTGCTCGTACTGACCGCGGCCACCGACTACAACCGGGCGAACCCGGCCAGGCCGCTCAAGGCGGACCTGGGGGCGGCGTGCGACGCCCGGCTCAAGGCGGGGGGGAAGCGGGGCTGGACGCGCCTGCTGGCGGCGGCGGCGGCCGACCACGGGGCGCTCTTCGGGCGGGTGGCGCTCGACCTCGGAGCCGCCCCGCAACGGCCGACGGACGAGCGGCTCGAGGCGGTCAGGGGCGGCGGGGCCGATCCCGCGCTGGCCGCCCTCTACTTCCAATACGGCCGGTACCTCCTGATCGCGAGCTCGCGGCCGGGGGACCTGCCGGCCAACCTGCAGGGGGTCTGGAACCCGCACATGAACGCGCCGTGGAACTCCGACTACCACACGAACATCAACCTGCAGATGAACTACTGGCCGGCCGAGGCGTGCAACCTCTCCGAGTGCGCGGGGCCGTTCTTCGACTTCGTCGAGAATCTCCTGCCCGCCGGCCGGGCGACCGCCCGGGAGATGCTCGGGTGCCGCGGGTTCTGCGCCGGGCACGTCAGCGACGCGTGGTACTGGACCACCCCCTACGGGGCGACGCGGTGGGGGATGTGGGTCCTGGGCGGCGCGTGGTGCGCCCAGCACTTCATCGAGCACTGGCGGTTCACGGGCGACCGGACCTTCCTCCGGCGCCGGGCGTATCCCCTGCTGTCCGAGTGCTCGCTCTTTTTCCTGGACTGGCTCGTCAGGGACCCCGCGACCGGGAAGCTGGTCTCGGGCCCCACGAGCTCGCCCGAGAACGGGTTCACGGCGCCCGACGGCCGGGTGGTCACCCTCTCCATGGGGTGCTCCATGGACCAGGAGGTCGTGTGGGACACCTTCACGAGCACGCTGGAGGCCGCCCGGGAGCTCGGGATCCGCGACGCGTTCACGCGGAAGGTCGGGACGGCGCTCGCGGACCTGGCCCTGCCGGGGATCGGGAAGGACGGCCGGCTCATGGAGTGGAGCGCCGAGTTCCCGGAGCCCGAGCCGGGCCACCGGCACCTCTCGCACCTCTTCGGCCTGCACCCGGGGCGCCAGTTCACGCTCACGGGGTCGCCCGGCATGGTCGCGGCGGCGCGCAAGTCGATCGACTTCCGGCTGGCCAACGGCGGGGGGCACACGGGCTGGAGCCGGGCGTGGATCATCAGCTTCTTCGCCCGGCTCCGGGACGCCCGGCGGGCGCACGAGAACGTGGTCGCCCTGCTGGCCAAGTCCACGCTCCCGAACCTGTTCGACGACCACCCCCCGTTCCAGATCGACGGCAACTTCGGGGGCGCGGCCGGGATCGCGGAGATGCTCCTCCAGAGCCACGACGGGGACCTGACCCTCCTGCCCGCGCTCCCGGACGACTGGCCCCGGGGGTCGGTGCGGGGATTGCGCGCCCGCGGCGGGTTCGAGGTGGACATCGAGTGGGAGGGTTCGCGGCTCGTCCGGGCCGGGATCCGGTCCCTGCTGGGGCGTCCGTGCCGGGTCAGGTACGGCGACCGGGTGGTCGAGCTGGCGACCCGGAAGAACCGTCGGTACGTCCTGGACGCCGCGCTGGCGCCGGTGCAGGACCGATGACCGGGCCGCGGGCCGGGGGCGCCGCATGACCTCGCGCGAGCGGCTCAAGCTAATCATCGCCCGCAAGGGGGCACAGGCCGACCGGACCG
>Ga0315281_10014501_pt1 | contig 10625 bp, 9 predicted proteins | sample YL17G07_0_MG_FD_204540 | JGI IMG/M metagenome (GOLD analysis project Ga0315281, IMG submission 204540) | Sediment microbial communities from Yellowstone Lake, YNP, Wyoming, USA - YL17G07_0 | ecosystem: Environmental > Aquatic > Freshwater > Lake > Sediment | place: USA: Wyoming | collected... | reverse complement strand
GTGCTCCTTTCAATTCTACCTCCTCCGGATTACCTGCCGCATGGCTGTTACAATCCCTTATGCAGCCTGGTACCATCCAATTACTGCGAAGCAACCGTTGCCGGGGCATCCTCATCGGTGGTGACGACACCATTTACCAGCATGTCGGCAATCTCATCTTCGGAGAAGCCCAATATCTCCTTATACACGTACAGGTTGTGCTCGCCGACGCATGGGGCTGGCCTAGTCAGTGCACAGGGAGTCTGGGATAGCCGGTATGCGGGGGCATGATACGATTGGGGTCCGATCACCGGATGGTTCAATATCCGGAAGTGCTCGCGTTGCTTCAGGTGGGGATCACTGAGCAAGTCTTGACCCGTTTGTACTACTCCGGCAGCGATGCCCGTTCCCTGGAGTATGGCCATCGCCTGCTCGGCAGTAAAACCTTTTGTCCATTCACCGATCAATCGGTCCACTTCGTCCTCCTTTTCCTTGCGGCCAAGCACGGAGTCGAACCTCGGGTTTTTGGCCCACTCCGAATCACCCATCACCTGCCGCAAACGCTGCCAATCCTCATCGTTCGTCACCGCGATGGCTACCCAGCGGTCGTTGCCACGGCACGGATAGACACCATGCGGGCACATGTAGCGGTCCCTGTTCCCCCTTCGCTTGAGCAGGTCCTGGTTAATCACGTAGTCCAGGACATGAGACCCCACGAAGCTGAGAGCCGCCTCCAACTGCGCCTGCTCCATGTACATCCCCAGCCCTGTCTTCCGACGTCGCAGAAGAGCCCCCATGAGCGCAATCAATATGTACCACGGCGAAATGAAGTCGGAATAGGCGGTCTGCACATAAGTGGGCGGGCTATCCGGCCAACCCGTGATAGCGCAGAATCCACCGATGGCATTGATGTGGGTGCCAACCCCCGAAAAGGCACGATATGGCCCGTACTGTCCGAGCATGCAAGTGCTGAAGTAGATGATCCGAGGGTTGATCTTCCGACAGCTTTCATAGTCCAGGCCCAGCTTGGCCATGGCGCCAGGAGCCATGCTCTCGCCCATGACGTCGGCCCAGCTTATCAGTCTCCTCACCACTTCGCGTGCCCCCGGATTGACCAGGTTCAGGCTGATTCCGTATTTGTTGGCATTGTACTCCGCAAAATAGGCACTGCGGTTGAAGCCGGGGATATTATCCTTGAAGGGAGGTGCTGACCTCATGAGGTCCAAACGGCGGTGAGTCTCAACGCGAATCACCGTCGCTCCATGTTCTGCCAGCTCACGGCCCACTTGCGGCCCGACGCCCGCCCAGGTGAAATCGGCAACGTGTAGTCCCTCAAAAACCTGCTTTGTCATCTCGCCCTCCATCTCTGATTCCGGTTGGTAAGAGAATCATATGACCCCGTTTGCCTTCAGAATGCCCATCTGTTCGAGGGAAAGTCCCAGTTCCCCGACGAATACCTCCTGGTTGTGCTCTCCGATAAGTGGGGTACGGCGACTGATTCTCCAGGGGGCATCTGGTACTTTGATGGGCGCGCCGGGGTAGGTGATGGACTGGCCCAGCTCCGGGTGTTCTACGGCCTCCCAGTAACCCCGTTCACTCAGATGGGGGCTATTGACCAGGTCCTCGATCGTATTGCATGGCGCCACCATAATGCCCCTCTGAACCGCACCCTCCATCAGCTCGGCCTTTGTCTTCGTCTTGATAAACTCCGTCACCTGGTTATCTATCCAGTCTGCTGTCTCCTGAGTTTTCTTTGACATGTCCAACTGAGACCAGTTGAAATCCTTGAGCTCTAGACACATCCCCTCTTCGTTGGCCCACCGTATTAGGGCAGTCGAAGACTGGGCCAGTCCTAAAAAAGCTCCGCCGCCAACAGTAACAATGGCGTGGCCGTCTTTACATGGGAAGACAACTTGCCCGGTGACTGGCCCAAGAGGGGGTGGCCTGACGCTTATACTGATCTGCCCAAGGCCGACTATGTCTGTTTTCAGAAATTCGGCGATCTCTAACACGTACATTAGCGTCAATTCCACCGCGTCCTGCATGGAAACATCTACATGCTGTCCCTCTCCGGTGAGCTGTTGATGGTAGTACGCCATCATGGAGCCCAGGGCGCCTTGAAGGCCAGCATGAAAGTACGCTTGAGGATCACAGCTCATACGGACGGGAGGGCGCCCCAGCTCACCCAGTATCCTCACCATGCCGCCCATGGCCGCGCCAATTATGTCGGTGGCACGGTAATGGGCATAGGGTCCTGTCTGGCCGAAAGGAGTAATGGAGGTCATGATAATGTCCGGCTTGACTCCCTTCAGATCCCAGTAGCCGATCCCCAGTTCGTCTAGGTAACCTGGCTCAAAGGATTCCACCACTATGTCGGCGGTCTTCACTAATTGCTTGAAGAGCTCTCTTCCCTCATCATTCTCAATATTCAGAGTGATGCCCCTCTTACTGGTGTTGGTGGCAAACCAGAACAGGCTCTTCTCCGGGTCGGGGATATCCTTATAGAAAGGGCCGATGTTCCGTGAAGAGTCTCCCCCTGGTTTCTCAATCTTGATGACATCGGCTCCAAAGTCCCCCAGAACCTTGCCTGCCAAATGCCCCAACTCGTTGGTGAGATCCAGAACTCGACAGCCGGCTAACAGTGACTCCTTCTTCTCCACTGAACTCCTCCTTAATTCAAAGTTCTACCGAGTCGTTCCGCTAGGTCATGTCTTCAGTGGTGCCTTGATCGATAGCGATTCGAACCCCCCTTCTCCTACAGAATGAGTGCCACCTTTACCCTGAGGCTGTGGTGAACCAAAGGTAGCCATTATCGCATCAATGACCTTGTCGTCCACCTCTGCATGCTCCTCGGTGTCGCTGGCATAGTCAGTGAATCCTTATTTCGATAATGTCGTGTACAGCCAATGAGCCTACCGATGACTCAATTTGCCCAAAACTCAACACTCTTGTTCACCAGATACCTGCCACTCTATTCAGAAAGCCTCAAGAGGCGTCTGATCTTTTCATAGTTGGCAGCGTTGATACCAGGGAAATCGGGTGGAATATACCCCATGGCCTTTAGAGTGGGTTCCTCCTTGTGATGTATTACTCCCTGTCGCCATGTGGCGAACACATCGTGGTAGAACAGGTTTTCCACCTTCCGTCCAGTCAGTTTCTCGTAATACGCCACTGTCTCATCCGGCCCTGGGAGGCCTTCCAACCTGGGCAATCCATACCCTTCACCCATATACCAGTCCACGTGAAGCATCCAAGCTAGATCAGCCTCGGCATCCGCCAGCATAGCCGTTTCCCAATCCAGCACCGCAACGACGTTGTCATCCTGGCAAATGACGTTGCCCAGCCTGGCGTCACCCCAGCACAGCGAGACATATCTGGGTATCGGAACGTTCTTCTTCAGCCATTCCTTGGCCGCGTCCAAGACCGGATCAGTCGGCGGGGTCGCTGTGCTCATCATCCACTCAAAGTAGGCTATGTGCTGGTCGATGGGATCAGTGCCTGTTTTCGGAACGCCGAGTAACTCCATGGCTGCCCGATGCCAGTCCAGGGTGTGGATCTTGGCCATAACCTCTACGGTCTGGTTCCAGATTCTGGCCCTTCGCTCAGGGGTGGAATCAAAAAGAGGACCCGCCACATGGTACGGCGGGTTATCCGGCGGAATCCAACCCTCGACGTGCTCCACGATGCAAAACGGATGACCGATCACCGATGGATCCTCCTCAAGCCAAAGGGCTTTGGGCACCGGGATTCCTGCGGCATGCAAGTGCTTGAACACCAGGAACTGCTCTTTGATATCGTACCTTGGGTAAAGGGGAAACCGCGGAGGTACCCAGCGGATGACGAGCTTCTGCCGCCGGTCCACTCCCGCTTCCTTCCAACGCAGCTCCAAACTGTATGTCTCATTCGAAAGACCACCCTTCGGTCTATCTAAACCCGAAAGTGCCAGATCTCTGGCCCCTGGCATTTTGCTTTTGAACCACTGGGTCAATCGCGTTCGCACATCATCAAGATCTAATCCCTGTGTCATGGTTGCCTCCATTTGTCATAGTTATGGCGCATCAACTGCTCTACGGTAGCCCTAACTCTGGCCAGGTACCTCTAACATAGGTTTGGCAATTGCCCCAGCCTATCGCACCACCCGCCGGATCCGACACCCTGATCATGCAGTCTCGAAACTGGTTGATCCGTTCCACGGCTACAGGGTCAGCGCAGTTCTCAAAATACTCTCCGGATAAATGAACTGCTCCGCGCCAGCTCCCGTGGTACTGGCCCAAGCCACCGTTATAAAGGCCTGTGCCCAGGTGGAAACCTGTATCGCTAATGGGCTCCACATCCAAGGTGCGCACAGAGCCATCGGCCATGGTGAAGACAAATCGGCCGCCCAAGAACCGCTTGTTCCTCTTGTTAAAGTGGATCTCGGGTTTCAGCGAAGCAATCATCTGCCTGCTGCCATCGGGGTTTTCGAAGCCCCCTTGGAATTTCACGCGTCTGAAGCCTGGACCACTGAATTCCAGGTGATAGTGGTGCAAAGCATAGCGCAACCCATCCTGACGCTCAAAGAAAACTGGGTTCCAGATGGCCAATATGTTTGACTCGATATCGGCGGGCTCGAGGTCGGTCAAAGGCGTGCCAACCATCGGCCGAATCCCCCACGAGTGGTCTCGCGTTGATACCCAGGAGCGGGCTGATATCTCAGTCCTCTGGCCTTCAACCTCAGCCCAGCCCTCTGCAGTCCCCGTCTGGTGATATCGGATTTGATCGGCATCGCGGCGGACGCCGTGAAGATCGCGACGGTCTTCGCGCTCCTCCAGCCAAGCGGGCACGATTCCTTTGAAGAGTATGTCGAAAGCAATGGGCTGAATGTTGTTGGAATCGAGCCTCACCCCGATGGCTTTGAGGGGCTCGACAATCTCGTAATGAATGGGGCCCACAGACACGCTTTCAGGATCGGAAGCCAAGGCGCGGCTGCCTCGAACGGTCCACTGCTCCACGCCACGGGAGACTCCCGCATAAGCGTCCACTACATTGCGGTTGGTATACTTACCGAAGCCAAAAGCCAACTGCAGAGAGCCATCGCGTGCAGCGGCCATGGCGCACACCTTCTCGGTCCAGGAATAGTCGGCCTGCGACACTGTGGCAAAAGTGTCAACGATCTGATGAATGAACCATTCATCTGAAGGGAGCAGCGGCCCAATCGATCCGGACATGTCTTGCCTCCTTTTTGAATTTGAGAAGCTACATGTCTAGAAGCGCCCAGTACGGCGCCTCCTCTTTGATCACCCGAATCATGGCATCATACTATCGCCATGAGATCTCTCCATATTGTGGAATGATGGCCTCCTGTATGCAGCCAACGCATCGGCCACCTGTGGTCAGGAGCCTACCGCTTCAAGTCTTCGACATACCCGTGTTCGATGATGCCGTAGCCTATGCGGTTGCCCATCCTGAAGACCGAGATGCCATCCCGCAACATAGTCTTATCGAACTGGAATATCCCCGTAACCATGGGTTTCTCTCCGATGACATGGTACTGGCGGCCGCGTTCATCTTTGAAACGCGCCTCCACACCCAACTGGCGTGTGCCGGCATCGGTGGTTTTGACGTCCATCACGACATCCGAGGCCCAGGACAACTCCTTGCCGTCCCAGAGGCAACCGACAAAAATTGGGTAACCAGGCGTCAGCTCGAACCGCGACGTATTGAACCAGAAGTCAGGCTCGAATTCACCGCTGAGATACGTCCATCCATAGTACTTGGCCCAGTCGCGCTCGTGGCCCCAGCTCTTGTCCCGATGGCCAAGGCCATCGAACTTGTAGGGCACGCCGCCGATGGTTACCGTTCCGGTGACAAACGCGCCCTGCTCAATATGGGCCATACTTTCCTCGAACGTGGCACCTGCTGGGCGCGGAAACATGTACGCTGGGCTGAAGCCCTGCCAGGTCAGATCGAACCCGCTGCTACCTGACTTGTAACGCAGCCTGAAGCGCTCGAGCGGCTTATCGATATCCACCGAAAGGCCCCCGGCCTCCATGTGGCGGGGTTCCATCGGCGGCAACGGCGCCAACTTTTCATAGTAACTGTGGACAACCACGTTCTTGTGGGTGATAAAGAGGTAAACGTTTGCCTGCTTCTGGTTTGCGAGCATCCCGAAGCGGAATACGACGCCGATCTCCTGCTTCGGATCATAGATCGGGAAATAGTAGCTTTCGTTATATAGGGGGAGCGATTTGGGGCCGGGCATATGCCGTTCGTCGTCTGCTGGTGTCGGTAAGCTCTTGACCCACTGCGTTGGATTGTATTCAACCGCCATTTCTCTCCTTTCTCATAGTGAGCTTTTCGTTAAGACGCCTCGGTCGGCTGGGATTGCTAGATGCTTCTCTAGTACGTGGTCTTCCTTGCTTGTTACATCGCTGTTATCTGGAACGCTGTTGGTCTTCACTACACTCCCAGCTTACCCCGGCTCTGTAGCTCATCCGCCACTTTGGCCAGCCCCAGCTCTTCCAGTGTCCTTCTGGTGGGCCAACCCGAACTCTTATCCCAGCCCTCCAGCTCGTAGTACTTCGTTTTCCACTCTTCAAACCTGGCCCTATCCAGCGTCCTACCTACGTTGCCGGAGTACTTCCACTCCCCATCCTCATATACGGGCAGCGAGTTTGGCCTGGGAGATGGTACCGAATACACATATGGAGCGAACACCTCCATGTCGCGGTGCCTCCCCTGCAATACCCAGATCGCCCTGTCCAGGTTCCAGATCCTCCTGCCGATCTCCATGCCATCAATAAAGCTTATCCCCTTACCAGTAACCGCATTCAGGAACCTCGGCTCTCCTTCTGGAGTATATCCCAGCATGTCTGGGGCATTGGGGTCAATGAAGTTCGGCCACAAGAAATCGCAGTAGCCGACAGAGTCTTTCCAGAACCTGCTGTAGCGCCTGAGCCAGGCAATCGTCTTAGCTCTACTGGCAGAATAGATGCCGGTAGGCCCCTCACTGTTGTCAAACATGAAGGGGTCGCCCTGAAAGGGCAAGACCTTCTGGGAGAGGATCTCCACCATCCGCTCTGCCGAGACGATAGGCTCTACGCCAGCTACTTTGGCCACCCGGGGGATTTGATGGCATGGATGATTAAGGCTATGATCATTGGAATCTCTCTCCCCTAGGACAGTGGCATACTCCTGGTCAACTTCCACCCTTGGGTTATTATGCTCCGAGTATCCCCAGTGAGGGTAGGGCAGAAGCCCGGTTTCCGTATCATCCTTGAATCTACCCCATCTCTCTGCCGCTCTGGCCAGTCCCTCAGCCAGAGTATCCCCTATTCCCGCTCTGTAGGCTATCATCTTCAAGTAAGCTTCTTTGAATTCTGATGTAGCCCATCTGTCAAACGGTAAGTCACAATGAATTGTCTGTCCAGGACCCAGGATGCCCATGGCATAAAGGGTTATAAGGTAAACATCGCCAAAAAACACGTCATAGATGTTAAGGCCATAGTCATTAGCCAGGTCAGTTACCCGAGAGCGATCCTTGACGAATTGTTGCGAGATGTCAAGCGACTCTAGCAGAGAACCTGACCATTCCCCGGTGGACATCCGCGACTCGGCCGCTTCTGGCGGAAATATATTGACGAAAGGCCAGGCAGTGGAGAAGCAGTGGGCCTCATTGGCTAGGCCGCTGGCTGCTCTCCGGCTGCAGGCCACCGGGCAACCCTGGCATCCTTTGGGTCGGCATGGTTCTGCAATGGGAGTAATTGTGGCATTCCCCGGACAGCGGTTAATGTCCCAATAGTCAGAGAAGTTGGCTCTGGGGCTTTCATGCCTGGGGTCGTCCACATTGAACTGGAAGTTGGTTTTGTGCCAGAGCCAGGCCGCCATCAAGGCCCTGGGGTCGGCCACCTTCACGCCCCCTGTTCCAACCACACCGATCGCCTTCAGGTTCTTGGCACCCCACGCCCCCCCAAACCCACCCTGCCCAGCAGCCCAGCCGGCATCATGCATCACCGTGCCTATCCGGCTTAGATGCTCGCCGGCCTGACCAATACACAGGACCGCCGGCTTCTGTCTGGTATAAGCACCGCCAGTGACCCTGGTCCAGATCTCCTCCTGTGTCTTCCTCGTTCCCAGCCCCCACAATCCTTTAGCATCTTCAATGGTCACCTGGTCATTCGCGATGTTGACCCACACCGGTGCCTCCGCCCTGCCCTCGATCACTATGCCGTCCCAGCCGGCGTACTTGAGCTGAGCGGCAAAGCGGCCACCAAAGTTGCTTCTGGTAAACCATTCGATCGGATATCCCTGTGGGCCGATCCCTTGCATCTCGCACCTGGTAGAGCCTGGAGACAGGGTCCCAGCCATGGGTCCGGCCATTATGGTGATCACGTTCCGCGGATCAAAGCCAGAGATGGTCTTGTCCGGACAAAGGTCCCAGAAGATGGCTGACCCCAGGCCATGTCCCCCCACCCATCGTTCATACTGGGCTGTGTCTATGCTGCTCACCGATCTGTTACTCAGGTTCAGCCTCAAAATCTTGCCTGCGTATCCGTAGCTCATCGACTCACCTCTGGTCTTCTTGTCCTTAATCTGTCGGAAAACCGAGCCATCCCCAGTGTTTGTTCCTCAGGTTCACATCGTATCCGGTACCCTCATCAGGCGCTTCGTGTACCAGCTTTATACATCTCATAGGGCATATCTCAACACAAGCCTGCCTGCCACCAGGACCCCCTTTTTGATCCCAGTAGGGAGTGTTAATGCAGAGGTCACACTTGACAGCAACATCCTTCTCACGATGCCACACCACCCGGCTCGGCTTGTACGGACAGGCATCCCGACAGGCCATGCAGCTATTACACAGCGTTTCGTCCACCATGCTCACGTTGCCATTGGCCGCGTGAACGTGCAGCGCCTCGGTCGGGCAGGCCTCCATGCATTTAGGGCTGACACATTGCCGGCATATAGCCAAAGCAATGTCATCAGGAAATCGCCCCCAGGTCTCCTGCACGATCTGTATCCGGGACAGCGCGAGGTCTATTTTACCTTCGTGCACAAGGGAACAGGCCATCATACAGGACATGCAGCCACTGCACTTCTTTCTATCAGATACCAGATACCCTTCCTTGATTGCTGCGCTCATCTTTGGCTGCCTCCTTTGGCTTGGCGCTTGGCTTATCAGAGAGTCTCTATGATCAAGTTGACAGCAAAATGTGCTCCCAAAGCAATCGCAATCTGAAAGAGTTTCCGCATTCTTTGGGAGTCTCAGCACCCGTGCGCTGTCGATAGCATCAAACAGAGCTACACCTGTGGCCCCCCTAGCACCTGCGAAAACTCTACTACCACACCATCGGGATCTAACGCAACGGCCAATTTTACCTTCCACCCCTCTTTTTCCCAGATGTAGGGTGAAACCTTAAAACCGAAGCCATGTCTCTTCAGGTCTCGTTCCAGCTTCTCCATGTCGTCTACAATGAGGGAGATCTCGACTAGACCCGTTGATGTATACTTGAGGTGCTGAGCAGGTCTCTTCCTGGCTTTAGGAGACTTGAACTCGAACAGTTCAACCATGTTCCCGGCGTCGTCGGTCAGACAGACCGCCCTCATGAGGACGCCGGTCTCCATAACTGCCCTGTCTGCATCTGGACCTGACTCCATCACGTCCATATACATTTTTAGCCCCAGGCTGTCTCTGTAGAAAGCCAGCGACCTTTCCATGTCCGCTACAGTTATGCCAGCATGACTCAGACGCATATCGAAAACCTCCTTTCGTCGTTCTTCATGATGAAGCGACGGGCTCTCTCCACGGAGCCCCGCACGCTTGGACTGCGTAAGCCTGTTTGATGATGAGGATGGGATGGCTCACTGATAGCCCCGTGCCTTGCTCGATCTGCAATTTGCACCCGGGGCACTCTGTAACAATCATATCCGGCAATGCTTCTCTAATCGCATCAAACAGAGCCTGCCCAATGGCCATAGAGGTAGGGTAGTTGCTCCGTTTGAAACCAAAAGTGCCGCCCATGCCACAGCATCCTCTGTCAATGTGGGTCACAGTAAGACCCGGTATCAACCTCAGCAACTCAAGGCGGCTGTCAATCGCTTCCTGCCCCAGAACCTTCAGGTGGCACGGGGCATGGTAGGCAATATGAAGCCTGATGGGCTGAAACTCGGTGTCCAGAACACCGCGCGCCCTAAGCCTGACCAGGTATTCCATGATATCGTACGTCCTTTGCGCCACCCTCTCTGCTTCTTGCGTTCCGAGTAGCCTCGGATACTCCCGCTTTAGCGCCAGGGCACAGCTAGTGCAGGTGGTCACCACATCGCAGTCAGCCTCTGCCAGCCGGCGCACGTTGGTTCTAGCCCGCCTTAAGAACGTGCCACGGCCACCATAAGACAGGCGGCCAATGGAGCAGCACTCAAGATCGGGCGCCATCACACGAAACCCGTTCCTCTGAAGAACTTGAACCGCGGCCTCACCAACCTCCGGGTCAACGAAGTTAGCTGTGCAGCCAGCGAAGTAAGCAATCCTTTTGTCCGTCCTTATTGCCTGCCCCGTCCGGACTTCGCCTTCTCGGAGCGAAACCACTTGGCGAAGGTCTTGCGTTGAACCCGCGGCAGTTGCCTCTCTTTACTGATCCCTAGTGTCTTCTCTCCCATCCAGCGTAATG
>Ga0315281_10014500_pt1 | contig 10625 bp, 12 predicted proteins | sample YL17G07_0_MG_FD_204540 | JGI IMG/M metagenome (GOLD analysis project Ga0315281, IMG submission 204540) | Sediment microbial communities from Yellowstone Lake, YNP, Wyoming, USA - YL17G07_0 | ecosystem: Environmental > Aquatic > Freshwater > Lake > Sediment | place: USA: Wyoming | collected... | reverse complement strand
AGACTACCGATCCCTTGACTACCTCCCCAGAATGTTAGAACAGAATACCCGAGCGCCACCGTTGGAACAATGAAGGGTATGTTGGCGAGCGTATCGATCGTGCTGACCCAACCAGACCTGCTTCTGACGATGAACCACGCCATTGGTAATCCCGCTGCGAGATCCATCAAAGAAACGGTCACTGCGATCGCGAACGAAGCAGCAATCGCAGATCCTCCTCGGTTTAGGAGATCCGGATGGGACAGCATCTCAAAGATCTTTGAGCCACCTAGCAAGATCCCGAAAACAGGCGGGACGAACACGATGACAAGAAAGAACAGTACACCAATCGCGTATGCCACGATACTTCCGCTGCGCGAACCGGAGATTGAGTCGAGAAAGAGCACAACCCGTCTGCTCAGGCTCATCCGCGAGCCTCGAGCCGGTCGGCCCATTTCCGACCTGTCTCGCACTTCCTTGCCTCTCCCTATCCGTCACGCACCCGACCCACGCTAGTGAGAAGAAAAGGCTTGCGCCCTCCCCATGTTTCATTCAACAACATATCAGCGGGCTTTCCATGTGGACACTCGCATATGGGTCAGGTCGCGTTGCATCCGGCACTGCCATGTGCTGGACTGCGAAACGGGACCGTGCTCTGACTGATTCAAACATATCATCGCAGATCAGGCCCTCCTCCGGTCAAAGGAACGCCGGCCCCGTCCCACGTAAGGGACGTCATTCTAACGTGCTTGGAAGCTCCAATTCCATTGCACTAAGACTATCCTGTCTTAGCTCCTTGAAGTATGGGTCAACGTAATCTTGACGTAAGCCTGCTAGACCAACGTGCCCAAGAACGGCTATTTTGGTTGGTCGGTGTGTAGAACCCATAAGGTGTCCCGGCGGGGGTTCGCTAGCAGGACAAGTGGAGCAGATGACCGTCTTGGCCGAACCTGAGCTGAAGCAGAGGAGGTTCCTCTGTGAGAACTGCGAACGGGAGCTTTTTCTAAACGCACTCTACTGCGACAACTGTGGCGGAAAGATTGAGTGGCCGGAGAAATACAAGCCGATCCTATCTGGCAAGAAGCACGACGAGAAGGGCAGCGACAAGCACCCTCGCGAGAAGAAAGACTAGCGCGAAACCTCAAAGAACCGCCGACACCATATTTCTTAACGCTCAGATCATCACGCTGGACAGTCTACGCCCTCAAGTTCAAGCACTCGCGATTGAGCACGGACATATCGCCAAGATTGGAACAGACCGTGAGGTACTCTCGGTCGCAGGAAAAAACACAAAAGCATGGAACTTGGACGGAGCGACCGTTCTGCCTGGCTTCACTGATTGCCACACACACCTCGTGAGCTATGGCATCCAACTCCACGGCGCAAATCTCAGGAAAGCCACCTCGATCTCAGAGATCCAGAGTATACTCAGAAAGCAAGCTGAGAAAACGCCCCCCGGAACATGGGTACTCGGATACGGATGGGACCAAGAAAAACTGAATGAACGGAGATTCCCAAATCGACACGATCTAGACTCTGTCGTATCCGACAGACCAGCATGCATTACGCGAGTATGCGAACACATATGCACCGCCAACAGCCCCGCGTTGCAGCTCGCAAATATCACGAGGACGACCACCCCCCCTATAGGGGGGGTTATTGACCGGGACGAGACGGGAGAACCAACCGGTGCGCTCCGAGAGAATGCAATGGGGCTTGTGCTTTCTCACATCCCAGCCCTTGATGGCGCAGAACTGCGGAAGGCTATCTCATTGGCTATGCACAAGGCCGTTTCCGCAGGTCTGACATCAATCCATTGCATCGTTGATCAGCCTCAGCATGTCCGTGCTTTGCAGGCCATGAGTCGTGCAGGTGAACTCGGTGCAAGGATCTATGTCTTGATTCCGGATGAATGGCTTGGCCCAGCGGGCGAAATAGGTGTCTCAACGGGATTCGGCGACGAGATGCTCAGGATCCAAGCCATCAAGGTGTTCACCGATGGATCGTTGGGGGCCCGCACAGCAGCACTAGAGAGCCCCTATTCTGACTCGCCAGACACGCGGGGAGTCTTGATTCACTCGCAAGACAAACTGAATTCCATTATCGAGTCCGCGTCTCGCCAAGGATTTCAGATTGCGATTCATGCGATTGGAGATCATGCAATCGCAATGGCGCTAACGGCCATCGAGAATGCGAGAGATGTCGTCCCACAATGCGACAAGCTGAGGCACAGGATAGAGCATGTATCGGTCCTCAACCCTGACCTGATCAAGAGAATCAAACAGGCAAAAGTCATCGCCTCAGTCCAACCCCATTTCATACCCTCTGACTCATGGGTGCCAGCACGCGTTGGCCGGGAGCGCGCGAAGCTCGTCTATCCGCTTAGATCTCTGTTGAGAAGTGGAGCAACCGTGGTGGGAGGATCTGACTGCCCGGTTGAACCGATCGATCCCTTGGAGGGCATCTCTGCTGCAGTGACTTCCGCAACAAGGGACTATGGAGAACGTATCGACACTCAGGCCGCGATCGAATTGTTCACAAAGAACGCGGCATACGCAACGCATGAAGAGAAGCTGAAAGGAACGATTCAAGAGGGAAAGGTGGCGGATCTAGTTCTGCTTGATCGTGACCCCCTCAAGGTTCCGCCGGAACAGATACGGCAGATCAAAGTGCTGGCGACTGTTGTCGGTGGCAGGATTATGTATGGGTCGAAGAGATTTCAAGCTATGAGAACTTCGAATGGGCGGCGCCAACTAGCTCGGAGACACTCGTGAACCCGTTCGCCTTCAGATAGGTTGAGAGTCCCTCAGCAATCTCTGAGAAGACCTTGAGATCTTTCTGAAGGATCGCGGTTCCTATCTGCACAGCGCTTGCACCGGCTAGGAAGAACTCCACAGCATCCTCCCACCCCATGATCCCCCCGACACCGATTATAGGAAGCCTGACCTTCTCGGCAAGCTCGTACACACACCGAACCGCCACCGGCTTGATCGCAGGGCCGGATAGACCGCCGATCTTGGCTGAGAGTACAGGCTGTCGAACATGTATGTCGATCAACATTCCCTTGACTGTGTTGATGGCTGTGATCGCATCCGCACCCGCTCTTTCGACAGCACGACCTATCTCAACGATGTTTGCGACGTTCGGAGAAAGCTTGACGAAGACCGGAATATCGACTGCTCTCTTGACACTGCGCGTGACCTTGGCCACGATCTTTGGATCCTGACCGATTTCAGATACTCCGGAAACGTGCGGGCACGACACATTCAACTCCACCGCATCAGCACCGTATGTTTCTGCGACCCGCGCCGATTTCGAGTAGTCAGAGATTGAGAATCCGAATAAGCTGACTATGACCGGAACGCCCGACTGCCTGGCTTCGTGGATCTCGTCTTTCATCAGCCTGATTCCAGGACTCGCGAGGCCAATAGCATTCAGAAGCCCAACAGGCAGCTCAACGATCGTGGGACCGGGATTACCCTCGCGCGGTTTCAAGCTCGAAGACTTCGTAATGATGGCACCCGCACCAGCTTCCACAGCCCGTCCTAACGTCAGACCTGAAACACCCAAGAACCCAGAAGCGAGCATTGTTGGATTGCGCAACTTCAATCCGGCGATTTCTATCGGGAGGCCGCTCAACAAACTACACCCTGACGTGAATCACGATTCAGGCTGTATCGAGCTCTGACTATTAACGCTCTGTCGGCATGAGGTCAGCAAGGCTTTATCTCGACATCACCTAGTCCTATGGCGACCAAGTGTCTAGAAACGTCGATGATTCAAGGGAGAATGAGTACACGTGGAGATCTATATTGTAGAAACGCCTGCAGGAGTCTTCGCCATCGACAAGGACGGTTCAGCGATCGAGAAGGCGCTCTTCGGCAAGAAAGCAGGCGAAGCAGCTGAGAAGCTCAGGCAACTCCAATCCGGAATCGCCATTCCGGAACTGAAGGAATTCATCCAATCGCTGAATAAGACAGGTTTCGACACTCTGGTCACAGAGACAGACGCGCTAGCGAAATCCCTGAAGTCTACCGCCACGACGTCAGTCAGGGTTGAAGCCGGGACCGCTACGGTGACACAGTTCCGGGAGAAACTCGCCACGGACTGGAAAGGACGATCGAAGTGGCTGAAGCAACAGAAACTCGATGTCAAACCGATCGAGAATGTTGAGGAGTACCAGAGATTCATCCGTCAGGTAACGGTGGAGCTCGCGCGAGCTGCAGTGACCACAGCGACTGCAAAGCGTGACCTCTACGCAGTTCAAGCCGTACGTGCCATCGATGACATCGACAAGACGATCAACCTCTTCGCGGGGCGGATACGAGAATGGTACGGGTTGCACTTCCCCGAACTCGACCGCCTCATAGAGAAGAATGACACCTATGCGCGGCTTGTCGCAGATCTTGGCCTGCGATTAAACTTCACCGAGGAGAACCTTGAGAAAGAGGGTATCCCGAGCGAGAGAATTCCGCAGATCGCGTCATCAGCGCGCAAATCGATGGGAGCCAATTTCCCGGAAGAAGACTTGGAGTGGTTGCGATCCTTCTGCAATGATACTCTGGAACTGGCGAGGTTTCGAGAGAAGGCTGAAACCTATGTTGACGAGGTGATGAAACAGGCGGCCCCGAACACTACCGAAATGCTAGGGCCTCTGTTGACCGCTCGACTGATGTCGATTGCGGGAGGACTAGAGAACTTGGCCAAGATGCCCGCGAGCACGATGCAGATCCTCGGAGCAGAGAAGGCACTTTTCAGATCGTTGAAGACCGGAGCCCCGCCGCCGAAGCATGGAGTGATCTTCCAGTATGCCTCAATTCATCAATCCCCTCGGTGGCAGAGAGGCAAGATTGCACGAGCGCTTTCCGGCAAACTTGCAATAGCGGTAAGAGTTGACGCGTTCGGTGGCGACTACATGGGTGGCAAGCTTACGAAGGATCTAGAGAAGAAAGTTTCCGAGATTCAAGCGAAATACAAGGATCCACCGATACGAGCGCCTGAGAAGGAACCATTCTTCAGAAGACACGATGAGGGCCGCAGACGTGATCGACGTCGAAGACGTTAGCTCTCACGAACGATTCGATGGCGTATACTGGGTCAAGTTCCAAGACAACTCACATCGACTCGCTACGATGAATCTGAGTCCCGGACACTCGGTCTACGGAGAGCAACTGGCGAAGTTCCGTCGGAAAGAGTATCGACTGTGGGACGCCTACAGAAGCAAACTTGCAGCTGCAATACTGAAAGGGATCAAAGAAGTTCCGGTCAGTCCAGGTCGTAGGGTCCTCTACCTAGGCGCAGCAAGTGGAACCACGGCAAGTCATGTAAGCGACATTCTAGGGGGAGAAGGCGCAGTTTTCGCAGTCGAATTTGCTCAACGTACGATGCGTGAGCTAATCGAGCAAGTCTGCTCTCAAAGACCGAATCTGTCTCCGATACTGGCGGATGCGAGACATCCAAGCGCGTACAGATCTCTCGTGCCTCCTGTGGACGCAGTCTATTGTGACATTGCCCAGCCCGAGCAAGCAAGAATCCTGGCAGACAATTGCGACCTGTTTCTGAAGGAAACAGGGAGCGCAATGATAGCCATAAAATCCCGGAGCGTCGACGTGACCATGAGCCCGGGCGCAGTATTCTCTCAAGAGAAACACACACTTGTGGAAAGAGGATTCAAGATCATCGACACGGTCCGATTGGAACCCTACGAGAAAGACCACGCCATGATCGTCATCACAAGAGACAAGTAGCTACTCTTCCCTGTCTCAGAAACCACGTTCAACCCGGATCATTCTTTTGCGGTCAACTTCGTCTGGGCCAAATCCGAATCGATCTCCCGGAGGGTCTTCCAGGACCTCCTAACGATCGGTGGGTAATCGGCGTGTGCACGCCGCCATTTTTTCAGGAATTCTATGGTGCTGGGGTCTGTGACGTATCCTGACCCGAAGTTACCGTACTCTTCCCAGAGCTTCGATATCCTAGCGTCACGCCTTACCTTAGCCATTATGCTCGCAGCAGATACTATCGGATAGTTCCTGTCTGCTTTATGTTCGGATACCAGCACAGTCCTCTTCAGACTAGCAGGTAAGTTGTCCAGAATTTGGCGTGCGTAGCGTTCGGGGTTGACATCTGAAGCATCGACCCAAACTGCACTCGGCTCAAGGTCCGTGATTACTTTCGCCATTGACTTGGCTTCAAGAAAATTCAGCTTCTGAAGCTTCTTGGCTCGCAGGACTACCTCGTCGATCTCTGCCGGCGAGAGTTCATCATACGCAATCTTCAACGCAATTTTCCGTATCTTCTCAGCCAGGTCCGACCGCGACCGCGGTGTCAAGAGCTTGGAGTCTTTCACTCCCATCGGGACCAACTCGTGAACTCTGTCCTCGTCCATTAGGACACCGGCGATCACCAGAGGACCGATTATCGGACCTCTTCCCGCGTCGTCGACTCCCGCTATTCTTCTTCCCATACTGGTCACAGCGCGACTGACACTCTGAGTTGACGCGTCAAACCAGTTATAGCTTGCCTGTCTCGCTTTTGAGATCTAGCGTAGGTGAGTGCTTTGACCTTTCGCGTGTTCCTCACAGGCATCCCCGGCGTCGGCAAGAGTACCGTTGTAAGGAAGGTCGTTCAGAGAATTCAGCAAGACGGCGTGAAGGTGGGTGGAATGACGACAGCCGACCTTAGGTCCGGCTCGGTTCGCGTCGGCTTCGAGATACGGAACCTCATGACTGGTGAGGCAGGAGTGCTCGCCCACGTCAGCCAAACCAACGGTCCGAGAATAGGCAAATACCGAGTGAAGGGTGAAGATCTGGACAGGATAGGAACAGAGGCCATAATCTCCGCGATCAAGCATGCGGATCTCATCGCAATAGATGAAGTGGGGCCCATGGAGTTGACATCCCGCAGATTCAAGGACGCCGTCCGGGCTGCCTTAGCTTCCGGCAAGTCCTTGCTGGGCACTGTTCACCGAAGCGCAACGGATCCCCTGGTTCAAGCGATAAGAGAAGAGCGAACCGTCGAGGTGATTGAAGTAACGAAAGAGAACAGAGATTCTCTACCTAACGTTCTCTCGGGACGGCTCACGGCCGGCTAGCAGTACCCTCTTCAGAGACAGCCCTCTCGAGCCGGTCCTCGGGCGAGGGTGGCGGGCGCGTCTCGCCGATATAGTTGAGTCCTAGGAAGTATATTTCTGAGCTGTCGCTCCTGCTCGCTGGAGGCTTGACGATTCTCGCTATTTGAAAGGATCGCTTAAGGTTGGTTCTGAAATCCTGAAGATCTGGTCCATGGAATGCCTTTGCGAAGAATGTACCGCCTCTTCGTAGGATTCGCCTCGCGATCTCAAGCGACTGGTTCGCCAAGTACATCTGCAGAGCGTGGTCGATCTCCCAGGAGCCGGTCAGATTAGGTGAGACATCGGAAAGCACGACATCGACACGACCTGGCACCTTCTCCATTATCAGATCGGGGAGAGTAGGATCCTCAATGTCCCCCGCTATTGTCACGATGTTGTGCCATGAGAATGGTTTGATCTCTTGTTTGTCCACTCCGAGGACGAATCCTGATTCGCCCACTGCTTCTCGTGCGATCTGAAGCCATCCGCCCGGAGCAGCGCCAAGATCGACGACGTTCCAACCACGTTTGATGAATTTGTAGCTCCTATTCACTTGGAGGAGCTTGAAGCTCGCTCGGCTTCTGTAGCCTTTCTCCTTGGCGAGCTTGTAGAATTGGTCTCTACGGCGTTTCTGGATCCATCGACTGGACAAGACTATCTTCCGGAAGCCGATCCACTGACTGAGGTAATGATCCATTGGTTGATTCTTTCGCACCTTGCTGGGGTTTCCGCGCCCTCTTGAGCGCATCGTGCCTCGATGTCGCAGAATGAGCAGGGTACGTCGATGATCGAGTCTATGCTCGAGTATTTGCGTCTGGCAAATACGCGATACGTCCATCGGCCAGAATGCAGTTCGCGCTTCCTTTCGATCAGCCCTTTGCGCTCTAGCCTGAGTATTGCCCTTGAGCCTTCTCTGCTGTCTGCCTTCATTTCTCTCCATAGGGCCGACTGGAGAATCCCTTCGTTTCCTCTGTCCATGACTATGCGCAGGACATCCTGCTCAGTTGGACCCCTTCTTGGCATTCGGTAACCTTCTTGGATTCGTCTTCTGAGAACCCAGTACAGCATCAAGTGTAGTAATTAAGACGTTTGAAAAGCCACCTGAGCGTGAAATTCAACCAACGCTAGGTGATTCGCGCTCCTGATTGAATCTCGCGGTCTGTTGTTAGGAGAGCAAGCTTCCCGTCCATCTCGGCTGCTAGGAGCATTCCCTGCGAGACCTCACCAGCGAACTTGGTCTGCTTCAAGTTTGTCAGAAAGATCACCCTCTTTCCGACGAGTTCGTTCGGCTCGTAGTAGCCTACGAGACTTGAGACGGTCTGGCGAGTTCCAACGCCGCCCAAGTCCACGAGGATCTTGTACAATTTCTCTGTCCTTTTGACCCGCTCGACGCTAGTGATCACACCTGCTCGCATGTCGAGCCGCTTGAAGTCGTCAAACGAGATCTCCTCAGTCAACCGTCTACACCTAGCTTGTCAATGGCTGTTGCAGCCTTATGAGCCTCACCAAGCGCCTGTGACGGGTGCGGATCACCACCTAGCCTGCGCTCGAATAGTGAGCCCATCGGGGCTACGCCTTGACTCCATGCCCGCGGTAGGCCTCACTTCCCTCCCGTCCTTGATAACCCGAACAACCCAATAGTGGATGACATGGCAAGATGCTGTTCTTGGTCACGAATTCGACCATTCCGTTGCCCCGTCAACCGCATGAGCTGCATAAACGCGAATGTGACAACAGCATCGGCAAAACAGCCTAAACCGGAAAATAGCGCAAGCGTTATTAGGTTTGCAGAGGCGGAATATTGTGTCAGTGAATCTTGTCTTGGCAAAGAAGAAAAAGAAAGCTAAGAAGGCAATAAAGAAGAAAGCTCGAAAGGCAGCCAAGAAACGCGTTGTGAAGCCGAAACCCGCTCCACCGCCAGCCCCTGCACCTGTCTCCACTCCTGCTCCCGAGGCACCTCCGAGCGCCCCGTCCGAGGGCACCTCTTCGACCCCTTCAACGCCTACTTGGTAGCCGAATAGACTGCGGATCTCCATTTTTCTTGGAGCCGATTACTCCAGCGAAGCTTCTGCGACTTTTAACCGACGACAGTATCCGTCGCTCGCTCCCCGGTTTAAGCGGGCGGCCAAGAGTCATAAGGACATCATGCTAGACTTGCATGTCTTGGAGCAGATTTGATAACCAACAAGACTGAACTCATCAACAACGGTTCTGACCAAGCCACACGACGAGCTCGACGACTCGTCCTCGAGACCTTGGAATTCACCCTCGCCTCAGTCGACCCCCACGTTCTTGTCTCGCAAAAAGTGAAGAGACGAGGAGATAGGCTTCAGGTAGAAAACCAAGCTGTTCCACTTGGCGCGTACGACCGGATCTTCGTTGTTGGCGCAGGGAAGGCATCTGGAGCCATGGCCGAAGCTCTTGAGGCAATCTTGGGGAACAGGCTCACGGGCGGCCTCGTCGTCGTACCAAGCAGGCAGCAATCACCCAAGCTGGAGAGGGTGAGATTGGTCACAGCCTCTCACCCGACCCCTGACACGAACAGTGTGAATGCGGCGAAAGCACTCACCACACTGGTTGAGAAACTGAACAGTCGAGATCTCCTGATCTGCGTAATATCAGGTGGCGGCTCCGCCCTCCTGTCACTTCCGACAGAACCGTTGACGATCGATGACAAGGGAAGCGTCGCTCGATTGCTCATGAATGCTGGCGCGACAATCGTCGAACTCAACACCGTTCGAAAACATCTGTCGAAGATTAAGGGAGGCTGGCTGGCCAAGCGCTCTCACGCCGGGAGGATTCTAGGTCTAATAATCTCAGATGTTGTGGGAGACAGACTGGATTCAATCGCGTCAGGGCCGATCTCGCCTGATGCCACCACCTTCTCAGACGCGATCACGGTGCTGAAGAGACACAACCTTTGGGAGACGATCCCCAGCAGCGCAACAAAGATCCTCACCGAGGGAGCCAACGGAAGCATTCCCGAGTCCCCGAAGTCAGGAGATCCCTGCTTCCACGGAGTAAGCTACCACATCCTAGGAAACAATAGGGTTGCATGCGCTTCTGCGAGAAGGTACCTGCGATCAAAAGGTGTCAAAGCAGAGATACTGACTTCATCCGCCACCGGAGAAGCACGGTACCTCGGCTCATTCATAGGCTCTGTGGCTAGAGAGATCGTTCAGTTCGACGAGCCTTTCAGAAGACCATGCGCGTTAATCGTGGGCGGAGAGACCACAGTGGCAGTCACCGGTTCAGGTCGCGGAGGGAGAAATCAAGAGTGCACCATGGCATGTGCGGAGAAGATTCAGGGTCTGAAAGGCATCGCCATGGCGTCGATTGGTAGCGACGGAATAGACGGTCCAACAGATGCTGCCGGCGCCATTGCAGATGGAATGACCATTTCTCGATCTGAACAACTCGCCCTCAAATTCGATGAATTGCTCGCCCAGAATGATTCCTATGAGTTCTTCAAGCCGCTGAAGGATCTCGTGATGACTGGCAGAACGAGCACAAATGTCAATGATGTTGCACTGAT
>Ga0315281_10014499_pt1 | contig 10625 bp, 13 predicted proteins | sample YL17G07_0_MG_FD_204540 | JGI IMG/M metagenome (GOLD analysis project Ga0315281, IMG submission 204540) | Sediment microbial communities from Yellowstone Lake, YNP, Wyoming, USA - YL17G07_0 | ecosystem: Environmental > Aquatic > Freshwater > Lake > Sediment | place: USA: Wyoming | collected... | reverse complement strand
ATTGTTGTCAGCCTTTCTGACATTGATTTCTCGAAGCTGTATCAGCAAGCTCGAGAGACTAAGCGGGTTACCGGGGAACTCAAGAAAGCCGCGGAAGATCTCAGGCTCGTGACGGTCAAAAAGCCCGATGGGGCTACTGTGACATTGACAGACGAAGGAATGTCCCATGGGGATGCCTTCAACAATGTGCTGGTGGTTCAAGGAAGAGCTACTAAGACCATCAATGTGGTTGAGGGCAAAGGAGCTCAAGCTGGACTCGCGGCTCTTCAATCGATCTTCGCTGGCAAGCGTTAGGGAGAAAAAACATGTCCAGGAAAAAAGACCCAGGCATTGTCGCCACGAGCCAGAAGTTTTTCAAGGTGACTTTCACTTTGGGACTCGTGCTCGCGGTTGGCATATTCGTCGTTTTCACGGCGATACAATGGAAGAATGAGCCTGACAGACCAATGGCGACAGGCTACAACCAGTCTTCCTCAACAATGTCCCTGGTCAAACTTGAACCGGGAGTCTGGCTCGATCTCAGGAAGAACGGAATCCTGCTGCCGAATAAACGGTTGGATATCGACTTCGTCGGGTGCATTGAGGTTTCCATCAACGGCGAATCTTCAAAGAAAGTCTGCGATGGGAACACCAAGCTTCCAAACGGGGAAAAGACCGACTCCAACCTCGAATATGGGAGTGACATCTACCAGATGAAGATCAGAGGGATTACGGAGGGCGCCTACGCCACCGTCACCCATTCCTAACAAAATAGTTCTTCAAACTTAAAAGGCGCGCAACCCTAACCGGATGCGCGCCTTTATTCTTTTCCAAAATTTTTTCTACCTCACCGTCGCCTCAATGATTTTCTCAAGCCCCACTGCCGCAGACATTATGGCCATACCAATAACTCCGTATAGAAGATGTTGTTTACCAGTATTCCTAGCTTCCATATCGTCAGCCGCATAAATAAACTGGAAGACTCCCCAGAGAAAGACAAGGAAGGCGAAAGAAAATAGAAGAAGGATGAGCGGATTTACTATGGCTTCAGCCAATTTGTTTATAAGTTCGTCTATGGTCATGCCCTAAATAAAACTCTTATCGAACACTAGGAACTTCAAAGGGCTGCACATCGGTTGAGATACCCAAAGTTGTTTGCGCAAAATTAATGATTCCCCAAAGAGAGGCCATGACGAAGATTGCGACAAGTGCCCAAAGCATGATGCCACGGCCCTCTTTCTTATTCTCGCTACTCTGTGAAAAGACATAGAGCATTATGCCGTAGAAGAAGGCAAGAATCGCGAGTGCAAAAACTATCGGAAGGAGTAAGTTGATAATATCGCCAAAAGTGTTAATTAATTCCTTAAACTTTGATAGCGCATCTTGAGCAAACGCAATAGCCGGGACCAAAAACATGCCGAGAACGCCGATTTTAATAAGATTTTTCTTCATACGTGCTACTAAATTATAACGCCCAAAGGGCTTACTAACGAATAAATTTTACTACGACTCTTTACCTTATAAGTATAGCCAAGAGTGGAAAAATCACCAGTGGGCTTATGTTAATAACACTTTGAGCCTAGTCTGTGCCTGTATGATAATACCGCGGATAATCAGAAGTACTGCCGTTATTACTACTTCCACCGACTGTAGGCACATCGAAACTCCCATTTCCTCCAACATTTAAGGTGGCCTGAAGAAGAGCCACAATCCCGTATATGGAAGCCATCAGAAAGACAGCGATAAGCGCCCAAAGGAGCACGCCCTTAGCCTCCTGCTTTTTTTCGGTACTCTGCGAGAATACATAACGAGAGACTCCCCAAAAGAAAGCCAGTATTGCCATACCGAAAACGACTGGTGTGGCAATTTTAACGATATCTCCGATGCCGTTCAAAAGTCTCTTTGAAAGGTCTATTAAGTTCTCCGCGAACGCAACGGCCGGTAAAATAGCCGTCGAGATAACTGTTAATTTTATAATAGCTTTTTTCATATGTTTACAATGACTCTTTGTCTAATAAGAAACAACGAAAGTATTGGCGATTACGTTTACTATTCCCCAAAGGGAAAATACCACGAATAGCCCGACTATCCCCCAGCCAATAAGTGCCTTACCCCTGCCTTTCTCTTCGACATTATCGGCCGAAAAAATATACCGGGCCGAATTCCACATGAAAACAAGTAGTATCGCACTTCCCAAAACCGGAATAGCAACATTTATAACCGAGACTGCCTTTCCGATGAGACTTCCAAAGGTGTCCGCGGCAAAAACAACCGAGGGCGCGACTGCAAGGGCAATAAAAACTGTTCGATATATCTTCATAAGTTAGCCGGTGATTTGTCTAACGGTATTCTCTACGACTGAAGAAAGGAGTTGCGCCCCAAGGAGGACGACCCCGCCGATGACCGTCCACATGAAAGCATTTCTGGCGATACTGATTTTCTCCGGATTTCCCCGCGCGGTGACGAAAAGAAAACCGACATAGACCAAGAAGAAAATAACTATTGGGACACCAATTTGAACAACGATTTCAAGAAGTTTGGCGACGAGGGCCTGAATTGTAGGGATACCTGTTAGAGGATTCCAAAGCTGGGTGAAACTGCCTGTCTGACCTCCAAGATTACCACCGCCCGTCTCTCCCCCAATTATTTGTGCTAAAGAAATCGACGGGGACAGAAAACATGCGAGTAGAAATACATAGAACACGGCCCAAGAAAATGAATAATGTTTTTTAAAAATATATTTCATATCTTACGACTTAATCCCTCCTAAAAACTGCGCCCCAGAATCGCTCTCTAAGGTGACCACAATCACTTTTACTATAAGCCAGGCCGAGGCCATAAAAACAAGCCCGAGAAAAGCCGTCGTAAACATGCTATGCGCCTTGGTAATTTTCCCCGGGTCTCCGGCCGCTAATATGTACTGGAATCCGGCGTAAGCAAAGAGCCCAGCCGACACCGTAGCTCCTAGAAAAATAAGGAAGGTTATGACATTCTGAATCAGTTGAATAAGATAGCCAAAATCACATCCTTTTTGATCAGTACCACCACAAGGCACAAGTCCACCAGTGGTTTGATCCGGTGGCTTAGCATAGGCAAACGATACAAACGCAAAAGAGGAAAAAATTGCGATAGCAACCATAAACGGAAAGGCTCTTCTCAAGACATTACTGCGCATATTTTTGAATGAGAATCTCTAATTTTTTAGTGGCCTGGTCAACAGCGGTACTTAGACGTAATTTGCCGGAGGTAACCGAATCAATCATATCACGGAAGATTCCCGTGCTTTCTCCATAAGAGGGGTCGGGCCACACGCGAGTCATGATGGCGGAAGAATAGAGGATTGAGCGATAAACATCTTCCTGGGGAGTCGATAGGAGATCACGACGGGCGGGTGGCAGTCCGGTTGAAGCCACGAGCCCGTAGGAAAGCGAGCTCCCCGACAAAATTTTCGCGGCGGCCATTGCCGCACCGGCATTCCTGGAATTCTTCGGTATGACGAGCCCGTATACCCGTCCGAACGAAAGCCTGTTTTGACTATCCCTGATTTGCGGAAGTGGAGCAATATAGAAATTCAAGTTCGGGTTACGGGCACGGATAAGAGAGAGCTCACTGCCGAGTCCGAAATATGTACCGAGTGTTTCACCGACAAACGCATCACGGGAATTTAGAAGCGATTTATTCCACGAATAAGCCGGCTCAACGGGGTTAGAGAAAGTCGTGTAGAAAAGAAGCGCTGACTCGGCTGGCGAATTCGGCAATCCGGTCTTGTTGTCGTTGAGAACCACCTGCGCGCCGTCTCTTTCCGAAATGGTGATTATTGGGTTTCCGGCTTGAAGAATAAGATTGGTCAATAGCTCCTTAAAATGGGCGATGTTTGATGTCTCTCCGAAAGAAACAATCGTGCGAGTCAGGTTTCCGGCTTGATTACGCTCATTGAATTTAGGCGCGAGGGTGTAGAATTCGTCCCAATATTTAGGCGGGTTCGCGATGGCCTTACTCGAAAACATATTCCGATTAAAATACATGACCAATGGGTCAATGTACAAAGGCACTCCTATAACGCCGTCCTGCGCGAGGAATACATCCGCTCCGTCGATGAACGCATCCCTGAAATCACGCTCCGAAAAAATACTAAACGGAATGATTGCGAGCTTCGTCCGTCCTCTGTAAAGATAATCGTGCGGGAAAATAACCAAGTCCGGCGCCAAACCCTTGGCCAAGCTTTCAGTTAAATCATCCTCAAGCGTTGCCGGGTCTTTTTCTACATAAGTAATCTTAAGTCCTGCCTGCCCTACGGCATCGCTCGCAAAATACGGGCTGGCCACACTAGATGGAAGTGTTCCCCATAGGACAAGCGGCGGGAGCGCGTTCGCGCTCCCGCCGCGAAAAAGAGCAAAAGCGGCAACACCCCCTAAAAGAAATACTATGAAAAGCCCCAGAACAAATGTTTGAAAAGTGCTCATTTTGAGAAAATTAGCCCGTAATGGTGTTCGCCGGCTTTAAATTCATTTACAAAAATAAGATGTTCTCCGAGAGCAAGCGACCGGGCTTCTTCTCTGCGGACCACGTCGGCCGGTTTTGGCCCCAAACCTCCAAACGAATCCGTCCAGTCTATTATAAGAAGTTTGCCTCCCGGTTTCAGTATCCGAATGGACTCAAGAAGCATGGCCCGCATGTCTTCGGCCTGAAAAAGCACGTTTGAGAGAATGACCGCATCAATCGAAGCGTCTTTAAGTTTCGTCCCACCCGGCTTTTCGGCGTTTGCCCATATCATTTCTATTGTGTTGATATGAGCCCGCTTGCTCTCGGCTTTCAGTTTGAGCAAAAGCTCCTGCTGTACGTCAATCGCATAGACCCTACCGGAATCTCCGACAGCGCGTGCCGCGGAAAGCGCGTAGAGTCCGGTCCCCGCGCCGATATCGGCCACCTTCATTCCCGGCCCAAGCGAGAGAGCTTTAAGATTAGTCTCTGGATGTGCAAAAGCCATTCCATCAAGTATAGCGCAAAGAACCGCCCAAAGAGAGGCGGATTTCCCCACCCTTGAAAGCTGATAGCTTACAGCTTAAAAGCTGCCAGCTTCTTTATAGACACACTATCGACGCAATCGAATCGCCTTCGTAGAGTTTCATCACGCGCACGCCCTGGGTGGCGCGGCTAAGTGTCGGTATTTCTTTAATATCAATACGAATGACCTGACTCTTTTTCGAAATAGCGATAACCTCCGTCTCGGGATTCCAAACCACGGCGCCGGTGATAACATTTCCGGTCTTCGGAGTCACCTTCGCCGTCTTGATGCCGGAGCCACCGCGCTTTTGTATCTTGTATTCCTTAAGCAGGGTGCGTTTGCCATAACCATTTGAGCTAATGACAAGGAGTGAGGGGTTTTCATATTCTTTCCGAACCACATCTGAAGCAACCAACGAATCCCCTTTGCCAAGTTTAATCACGCGCACGCCACCCGCAGTCCGGCCCATCTCGCGGACATCGGATTCTTTGAAACGAATCGATTGACCCTTGGAGCTTCCCACTATCACCGAGTCCCCTTTACCGACAAAAAATGCATCAACAAGGGCGTCTCCCGAATCAAGGGTTATAGCAATGATGCCGGAGCGTCGTACATCAAAGAAATTTTTGGCGGCCGTTTTTTTGCCGACACCGTTCTTCGTCACCATCATGAGGGCCGCCTCTCCCTTTTTGATTTCTTTCGTCATGGGGAGAATTGAAGTCACTTTCTCGTCGGCCGAGAGCGACAAGTAGTTCATAACCGATTTACCCTTGGTCGCGCGGCGGCCCTCCGGAATATCGTACATCTTTATCTGGTAGACTTTTCCGCGGTCAGTGAAAAACAATAGGTCGCTGTGAGTCGAGGTGGTGAGAAATTGCGTTATGAAATCCTCTTCCTTTGTGTCGAGGTCCATCACTCCGACGCCGCCGCGCTTCTGCTTCCTGTATTCGTCCGGATTCGTACGCTTGATGTAGCCGCCTGCGGTATAGACAAGGACCGATTCCCCTTCGGGCACCAGATCCTCGTCAGAAAGGGCCTTCACCGCGTGCTTCATGATTTTAGTCTTACGGTCGTCTCCATATTTCTCGGAAATTGCCTTGAGTTCGTCTTTAATAACGCCAAGAATTTTTTTCGGGTGGGCCAGAAGGTCTTTGAGAATAATTATGAGCGCCTGAACTTCCGAGAGCTCATCTTCTATTTTCTTCCGTTCAAGACCGGAAAGCCTCTGAAGGCGCATCTCGAGAATGGCATTGGCCTGCCGTTCGGAAAACTTGAATTCTTTCATTAGGCCGACTCGGGCCGCGTCAACATCTTTGGATTTCTTTATGAGTTTGATTATTTCGTCGATGTGGTCGAGAGCTTTCTTAAGCCCCAGAAGGATATGTTCCCGATCCTCCGCCTTCCTCAAATCAAATTCAGTGCGACGGCGGACAACTTCTTTACGGTGAGCCACGAACTCCTCAAGCATGGCCTTGAGCGTCAACGTCCCCGGCACACCATCAACGATAGCCACCATGTTGTAGTGGAACGTTTCTTCAAGTTGCGTGTGCTTGTAGAGGTAATTGAGAACCTTCTGCGGTTGGACGCCGTTCTTTAGGTCAATGGCAATACGGATGTCTTTGGTTGACTCGTCGCGGAGACCTTTGATGCCTTCAAGTTTCTTATCGCGCACCAAATCGGCAATAGCCATAATGAGATTACTCTTATTCACGCGATACGGAATCGAGGTCACAATTATCTGAAAGACCCCGCCCTTTGTTTCAACGATGTCCGCCTCCCCGCGCACAACAACGCCACCGCGGCCGGAACCGTAGGCATGATGGATGTCCTTTTCATTAAAAGCGACACCCCCCGTCGGAAAATCCGGACCTTTCACAAATTGAAGAAGGTCTTCCGTCGTCGAACTCGGCTCGTCAATAAGATGGATGGTTGCGTCGACGACCTCGCGAAGGTTATGGGGCGGTATGTCGGAGGCCATGCCGACAGCGATACCGAGCGTGCCGTTCAAGAGCAAGTTCGGAACGGCCGAAGGAAGAACGGTCGGCTCGGTGCGGGTCGAATCGTAGTTCGGGCGAAAATCAACAGTGTCTTTTTCAAGGTCACGCAGAAGCTCAGAAGCGATGCGGGACATTTTCGCTTCGGTGTAACGCATGGCCGCGGCCGAATCGCCGTCGATTGAACCGAAGTTTCCTTGGCCCAGGACAAGCGGATAACGAAGAGAAAAATCCTGGGCCATCTTCACCATCGAATCATAAACAGCCACATCGCCGTGCGGGTGGTACTTACCGAGCACGTCACCGACAATAGCGGCCGACTTTCTCTGCTTGGCACTTGAGGTAAGTCCCATCTCCTGCATGGCAAAAAGAATACGGCGGTGAACCGGTTTCAGCCCGTCGCGAACATCCGGAAGGGCCCGGCCGGTGATAACCGACATGGCGTAATCGAGATAACTCTCGCGCATCTCGGTTACCAGAGAACGGTCAAGAATACCTCTCTCGGGGGCTTTCTCCGGCTCTTTTTTATCTTTCGATTCTGCCATCCCGTTAGAAGCAGGTCGCTAGGAGCGCGCTCTGCTTGATATTCTTCCGGTAATTATTTCGACGTTTTGTCATATCTATAGTTTTACAATCTCCGAATGCCGTGACTGAGGCTTCTAACGGGACCATAAAGTGGTTTCAGTTTAACACAAAATAGCCTTGATTCCAAGGCTAAAATCACGTTTATTGCTGATTCTTTGTTGAGGTATATAGTTTTTCGAGCGTATCTTTTATGCCGTTAAGCGACTCGCCCACTCCGGAAAAACTTTCCTTAAGCGAAGAGAAGGGCGACGGCTCCGCCGTCGCCGTTTTTGCCTTCTCAATATCCTCCTTGGTAACGACAATCTCCCCGGAATTGAGACGAATCAAAGATGCCGAGAGCCAAGAGACGGCAATAACGACCGTCAGAGAAACAGCAATGGTGAAGGCAATCGCCTGCCGGCGCGATTCGGGGAGCATTCGCAATCGCTCTATATATCCAAACATTATGAGTTAAGCGGTGTGAGGACGACAATGTCACCTTCTTTGCCTTCGAGGTCTTTTTTCTTGAGCGTCAATTTTTCCATCTCTTCGCCGCCCTCTCCTTCTTTAAGAAAAGCTTTGAGTTGGGTTTTCCCCGAAGCATCGTCCGCATAATGCATCGGGATAATAAGATGGGGTTCGATAGAGACGGCCAGTTTGTAGGCGTCGGAGGCGGAAAGGACATCGCCCCCGCCGACCGGCACAAAAAGAATATCAACATCCTCAAAGGCGCTCTTGGCTTCGCTTGGAATATCTTTCGTTGAAAGCGCACCAAGGAAACAGATATTCATTCCTTCAAGCGAGACGAAGTAAATGGTATTTAATTTACCGTCTTTGTTTTTACCTCCGGGAAATCCCTTGATGAAAACCTCTTTAATCTCGTATTCGCCGGGGCCGGTGATGGCAAAAGCTTTCTTCTCGCCAAAGACCATCTGTTCAACACCATTCGTTTCCGGTGTATTGATGGAAACAAGGGCGATGTCGGCGCCAAACTTGGCGTTTTTTAACTTCGAATCTTTGGAAATCGGATTAAAAGCAAGCGTCAGGTCGCCGAACTGAACTTTGAAGAATTCGTGGCCGAAATAAGTAATAACCATAGACGACTATTTTAACATATTTGGAGATATTGTATAAAAAGGCCGTGTTGAGCCGTATAGTTTGACAAAATAAGAAACTTGGCTTGGTAGCAACGTCATCGTGGTGTTGCAGTTGTTCTTAACAGGGGAGACACCCAAATGAGGAAGAGTCCGTGACCGCGCGTACCGTCGGGCGCAAGAGCGCCCTTAGCAAATTATGGACCCCAGCGACCCCGGCGCCGGCGCCGACCATTCGGCGACCTGACCCCGTCGGCGACTGACGCTGAGACCTTGTGGTCTCTCGCCGCGTCGCTCGCCCGGCCCCGCACATACCTTAAGGTGTGTGCGGGGCTTTTACTTTTTATGGGTACTTTATCCACACCGTATCGGCGAAATTATATATACAATAGTAATGGAACAATTGGTTCCGTTCTTCAGAAAAGGAGGTGTGCAAAATGATACGCACGTGGCCCCCACCGAAACAATACCCCAAGGAGGACCTCTCCAGCCTCTTCGCTTTCTGAAGGGAGGTGATCAGCAATCTACCGCTCTTCCCCTAAAGGGATAGGCGGATTATCGGGCCGCGCTTTTAAGTAAAAAGCGCGGCCCACCTTGTTGTTTACAAAATAAGTCGAATACGCTACAGTAGCCCTTGCCTAATTTGAGACAAATTTAATAGATAAAGAAGTAACAGCTTGGATGCCCATCATGGATGATGTTCCAGGCCCTTCGCCAAAATTATAATGGAAGACATCGAATTGAAAACTCCGCGTACTAAAAATGCGGAAGACGAGTCGGACGAGAAAGCGGAAACCGAAGCCAAAATAAAAAGCGAGAGCCTCATGGCCTCGCTTCTTCATGAGACCAAGAATCCGCCCCTTGAAGGAGACCTCGTTGAAGGACCGGTTATTGCCATCGAGAAGTCATCGGTCTATGTTGACCTACAACCTTTCGGCACCGGCATCATCTACGGCCGCGAATATCTAAACGCCCGCGATATTCTTCGTCGGGTTAATATCGGCGACAACATCGCCGCGAAAATTGTCGACGCCGAAAATAAAGACGGCTACATCGAGCTCTCGCTCAAAGAAGCTCGTCAAGCACTCATTTGGAGTGAGGCTGAAGACATCATTCGCGAGAAGCGCATCCTCGAGCTGCCGGTCAAAGACGCGAACAAAGGCGGTCTTATTCTTGAGTGGCAGGGCATCCAGGGATTCCTCCCCGCTTCCCAGCTTAAGAGCGAGCACTACCCACGCGTTGACGACGGCGACAAAGACAGAATTTATGACGAGCTTAAAAAACTTGTCGGTTCTCCCCTCTTTGTGACAATTATCGGCGCCACTCCCAAGGAAGGAAAACTTATCTTCTCCGAGAAAAGCCCCGACCAGAAAGAGAAGCGTGAAATTATTGAGAAATACCAGATTGGCGACACCCTCGACGGCACTATCACCGGTATCGTTGACTTCGGTGTATTTGTAAAAGTTGAAGAAGGTCTTGAAGGTCTCGTTCATATCTCGGAAATCGACTGGGGATTGGTGGACGACCCTCGTAATTTCTACAAAGTCGGTGACAAGGTTAAAGTGAAGATAATCGAGATTAAAGACGGAAAAATTTCGCTCTCCATTAAGGCTCTAAAGGAGAATCCTTGGAAAGACGCCGAAAAGAAATACAAAAAGGACGACGAAGTCTCCGGTGTCATCATAAAGTTCAATAAGCACGGGGCCCTGGCTTCGATTGAGGAAGGTGTCGCGGGCCTTGTCCATGTGTCCGAATTTGGTACCGAAGATAAGTTGAAAGCAACACTTGAGCTAGGAAAGACGTATAAGTTCAAAATCACTCTTTTTGACCCCAAAGAGCAAAAGATGGCCCTCTCTTATATCGTCAAGTAATCTTAAAACTTTAAAGGAAAGAAAAAACTTCGTCTAGCTCGAGGTTTTTTCTTTGGGCGGAAATACAGAGTATATTTTCTCCCATACAGGAATTCATTAAAGCCTTTTTTCTCCTCCC
>Ga0315281_10014496_pt1 | contig 10629 bp, 6 predicted proteins | sample YL17G07_0_MG_FD_204540 | JGI IMG/M metagenome (GOLD analysis project Ga0315281, IMG submission 204540) | Sediment microbial communities from Yellowstone Lake, YNP, Wyoming, USA - YL17G07_0 | ecosystem: Environmental > Aquatic > Freshwater > Lake > Sediment | place: USA: Wyoming | collected... | reverse complement strand
GCGCAAAGTGCGGGGTGCGGGAAGGCGGAGTGGAGAGTTTTCAGTGATCCGTTTTCAGGGAAGAGGGCGAGGTTTTGGGAGGGGAGGCGGGGGAGACGGTTTGGCAGGTTGCTGAAAAAGAAAAAGCAGATCCCTCGCTGCGCTCGGGATGACAACCATGCCGCTCGGGATGACAACCATGCGCTCGGGATGACGGCCGCGAATTCGGGGGAGGGGAAGAGGTTAGCGTTCGAAGGCGGAGTGGAGGGGCTTGGCCCAGTGGGAGAGGTGGTTGAGGGAGTGGGTGTGGGTGGGGTCGAGGTGGAGGGGGGTGATGGAGACGGATTTCGAAAAGATGGCGGCGTAGTCGGTGTCGTTTTCGGCGTCTTTATCGAGGCGCTGTTCGGAGAGCCAGTAGTAGGCGCGGCCTTTGGGGTCGCGGCCTTCCAGGAGATGGTTGCGGGTGATTTTTTTGGACTGGCGGGTGAATTTTACATCGCCTTCCCACTTTTCGGGGACATTGACGTTGAGGAGAACCTGATCGGGGAGTGTTTCCTGCAGGATGAGTTCGGCGATGTGGCGGGCGACGCGGGCGGCGGCGGAGAAATCGGCGGCGGCGTGTTTGGAGCAGAGGGAGAGGGCGCAGGAGGGAACGTGATGGAGAGCGCCTTCGCGGGCGGCGCCGACGGTGCCGGAGTAATAGGCGTTTTCGCCGAGATTGGCGCCGTGATTGATGCCGGAGAGGAGCAGGTCGGGCGGCTCGGGGAGAAGTTTATGAAGGGCGACGATGACGCAGTCGGCGGGGGTGCCTTCGATGGCCCATTGGTTTTCGCCGCGTTCGTGGCAGACGATGGGTGTGCGCAGGGTGAGGGATTGAGCGGCGCCGCTTTGTTCGCGGTTGGGGGCAACGATGCTGAGCCGGGCCCAGGGGCGGAGGGCGGCGGCGAGGGCGGCGAGGCCGGGGGCGTGGAAGCCGTCGTCGTTGGTGAGGAGGATGTGGGGCGTCTTTTTTGGTGCTTTGGTCATTGTTGTTGATTCGTCCGGAGAAACGAAAATTGTTTACAGGAGTAGTTTACGCGAAAGCGGGGGCGGGTGCAGGGGTTGGGCGGGGGGAAGTTCCTGAGCGGGAGGAAAAATGGTCGGGGCGCCCGGATTTGAACCGGGGACCTCACGCACCCCAAGCGTGCGCGCTACCAGGCTGCGCTACGCCCCGACCGAACTGCATAAGCAGGTTATCACCTGCGTTCGAGCAGCGTCAAGAAAGCGCGGAGGGTGTCGCGGAGGTCGAGGAGCATTTTGCGGCTGAGGAGCTGGGCGGAGTTGGAGGAGGAGGAAGATTCGGGCGGGAGTTGGGAGTGGTTTTCCTGGAGGAGGCGGCGGGCCCCGGCGATGGTGAAGCCTTCGTCGTGGAGGAGGCGCTTGATGGTGAGGACGAGTTCGACGTCCTGCTGGCGGTAGAAGCGGTGGCCGGCGGCGGTTTTGACGGGCTGAAGCATGGGGAATTCGGTTTCCCAGTAGCGCAGGACGAAGGCTTTGGTTTTGGTGAGGCGGCTGACTTCGCCGATGCGGAAGAGAGGGGCATCGGCGGGGGGAGGCGCGGAGTGTCCGTTATTCGACATGATGGTTGGGGCGCGCTGGGACTCATTCATGGTAGACCAAAATTCGGCGGAGTCAACGAGGCGCGGGGATCAGCGGGCGCCGCGCGGCAGGCGCTTTTCGTGTTTTTCGCGCGGGGGGCGCTGGCGCAGGCGCTGCACGAAGCGCACGGGGGTGCCGGTGAAATCGAAGGAGGCGCGCAACTGGTTTTCGAGGAAGCGCTCGTAGCTGAAATGAAGGGCGGTTTTCTGGTTGGAGAAAAGGACGAAGGTGGGCGGAGAGGCCTTGGCCTGGGTGATATAGAAAATTTTGACGGGGCGGGCCTTGGGAGTGGTGCCGCGGCTGAGATCGACGCCGGCGAGCCAGCGGTTGAGTTCGGGCGTGGGAATTTTCTTTCTGCGGGCGGCGGCGACTTTTTCGATGAGGGGATAGAGGCGCTCGGCGCGTTCGCCGGTTTTGGCGGACATGAAGACGACGGGAGCGTAGCTGAGGAACTTGAGTTTTTCGCGGACCATTTTTTCGTAATCGTGGAGGAGGCGGTCCTTGTCGAAGCCCACGATGGCGTTGCGCTTGTCGGGGACTTTTTTCTTGAGCATATCGGCGGCGGCTTTGTCGCGAGCGGCGCGTGCGGCGTCGACGGCGAGGTCCCATTTGTTCATGACGATGATGACGGAGCGGCCGGACTGTTCGGCGTAGGTGCCGATGGTAGCGTCGCCCTGGGTGACGCCGTGTTCGGCGTCGACGACGAGGAGGGCGACGTCGGCGCGTTCGAGGCTGCGGCGGGCCATGACCACGCTGAGCTTTTCGGCGACGAGTTTTGTTTTGCCCTTTTTGCGCATGCCGGCGGTGTCCACGAAACGGTAAAGCTTGCCGTCGTGAACGGTTTCGGTGTCCACGCTGTCGCGGGTGGTGCCGGCTTCGGGGGAGACGATGGCGCGTTCTTCGCCGGCGAGAAGATTGAGGAGGGTGGATTTGCCGACGTTGGGGCGGCCCATGATGGCGACTTCGACGGATTCGACGGGAACGACGTCGGGGGTTTCGCGGGCGGCGAGGGTGTGAATGGCGTGGTCGAGGAGGTCGTCGACGCCGGTGCCGTGCTCGGAGGAGATGGGGAAGACGGTGGCGCCGAGTTCATGGAAGACGGCGGCCTGAACTTCCTGGCGCAGGGTGTCGGTCTTGTTGGCGGCAATGACGAAGGGTATGCCGGTGGAGCGGAGCATCTGGGCCATTTCGGCGTCAAGGGGGACGAGACCGGCGTGGCTATCGACGACGAGGACGAGGAGGCCGGCGTTCTGGATGGCGACCTTGGCCTGGCGAAAGATTTCCTTGGGGATGAGGGCGTTGTCGCCGATGACGATGCCGCCGGTGTCGACGACTTCGAAGGTGCGGCCGCGCCAGTGGGCCTGGCCGTAGATGCGGTCGCGGGTGATGCCAGGCTCGTCGGTGACGATGGAGCGGCGGGTGCCGGTGAGGCGGTTGAAGAGGGTGGATTTGCCGACATTGGGACGGCCGAGGATGACGAGGGATGGAAGTTTCGTAGGCATAAGGTGTGAACTACCAATTTACAGCATTTGGGGGGCGCGTGCTTGGGTATTCCGGGGTGGAGGGGGTCCGAGGGGCGGAGAGGAAGTGCTTGACGCCCGGGGAAGGTGAGAATAGTGTACTGCCTAAGAACGGGGTAGACGGCCTTGCCGGGTGTAGAGGCATGGCGTTTGTTGTGTTTGGCGCTTGCTCAGGGGTGGGCGCATGAATTCGAAGCCAAAAAGGAGAATGCAATGAAGAACACTGCTTGGTGGTTGCGCGGGGTGTGGATGGCGTGTGCCGCGGTGGTGATGCTGGCGCTGGGAGTTGGGGCGCAGACGTACCGGGGATCGATTTTGGGAACGGTCATGGATTCGTCGGGCGGGTCCGTGGCGGGCGCGACTGTGACGGTGAAGAATTTGGAAACGGGGCTGACGCGGACGGCGAATACCGCGGAGGATGGCAGCTACAAGGTGCCGGAGCTGCCGATTGGGAATTACAGCGTGTCGGTGGAGAAGGCGGGATTCCGCGTGGGAATAGTGACGAGCGTGCGGGTGGAGGTGGCGTCGACGAACCGCGTGGACGTGACGCTGCAGCCGGGAGAGATAACGCAGAAGGTGGAGGTGTCGGGAGAGGCGCTGCCGCAGATCGAGACGACATCGAACACGATGGGCGGAATGGTCGCGGCCACGGAGATGAGCGGCCTTCCGGTGAACGGGCGGGACTACCAGAAGCTGATCTTCCTGGTGCCGGGCGTGGCGGGATCGCCGGACCAGATCACGGATTCGCCGGGGTCGTACGGAATTTTCTCGATGAACGGGGCGCGGGGGCGGGCGAACAACTATTTGCTGGACGGCACGGACATGAACGACGGCTACCGCAACGATCCGTCGATCAATGAGGCGGGAGTGTTCGGGACGCCGGCGACGATTCTGCCGGTGGAAGCGGTGGCGGAGATGAGGGTGCTGTCGAATTTCGAGCCGGAATACGGGCGCAGCGCGGGCGGGGTCATCAACGTGGTGACCAAGAGCGGGACGAACGAATGGCACGGGACGGGGCTGGAGTATTTCCGGGACAAGGCGCTGAATGCGCGGAACTACTTCGACGAGGCTTCGGCGGGGCCGCAGCAGGAGTTCCGCAATAATCAGTTTGGAGGGTCGCTGGGCGGACCGATTCGCAAGGACGGGACGTTCTTCTTCTTCGACTACGAGGGAACGCGGGAGCATGGGGCGCAGAGCAGCCCGGCGTGCGTGCCGACGGCGGTGGACATTACGACCTACACGCCCGGAGGGGGAATCAACCCTGTGATCGCGGCGATCCTGGCGCGGAATCCGTGGCCCGCGGCGAACCTGCCCGGCTCGTGCATTACGGACGGGCTGGACGGGCAGACGCTGGTATCAACCAACGCCGCCCTGGCGACGCCATTTTCGAACCGGGTGGACAGCCTGATCGCCAAGGTGGATCACAACATCGGGAAGAAGCAGATGCTCACCGGGCGGTACTACTTCGGAGACAGCGACCAGAGTTTCCCGCTGGCGCTGGTGGGAGGCGGATTGGTGCCGGGGTTCAACACGGCGACGCCGACGCGGGTGCAAGTGGTGTCCGTGTCGGATGTGTATTCGGTCAGTTCCAATCTGGTGAATGAGGCGCGGTTCGGGCTGAACCGTTTTGTGGAAGGATTTTTCCCGGAGGATCGCAGCTTTGATCCGGGAACGATCGGGCTGAACACCGGGGTGAGCGCGTATGATTTTGGTTTGCCCAAAATCAGCGTGGGCGGATTTGCTCCGATCGGAGCGGACAACGGGGATCCCCGCGAGCGCGTGGACACCAACCTGCACTTCATGGACAACATTTCGATGAACCGGGCGGGGCACGCCATCAAGTTTGGCTACGAAATGCGCCGGACGACGATCTGGCAGATGTTCAACCGGACCGGGCGCGGCAAGCTCAGTTTTGACAACCTTGGCGCGTTCCTCGCGGGCACGCCGGCGGACGGCAAGCGGCTGATCGGAAATACCAGCCGCAACACCAGCCAGAACTCGCACGCGTTCTACGTGCAGGACAGCTTCCGGTGGCGGAAGAACCTGACGGTGAATTACGGAGTGCGCTGGGACTACTACGGAGTGATCAAGGAAGACAACGGGAATTTCACGAACGTAGATCCCGTGACGGGAACGGGCATCCTCTTGAACGGCGCCGGCCTCTATGCGCCGGACAAGAATAATTTCGGGCCGCGGGTGAGCCTGGCGTGGGACGTGAACGGGAAGGGCAAGACGGTTCTGCGCGCCGGATACGGATTCTTCTATGACTCCGTGTCGCACGACATGTTCCTGGGGCACCTGCCGTGGAACAGCGGATTCGATCCGGGGCCGGCCTATGCGGGATTTGGGCCCAACCCCATTTCGTTTGCGGGCATAACCGGAGGAACGCTGAACGCCGCGACACCGGTTTTTGACGTTCCCGGCGCGTCGCTGATGGGGGACGCTTTCGGCGTGGACCCCAAGATGCGCACGCCGTACATGCAGAACTACAACCTGAACTTGCAGCAGGAGATCAACCGCTACATGGTCTTGCAGGTGGGGTATGTGGGATCGAACGGGCATAAATTGCTGCGCTTCCGGGATATTAACCAGCCGTCGCAAGCGGAAATAACGGCGGCGGATGTGCTCTGCGACTGCATCAACGATTGGGGAGCGCCGCGGCACCTGGCGGCTTCGCCGTTCTGGTACATCAACTGGGAAGAGGCTTCGGCCAATTCGGCGTACAACTCGCTGCAACTGAGCTGGAAGATTAATAACTGGAAGGGGCTGAGCTCGACGGCGAGCTTTAACTGGTCGCATTCGATCGACGACGCCAGCGACGGCGAGGACTACGTGCCCAATGCGGCGCAGCCCAACGACAGCATGTCGCCGATTGGAATGAACCGCGGAAATTCCAACTTCGACGTGCGTAAGCACCTCACTTGGAACTTCACGTACAACTTCCCTGACCGCAAGGGGAGCATGAGCAAGCTGACGGATGGGTGGGGAGTCAACGGGATCGTCACAGTGCAGTCCGGGCAGCCCTTCCAGCTCAACTACAATTTCTGGGGCGATTATGACGGCAGCGGAGGAGGATTTGGCCGGCCGGATGTAGCCGGGACGATTACCTATAACCGCAGCGACCCCAAGAACTTCCTGGACCTTACCGCCTTTGCGGTCCCGTGCACCTATCAAGTGGGGGGAGACGGCAGCGCATCGTTCTGCGATGTGGGAACGAGGCACTTTGGCAGCCTGGGGCGCAATTCGCTGAGGGGACCGGATTTCCGGCAGTTCGACTTCTCGATCTTCAAGGATACGAAGATTGGAGAGCGGATGAAGGTGCAGTTCCGCGCCGAGGCGTTTAACCTATTCAATCACCCCAACTTTGCCAATCCTTATCTGCCTATTTTCATCGCGGATGCCGCTCAGAATGGGATCAGCGATGGCCTTCCCCCGCTCGTCTCGAACTGTCCAAACGTTGCCGCTGGTCGCAGTTGCGGCGCATTTCGGCTCACCGCCACCGGCGACGTGGGCATCGGGTATCCGTTCCTGGGGAGCGGTGGGCCGCGGGGGTTGCAGTTGGCGGTGAAGTTCACCTTCTAAGGCTTCCGCGAAATTGCGGAGGGGAATTAAGGCGGCTCCGGCTTCGGTCGGGGCCGCTTTTTTTTGGGGGATCGTTGCCGGGTGCTGATGCGGGTGTATATTGGGCGGGTTGCGGGGCGTGATGGAGAAAAGGTGGCAGGGTTAAAGATGGCAGAGAAAAGCTGCCAGGCTAAAGCCTGGCGCTACAATGACTTGCAGGGGTGAAAGTTTCTGTTGTTTCTTGCGTATTGATATATGGAAGGTACGAAAACAAAGCGGATGAGCGCACCGGGCAGGATCGAACCCGCGGAGGCGATTCAGCGGGCACAGGCGGGGGATGCCGAGGCCTGGGGAGAGATCTATCGGCAGTGTGCACCGGCGATCTTCCGGTTTTGCCGGAGGGCGTTGCCGGTGCGCGAGGATGCGGAAGACGCCACGACGGAGATATTCATGAAGGTGCGGGAAAAAATCGGGCAGTACGATCCGGCGCGATCTTTCTCCGCGTGGTTGTATAAGGTTTCCGCGAACCATTGCTGGGACATGCTGCGGAGGCGCAAGGGGAGGCAGGACAAGGAAACGGAAGACGTGGCGGAGCTGCCGCTGGCGCACCCCGCGCCGGGCCAATTGGAGCGGCTGATTGAGCGGAGCACGAGCGAGGAGGTGCGCGGGGCGCTGGCGCGGCTGAATGCGCGGGCGCGGATGGCGCTGGTGCTGCGGTACTACTCGGAGATGAATTACGACGAGATTGCGGAGGCGCTGGGAGTGCCGCGTGGATATGTGGGCGTGGTGCTGCTGCGGGCGAGGCAGGAATTGAGGCAGGCGCTGGAACGTCCGGGCGCGCTGGCGGCGGGAGGGTCACGGTGAGCGAGAGGGAGCCACGAATGGCGGAGCATGTGGATGAGATGGCCTGCCTGCTGTATCTGGAAGGGCAGCTGGAGCGCGCGCGGGCGCGGGAAGTCTCCGCGCACACGGAGGCGTGCGCGGGCTGCCGGGAGTTGTTGCGGGCGCTGGGGAGCGAAACGAAGCTGCTGAGGCGGGCGATGATCGAGGAGGATGAGCCGCTGCCGGAGCGGCTGGCGGCGCTGCCGGGGAGATCGGGACCGCCGCTGCCTTGGATCTGGGGAGCGGTGCTAGGGCTGGCGGCGACGGGAGTGTACGGGCTGTACGCTGGATTTCTGGAGCCGGTGATCGGGCGGCTGGACGAGATTGGTTTTGGCGGAAGCGATGTGGTGAGCATGCTGATTTTTCAAGGAGCATTCTGGAAAGGGTGGCAATCCATGATTTCACTGATACAGATTCTGGCAATGGTAACGATGGCGGTGGCAAGCGTGGCGCTTGGGCGGAAATGGCTGCGGAGACCCTCGGCGATGGCGGTGGTTCTTGCTTCCTTTTGCGCGCTGCTGGCGCTGCCGGGAGGAGCGAGTGCGGCGGAGGTGCGCCACGCGCAGATTTACACGCTGCACAAGGATGAGGTTGTTAAGAACGACCTGTACGTGGCGGCCGGGAGAGTGCGGATTGACGGCACGGTGGACGGGGACCTGGTGGCGGCCGGGGAAAGCGTGGACGTGGACGGGCATGTTACGGGGGACGTGATTGCCTTCACCAAGAATCTGCGGATTAGCGGGAAGGTGGATGGAAGCGTGCGGGTGTTCGCCAATACGCTGGTGCTGAGCGGGGCGGTGGGGCGCAACGTGACCAGTTTCACGGAAGTGCTCGATCAGGATTCGGCTTCGCAGGTTAACGGAGGATTGACCGCTTTTTCCGGCAGCATATCCCTGGACGGGAAGATCGGGCGGGACTTCCTCGCGTTTGCCAAGAACACCACGCTTTCCGGCTTCATTGGCGGGGATATGAAACTGCGGGGAAGGGCGTTGAGCATCGGTTCCACGGCGCAGATTCAGGGGAGCGCGAATTTTACGGGGAAGGAGCCGGCGGAGGTTTCCGCGCAGGCCAAGCTGGGGTCGCCGCTGGTCTATAAGGAGTACAAGGAGGAGCCTCGGCGGTGGGCATCGCATCACTACGGGATGCAGATTGTGTGGTCGCTGGGGACGCTGCTGTTCGGACTGGTTGTATTCCTGCTGTGGCCGGGATTTGCGCGGCGGGTGAGCGGGGAGGCGGGGAACTACGGGGCGTCGTTCGGGCTGGGAGCGCTGGTGTTGTTCGGGATGCCGATTGCGTTTGGATTCGCTTTGGTGACGATGATCGGGATTCCGCTGGGGATTGCGGTGTTGATGCTCTGGCTGGTGCTGCTCTACTGCGCGCAGTTTGCGGTGGGGGCGATTGTGGGGGGCTGGATACTGGGAGCGGCGCCGGCGGGAGATGGATGGGCGCTGGCGGCGCGGATGCTGCTGGGCGTGGTGGCGATCCGGGTGGTGATTCTGGTTCCGCATTTGGGCGGATTGGCGCACTTCGCGGTGTTCCTGTGGGGCATGGGAGCGATCGCGCTGGCGGTGTACAAGGGTTTCCAGCGGGGGACGCCGGCGGTGGCGTCCGGGCCGGCGGCGCAGACTGCGTGATGCGCGGGGATCAGTGTTTGCGGACCTTGGTGGCGAAGAACATGGGAGAGGCAGTGATGCCGAGCTTTGGAATGTAAAGGGCGCGAAGGGAGACGACGTCGTTGGAGGCGAGACTGGCGTAGCCGGCGACGTTGTCGTAGTTGGTGATGTTGGAGAAAGCCTGGACCGTGGGATTGGTAGCGCCAAAGGAGCCGAAGAAAGGCGGGAGCGTGGTGTTGGTGAGGGTGAAGGGATTGGCGCCGCCAGCAGTGTTCACCGTGGCGGTGAAGCGGGAATGGCGGAGAAGGATGCGGGTGGCGGTGGCGGAAATGGTGTTGACGGGAGGGGAAGTTGCGCTGAGGACGTTGGTGGCTCCGGTGACGGTGACCATGACGGTCTGGCCGGGGAAGAGGACGCTGGAATCCGAGGCACCGGCGAAATAGGCTACATTGCCGGCGAAGTTGGTCCCCATGCCCGTGCCCGCATAATCCACGAAGAAAGTGGGAGGAAGCGCTGGCAAAGGAGACCAGGAGAGGTCCACGATGTCGCCGGCGGCGGCGCCGGTGAGGGAAGTGTTGGCGCTGGTGACGACGACTTTGTCGGCGAGGACCATGCTGAAGGATGTGGCGGAGCCGGGAACCTGGTAGATGACGCCTTCGAGAACGTCCACGGAAGTAGTATCAATAAAATCGACAGCGTTGATCGCGAGGGTGCCGCTGGGATTGAGAGCGGCATCGACGCTGATGGTCTCTCCCGTGGCCAAACAGGCGACGCCGGCGGAAGCGCAAATGGTGCGGGGGTCGCTGTAAGCGGTGGCGGCGCCGACGGTGCCGGTAAGAGTGCCGCGAGTGCCGGAGGTGACGGTGACACTGCCGGTGGTGGGATTGTAGGCGGTGACGGTGCCGGTGAAATCCTCGATGAGGTCGAGAGCGCCGGTGGGCGTGCCGGTGTGGGGGAGATTGGTGGCGGTGACGGCGCCGGCGAGGGTGAAGTCCACGCCGAGGGCGGCGGTGATGGCGTTATTGAGATTGAAATCGATGGCGATGCCGGTTTGCTGGGCGGTGGCGAGGGAGAGGGCGGTGGGAAAGGTGTAGGTGACGGAGGCGGCGGAGATGGGGGTGAGGGTGCAGAGGGTGTTATTCAAGCAGGTGGTGGCGATGGTGGCGCCGCTGCCGTTGAAGACCACCATTTTAGAGCTGGCGACGGCGACGGTGACGCCGGAGTAGGTGCCGGAGGGGACCGCGGCGGAGGTGGCGCCGAGGAAGGAATCGCTCTGCAGGCGGGTGAGTTCGACGGAAAGCGGATTGGGAGAGAGCGTGAAATTTACGGGCGTGCCGGAAGAGGGATTGAGGGTGAGGCCGGAGAGAGTGACGGTGAAGGAGAGGACGGAGACGCCGGCGGGAGGAGTGTCGGTGAAGGTGACGCTGACGGTGGCG
>Ga0315281_10014495_pt1 | contig 10631 bp, 10 predicted proteins | sample YL17G07_0_MG_FD_204540 | JGI IMG/M metagenome (GOLD analysis project Ga0315281, IMG submission 204540) | Sediment microbial communities from Yellowstone Lake, YNP, Wyoming, USA - YL17G07_0 | ecosystem: Environmental > Aquatic > Freshwater > Lake > Sediment | place: USA: Wyoming | collected... | reverse complement strand
CCTTAAATTCAATTGTTGCTTCTTTAATTTCAATATCTTTTGCATTTGGCTTGTCTTTTATCTGCTTTTGAATTTTTCCATATTCAAATAATTCCTGGAAGTCTGCCATTGCCCTGTAATAATCTCTTATTCCATGAACAAAGCCAAACATGTTTCCAATCATTCCCATGTATACAGTGTAAACGAATGTCAGGGTACCAAGACTCATTGTTCCTGCTAAAAATTCTTTTATTGGGAAATAAATAATAGCAAAAGTGCCGATTGAAAGAATTAAACCTTGCCCTGCACTTAACCATCTAAAATAATCCCAGTTTTTAAGGAAGTTTCTTTTTGTATTCTCAGTTAATCTTTTGTGTTTTTGTTTAATAAACTCTTCTTTACCAAAATATTTTATAGGGTCTATATTTGTAAATAAATCTGCTGTTATTCCTTTTTCTAAATCCTCTGTCTTATTAGCCAATATATTTGATGGCTCTTGCTTTTTTTGTATATAAACACTAAGGAAGATAAATGCAAAAGCAGTAAGCAATATTGCAATTGCAGTGACAAAGCTAAAATAAATAATTGATGCTGCTGATATAACTGTCTGAAACACCAAAGGGAATATATTAAATATAAAATTGTCTGTCATTCTTTCAATTGCACCAGCCCCTCTTGTTAATCTTGAAATTAAACTTCCTGTTTTATGAGTAACATGGAATTCATGGTCTAATTCTATAATGTGATTGAAAAATCTGTTTTTTAAATCAACAATAAGCCCTGAATCAAGAACATTATTTAAGTGAATCAAAAACCAGTTAAAAAACACATTAAATAAGCTTGCAACTAAGAAAACTGATAAAACAATTATAATTATGTTAAAAAGTTCTGCTTTAGCAATTATGCCGGATACAAATCCAGTTCCATTATCAATTAAAACCTTAAATAAATATTTGTCAAGAACATTTTTAGCCTGCTGAAGCATTACAATTAAGACAGTCAAGACTACGATTAATTTATAATTCTTTAAAAACCCCAAAAATACACTTAAGTTATATTTGAAGTCTATTTTGTATTTGTTATTGTTTGCCATTTTGTTTTTTTTCTTTTGCAGAGTTCTGTCCTAGAGTTAGTTAATTTAATAAAGAATATAAACTTCTAAGAAAGACATTCAAGTGTTGTGCCCGAAAAATTAATGGGTTAATTGCCTGAATTTGCAGAGGCACCACTAACAGCATTGTAAAATGAGGTAGTTTTTTTCTGTGCCATACTAATAATTGTGAAACAGGGTTTAAATATTTTTCGGAAAACATATACTCTAAAAGATATGTTTATCTTATAAATTTAAGCTTCTTATTTTAAAAATCCTATATCTTTATATATTTCTTAATGCTATATTTAATATTGAATTTTAGGTATTAAAATGCATAAATCTGAAGAAAATTTAAATCCAAAGCCCCTTAAAGATAGGTATGAAGATATTTCAGAAGAGGAAGAAGATGAAGATTGTGATGAAGAAGAATTTGAATAAATTATTTTAATCTGCTTTTTATTTTACAGCCCAGTTATAGTCTTTTATTTTTCCATCTCTAGCAGGATCCCAATAAGCAATTTCATTATGCCCAAACCTGCCAATTGCTCTTGCAAGTAATATAGATTTTTCTGCAATATGCGGTTTTCTTAATTTATCCTTGGTTTTTAAGCTTGGGTCAAAAATTAAAACATTATTGCAAAGTTTTTTATAAAACTCAGTGCCTTTTCTTGAAAATAATGCAAAAGGATTCATTTCTAATGGCGTAAGATTATAAGTTTTATATGCTTCTTTTATGATTCCTAAATATCCTGCAATATCTTGAGGATAAAAAGTTATAGTATTGCTTCCTTGTCTTTGGTTTTCCCAAGTATATCTAACATTGAACAAATCATGTGCAACTCTGTCGCTTTTAGGCTCTCTTGATTCATCATATACTAATGCTGGTTTAATGCTTAATGCACTTGCTAGATTATTCTGGCTTCTTAAGATAGGAACATGCAGTAATTTGAACTGATATCTTGGTTTTTTTTGTTTTCTAGAAGGCACTTCTAAAACTACACTTGCCCCTTCTATTCTGACTTTTTTAGAATCTTTATAGGATTTAACTATTATTCCTTCTGTCATATTTTCTGCATATGCAAATAATCTTTCTGCTTCAGGACACCAGACAAAAGGAATAATTCTTTTCATTCTATCTCCCCAGCCAGGCTGAAAAGAAAATCCAGTGAAATTAATTTCATTTTCTTTCATTTTTTCTAATTCTGAAAAAGCTTGCTCTCTTAATTGCAAAGGAGTTAAATCAGAATCATAACATTTTTCTTTTGTTTCTGGATGATTAAGAGCAATTAAATCTCCATGATGATAGCATTTTCTTGAAGCCTGTGCCCCATTTTTTACATTAATATAAAATCTTCCTGGAACAATTTGTGCTTGAATAATCAGCCCTTCTTCATCAGGGGATAATCCATTAATTCTTTCAACTAATCCATATTGTTTATATGTCCTATTAGTATGAAGTTTTCTAATTTCAGCAGGTGTTCTTTCTTTAAAGAATGCTTTTTTTGCCATGATATAATCAATATTAATCCATATAAAGTTCTTTTCTCTTAATTTGTTACCACTGCTTAATTACATTAAATAGAAAGATTTAAATACTGAAATATCTTATATAAACTAATAAAAATGGCAATGAAAACTGTAAATCTAGGAGATGTATACAACAGACAAAAATTTGTTGGTGCTATGAAAGATTTGTCTGATTTAGGAGGCCTTGTAGAAAAGATAAGTGCTCCTGAAGGAAATTGGAATCCTTGTATTAGAGCAGACATTCATGGTTTGATAAATCCTCCTGTAGAATCTTATGCAGGATTAGCACCAGATAGTGTTATAAATGATGCAAATGAAGCTCATTCAAAATATGAAGAAAATATGCAAAATTATGCTATTAAAAATTTTGATATATTATTAGGAAAAATTAGTGGAGAAACATTACTTCAACTTGTTACTTCAGTTTTACCTGTTGATAAAACAGGAAATAAGGGCCTTGATAAAGTAATAAAAGCAATTAATGAAAAAAGAAAAATAGCAAAAGCTGCTGAAAAAGGAGATATTCATTCTTATGTTAATGAAAAATTAAAAGATGCTTCTGACTGGAGAAAACAAGCTTATTTTGGATATTCTATTGGAAATCCTGATTATGTTCAAAGAACATTCCAAGCTTATGCTCAAAGTTCCGAACAAGATTTTAGCAAAGAAGTATTAGATAATCAAGGAAATATTAAAGAGAATGTACTTAGGAAGATTATAAGAGAAAATTATACTCAACTTGTTGCTAAAGATACTGAAGAAAGTGATAAAGTAGCAAAAAGATATTTATCTGCAATAGCTCAAGGTGCATACCAGGCAGTTAAACCTGAGAAAGAAGACAAACCAGGTAAGATAGCCAGAACAGGTAAAGTTAAATAATTTTTTTTATTTAATTTATTAATTGATAATTTGCTTTTATGTTTATTAATAATTTCTATATCTTGAAGAGCTATAAAATATTATTTTAAGAATTAATAATTGACTAAGAATATTAGAACATAAAATAAGAATTAAACCAGTTCTTCAATTATCTTCATTGCAGTGTTAAAGAAATTTTCTGATTTATCCTGCCATGCATCAATAATGCTGCCATCAATATCCTTGATTTCACCATGCATTACTTTGCTATGCAAATCATGCAAATCCCTGAAATCTGTAACATATTTGAGCTTTAGGAGATTTTTATCTACAAAATTTTCTTTTAATAAAATCGCAATGTGTTCCCTGCTTGGAGGAAGAATTCTTATAGTCATAAGCAAGGCTTGTGCAGTGTCTACCATCGCCCAATAACTTCCTTCAATAGCACTAATTTCTGCTTGTTTGCTTAATCTAATGTGGTCAGGAACTCTGTTTAAGCAGGTGTAAATTGCTTCTGGAGTTGGCTTTATTTTTCCTTGTTCTAAAAGTGCTTTTAATGGGCTGAAAAAACCACCAAAGTCTATTAAAACATCCCCATATCTTATAATATTAATTACTGTTGGGTCCCCTCTTGTTAAATCATTCCACCAAGTTGTTAAGGTAACTGTGTTTATATGCAGGTCTTTTTTATAAGGATTTTGCTGCACAATCTTTCCTAATTCTTCTCTATACCAGACAATTGATTTTTCATCAAATTTAATTGTTGCATTATCTATAATTATTATTATGTCAATATCAGAGCCCACTATATTTGTGTGCTTGACAGAAGAACCAAAAAGAATTATTGCTTTAACCATTTTATCAAACTTAGTATAAACTTTTTGTGCAAAGTCCATTGCAATATCTCTTTCATTTTTTAACTGCAATGTTGGAATCTGTTTTGCAGAAAATCTTTTTACCCCTGTTGGTTGTTTTTGATTTTTAGAATTTGTTTTTGACATCTTTTCTCTTTTTTTATTATATACTAATGAGATATATGTTTTTAAATGTTATTTATTTTTTATTTGGCTTTATTTAATTGGTAATGATTGATAATTTGATTAGATTAATTTTTGTTGTGTTTGATAATTATAATTTTTTAGTTTTTTAAAGATAAATTTTATTAATAATTTTTTATTCTTCTTTATTCTATTGGTTAGGAGTTCCTGAAAATCTTGAGGCTCCTCCTGGCATTTCTCCTCCTAATTCAACTGGAAGAGTTGTAAATCCTGAACCATATGTTGAATGATGTATTGGAGGATTTATTGGACCTTGTCCCATATAATAAGCGCCTAATCCTCCTAATTGATTCCATGTAACTCCTCCTGTGCTGTATAATGGGCTTCCTGCTGCTTCTAACTGATATGAAAAAGGGCTTGTTTGAAAATGCTGAAAAAAATTTCCTCCTTCAAATATTTTTTTACCTTTAAACTTAGCTTTTTCTAATTCTTTCATAATTTCAGACATTGGAAGATTTCCTTTTCCAGGAGGCAAATCTGTATGAGTTGAACCAAAATTATCATTTAAATGAACATGTTTTACATAAGGAGCAATTTTTCTGGTTTCTTCAATTATTTTTTCTTTACCAAATCCTTGTTTTCTCATCATGCTTATATGAGAAGTGTCCCAAGTTGCTCCAATTAATTTTTTTGCCTGGTCTTGTGCCTGTGATTCTGAAATTCCTTGGTTAACAAGCTTTTCAGTGAATTTTTTTCTTGTATCTTTAATTAATTCTTTTAAATCTTCTGCACTTGAAATTGCAGAGCCATAAGGAGGGTTTTCAATGCTTATTATAGGAGAATTTTTACCAAATTTATTATAAGTGTTTAATGCAACATTGCTAAGTGTTTCACTTGCTTTTTCTTTTGCAAAATCCTCAACTTTTCTGTACTGCATAGGAGGAGCAACTGCCCGTAGATTATTTATTGATTCATCTACTAGTTGTGATCTTTTAAGAATATATTCAAAATGTGATTTTATTTTTCCAGTCTTGGCTTCTTCATTTAACTTTATCCAGGCTGTTGAAATTTTATTTAATGCTTCTTGTGTTTCTTTTTTGTCTTTTTCATCTGCATATTTTGCAGCTTGTTCAAACAAAGTTCTAAAAGAAGTGTCAACATTCTCTAAAAAAAGATTACCTCTATCTAATTGATTTAATGCAGGAGCATATTGCTGCATTTCTTGTTTAGTTAGTTCTTCTCCTTGTTCTATTTTATCATATAATGGCTGTAATGTTGGCTGAGTTCTTCCTAAAATTTCATCTGCTTCTTTTTTATAAAACGCAAGATTTGTAATTGCCTGCACCCATTTAGAGTTGTTTGCTACATCTAATCTGTCTTCAGGTGTTTGAATTTTTGGGCCTTTTTGATGATGGCTGTATATAAATTCTCTTTCTAATGGAATAAACTGGCCTGTTTCCTGATCAACAGCAATCATTCTCCCCATGACCTCTGTTTTGCCTTTTTCTTCTGGTTTTATTAAAGGCCCTGCAACCATTCTTCCCATAACTTCTGTTTTTACAGGAATCATTTCACTGCCAGGAATAACAGATGCATGGATTGTTACAGGCATGTTTCCATCAGGGGATAAATCATGGCTTCTTTCAACAAAGTTTGTGAATTGTTTTTCTACTTCTTCTCTGTTTGATCTTGACCATCCCTGCTGTGTAAATCCTGAAGGGTCTAAAGTTGGAGCATGCAATGTAGACTCTGCTCCTGTTAATATATTTAATCTATGAATCTCTTTAAGATGATCTTTTGGCATCATTTCAAAAACTTCTGGATTAATTGTTGAAACTTCTGTATTTTTAACACCCTGATTTAAAAGATTATTAACTTCTTTTAATTGATTTGCTGTTTGAATGCTTGTTGTTCCTCCTAATTCTCTTGTTGGAATTGTGTATCCCATGTAACTATATTCAGGGTCTAAAAGAAAAGTTGTTCCTGGATAAATAGATTCAAAACTTGTCATTTTATATTCATTGCCTCTTTTTTGTTTGTGTTTTTATTAATAATCTATAATATTTATAGCTTTGCAATCAATAATTTTTTGATTGTTTAATGTTTTTTTATTGCTTTATTGATATAATGATTAAGGGATGGTTGTTTTTAATCTTATTGTTTAATTAAGAGTATTTAATTACTTTATCTAATAATTTATTAATTTTTTAGTTATGCAGAAATATTGTTTAGCTTACTCTTATATTCTTTAGCTTAATCATCTTTTTTGGATTTTAATAATTGAATTATCCAAATCCTCTTGGCTCATTTTTATTTTGAAAAGGCAAATCTTCCTGTTGTTTGAATTTTTCTGGTTTTCTTACCTGATATTTTTCACCTTGTTGTGATTGAACCTGGTCTATATTTGCATGCTGCCAGGCACTAAAATCCATTCTTCTTTGCTCTCCAGGATGCATTGCTGTTTCTCTTGTTATTAAAGCTCCTCCTGAAATATCTGATTCTTTATCTATATTTTTCATGCTTTCATAATCTCCTTTTTCATAATTACTTGAATATTGAGGAGCATTATATAATACTGGTTGTTCTGGCTCTTCTGTTTTTTCTTTATTTTCTGTTTGTGCTGGTGTTTGTCTTAATTCTTGCTCTAAATCTTCAATAGGTTCTGAGTCTAAAAATGGAGAAACTCTTTGTCTGTTAAAATTAAAAGCAGGCCTGGAAGGAACTTCCTGTAAAATATCTTCTAATAGTTCTGGCTCTTGTTCAGAGTCTTCTGACTCTTCATTCTCTTTATCTTCAGAATCTTCATCCTGCACTTTAATCTTCCATTCTGCCATGTTAGTTTTAAGTTAGAGAATTATATAATACTTTCTGTTGATGAATTAGTAATTTTTATAATTGATTTTTGATATCTTATACTTAATATTGATCTTTAAAATTTTGTTTAGTAATTAGTTTATCTATGCAATAATTAGATTGAATTGATGTCAGAAGTTTTTGCATAATAAGTCATTAAGAAAATTACTAATAATTTTCTTTATCAAATCCAAAGACCTCTTCTATTCTGCTTCTTGGAGGTTTTGGTTCAACATCTTCCATATAAGGCATTGATGCCATTCCATGTGCTTTTTTGTAAATATCAAAGATAAGAAAACAATTATTTATTGCCTTTGCTTCTGCTAAATTTCTTAGATATTCTTCAGCATAACTGTCTTTTTTTATTCCTTTTTGTTTTATAAGAGTAAGCTCTTTATCTTCTTTTTCTCCTGTTATGCTCTCGCTTGGCTCTTCTTGTTTTTTTGAAGGTTTTAAAAAACTAAAAAGCGCTGAAAAAGGATTAATGTCTTCTTGTTCTGCTTTTTCTTTGTCTGTGTCATCTAAAAGTTCTTTTAAATCTAATTTTAATTCTTTTAAAGATTCATCTGTCATTCCCTGGATAAGTTTTAAAGAATCTTCTAAATCTGATTCACTTAATTTTGATTCTAATAATTTAAGTTCCTGATTATTTAATGCATATGCTTTAAAATCAACATCTGCTCTTCCTCCAAAAACATAATGCTGCCCTGCTTTTCCTGGAATTCCTCTGAATTTGAAGTCCACAAAAACAACACCAGAATATTTTCTTAATTTTTTTAATTTTCTAAAATTATATGGCAGGTCTTTATCTGTTATTGATTGTGAGACATCAATATCATTTTTTCCTCTTAAAACTAGTTGCATAAAAACAGTATTAAAAATATTAACTAATTCGGGTCCGGAAGCTAATTTTTCATTTTGTGCTAATTGCTGTGCTGCTCTAAGATATGGCTTTGCCCATCTTGCATTTAATTTTAATGCATTTACCTGGCTTTTTAAATAAATTTTTTCAATTTCAAATCTTTTTCTTAATTCTTGTTCACTTCTTTTTTTCCATTCAAAAAATTCCTGAATACGTGGTTTAAGAATTCTTTTAACTCTTTCATTCAAATCCATCTCATCAACATCTTTAATAGACTTAGCAATTAAAAAAGCATCTCTTAATGTTATAAAATTCAAGTTTCCTGAAGACATAGCATTTATACTTCCTTGACCTCTTTGCATATCTACTTTATCCATCCACATTTGTTTTAATGACAATAATCCTGCTTCTGCTGTTGTTTTATCTGATGAATTTGCAGCATCATAATGACTAAGGCGTATTTTAAATTCTTTCAAATCATAGATAAGATTTAAAACTCCTTTTAGAATATTATTTACTGTCCCTAAAACGCGCGATGCTTCTTGCTGCATCTGGCTTACTTTTGCCTGTAATTCTGAGAAATGCCCGCTTCCAGGAGATGATGCAAAATTATCTACTATTTTTTTAACATCTCCGCCGAACAATTTATTTATAAAATCTAAAAGCCAGAAATAAACCGGCTCTAATGTTTCTGATGATGAATTATAAACCAGATTATGCTCTGCAGAACAGGTTGGCTTTATTCCTAATTCTTTCATGCTTTTTAGTCCAGCGTCAAATCCCTGCTTTTTAATAATTGATTTAAATTTTTGTATATTCGCCCTTGTTCCTTCAGCATACTTATTGGGATTGATTGTACAAATGATATTATCTACTTCTGACATTTTTTATTTACCTTATTTTTATTATTTACTTATAATCTTTAATATTTATAGTTTTGCAGATGAATAGTTTTCTAATCAAAAGCATACTTAATAATAGTTAATTATGTTTAAAAAATCTCCTATAGATTTTTTAAGCCCATAAAAATCTTTCTGGAGCTCTTTTATTGCATAAGTCTACAAAAAGTTTAGATAATTTTAAAAACTCTTTTCCATTCTGAAAAAAATGATATTTAACGAAATAATCAAAGCTTCAAAAATAACAAGCCAGAATCCTATAATGAAAGCTCAAGCAAGATATTATGGATTGATTATGGCGGCTTCTGCGGGAATTCCTTTGCTAGTCTTCCATAATAATATGAGTTTAGATCTGTTATGCGGTGCTTTTTTAATTTCAGGAACCGCAGATATAATAAGCGGGCAACATCTCTATGTTCCCGCAAGAATATGTTATGGTATAGAAAAATTAATTAATATTATATAATTTATTGTTTCTTTATGAAATCCATCATGCTTTTTCTTTCAAATTTTATAATCTCTCTTGTTTGTGAATTAACCAATATATGAAGGATTATTAATTGGTCTAACATACAGGTTAGATTCCAGATTAATTGGTTTTCCTGGTTTTGCAAGACTGCAATTATTTTATGAAATTTTGCAGTAATTTTATTTTCTTCTGCTTTTTTTTCAGCTATGCCTGCTATCTCATCTAAATCAATTTTTACTTCTGAGCTTATCTGGCTTAGTTTTGGCTGATTTGGCGTATCTGTACTTATTAATCTGTCTTGTTTCATAATAACCTCTTTATTTTTAATTAATTCAAATGTGTAAATCTTGTCTGATTCTGTTTCTGGAAGCTTGTAGTCAATAGAATCTTTATTGTCATTGCTTAAAAAATCTATAATAAAGAATCCTGCAATAAGCTCTGCATTTGGATGTTCTTTGATAAATCTCTTGAATACAGCTGAATTTTTTACTATCTCATATGTTTCCTTAAATGTTGCCATGATATTAAATAATGGAAGAGAGTTTTTAAGAATTGCTGTTAATTAATAATCTGAAAGTTTAAATACTGCTCTGAGATGAATTTTTTATGGAATTTGGTATTTTCTTTAATCTTCTTTAATTAGTTCAAATATTTTAAATATAGTCTTATTAAGAATCTCTTTTTTTACTTTTCCTATCTTTTTTATAATAAGTTCTTTATCTATTTTTAATATATTTTCTGCTTTTATACAACAAGGTGTTAAAAGATTTCCTTCTTCTAGATCTTTGTTTGTTAAAGGTACTGAATATCTATCTTTTGATAAGTTAGATGTAACTCCTACAACCAGAATATCCTCAGAATCTTCACTAAAAAAAGAATTGCTTATTATAATTACTGGCCTAACTTTTCTTCCAGATTGATCTGAAAATGGGAAAGGAACCAAAAATAAATCTCTTTGTTTCATTATAGATATTTACTCCATATCTCATCATCTTTTTTATTATCCCAAATCTTTTTCATTGAATTTTCAGCCAATATTAACCATCCTATTTTTTCTTTTCTGTTTTTCTCCAATTGATTCATAATTAAATGC
>Ga0315281_10014494_pt1 | contig 10632 bp, 9 predicted proteins | sample YL17G07_0_MG_FD_204540 | JGI IMG/M metagenome (GOLD analysis project Ga0315281, IMG submission 204540) | Sediment microbial communities from Yellowstone Lake, YNP, Wyoming, USA - YL17G07_0 | ecosystem: Environmental > Aquatic > Freshwater > Lake > Sediment | place: USA: Wyoming | collected... | reverse complement strand
CACCGCGCGCGCAGGCTGAGTCGGCGTCGGCGTGGGAATAAAGAACGGCGTCTCTGTTGCCGGACGTGTCGGTGTCGCGGTCGGCGTCCGAGTCGGCGTTTTCGTCGGCGTCGGCGTCGGTGGCTGCACCGTCAGCTTGTTTGAAGTGGTCGCGCTGGCGGTCTGCTGCGGCAGTCCGGACAGGAACGTCCCGTTTGTTTGAGAAGGGTATCTCACCGTAGAACCGTAGTCGGCATAGGCCGTGATCGAGCCGGCAACTGCGTCCGCAGCGGTGACGGTGTACGTTTGGGGGGCATTTATAAAAAAGGATGAGCTGAAGCTGACAGTTGGCACGTTCGGCGTGGAACCGCCGAAGCCCGCCACCTGCACGGTCGTGCCGTCAGGCAGCGTCACCGCCAGCTCTCCGCTAACAAAGTCGCAGGCAACTCCGGGTAAAACCACGGCCGGATTGCTGATGGTCACCCAGTACGTTATCACGTCGCCGATGTGCACCGGGCCGATCGTCGGCACCGCGAGGATATAGGGCGTCAAACTGATACCGACTCCGTTGGTATTGCAGCCCGGCGGCTGCGAATGGGCGGCCGCCCAACTGGAAAAACACAGGGCCGCAACGAATGTTGATACAAGCACTACTGTAGTTGTCTTCATGATTTCTCTCCTATTTATCGGTTAACAACTCCCCAAAAGGCGCATGTGGCGTTTTCGGTTACCGCTACCACAATTGCACAGGCCCCCTCCTTTCGCCGGCACATCAGGCGATCAATCATCCCCCTGATCTATAATCCCCTTCGGGTAATGGTGGACCGTTCTTTGAATCCGAATCCAACCCCTGACGAGGCGCTCTGTCGCCCTGTCCGAGTCGCGTATCTCCAAAAGATCAATGTCGGTTTACATTCTAATCAGTGATGTAGGTTGTGAGAATAGCACAGTTCAAGGCGGCAAAGAACCGTATTTTATATCATAGAAAATCGGCTCTTATATGAGTTTGACCTTCCCCCAACAAACAGTGCCACTCGCAATTGGAGGACGGGTCACATCAGCCATCGAGTGGGTTGTCGAGGTCATGGGTTCTACGCAGTGGCCCGATTTGTACCCGATTCGGACAAAGCTCCTGTCCTGACGGCTAGCTGGCGGTACGCGGGTACGAGGCTGAGAGCCAAAAGTATGCAGCGGGTGGGGCTGACAGTGTGAGACACGTCGACCCCCTTTCCATGCTTTCCTATGTTTCTATTCCCTCATGACCATCGGCCGCGGTCAGTTCCTCTCTGTCCACGCCTCCTGGGGAGGGTCCTCTGCGATCTTCTCAAACAGCCTCATGTCAATCCACTCATGCTCCTCCGCCAGGGCGATCAGCCTGCATATCCCTCCCGACACGTTTACCTCCTCGGGTGGATCAGCGAACCCATAGGATTCCGCCAAGACATGTACCATCTTCCTAGATTCCCTGATGGCGGTCTCCTCCGGCACCCCGTTTGTGTTATCTATGCGGAACCAGTTATTCTCGTCGGCGCCGACCTGTGTCTCTCCGTTTATCAGTTCGCGTTTCCGGCCATTGATGGTCCACGGCGACGCCGCCGACTCCTTGTATAGCACCGCCATCATAACGCTCTTGGCGTCGCGCGCGAACCATATCCTACTGACATACGATTGCTCTGTTAGTTCTATGCTCATCCCTCGCCTTCCTCCTTTCCCCGTGCCGTCATGGGAGGTCTGCACGCGAGAGTGGCCGAAATATGGAGGCAATAAAAAAGGCCCTCCGCAGAGGAGGTCTTGGAATTACTGCCCTTTGCCTTCGCCTGTCGAAGGCCGTATCGTCCCCTTGCGGGCTGGCTTTGGCACCTTACGGCTTAAGGTTGCCCCGGTGGTCGTAGGGCCAAATCCCTCGCACCGGTCCCGATACTCACTTTTGTAAAAAACCCATAAAGCACAAAAGCGGCGCCGAAGCGCCGCCTCATGAAGACATAAAAAATCAGCGCTTTAGCACATTTATATAGCGGAGCAAGTAGCCGTGTAAATTGCCGCTAGTATCGAAAACATAATATCAAGTTTAGGTCAGAAGTCAACAATAATATTTCAAAAACAGTAAGGGGTCACTGATAGGGGGCTCATACCCTTTTCCCCCTCCCCCCTTGAGGGGGAGGGTCGGGGTGGGGGGTGAAAGCACCCCCCATAAGTGACCCATTACCAAAAACACAGAGAATACACAAGGCCGCATCCCCTGCCATAGCGTCGTTGCGCCCACCATGCCCGCCTCCAGCCCATCGAGGCTGCGGCTCGCACCTCATAGAGCAGACGCCGGGCTCGCCTGGGCCCTCCAATCCGCTATACTGAAGCCTCTCATCAACAAGCGGAAAACACTGAATTAACAGATGATTGGAATCCTTGCCAGAACTACACCGATGACCTGGAAAAAACATGCAAAAAGCCAAGAGAACTTATTGCGATGTTATAATGATGGTCATAGTATAGTCGATGAAAGTTAGCGTAAAGGTAGAATAAAAATGTCAGATACTGCCAGTTCAAAGTACCATCGTGGCCGGCCAGTAATCAAACCCCCATTCCGAGTTGTTCGAGTGGATCAATTTCAGGGGCATTGCGAGGACGGCTATGGGAATGAGCGGAAATATTATAATCTCGATGAGGCGATAAAAGCCGCTCGCAGAATTACAGGAGAAAGCATACGACGCTGTAAGGCAAGAAAAGATTGGCAGGGGATGGCTGATGCAGGGATGGTGTATGACGCTCAGGGATGGCTCGTGTGGGATGGGGTAAGGGAGTACATGAAAAAACTTCGAGATCCTGTACGCAAAAAAGAAAGCAATGATGTCCCCTGCGAGGAGATACGCGCAATTTGTGAGCGCTGTGAAAAAATGATTCTCGCCAAATATCGTGGCAGGCGTGTACCTCGTGGAATTATTGCCGACGATGAAGACCCTTCACAGTGGTATTCCGACTGGTACAACAATGTAGGTGATGGCGACCTGAGCTGTGATAGCCCCGAAGCGCTTTATCTCTTCAAAGAATGCTGCTATCTCGAGATGAGGAAAAAGGGATGTAGCCTCGCCCAGATATTGGAAGATTTGGACATCCCGGCCCCTAAAAAGACCATCCCAAAGTGGGAGGCGCAATGCACGGAAGGAGGTGTGATCAAGCGCTGGGTTGAAGCGCTTCGACAGAAATATATTTTAATAGGGTCGGGAGGGGTTAAAAAGGCGGAAATCAATGGGTATAGAAAATACGCATCCGCGATGACATTTTACCTCCCGTCAGGGGAGCAGGCTGGTGACTTGGTAGTCTATGGTAAAGGCCGGGAATTCATGTTTTCCAGCCGCAAGAAGTTAATCAAATTAAAGTTACGCGACCGGGATGAGGGTAGTGAATTCATCCACATAGGAACCAGTCGCAGGATTCACATCCCATTCAAGAGCTCTGAGTGCATGGAAATCATTCATATTGATCATCGTAAACGAAAACCTAAATATTATTCTTATTTTGAATCGGATGGAAACCTCCGGCAAGTTCAGGATCAGAGCGTATTGTATTTTAAAGATATGGACAGCCTACACGCCTATTATTCGAAACCAAGGCTTCCTGAACCAAGTCGCAGGCGCATATCGCCGGGCGAGGATGGAATGATTTGGATTACATTGCCGCGGTCTTCACGCAACCATAGCATCTCGTTTCGCGATGAGGGCATGAATTTTAAGGCCGCTTTAACTGAGTCTGGCGGAATAAAAGCGATCGGAATTTCGCGCCGGGAAGGACGGATGCATACAGTTGTATATGCCCGAGACAGACAGAAGAGACTTGCGACAGGCTGGGATCATGGTAAAGCTTTTATTGACCTCTGGTTGCCGCGATAATATCAGGTACTTTTGGTGCATCATTGACCTACCCCCAAAAAACAGTGCCAGTTGTATATGAAGTAGTGATTGACTACTCAGGTTGGCAAGGAGCAGAATAGAGCTGCTAGTGAGGTAACGATGAGAGCATTTCTAATCCTCGCCTCGCTCATTTTCGCTACTCCCGCCTTTGCCGGAGGAAGAGGCTCATCGTCATCCCAATCTCAATCCCACGGGAATTCCAGCAAGCCCTACTGGTACTCCTCCGAAACCGCCCCCTGGTATGATTCCTACGGCCGCCTCCAGCACGGCTATAAGGACGCACCGATGAAGGACTATCCCGCGGGGAAGGAGCCTTACTACTATCAAAGCGAAAGTGCGCCTTGGTATGACTCCTACGGGCGCCTAAGATATGGCCCTCAGGCCACGGACACGAAAACCTATTCACCGGGGGAAGAACCATACTACCATTACAGCGATTCCACCCCCTGGTACGATTCCTACGGACGGCTGAGGTACGGACCAAAAGGCATTCCGGCGGATGAGTACCAAAAAGCCAATGAAATCAAGAAGGAGGGCTTGATCAATGAGTGAGAAACGGAACAATCAGGTGCCACCCAAAAATCCCAAGCCGGATCCGCCCACGGATGAGAAGGACTCAGTCCCTCCCAAGATGGATGATAAGAGCAAACCATTGGACCCCAAGCCACCCGAAGAGAATGAGGAGGGCAATGAGGGGGCCTCCAGCCCCCCTGACAGCGGGTTCTTTCCTGAAATAGACCCTGAGGAGGACGAATTAGCCAAATTCCTCATATCAATAGGTTGGCTCTAGCTTAATAGCGCGGGGCATTGCCAACCAATTTGCTTATTTTCACTCTTGTTTAAAAAGGAAAGATTCGACCTGACGGCCTGGAAGTTGCGGGCAGACAATAGGCAATGCAAACGAATCTATCGAATATATCTGAAACATTTCAGTAAATAGTAGAGGTCTGACCCTGGAGTTTCCCCTCAACATCTGAAACATTTCAGTCAATAGAAAGTCTGAAGACCCTGTAGTTTTCAGCCGTTCTGCTCGCCCGCCCAGGACGGGGTTATTTTTTTATCAGGTCGGTCGTAAGTTGAGAATTGTCTTGACATATTCGCAATTCGCGAATAGCGTATCTATATGAATATGAAACCACAAGACATTCTTGTCGCCCTAAAACTGTTAGCCTCAGGATGGCCCGGGAGCTATGCTGCAATGGGAATGCAGATAGGCCTGAGCGCGTCGGAGACCCATGCGGCATTTCGGCGTGCGCGCCAGGCTGGACTGATTCATCCGAAGGATAATGTCCCCAACAAGTCGGCCGTGGCCGAATTCCTTTTGCACGGCCTCAAGTATGTGTTTCCAGCGCATCCCGGCCCGAGGACACGGGGCATGCCCACAATCCATGCGGCGCCGCCGCTGGCCGCAGAGTTTCATTCACCGTCGTCTTCAGATGAGGACATCCCCGTCTGGCCTGATCCGGAAGGCAAGCAGCGCGGTTACGAGTTAAAGCCCTTGTGCCGATCTGTTCCGCTGGCAGCCCGCAACGATCCCAAGCTCTACGAATGGCTGGTACTTACGGACGCACTGCGTGGCGGACGCGCCCGCGAGCGGGAACTTGCGTCCGCAATTGTCCGCAAGCGACTGCAAGATGCTACCAATGGTTAGCATTGATGACCTCGCAACGGTGGCATTGCGACTGGATCCACTCCGGGAGAAATGTGTATTCACGGGCGGAGCGATAATCGGATTATTATTGGATCACCCCGATCTGGTTAGTGCACGCCCTACAAAAGATGTGGATGTCATCACCGATGTCCGGACGCGCATTCAATACGCTGACCTTGAGGAACGACTGCGCAGACTGGGATTCACACATGATATGTCCGAGGGCGCGCCGAAATGTCGCTGGTTAGTTGACGACATCCGCGTAGACATAATGCCGGTGACCGATCAGACCGGTGAGCTTAGCGACAAATGGTTCGAGCTTGCAATCCGAACGGCGACGAAAGCGCGAGCCGGCAAAGCTGAGATATGGGTAGTGACCGCGCCATGTCTTGTTGCGACCAAATTGGAAACCTTCAAAGATCGCGGCAAGGGGGACTTCATGGCTAGTCACGACATTGAGGACCTCCTTGCCGTCATAGAGGGTCGTGAAGCGTTGATTGAGGAAATCGCCGCATCACCAACCGACATTAGACATTTCATCGCAAACACAATTGCTGAGCTTTTGGAGAATACACGATTCCGGGACAGTCTGCCAGGCCATCTGCCGCCAGACGATGCGAGTCAGCAGAGATTACCTATTGTTCTTCGACGACTACAGGCAATCGCAGCGCTTGCGAGCAGACAATAGGCAATTCAAACTAATCTAAGGAATCTATCGGAATTTTTTTCCAGTCAATAATAGAAGCCTGACACTGGAGTTTTCGCTCGCCGAGCTTTCGGCGCGCTATCTAACATGACAATTTACTCCCATTCGAGATTGAGCACTTTTGAGACTTGTCCCCTTCAGTATAAGATTCACTATATTGACGGGATAAAGCGCGAGGAAGAAAGCATAGAGATGTTTCTGGGCTCCCGGTTCCACGATGCGATGGAGAAACTTTACAAGGAGCTCCGATTCCGGATCATGCCGCTCGATGAGTTACTGCAATGCTACAATGAAAAATGGGAAAAGGAGTACCACGATGACGTAGTGGTAAGTGAACCGAAAAGGGCTGCCGACGACTACAGGAAGCTGGGGCAGAGGTACATCGAGAGCTATTATAAGAGATATCACCCTTTCGACCAGGGGAAGGTCCTCGGCCTCGAGAAGAAGGTTGATGTCGATCTCCTCGGCGATGGGAAACACCGTATCACGGGCTACATCGACAGGCTTGCCCAGGCAGATGATGGTATCTATGAAATCCACGACTATAAGACCTCAGGCAATCTCCCCGAGCAAAAATATCTCGACCAGGACAGGCAGCTTGCCCTCTATCACCTGGGTATACAAGAGATGTGGCGCGATGTAAAAAAGGTGAAGCTCGTCTGGCACTATGTGGTCTTCGACAAGGAAATGGCCTCTAGCCGCACCGAGAAACAGCTTGCCAAACTTAAAGAAGACATCATTACTCTGATTGATCAGGTTGAGCGCACGCAAGTTTTTCTGCCGAGGGAAAGCAACCTCTGCGACTGGTGCCCCTATCCCGATCTTTGCCCCAAACGGAAACATCTCTTCAAGGTTGAGTCCTTGCCGGCAAATAAGTACCTCAAGGACAGTGGAGTGAAGCTGGTCAACGCATACGCCGAGCTGGCTGCGAGGCGGAAGAAACACAGGGATGAAATAGTAGGCATTGAGGATGAGATGGAGAAGGTAGAGGAGGCCATCCTGAAATATGCTGAGCGAGAAAAGGTCGAGGTCATAAGGGGCAGCGATCACACGCTCAAGATCAGCGAGAAGACCAGGGTTTCCTGTCCTCAGAAGGGCACCCCTGAGCGCGAGGAGCTCGAAGGAATTCTTAAGCAGGAAGGCAAGTGGGACGAAATCTCAACCCTGGACTCAAGCGCACTTGCTGAAGCAGTCACCGAAAAACGATGGGATAAAAAGATTCTCTCGCGGATTATGAAATATCTCGTCATCGACCGCCGCACGCAAATTTACCTCTCAAAGCTGCGAGAAGAAGAAGATGCATGATTGCAGCATGGTACGATTCCTACGGAAGGCTCAGGCCCAACCCTCAGAGGACGGATACGAAGCAAGCTTATTTACACTCTTGTGTAAAGAGGGAAGATTCGATCTGACGGCCTGGAAGTTACCCAGACAAGAGGCAATTCAAGCGAATCTACAGGCAATAGTAGAGGTCTGACCCTGGAGTTTTCTTGCGGAGAACGTCTCGAGGAAGTACTAGCTTTTTAGATGAATCTTTATTCATGACAATCCATGTGACGTGTCGGGTTAAGGTGCAAGGGCGTAGGGGCTGAGATTAATCACAGGGAGGAAGGCAGCAGGATAAGGAGGAGAGGATATGAACTCGATCAAGTTTTTCCAGGCAGCGTGCGTGATGTTCTGTGCGATGTGTATTTTGGCGGTGTCGTCAGGGCATGGCCAGGCATCTATTCCGACTCCCACGCCCACTCCACCGGCCGAGATCGTGCTGAACGGAGAGTGGTTCAAACACGGGGATCTCTTGCAGGCGACATTTAAGCTGAATGAATCCATATCCAAGCCTTTCAAGGCGTACGCAGTTTTAATTCTCCCGGACGGGAAGATGCTGAATGCGCTTACTATGGACACGCCGCCGAAGCCGGTGGTGGCATATGCCCCTGGACTCGATGCCCCATCTACTTACCCTCTGATCAACAGGAACATCCCGAACGGTGCGCCGCTTGGGAACTACGAGATACTGGCGGCGTTCTTCGATCCGGCGAAGCAGGTCACAGGCAGAGACGATGCGTTCATGCTTGCGAGCGGCATATTCAAAGTAGTGACCGAAATCCCGACCCCGACACCGACTCCATCCCTTCCCGATCTTTCCGGCACATGGAGCGGCACATGGCAGGTCACTGAGCCAACTGGATGCAACGATGATGACGGCGGGTGGAACGCTAACGTCACTATGGCAGCCGATGGTAAGCTTTCCGGAAATTTCTCTACTACTGGAGATGCATCTATAGCAGGCGATGTCGCAGGCTCCTATGATGGCACGACAGCTACATGGACGGTTTCCGACCCCCAGGGTGTTGTTACCTATAGTGGTCAGGTAGCAGCAGGAGGAAAAACAGTTTCAGGAACTTTTTGGGACGGCCCGGTTTGTTCAGGTACACGTGTAAAGGGTACCTTCAGCGGATCGAAAGACTAAAATCGGGAAACGAGACGTTTTCCTTAATTCTATGGAATCCTGCGTGTTGTAGCCAAGAATGCACCGGGATGTTTTCAGTCAGAATGCTCTAGCCCCGAGGGTATTGCGGAGAACGTCTCGAGGAAGAAAAAGGGCCCTGGATATCATTCCAGGGCCCATAAGATTGGTAGCGGGGGCTGGATTTGGAGCCGATTCGGAGAGTGTCCCCGTCCTGACAGCGCGCTGGGTGTATGCGGGGGCGAGACAGGGAGCAAGAGACATGCAGCGGGCGGGGCTTATAGCTTGAGATCACCTCAATGCCCCGTGTAAATAGTTACTGTTGATTATTCTAAAGCACTAGTTTACAATTCTCACCATGAAATACCTGCCACGTTGCCTGGGCGAGGAGATTCTGAGCGCCGTACGCCATTTCCCCGCTATTCTCGTCACTGGCCCAAGGCGGTCCGGCAAAACCACTTTGCTGCGCCACCTTTTTCCTAAAGCGACGCACATTCTTCTGGAAGATCCGGATATTGTAGCGCGTGTTAAATCTGACCCCCGTGGATTCCTTGAAAATCTGCGGGAACCGGTGCTGCTTGACGAAATCCAGAACGCACCCGAGCTGCTCAACTACATCCGCACACGAATAGACAAAGCGCCAGAGAAACACGGGCGCTGGTTTTTGACCGGCTCGCAGGAAGCGCCGCTGATGAAAGGCGTCACGGAATCTATGGCGGGGCGTGTTGCCGTCTTTCAATTGTTCCCGTTCTCATCCGAAGAGTCAAGCAAGGTATCTCTCTTGCATGGTGGGTTCCCGGAGGTCCTTGCAAGACCCGCTGCCGCGAACATATGGTTCCGGTCGTATATGCAAACCTATCTCGAGCGAGATGTGCGGTCGGTTAGCTCCATCCGCGATCTCGCAACTTTCCGGAGATTCATCGCCTTACTGGCCAGCCGATGCGGCCAGATGCTCAACAAGACTGATCTTGCCGGTCCCCTCGGCGTATCGGTTCCCACTATCACGGTGTGGATCGGCATCATGGAAATAACGGGCCAGATTATTTTAATTCAGCCTTTCTACGAGAACTTCGCCAAGCGCATTGTAAAATCTCCTAAGTTATACTTCGCTGATTCAGGCCTCGCATGCCACTTGCTGGGTATCCGGGATGAGAATACGCTTCGTTGCTCACCATTCCTCGGTCCCCTTTTTGAAGGGCTGATTGCTTCCGAGATCCTCAAACATCGTTTGAATCGCGGCCTAGATCGCGGACTTTATTACTTCCGAGACCAGCAGGGTCTTGAAGTAGATTTCCTTATCGATAACGGCAACAGGCGATTGACACTGATAGAGGCCAAGGCGACAAAAACCCCCATGCCGGATATGGCCAAGCCGCTTACCCGCCTTGCAAAAGCGATCCGCAGATATGACAATGCCTCATGGTTGGTCCACGAGACCGGTGGCAAAACGACGGATCTTCAGATGCTCTGCCCGGGTGTGAAAGCGGTCGGATGGCGGCAGATCAGCACGATACTCACATAGTAAGGAAAAAGGCCCTAGTGTAGTGAGTCAATGAAATCTTTACATATATAAGGCGCTTTTCTGTGGTTTTTCATTACAAGAGTAGCCAATTCTTATGTAAAGAAGCGTTAGACTTACTACACTAGATGCTTTTCTAGGGCCCTAAGATTTGGTAGCGGGGGCTGTCCCGCTTAGCGGGAGAACCAGCGATCCCGCCATGGCGGGATTATGCGCCTGACGTTTGGATCCCGCTCCCTGAAAAAAGGGCCCTAGAATAAACCAGGGCCCTTATTTTGCTAGCCCGACTTTCTCACTTTTTGCCTATTTTGGGCAAGGGCGAAAATATTTTCGTTGAAATTACTGAGGTTTGAGAGGGTTCAAGCCGCTGTGAGGCGTGTAGGGAGACCTACCCCCTAGACATGA
>Ga0315281_10014493_pt1 | contig 10633 bp, 8 predicted proteins | sample YL17G07_0_MG_FD_204540 | JGI IMG/M metagenome (GOLD analysis project Ga0315281, IMG submission 204540) | Sediment microbial communities from Yellowstone Lake, YNP, Wyoming, USA - YL17G07_0 | ecosystem: Environmental > Aquatic > Freshwater > Lake > Sediment | place: USA: Wyoming | collected... | reverse complement strand
GCGTCGCCATGGGGGTGGAAATTGCCCATCACCTCGCCGACGATCTTCGCGCACTTGCGGTAGCCGCGATTCGAGGCCAGCCCCATCGTCTTCATGCCGTACAGCACGCGGCGGTGCGCGGGCTTGAGGCCGTCGCGGGCGTCGGGCAGCGCTCGTCCAATGATCACGCTCATCGCGTAATCCATGTACGACCGCTTCATTTCGTCTTCGATGTTGACCGGGTGCTGCCTCGGTACGAGATCGGCCATAAGAGAAGGCTGGTGGCTAGTGACTGGTGGCTGGGACGAACCTAGACATCAAGGTTCTTCACGTCGAGCGCGTTGTCCTCGATGAACTTTCGGCGCGGCTCGACCTGGTCGCCCATCAGCGTCGTGAACATGAGGTCGGCTTCCGTGTGATCTTCGGCGCGGACCTGGAGCAGCGTGCGGATCTCCGGATCCATCGTCGTGGCCCAGAGCTGCTCCGGATTCATTTCGCCGAGGCCCTTGTAGCGGTTGATCGCCACGCCCTTCTTGCCGGCGGCGATGAAGTACTCGACGAGTTCGTCGAGCGATCGCAGCCGAACGTCCGCGATCTTCTCTTTCGCGGCCTTCGGCGCTTCCGTGCCGTCGCCGCCCTCCGCAGGTTCCGCCGGCACCTCGGCCGTCACCGAGACGATGATCTCGCCGTCGAAGCTCGGGATGTCGCGATGGTTCGCCAGCAGCGTCCGGTATTCGGCCGCCGTGACGAAATCCACACCGATCGTGTGCGGCCGCGGATAGCCGTTCGACCGATCCTCGATCTGCAGGAGATAGCGATTGTGCTCTTCGTCGCGCTGCACGTTCACCGAGCGCAGCGCCGTCGTCAGCGTCCGCGCGAGGCTTTCGAGCTTGTCCTTGTCGGCGAAGTACTCACGATCCGCGCCGGCCGCCACGAGCGCCTCGACGATTTCGCGCGGGTGGCCGCGGCGCTCGATCATGTGCAGGAACTTCTGATGGGCGATCGTCTTGTGCAGCAGCTTCTCGAGGTCGGCGCCGGCAATCTCGGTGCCCTTCGAGGGGATGCGCACGACGCGCGCTTCTGCCGCCCGTTTGATCAGGAACGCATCGAGGTCGCGTTCGTCCTTGATGTAGGTCTCGCTCTTGCCGCGCTTGACGCGGAACAACGGCGGCTGCGCGATGTACACGTAGCCGTTCTCGATAATCTTCGGCAGCTGCCGGTAGAAGAACGTCAGCAGCAGCGTGCGGATGTGGGAGCCGTCCACGTCCGCGTCGGTCATGATGATGATCCGGTGGTAGCGGAGTTTCGCGACGTCAAAATCCTCGACGCCGATGCCGCACCCGAGCGCCGCGATCATCGTCCGGATTTCGTCGCTGCCGAGCATCTTGTCGAAGCGTGCCTTTTCGACGTTGAGAATCTTTCCCTTGAGCGGCAGAATGGCCTGGAAGCGGCGATCGCGCCCCTGCTTGGCCGAGCCGCCGGCCGATTCACCCTCGACGATGTAGAGCTCGCTTTTTGCCGGATCGCGCTCCTGGCAGTCCGCGAGCTTGCCGGGCAGCGATCCGCCGTCGAGGGCGCCCTTGCGCCGGACCAAATCTCGCGCCTTCCGAGCCGCCTCTCGCGCGCGCGCGGCATCGATGGCCTTACCCACGATCCGCTTGGCCACCGACGGGTTTTCTTCGAGATAGGCACCGAGCTTGTCGTTGAGGATCGCCTCGACGATGCCCTTGACCTCCGTGTTGCCGAGTTTGGTCTTGGTCTGCCCTTCGAACTGCGGATGCGGAATCTTGACGCTGATGACCGCCGTGAGTCCCTCTCGGATGTCCTCGCCGGAGACGCTCTCTTTCAGATCCTTGGCGAGATTGTTCTTCGTCGCGTAGGAATTGATCGTGCGCGTCAGCGCCGCCTTGAATCCCGAGAGGTGCGTGCCGCCTTCGTGCGTGTTGATGTTGTTGGCGAACGCGTAAATCGTCTCGGTGTAGCCGTCGTTCCATTGCAGCGCTATCTCGGAGTCGATGCCGTCTTTCTCCCCGCGCATGTAGATCGGCTTCTCGTTGACCGCCGCTTTGTTCTTGTTCAGGTGCGTGACGAACGAGACGATGCCGCCCTCGTAGTGGAACTTGTGATTCTTGCCGTCGCGTTCATCGTCCAGCGTGATGACGATGCCGCCGTTCAGGAACGCGAGCTCGCGCAGGCGCTGGGCCAGCGTGTCGAAACTGAAGATCGTCGTTTCGAAGATCTCCGTGTCCGGCTTGAACGTGACCTTCGTCCCGCGGCGTTTCGTCGTGCCGGTCGGTTCGAGATCGCGGAGCGCGTGGCCGCGCTCGTAGGCCTGCTGGTAGACCTGGCCGTTGCGCCAGATTTCGAGGTCCAGCGTCTCGGACAGCGCGTTGACGACGGAGATGCCGACACCGTGCAGGCCGCCTGAAACTTTGTAACTGTCGTTGTCGAACTTGCCGCCGGCGTGCAGCACTGTGAGCACGACTTCCGCCGCGGACTTGCCGCTCTCGTGGCGGTCGACGGGAATGCCGCGGCCGTTGTCGATCACCGTCACGGACCCGTCGATATGAATGGTGACGTTGACCTGATCGCAGAAGCCGGCGAGTGCTTCGTCAATCGAGTTGTCGACGATCTCATAGACGAGGTGATGCAGGCCGGCAGGCCCCGTCGACCCGATGTACATCGCCGGCCGCATCCGCACGGCGTCGAGGCCCTCGAGGACTTTGATCTTGTCGGCCGAGTAGTCGTCCGCGCCAGGCGACGTGTCGTGCCCGTTGTTGCCGGCCGGCACGTCGGCCGGTTGCGGTGTGTCGGGCTCGCCGGATTCGCCGGGTTCTGTCCGTTCCGGGTGTTCCATCAGACGCGCATCGGCATGATCACGTACGTGTAGTCGTAGCCGTCGGCGCCCACGGGCTTCATGACCGCCTGGCTCACTTCGTCCTTCAAATCCAGCGAGACAACATCGCTCGAGACCGCCGCGAGAAAATCCAGCATGTATTGGGCGTTGAAGCAAATCTGCATCGCGCCGCCGTTGTAGTCGACCGGCAGCGTCTCTTTGGCCTCGCCGATGTCCGGGCTGCTCGACGTCACGTCGACCTTGCCTTTTTCGATCAACACCTTCACCGCGCGCGAGCGTTCGTTCGAGAGCAGCGCGACACGCTTGACCGCGTTGGTCAGGCGGTCACGTTCGAATTCGATGTGCTTGTCGTTGCCTTTCGGGATGACGCGCTCGAACGCGGGAAACTGACCGTCGATCATCCGGGAAATCAGCAGGCGGCCGCCGACCTCGAAGAACAAGTGGTTCTCGCCGCGCTCGTACCGCACGTCATCGTCGCCTTCGACCAGGAGGCGCGACAATTCACCCAGAGTCTTCTTGGGAAGAATCGCTTTGACCTCGTCCGTGTCCTTCCCGGGTTTGCCGTCGCGCGGAACGCTCACGAGCGCGAGTCGGTGGCCGTCGGTCGCCACGAGCGTCATGACCTCGGGCCGCAGCACGAACAGCGCCCCGTTGAGAAAGTAGCGCGTGTCCTCGCCGGTGATCGCAAATTGCGTTTTGGCGACCATTTCCTTGAGGGAGTTGCGCGCCAACATCGCGCTCGGCGCGCCGCTGGACTCAGGCAGTGTCGGGAAGTCTTCGCGGGGCAACGTCTGCATCCGCGAGTCGAACCGATCGGCCGCGACTTTGACGCCGCCTTTGTCCTCGGCGATGCGAATGTCCGTCTCGGGAAGCGACTTCACAATTTCGTAGAACTTCTTCGCCGGAAGCGTGAGCGAGCCGGCTTTCGTCACCGACGCCGCGCAGCGGCTGCGCAAGCCCACCTCGAGATCGGTGGCGAGGAAGCTCACTTGATCGCCTTTGGCTTCCATCAACACGTTCGCGAGAATGGGAATCGTGTTCTTGCGTTCGACGATTCCCTGAAACAGTTGCAGTTCTCGCAGCAGATCGTTCTTGCGGACGACAAGTTCCATGGCTGTGTAGGCCTCGAAAAGAGCGGGGGTCCGGTCGCCCTCGATCCCCTAGTGAGAGGAGAGATTCAAGAAGGGGTAATTATATAAGAAGAGAAGGTGTGTTGAAAAGTAAACCGACGCCGTTACTGCTTATTTTTGAATGATTTAGCTTGTGCAAAAAACATGACCCCAAAAAGGGTCTTTCGCGGACCTTTCGTTGTCGTTTCGGTATCACGATCCGACCGTCCACAGGTCTCCACAACCCCCGAAAAGTGCCGTCTGTGGAAAAGCGTCGAAGACTACTGAAATCCTTCGAGAAAATTGCCGATCAAGGTGTTGAAATCCGCGTTTTTCTTTCGAAGGTCCTCCACTTTTCGGATGGAGTGAATCACCGTCGAGTGGTGCTTGCCGCCGAAACTCCGGCCGATCTCCGGCAGCGACGCGTGCGTCAGCGACTTGCAGAGGTACATGGCGATTTGACGCGGCGTCGAGACCGACTTCGAGTTGTTTCGCGACTTGAGGTCGACCATCTTCAGGTTGTAGTAGTCGGCGACGAACTTCTGAATCGTCTCGATCGTCAGCGCCCTCGGATCTTTGTCCAGGATGCCCTTGAGCACTTCCTGCGTCAGCGGCAGTGTGATTTCCTGGCCGGTCAATGACGCGTACGCGATGAGCCGGATCAACGAACCCTCAAGCTCGCGGATATTCGACTTGATCTTCCCCGCGATGTACATCGCGACGTTGTCCGGGAGCGGCACGGCCTCCGCTTCAGCCTTCTTCTTGAGAATCGCGACCTTGGTTTCCAGGTCAGGAGACTGGATGTCGGCCGTCAATCCCCACTCGAAACGCGATCGCAACCGCTCCTCCAGAGAGGGGATTTCATGGGGCGGGCAATCGCTGCTCAACACGATTTGCTTCTGAGAGTCGTACAACGCGTTGAACGTGTGGAAAAATTCCGTCTGCGTTCCCTCTTTGCCGGCGAGAAACTGGATGTCGTCGACCAGCAGGACGTCGACCGATCGATAGCGCGCGCGAAAATCAAGGACCCGGTCGTACCGCACGGCGTTGATCATCTCGTTCATGAACCGCTCGGACGAGATGTACGTCAGCTTCAGATTTCGATCGTGTTGCAGCACGTACTGCCCGACGGCGTGCATGAGATGCGTCTTGCCCAGGCCCACACCGCCGTAGATGAACAGCGGATTGTACGAACGTGACGGCGCTTCGGCGACCGCGCGGCACGCGGCGTGGGCAAACTGGTTTGACGATCCGACAATGAACGAGTCGAACGTGTAGCGCGGATTCAACCCGGCGGACCCCGAAGGGATCGGCGCCGGCTCGTTCTCGAGCGCTGCCGCTTCGTCAGGACTGAGCGGAATCGTCACAACATCCACTGCGTCGACGATGTAGTGAATCACGAGGGTGGGCCGCTTGATTTCGACCAGAGCCTCGGAAAACAGCCCGGAGTAGTGCTTCGTCAGCCAGTCCTTGAACGACGAGTTCGGCACGCGGACCGTGACCGACGTCCGATCCTCCGAGACAAACGAGGTCGGCCGGAACCACGTGTAATAAACGTGCCGGTTCACCTTTGTCTCGATCCGCGCGAGGATGTGATCCCAGAGGTTCATCCGGCTCTCGTGACGAAGATTTCGACCAGGTTTCGCCCGCTAAACACGGCAAACTGGCTGAAATGGCTGAAACATCGCGATTTTCCACAGTTTTTTCCACAGGTGTGGAAAACTCTGGTGAGAGACCAAAGACGCATGGACTTACATCGCCGGGAGTCGGCCCGTGAAGGACGCCGACTGTAGCACAGATTGACACGCCACGAATGCGTTGGTTAACATTGACGGTTCGTCTCAGGAAAACAAAGTCACGTTGATGTCCCGGAGTCATGAATGAAGGGTAAGCGCACATTCCAGCCTAACACCCGTCGTCGGAAGCGCACGCACGGCTTCCTCGTGCGGATGGGCACCAAGAACGGTCGCATCGTGCTCAAGCGGCGTCGCGCCAAGGGCCGCAAGCGCCTGACGGTTTCCGACGAATAGGGAAGGCGGGGTTGGCCCCCTCGAAATGGCGCACTTTCGTCCCCACGAACGAATTCGCCGACGGGCTGAATTTCAGCGGGTCTACGGGGCCGGTTTCAGGGTGAGCAGCCGGTATAGCACGGTGTTTCTCCTGCCGAACGCCCAGCAGGCTGGCCGGTTGGGGATCGCCGCCACACGCAAGCTTGGCGGAGCCGTTCAGAGAAACAAAGCTAAACGATTGATTCGAGAGGTCTTTCGTCGAAACAAGATCGCCCTGGGATTCGACGTCGTCGTGATCCCCAAGCGCGAACTGATTGACGCCAGTCTGAGTGTCCTTGAAGCTGATTACCGCACCCTCGTCGAGCGTCGGCTCCGCCAACAGCGGTGAGCTTTCCGTGGCCGCGCATCTATTGCTGGCCCTACTGAGAGTCTATAAGCTGCTTTTGTCTCAATATTTTACGGGCTCGTGCCGCTTCCTGCCCTCGTGCGCCGACTACGCCGCTGAGGCAGTCACCCGCCACGGCGCCTGGCGCGGAACGTGGCTGGCGGCCCGACGTCTCACACGGTGCCACCCGATGTGCGCGGCCGGTCACGATCCCGTGCCCCAATAATGGAACGACGCGTTCTCCTCGCCATCTTCCTCGCCTTCCTGGTTCTGTACGTCTGGCAAACGGTGTTCGTGAAACCGGTCCCGAAGCCGGCGAACGGCCCCGTGGCGGCCGGCAGCGCGACCGTGACACCTGCGCAGACCGCTGTCGCCCCCAGGGCCCCAGCCGCCGCGCCCGAAACGGTCCCGGCAAAACCCGCGGCGCCCACGGCCACCGCGCTCGTGACGGCCGCGTCCGAACGCGACGTGCGCGTGGAAACGCGAGACGTCATCGCGGTGTTCACGAATCGTGGCGCGCGCGTCAAGAGCTGGCGACTGAAGCACTACCTGGACCCGCAGCGACAGCCGCAGGAACTCGTCGAGCAAGCGGGGAATCAGTCACTGCCGTTCGGTCTCCAGACGACGGACGACAACGTCACGTCGACGATCAACACCGCGTTGTATGACGTGACGGGGGCGCCGGCGTCGCCGGATGCGATCTCGTCGCCCGTGGACCTCCGGTTCGAGTACCGGGACAGTTCAGGGCTGCAGGTGCTGAAGGAGATTCATCTCGAGCCTTCGTCGTACCAGGTCGTCCTTCGCGCGACCGTTCGAAATGGCGACCGCGCGATCGCGGCGGCGATCTCGTGGGGCCCCGCGCTGGGCGACATGGGCGAGGTGAGCCGCTACGTCACGAAAGCCGAAGGCCTGCTGTTTCAGAACGACAAAGTGCAGCGTCTCGCGCCGAAGGATCTGGCCAAGCAATCGGTGTACGACGGAGAGTTCGGGTACGCGGGCGTCGACGACAACTACTTCATGACCGCGGCGCTTGCGCCAGGGCCGGCGAAGGTGAGCTACCAGGCCGTCTCGATTCCGCCGCCCGGCGATTCGAAGGATCCGCCGCGCGAGCTCGTCGCGTATTCGATCGAGCCGCGCGTCAGCGGCACAGCCATCAAGTTTTTCGCAGGCCCCAAGGACTTCGACGTGCTCTCGGGGATCGATCGCAACGTGCCGAAAGCGATCAATTTCGGCATGTTCGAAATCATCGTCGTCCCGCTTCTGCGATCGCTGAAATGGGTGAACGGCTTCGTCGGCAACTACGGCTGGTCGATCATCATCCTGACGATCATCATCAACGGCATCATGTTCCCGCTGCGGCACAAGAGCGTCGTGTCGATGCGGAAGATGCAGGAAATCCAGCCCGAGGTGAAGGCGATTCAGGATCGCTACTCGAAGCTGAAGGCGACCGATCCGGCGAAGCAGAAGATGAATCAGGAAATGATGGCGCTGTACAAAGAGAAAGGGGTGAACCCCGCGAGCGGGTGCGTCCCCATGCTCTTGACCATGCCGTTCATTTTCGCGTTCTACGCGCTGCTGTCGACGGCCATCGAACTCCGTGGCGCGCCGTTCTTCGGATGGATTCACGATCTGTCGTCGCACGACCCGTACTTCGTCACGCCGATCCTGATGGGCATCAGCCAGATCTGGCAGCAGCGTCTCGCGCCGGCGACCGGCATGGATCCGGCGCAGCAGAAGATGATGATGGTGATGCCCGTGTTCTTCACCTTCCTGTTTCTGTGGTACCCGGCGGGCGTGGCGCTCTACTGGCTCGTCAACAATCTCTGGGCGATCGGTCAGCAGTACGCGACAAACTACCTGATTGGCCCGCCCAGCATCAGAACGATCAGACCCGCGGCGGAGCGCCGCATGAAGCGCGCCGGCGGCGGAAAGACGGACGCCGCGGCCCGCGAATCGCAAAAAGAGGCGCTATGACCACTGCTCCGATTGTCGATTTCCTGAACCGATTCACCGCCGCGCTCGGCATCGTGTCGACCGTGGAGGTCGAGGAAACGGCGGATGGCCCGCGCCTGAACATCGCCGGCGACGAAGCCGAGATCCTGGCGCGGCATCGCGGAGAGCCGCTCAAGGCGCTGCAGCACGTCGTGGACGTGGCGTACGGCCGGTTGCTCGACGGCGAGCGCCGAATCTTCGTCGACGCGCTCGAGTACCGGAAGGGCAAAGACATCGAGCTCCGCCGCATGGCGCAGATGCTCGCCGCGAAGGCGAAAGACGGCATCGATCAGCAGCTCGGTCCGCTGAATCCGTACGAGCGCCGCATCGTGCATCTCGCGGTCGCGGAAATACCCGGCGTCACGACCGAGAGCGTCGGCGACGCGTTCTCCAAGACCGTTCTCATCTCGCGAAAATAGCGGCTCGTGCAGCGTGGTGTTTTCGACCACCGACACGATTGTTGCCGTGGCGACGCCGCAGGGCCGCGGCGGCATCGGCGTCGTCCGGCTGAGCGGACCTGACGCGCGCGTCGTCGCCGAGCGTCTGATCACGCGACGCGCCCCGCTGCAGCCTCGACACGCCACGCTGACGCGCATCCGCAGCGCGGCTGACAGCATCCCGTCCGCGCCGCATGTGTCCCCGGACAGCGCGACCGCCACGGCGCCTCCCGGCGCAATCGATCAGATTGTCGCGACGTTGTTTCCGGCGCCCGCCTCCTACACCGGCGAGGACGTCGTGGAGTTGAGCGCGCACGGCAGCCCGGTCGTCCTGGGCGCCATCGTGACCGCCGCGATCCGATCCGGCGCGAGACTCGCGGAGCCCGGCGAGTTCACGCTCCGCGCGTTTCTCCACGGTCGAATCGACCTGCTGCAGGCCGAGGCGGTCGCCGATCTCATCGAGGCGGTGACGCCGCTGCAGGCGCGCGCGGCCTTCGATCAACTGGAAGGCACGTCCACGCGCGCGATCGCGGCCATCGACGCGGCGCTCTTCGACGTGATCGCGCGGCTCGAGGCGTCGGTCGATTTCCCGGAAGAGGGGTACCACTTCGTCGAACCTGCGTCGCTGGCGTCGGCGATCGACGATCTGATCGTTCGCACAGGCGCGCTCGTGACGAGCGCGCGACGCGGCCGGCTGATTCGCGAGGGATTTCAGGTGGCGATCGTGGGCCGCCCGAACGTCGGCAAGTCGAGTCTGTTCAACGCGCTGGCCGGAGCCGCGCGCGCGATCGTCACGGCCGTGCCAGGCACGACGCGGGATCTCGTGACGGAACTCGTGGACGTCGAAGGCCTGCCCGTCACGCTGATCGACACCGCCGGACTGCGAGCGACCGAGGATCCGGTCGAGGTGGAAGGCGTCGACCGCGCGCGACACACGCTGGCCGTCGCCGATCTCGTGCTCGTCGTGCTCGACGGATCGCAGCCCCTGACCGGAAACGACCGCGAGATACTTAGCCAGACGACGAATTATAAACGGCTGATTGTGATCAACAAGCTCGACTTGCCGCCGTGTCTCGAAGGGGAGCCGCTGCCCGCGCCGGTCGCGGCCGTGTCCTCGGCGACTGGCGACGGCATCGCGGCGTTGAAAGCGCGCGTGGCGGGCGCGTTGGACGTCGAGGTCTGTCGCGATCGTCCGCCGATGGCGAACGTGCGGCACATTGCGCTGCTCGACCGCGCGCTCGAGGCGATGGCGCGCGCGCGCGCGGCGGCGTTCACGGACGGCCATTCGCTCTCCGAGGAGTTTGTCCTCGTCGATCTTCAAACGGCGCGCGCATCGCTCGAGGAAGTGGCGGGGCGCCGCGCGCCGGACGATCTACTCGCCGAGATTTTTTCCAGATTCTGCATCGGCAAGTAAGATGGCGCGGCGCGCATGAAGCACTCGTTCGACATCATCGTGATTGGCGCGGGCCACGCCGGATGCGAAGCCGCGTACGCGGCGGCACGGCGCGGCGCGCACGTCGCAATTTGCACCCTCGACGCGAACACGGTCGCGCACATGCCGTGCAACCCCGCGATCGGCGGTACTGCCAAAGGCCATCTCGTTCGTGAGATTGATGCGCTCGGCGGATTGATGGGCCGCGCCATCGACGCCACCGGCATCCAGTTCAAGCTGCTCAACAGAAGCCGCGGGCCCGCCGTCTGGTCGCCGCGCGCGCAGGCGGACAAGAAGATCTACGGCGCGTGGATGAAGGCTGCGCTCGAGGCCGAGTCCAATGTCGAGTGGCTGATCGGCCGAGCCGGTCGCGTTCTCGTTGCGCACGGCCGCGTCGCAGGCCTGGCGCTCGAGGACGGTGACGCCTATGCGT
>Ga0315281_10014492_pt1 | contig 10634 bp, 9 predicted proteins | sample YL17G07_0_MG_FD_204540 | JGI IMG/M metagenome (GOLD analysis project Ga0315281, IMG submission 204540) | Sediment microbial communities from Yellowstone Lake, YNP, Wyoming, USA - YL17G07_0 | ecosystem: Environmental > Aquatic > Freshwater > Lake > Sediment | place: USA: Wyoming | collected... | reverse complement strand
CGGGGTCAGAGTATCGAAGTTGCCTACGTCCTTCTCGGTAAGGCCGATGCCCCCGAGGACGAAGCTCGGGATTTTCATTCGCGGGCTCTTGATCATATCGAGGGTGATAAGGTCAATTATGATTCCGTCCGGACCGAGCTTTTCCACGAGGCAATCCAGGCTTCGTCGACGGCCGGAATGTTTGTGCATCAGGGCCATCAGGGTATTGATCCGATCCTTTGGCAGAAATTTGCGGAGGTGCATGTTTCGATTCTATCGCGCATGCTCAGCGCAATTCGGCATGATCTCACCCATTGGAATGGGAAGGAGGCGGAACAGCGTTGGAATCAGGTAACCTTTTTTCGTGGTTCGATTCCCTGCGAACTTCCGGAGCATATGCAAGCGGCTTTTGAAGACCTTGCTGCGAATTTTAAGGCATCAGAGGTAGGAGCTCGCCAATGGAGTATTTCCGGAGCTTTCCGTGCGGCCGTCGCGAGGCTGATCGCCTTGGTTGACCGAAAGGCGTAGGGATTGGGATCTTCAGCTCGCTTTGATATCATGATCAGGCCTTCCCTAACTCTTTGGCGTGAAAAAGATCGAAATCTTCCTTCGGCTCCTGCGCATTCCTCTCGATTTTCTCTCGGTCCTGGCGGCCTTTCTTTTGGCCTATTTTTTCCGGAGTGACGCGAGGGTCATTGATTGGCTGTCGTTGAGTACGCCCAGCTTGATGCCATTTCCGGATTTTTTTTGGTTCGGATTCCAGGCGGCGGTCCTGGTGGTGATCATGCTCGCCTGGGAGCGCATGTATAGTCTGAAAAAATCGCCGGGATTGGGCAAGGAACTGCGGCGTTTGATCCTGCTGAGCAGTGCCGGTTTCACCGTGATGATCGTCTATTTCTTCGCCACGGGGGTGCTGTTCTTTTCAAGGTTTATTTTTGGTTTGTCCTTTGTCCTGGCTCTTGGGTTGATGGTTTTTTCACGGTTGCTGCTTCGTTTCGTTCGCAGGATGTTGTGGCGAAGGGGCATCGGCCAGCGTCGGGTGCTCTTCGTCGGCGAGGGGAATATCCTGAAAGACTTGAGCGAGATGATGGGCCGGTCGCACGAGTTCCTGGTGGTCGGGAAGCTGCCTGATGGGAGCGATCTTGCTCATGTGATTCAACGCGATGGCGTGGATGAAGTGATTCAGGTTTCAGAAGTCGCCGGAGCCGCGGACATCGTCGAATTTTGTCAGCTGAATTATATCGAATACCGTTTCGTGCCCAATATGCTCGAAGTGCAGCGGACGAATACGGAGATCGATTTTATCGAGAACATTCCTCTCATCACCCTGCGGTCCTCCGCGATCGACGGTTGGGCTAGGGTGGTGAAACGGACGGTGGATGTCATTGGTTCAGGTGCCGGTCTTCTCATCCTCTCTCCGGTTTTTTTGATCATCGCGGCGGGCATCAAGCTGAATGACGGCGGAAGTGTTTTTTACAAGAGTCATCGGGTGTCGCGAAACAAGCGATTTTGGATGTGGAAATTCCGCTCCATGGTTGCCAATGCCGACCGGCTGAAGGCGGAACTACTGGAACACAATCGACGCACAGGGCCTTTGTTTAAAATCGAGAACGATCCTCGGGTGACGAGATTTGGCCGGCTGTTGCGTAAAACCACCCTCGATGAGCTTCCGCAGCTCTGGAATGTCCTGAAAGGGGATTTGAGCCTGGTGGGGCCGAGGGCACATTTGCCCGAGGAGGTGGAGCAGTACGAGAAGCACCATCGCAAGGTCCTTGCCATCAAGGCCGGCGTGACGGGTCTGGCGCAGATCTCCGGCCGCAGCAAATTGGATTTCGAGAAAGAGGTGAAGCTCGACGTCTACTATATCGAGAACTGGTCCTTTTGGTTGGACGTGAAGATCGTGCTGCAGACCTTCGGGGTACTGCTCGAAGGGGAGTGAGGCTGTTGTCTTCTCTCATCGACAAGAGTCGATGGCTTGCACTTCTCTTTGGGAATACAATTTTTGTACAATTATCACTTCTATGGATAAACACGATAAAGATCCAGTTCCTCCCATCATCAAACTCAACGGAAGGCCTGCGGTTGAGCGGCCGACTGATGATAAGCCACGCCCAAGATCGCCGTCTGAAATCAGTGATCGACTCAATCGACAAGCGATGGGACTTTCCGACCAAATAGAGCAACCAAGGCAACAGAGTCAGCATCCCGCGCTCCCCATCGTTGAAGCGGCACGGACTGCTACCAGAACCACCTTGTCTGATATGGAGAAGGTCAATCTGCCCGAGAAACTTCCTGAGAAGAAGATCTAGAGTAGTCCGTTGGATGATAGAACGCCCGCCAGGATCAAGCTCACCATGCTCATCAATTTGATGAGGGTGTTGTTGGACGGACCGGAAGTATCCTTGAACGGATCGCCAACCGTGTCGCCTACGACTGCGGCTTTGTGTGGCTCGGACTTCTTGCCGCCATAGTGGCCGGCCTCGATATATTTCTTGGCATTGTCCCAGGCTCCTCCGGAGTTGGCCATGGAGATGGCGAGCATGACTCCTGAGGCGAGCGCGCCGGCGAGGAGGCCCCCGAGGGCGGCGGTACCGAGGAGTACGCCGACGATGACAGGGGAGACGATGATGAGGACTCCGGGCATGATCATTTCACGGAGCGCGCCCCTAGTGGCGATATCGACACAGCGTTCGGTATCAGGTGTACCGGTTCCTTCGAGCAGGCCTTTGATTTCTTTGAATTGTCGGCGAACTTCTTCGACCATCGACATGGCGGCCCGGCCGACGGCTCCCATGGTCATCGAGGAAAAGAGGAAAGGCAGACAGGCTCCGAGGAGCAGGCCGATCATGACTTTTGGCTTGGTAATATCGATCGTCGAGAGATGGGCGGCTTCGGAATAGGCTGCGAAAAGGGCGACGGCAGCGAGCGCGGCGGAACCGATGGCAAAGCCTTTACCAATAGCAGCCGTGGTGTTGCCGACAGCGTCGAGGGCATCGGTCCGTTTTCGGATATCGGCACCCATGCCGGCCATTTCTGCGATCCCTCCTGCGTTGTCAGCGACCGGCCCGAAGGCGTCAATGGCGAGTGAAATTCCCAAGGTCGAGACCATGCCGAGGGCAGCCATGGCGATACCGTAGAGTCCGGCGTAGGTGAAGCTGATATAGATCGCACTGACGATGAAGAGGACGGAGAGGGCGGTGGATCGATAGCCGAGGGCGATGCCTTCGATGATCACGGTCGCGGCTCCGGTCAGGCTGGCTTTGGCAAGTTTCTGGACCGGTGAATAATTGGCAGCGGTGTAGTACTCCGTGATGAGCCCAATGATGACTCCCACCAGGATACCGGCGGTCAAGGCGATGAAGACGCCGGTCGCTTGCGCGGGGACAAACCACTGGCAGAGAAACCAGGCGGCGATGATGACCAACGCGGAGGAGACGAAAAGGCCTCGTTTCAGGGCGGAAAGAATACCTTTCTCATTTTTTGTCCTGACGAAGAGCATACCGATGATGGAGGCGATGATTCCCGCGGCGCAGACCGTGAGGGGAAGATAGATGCCGTTCACTTGGAAAGCCGCGTAGCCCAGGATAAAAGCAGCGATGAGCGATCCGACATAGGATTCGAAGAGATCGGCTCCCATGCCTGCCACATCACCGACGTTGTCACCGACGTTGTCAGCGATGACGGCTGGATTACGAGGGTCGTCCTCTGGTATGCCGGCTTCAACTTTTCCGACCAAGTCAGCACCAACATCAGCGGCCTTGGTGTAGATCCCTCCGCCCACACGGGCGAAGAGGGCGATCGAGCTGCCTCCCAAACCGAATCCGGTGATCATATTGAGCGCGATGGTGGTCTCGATACCCATATAGGTGACGAGGTACCAATAGAGTGCGGTCACTCCCAAAAGGCCCAGACCGACGACGGAAAGACCCATCGAAGCGCCGGAATTAAAGGCAATGCGAAGAGCCGGATTGAGTCCCTGTCTGGCGGCTTCCGCGGTGCGGACATTGGCGGTGGTGGCCGTCTTCATCCCGAAGTAGCCGGCGAGGAAGGAGGTCACCGCGCCGAGTACAAAAGAAACAGCGGTGTAGAGACCCTCCTGGAGCGGGGTGGCCTTGTTGTCGAGTATAAAGTAGAGGGCGATTGCCACGACGATGACGAAGATCGACAGCATTTTTCCTTCCCGGATCATGAAGGTTCTCGCTCCTTTGGCGATCTCCGCGGCGATGTGGATCATCTTTTCATTTCCCGGGGATTTCTGTCGGATCATGAGGTTGATAGCAAAAGCGGCGATCAGGGCGAGGGCGCCGGCGCTAAAGGCATAGTAGAGTTCCATGGGGAGATGATGTGAGAGGGTAAGGCGTTGGGATTTTAGCAGTGTATTGAGAGTTGTGTCTAGGGTAGTTCCGGGTTCATTCCGTAGAGACGCAAAATCTTGCGTCTGTACTTGTTTTAAAAAATGTCAGTGCTATTGTTGTCCTGTCCAATTTGTACAATCTATGCAGGTTTACAGCAAAACTGATGCCCGGCAGCATTTCGCAGCTCTTTTTAATGCTGTGCGCTACGCCGGCAATGTGGTGGGGGTGGGACGCGGCAAAATCCGCGTGAACGGCAAGGTGATGCCGGAGGTGCTCATGGTGAAGATGCCCACACCGGACGAAGTGGAACAGTTCAAGAAAAGTCCCAAGGGATTCGACGAGGAGATGCAGAAGTGGTTTCTCGAAAAGGTGGCCAAAGAGTTTGATTCCAAGCGGTCTTGAGATCCTCTATCTCCTGACCTTCTTCACGACCTTTTTCACCTTGCTCTGTACGACTTTTGCCTCTTTGACCGCAAATCTTGAGGCTTTTTTTGCCGTCTTGCTGATTTTTCTCTGGGCGAACTTCAGATCCCTGCTGAGCTCCTTCTCCGCTTTCATTTTCCATTCCCCGAGCTTCTGCTTCGCCTTCGGCTCATATTCCTTGCGGTATTTTTTGAAGGAGGACTGCATGCTCTTTCCGAACTTTTCGAGGGGTCCTTTCACCGTTTTCCAAAAGTTTTTGGCGAGATCTTTGGCTTCCTCTCCAAGCGCTTCGGCCTTTTCTTCGTTGCTTTTCTTCGTACTGAGCTTCTGACGGACATCATCTCCTTTTTTCCCGGTGAAAAGCATGCCAAATACGGTACCGGCGGCGAAGGCTATGGCGGAAAATATTTTTCCCATGAGAGAGAGTTAATAATAGTCTTTTTGAGACATCATAATACTCCTTTTTGAGAATGGGGATCAATGAATTGGGATGGCGGTGCCGGAATGAGTAGTTTCTTAATACTCTTCCATGGTTGAGATGTCTCCCACATCCTGCCCCAGCTCCTTCATTTTCAGCACTCTTCTCATGATTTTCCCGCTTCGGGTTTTTGGCAGTTTTTCGACGAATTCTATTTCGCGGGGGTAGGCATGACCGGCGAGTTCTTTCTTCATGTACTGCTGGATCTCCTTTTTGAGTTCTTCCGTTGGTTGATTTCCATTTTTCAGTTTAATAAAGGCTTTGATGATTTCACCGCGAAGGGGGTCAGGTTTGCCGATCACCCCCGCTTCAGCGACGGCGGGGTGCGTGAGCAGAGCACTCTCCACCTCGAAGGGCCCAACCCGTTCTCCGGAGGTCTTGATGACATCATCGGCGCGGCCGACGAACCAGAAATAACCGTATTCATCTTTGCTAGCACGGTCGCCCGTAATGTACCAACCATCGCGGAAATAGCCCTTAAATTTCTCTTCATTATTCCAAATCGTTTTCATAAGGCTGGGGAAGTTGGGTTTTAGAGCGAGATCACCTTCTTTTCCCGGCGGCAGTTCAATTCCTTTTTCATCGATGATTCCGGCCCGGATACCCGGGATAGGTTTGCCCATGGAGCCCGGTTTGATGTCCATGGAGGGATAATTGGCGATGACGATGCTGCCGGTCTCTGTTTGCCAGTAGTTGTCGTGGATAGGAAGTTTGAGGTTTTTTTCGGCCCAGACGATCGCTTCGGGGTTCAGAGGTTCTCCAACGCTTGCAATGTGGCGCAGACTGCTCAGATCGTGTTTTTTCAAGAATGCTTCATCGGTCATCAGCATCCGGATGGCCGTCGGGGCGGTATACCACACGGTGAGGTGGTGTTTCTCGATCGTGCCGTACCAGAGATCCGGATCGAAACGCCCGTTGTAGACGACCTGCGTGATCCCGTTGCTCCAGGGCCCGATGATGCCGTAGACGACGCCGGTGACCCAGCCGGGATCGGCAGTGCACCAGTAAATATCTTCTTTTTTGAGGTCTAAGACCCATTGCGTTGTGAGGTGCTGCTGGACGAGGTCGCCGTGGCTATGCACGACCCCTTTTGGTTTTCCGGTAGTGCCGGAGGTGTAGAGCATATACGCAGGGTCACTCTCGGCCATGTGGGCGACTTCAAGCTGATCCGAAGCCTTGTTCATTAGCTCGGGGAGATCGTCATCGACCAGAAGCACATGTTCTAATTCGGGAAGCGTTTCTTTAATTTCTTTAACGCGTTCGAAGAGTTCTTTGTTGGTGATCAGAACCTTGGCGCCGCTATCCTGGAGACGGTCTTTAAGGGCTTCATAGCCGAAGGCGGCGAACATATTGCCGGCGATGGCCCCGATCTTCAGCGTTCCCAAAAAACTGCTATAGAGATCGGGAATGCGGGGAAGAAACATGAACACCCGGTCGCCTTTCAACACACCCAAGTCTTTGAGGACATTGGCGAAACGGTTCGTGGTCTTGATGAGGTCGCCAAAGGTGAAGCGCTGTTCCACCAGGCCGTCGGTCCAGATCATAGCCGGCTTGTTTTCAGTCTCCGTCCCGAGATGCTTGTCCAGGACATTGTGGGCGATGTTCAGGGTGCCGTCAGAAAAATACGCCAGCTCTTTTTTTCCTGACTGCCATTGGAAGTCCCTGTAGCTCTGTTCGTAATCGGCGAGGTTGGCAGGGGTCTGAGTTGCTTTTTTTTCGATGGCGGAATAGTGCATCAGCAGACGCTTAATCGGTAACCTTGACGGGGATGACCCGTGTTCGTTCTTCGTCGACGATCGGCATTTCTATCCTGAGTACTCCACGCTTGTAAAACGCGGCGACTTTATCGCTGTCGACACTGACGGGCAGGACGATGGAGCGGTTGAATTCGCCCCAGAAACATTCCCGGGAAAAATAATCCTCATGACTGACTTCCTCGGGCTTGGCGCGGTTCCCGGAAATCACCAAGATATCATCGGTGATCGATACGGAAATGTCCTCGATGGTCACCCCGGCGATGGGAGCCAGGATGATGAGCTTATTCTGGTGCTGGTAGACGTCGACGGGGATGGGGGTCGAGCTGTGATCGGTTTCGAGATTGTTTTCGGCACTATCGATTTTTTTTGCCGTGAAGAGAGAGGACATGGGAGCGTAGTGAACGTAGGGAACGTAGTGATCCTAAGTCTGTTCAAGAGTTTATTGCAAATACTTTCGCTTGTTCTCATTGTGCTCTTCATTGGTTCTCGCATAGTGCACCAGGCCGTCGCTGTCGTGGAGATAGTAGTAGTAGTCCGAAGATTCCGGCGTGATGGCGGCCTTCAGGGACTCCAGACTGAAGTTACTGATGGGGCCCGGCGGGAGGCCGACTTTTTTCCTGGTGTTGTAGGGGGAGTTCACGTCCAGATCTTTGACCGTGAGGGGCTGAGTCCACTTATTCAAAGCGTAGCGGATGGTGGCGTCGACCCCCAGGCCGATGTGCTCGTCGAAGCGTTTCCAGAGGATCCCGGCAATAATCGGTTTCTCCTCGGCGCCGCGTGATTCCTTCTCGATGAGCGAAGCCATCGTCACGATTTGGTGGATGGAGTGGCCACCCTTGGCGATTTCCGAGCGCAGTGACCCGTCGAGCTTGTGGTCGAAGTTGCCGAGCATGCGATTCACCAGCTCCTGAGGATTGACGGTCTCGGGGTCGACGAAGTAGGTATCGGGGAAGAGGTAGCCTTCAAGGGATTGGTCGGGAGGTTTCGAATCGAGGAAGCTGTAGCGCTCATTCGGGACGCAGTGGCGGGCGCACTCGAGGAATGATCCGCCGGGGAGGATGTTGTTTTTGGAGAGATAGTTGTCGACGAGATCGAGAGGAAGCCCTTCGCGGATGGTCACCACCGCTTCATCTTTTTTGGCGTTGGTGAGGACCTGGGCGATCTCGGGGATGGTATAGGATTTTTTGAGGACGAATTTTCCCGCTTCGATCTGGGGCGCGATGTCTTCTTCCTTGATGTACTTGTAAAAAGCCCACTCCGAATCGATGAGTCCCAAGTCCGCGAGTTTGCCGGCGATGATTTTCCCGCTGTCACCCGAAGCGACGCTCAGCGTGATGCGCGCTTTGGAGTCCTTGTCGACCGGAGTGACGAGATAATATTCGTAGGCTTTTTGCAGGTAGACATAGATCGAAAATCCGCCGATGAGCAGCGTGAGGAAGACGACGATGAAAATCGTTTTGAACTTCATGACGAAGATGAAGAAGCTATTTTCCCAATCCCATTCCTCCCATGATGTCCTTCATCTCTTCAGCGGCGATGGATTGCGATTTCTTAATGGCTTTGTTCATGGCCACCACCAGGTCTTTTTCCAATTGAGGAGTTTTACCTTCATACATTTCTGATTGCACGGTGACGGAGATGACGAGTTGTTCGCCGTTGATGACGACTTTTACCCCGCTTTCCGTTGATTCGATGTGAATGTTGCCGAGTTTTTCTTTGATTTCCTTGGCCTGTTTCTGGAGCTTGTAGAGGTCTTTTGCCTGGTCAAACATTCCCATAGGAGGTGGTTAATTGGTTGACGATATTCTAGCGCATTAAGCAGCACAAGGGAAGGGTTGGCCCTCTACTCTTTTCCTCCACTCAGTTTTTTCAGATCCATCAAGGGCAGGATGTTGTCCGGCAGGACCCCCCAGCTGATATTGCCGGCCATTTTTTGGACGAATTCGTATTGGATGACCTGAGGATTCGTCTTGAGCATCTCACCCTTTAGCTTGATGGCCTGTGCGTCGGCCTCAGCCTCGATGATCTTCCTTTCTTTCACTTTTTCGGCTTCCTGTCGCTCGTATTCGGCTTTTTGGATGCGTTGTTGGGCGATCTGCTTGTCTTCGATGGCTCTTGCATATTCGGTTCCGAAGGTGATATTTCGCAGGAGAATTCTTTCTAAGACAATGCCCTTTTCGGCGAGGATTTTTTTGATGTCCGTATCCATCGCTTGCTCGGCCTCGGCGCGTTTTTCACTATAGATATCGATGGCGGTATAGCGGGAGATGACCATACGAATTTGTCCCCGAGCCACAGGTCTTACGATTTTTTGAATGTAATCGACACCAACGGTGTCGTAGAGTGTTGCCGCTAGATTTTTGTCGATATGAAACAGCACGGTGGCATCGACCGTCACCGTTTGTCCGTCCGCGGTCGGAGCCGTCATCGAGTCATCACCGTTCGCAAATTCACCCTCACCTTGTGTTGCGCTCATGGTGTATTCAGTCGTTCTGGCGTCCATTTTGGTGATGACCTGCCAAAGAGGTATTTTGATGTGCAATCCTTCTGGAAGTTGCTCACTCAAGACTCCGCGACCGCGGTCGTACACGACACCGACGTGTCCGGCGGGGATCGAGGTAAAGCCGTCTAAGATCACGAGGAGGAAAACGATGACGACGATGAGACCGAAGGAAATCTTGAACTTTGGCAATTCCATACGGGGAACATTAAATGATGGAGAGGCGGATGCAGAAGACTTGGATTTCGCTTTTATTTTGTCGACGTCGATTGCTTCCGGATATTTTTTCCGTTCGAGTCGATCGCGGATCTGCGGCCAGGAATATTTCACCAGCTCAAAAACAATGAAAAGAAAGATGCCGTACTCTTCAAAGAGAGTGATGAGGAATATAAAAACGAGGACGTCGATCATAGGGATTATTTGGAAGGAAGGTATTCAACACCGTCCTGCTGGTCCTCCTTGAGTTGGATGAAGCTTAGCGGCTTGACCGTGGAGAGGCCATAGGAACGGACGAAGTCCGGAGAGACGGAGTAGAGGTAATCGCCGATATACAACAGTCGTTGTATCTGGCGGCCAGGTTCACCGTAGAAATATTCCCCGGAATCGAGAAAGATCTTATCGTTTTCGTAGTGGATGACTTTCCCTTTCAACTGGAAGCCGTTGACGAGATCGACGGAGTATACGATGCCTCCGGAGAAATCGGTTTGTATATTTTCCGGAGCACCTTGGCTATCAAATGATTTCGCCTCGGTGATCGTGACCGGGAAAGCGAGTAGGTGTTTCTCTTTGTCGAAGAGAAGGGCTTTGTGGTTTGTCAGCAGTTCGCTCTCCGTTCCGCGGGTGCCGATGATCTCATGGAACATTTCCTTTGGATTACTGATGTCACTGACATCGAAGATGCTGATCTTCATGCCAAGGACGGCGGTATAGTAGACCGCATCGGCACCGTGGACCTTGTCGGCGTCGATCTTTTCATTGACGTCACGTCCGAAGCCGATCAAGTGGGTTTCATCGTAGGGGTGGAGATAGTCGCTCCAGCCCGGGATTTTGAGCTTGCCGAGGATTTTTGGGTTGGTCTTGTCGGTCAAGTCGATCACGAAGAGGGGATCTACGTTTTTGAAGGTCACCATGTAGGCACGATT
>Ga0315281_10014491_pt1 | contig 10634 bp, 6 predicted proteins | sample YL17G07_0_MG_FD_204540 | JGI IMG/M metagenome (GOLD analysis project Ga0315281, IMG submission 204540) | Sediment microbial communities from Yellowstone Lake, YNP, Wyoming, USA - YL17G07_0 | ecosystem: Environmental > Aquatic > Freshwater > Lake > Sediment | place: USA: Wyoming | collected... | reverse complement strand
ACGCAACAGGCTTTGACCGACAGCCAGAATTATCAAACGACTCTGGATAGCGGATATAACAGTGTTTCCAATGCGTTCGTCAATGCGCCGAATTTTATAACGGATCTTAAGTCTGTTCAAACAAGTCCGACTGAACAACTGGATGACAATATTTCTTCCTATAAACTTATTTTGGGTACCGATTCTGTTTTTATCGCGAATTATTTGTATGATTATCAGCCAATGAGAGATGCTTATGATGCGACCTTTAAGAGCTACGAAGCTACTCCGCGCCTTTCGGATCAGCCGACGATCGTGAAACTCATCAATGACACGCTTACGATGGAGAAGGCTGTTTCACAAAACCTAGAGGATTCCAGAAATTTACTGAATGCCATTACAAATCAGGATTACAAAACTTTTTATATAGCTCCGAGAGTTGATCTTCTGAAGCCAAAAATTGATGCCGATGTCACCGCGATCAATAAGGATCTGAGCGCTCTCCAGTCGGCGAAGGACCAGATTGATACTTATACGCAGAATTTGCCCATCAATGCCCAAAAATTACAGGATGCCATTATGGCCGCTCAGGAATCGCTCAAGGAGAAACAGCAGGCGTTGGACAAGCTGGTTGCGGGTGCGAAACCCGCCGATATTGCCGCGGCGAAAGATAAAATGAATCAGGCCGCGGCGGCTTTGAAAAAAGTTCAGGACGGTGCGGATTCTTTGGATATTCAAAGTCAAAAACTTGCAGTGCAGCAGAGGAAAAACGCCCTCGCGGACGCGCAGTCGAATCTGGATAATTATTCCATGAAATCACCTTTTGACGGCGTTATCGCGAAGGTTACTTCCGTGAACGGAGACACCGCATTGAGCGGGCAAAATTCCGCTTCCAGTACGGCTATTGCGACGATCATTACGAAGCAGCTCCTTGCCCAGGTTTCGCTGAATGAAGTGGATGCGGCCAAAGTACAGCTTCAGCAAAAGGCGACGCTGACGTTTGATGCATTGCCGGGTGTGAGTATTACCGGCCAGGTTGTTCAACTGGATACGATCGGGACGTCAAGCCAGGGCGTGGTTTCTTACAACGCCAAAGTTGCTTTTGATACGCAGGATTCGAGAATTAAACCGGGCATGAGCGTTACAGCGGCCGTTATCACCCAGGTGGACCAGGACGTGCTTTTGATTCCGAACGCGGCACTGAAGACCCAGGGATCGTCTTCTTACGTTGAGGTTTTTGACGGTTCGCTGGTGACGCCAAACAGCAGCGGAAACGGCACTGGTACTGTGGTATCCCTTTCCTCACCGCAGCGGGTTACCGTTGAGGCGGGTTTGGCTAATGACACGCAAACGGAAATTACTACGGGCGTGACGGAGGGAGAATATGTCGTGACGCAGACGTCAACTGGTGGCACAACCGCGGCAAACACTTCTGCTGCCGGCGGCGGTTCAAGCGTAAGAATTCCCGGATTGACCGGAGGGGGTGGAGGAAACTTTGGCGGAGGAAGACCCGGCGGATGATTTTACAACTATGATCGAGATCAAGGACATTACCAAAACGTATGTTACCGGAGACGTGGAAACTCCGGTTTTAAGGGGAATTTCCTTCACCATCAAGGATGGCGAGTTTGTGGCGATTATGGGCCCTTCCGGTTCCGGGAAATCCACGCTCATGCATATTCTTGGCGCGCTGGATACCGCGACGAGCGGCGTGTATTTTTTTGACGGGAAAAATATTTCCGACCTTTCACAGAATGAACTCGCGGAAATCCGCAGGAATAAAATCGGGTTTGTTTTTCAGGCGTTCAATCTTTTGCCGCGTGCGACCGTGTACCGGAACGTCATGCTGCCGCTGATTTATGCGGAAACTCCTTTACACCTGCGCGACGAGCTGGTAAAAAAAGCCCTTGATGCCGCGAACATGCCGGAAGACCGCTGGCATCATCGTTCCAACCAGATTTCCGGCGGACAGATGCAGCGCGTGGCCATCGCGCGGGCGCTGGTCAACAATCCTTCTTTGATTTTGGCGGACGAACCGACGGGGAATCTCGATACGAAAACCGGTGAAATTGTCATGGGCGCGCTCCAGGAATTGAATGAAAAACAGGGGCACACCATCGTGTTGATTACCCATGAAAAAAACGTGGCCGAACACGCGGATCGCATTATTCACATCCGCGACGGGCTGATTCTTGAAGACGGGGAAAACGGGAACAAGAAAATTATTCGCAGGCACTCTCAACAATAATACGTTATGATTCTTTCCGACATTCTTTACGAAACGTACTCGGCGGTGACCGTGAATAAGGCCCGATCCGGGCTGACGGTTTTGGGCATCGTCATCGGGATCGCTTCGGTGATCGCGATGATTTCCATCGGGCAGGGAGCGCAGAATTCCATTCAGTCGAGCATCCAATCCATCGGTTCAAATTTAATTATGGTTACGCCAGGCGCGCAGCGCGGGACCCTGATCAGCTCGGGGCGAGGCAGTTCGCAAACCCTGACGAGCGCCGATGCGGACGCGATCGGGAAAGATGTTCCGAATGTCGCGGCTGTGGCGGGGGTTGCTTCCAGAAGATTTCAGGTTACGTCACCCGGTAAAAACACCAACACGCAGGTTGTGGGGACCACGCCGGCTTATCTTTCCGCGAGAAATGTTGAAGTCGACAACGGGTCTTTTTTTACGGACCCGCAGGTGCGCAGCATGGACAAGGTCGCGGTTATCGGGCCAACGACCGCGACGGATCTTTTTGGCGACGGCGCGGTGCCGCTCGGCCAGACCGTCCGCATCAATAAAATTAATTTCCGCGTGATCGGGATCACCAAATCAAAAGGCGGCACGGGATTCACCAATTCGGATGACGTAATTTATGTTCCTCTTACTACGGCCATGCATTTTTTGACCGGCAGTGATTATGTGAATGAAATTGACGTTCAGGCCGTGGACACGACTTCGCTCGCGGACGTGCAGCAGAGCGTGACGGATCTGCTTTTGCAGCGGCATAAAATTTCGAATCCGCAGCTTGCCGATTTCAGTACGCTGAACCAGGCGGACATTATTGCGACCGCGACTTCCGTGACCGGGACTTTTACTATTCTTCTTGCCGCGATTGCGGGTATTTCTTTGCTGGTGGGCGGAATCGGAATTATGAATATGATGCTGACGATCGTGACGGAACGGACGCGTGAAATCGGCTTGCGTAAGGCCATCGGGGCCACCGAGCGCGACATCAGTCTGCAGTTTCTTGCGGAATCCGTGTTGCTGACTTTTTTGGGCGGAGCGATCGGAATTTTGCTGGGGTGGCTGATTGCGTTTACGGTGAGCAAGATTTTTGGAACTCCGGCGGCGGTTTCACTTTTTTCCGTGGGGCTGGCGTTTGGGGTTTCTTCCGGAATCGGGATTGTTTTTGGGTATTATCCGGCGCAGCGCGCGGCCAAGCTGAATCCGATTGAGGCGCTGAGGTATGAGTAATCAATTTTTATTTCTTCATTTTTCTATATGAAAAATAACATCATTCCCACCATTCTCATCGCGGTGATTGTGGGAGCCGCAGCTTTTTACGGGGGAACGGTTTACGGCCAAAGTATGAAGTCGGCGCAGGCCAATACTTTTCAACAGGTTGGTTCCGGCCAGGGAGGGAGACAGTTTGGCACGAGCGGACAAGGAGGTTCAGCTCAGGGACGCGGCGGAAATCTGGTCAACGGGCAAATTATCAGCAAGGACGACAAAAGCATCACCATTAAACTGCGAAACGGCGGGTCGCAATTTGTTTTCTTTTCTCCGACGACGCAGATTCTCAAATCCACCACTGGAACAGCCGGCGACCTTTTGACTGATGCAAATATCTCTGCCAGCGGTATCACCAACAGCGATGGAAGCGTGACCGCGCAGATGATTCAGATCAGGCCGGCCGGTACGGATCCGTTTGGAAATCGCGGTGGGGGGTCGACGCAACAATCCGGAGGTTCAGTGCCATCCGGCGTTCCGGCAACAACTCCTGGAAATTAAAGAAAACGGGTATAGTATGGGGGCCCTGCATTATATTTGAATCATCATGCCGACCCCCGATATTTCCCAGAGTGAACAGCAATCCAAGGACAAGCGCGGTGTTGCCATGAGTTCCGTTTTGGCGAGCGGTGGTTTGACGGCTTTGAAACTGGTGGTTGGGATTATGAGCGGAAGTATGGGCGTACTTTCGGAAGCGGCGCATTCTTTGCTTGATCTTGGGGCGGCTTCGCTGACGTTTTATGCGGTGAAGGCCGGGGACAAGCCGGCGGACGAAGATCATCATTATGGGCACGGGAAGATTGAAAGTGTTTCGGCGCTTGTGGAGACGGGGCTGCTGTTTTTGACGAGTGCGTGGATTATTTACGAAGCCGTGCAGCGTCTGGTTTTTCATAACGTTGAAGTTGAGACTTCGTGGTATACGTTTGCGGTTATCGGCGTGTCAATCGTGATTGATATTTCCCGTTCAAGGGCGTTGTTGAAGGTGGCCAAGGAGACCAACAGCCAAGCGCTTGAGGCGGACGCGTTGCATTTCAGTTCGGACATCTGGAGTTCCACCGTGGTTTTGATCGGGCTTGGGTTTGTGGCTTTTGGGATGCAGTGGGCGGATTCCGTCGCTTCCATCGGGGTTTCGATTTTTGTGGCGTACGCCGGGTACCGGCTTGGGAAGCGGACGATTGATGTTTTGATTGATTCCGCGCCGGCGGGGTTGCGGGAAAAAATTCTTGAGATCGCGCGGAAGGTTGAGGGGGTTTTGAGCATCGCGCAGGTGAGGGTTCGCGTAATCGGTGCCGATCTATTTGCCGACATGACCGTGATGGTGAGCAGAAAACTTCCGCTTCTGCGGGCGCACGCAATCGCCGACCGCATTGTCCAGAATGTCCGGAAAGAGATTCCGGAGGCTGACGTTGTGGTCCATACGAAGCCGTTGCCGGTGGATTCGGAAACAATGGTTGAGCGGGTTCACATTGCCGCTGCCGATCACAATCTTCAGGTGCATGACGTGGTGGTGCACAGGTACGGAGAGAGAAAATTTCTGAGTTACGATCTGGAAGTCAGCGACAAAATCAGTCTTCAGCGGGCGCATGAAATCGCTACGCATCTTGAGGAAACTATCCGAAAAGAACTTGGCGGGGATATTGAAATCGACACCCACATCGAGCCCGCGCACCATGAAGTTGTCGCGGAGAAAAAGCTTCCGGATGCGCTTCAGGAAGAGGTTCTTGCTGCCATCAAAGAGGAGTCGAAAAAGTTCAAACAGATTCTGGACGTTCACGAAATTAAAATCCGCGGGGAGCGGGAGAAGGTTTTTGTTTCGATGCATTGTTTGTGCGACAGCGGGACAATTTTGGAGGAGGTTCATGAGATTGCGACGAGGTTTGAACATCAACTGCGCGTGAAATTGCCGATTATTGAGCGGGTTATTATTCATACGGAGCCGGCGTCGGACGGGAAAACTGGATGCCATCAGCGCGTGTAAGGAGTGCGGTTTTGTGGTATAATGGAGGGAATTTTAGAAATTTTCTATGGTTTCGAAGAAATTTTATTTTGGGGCTGCTACGGCGGCGCATCAGGTTGAGGGGAATAATGTGCACAGTGACTGGTGGAAGTTTGAGCGGGAAGTTCAGGCAAAGGAGGGTTTTATGTCCGGGAAGGCGGCGAATCATTATGAGCTTTTTGGTCAGGATTTTGCGTTGGCGGAAAAGCTGGGGCATGATGCGCACCGGTTTTCCATCGAGTGGGCCAAAGTGGAACCGGAAGAGGGAAAGTTTGATGAAAAGGTTCTGGAACATTACCGCGAGGTTTTTGCGAGCCTGAAAAAGCACGGGCTGAAGCCGTTTGTGACGCTTTGGCATTTTACGTTTCCGCTGTGGTTCGCGCAAAAAGGGGCATTTGAAAAGCGCGAAAATCTTAAATATTTTGTGCGGTACTGCAAAAAACTTGCGGAGGTTTTTAAGGATGACATGGAATTTGTGCTGACCATCAACGAGCCGGAGGTTTATTTGTATTATTCTTATCTGGCCGGGAAATGGCCGCCGCAAAAGAAAAGCGCGTGGGCGTTCATTAAGGTTTACCGAAATTTAGTGATCGCGCACCGGTTAGTTTATAAGGCTTTCAAGCAGGTGAGTCCTCATTTTAAAATCGGAGTGGCGAAAAATAATCCGGCGTTTTCTCCGGACCGGCATAATAATATTCCTGACCGGATTTTGGTGCGGCTTTTGAAGTTTTTGTGGAATCATCTTTTTCTGGATTTAATCCGGAAATATCAGGATTTTATCGGGCTCAACTATTATTTCCACCGGAACATGCGGTTTGATTTGAAGATGCTCAATTTGTTTTTTATCCATCCGTGCAATTCATGCGACATTACGGACATGGGGTGGGAGGTTTATCCCAAGGGGATTGCGGGGCTGCTGCATGATTTGTGGAACCGTTACCGGAAGCCGATTATCATTACGGAAAACGGGGTGGCGGACAGCAAGGACAGGCTCCGTGCGAAGTATATTGAGGATGTGCTTGAGCACGTATTTAACGCCAAAAGGGACGGCGTTGATGTTTTTGGGTATCTGCACTGGTCGCTGCTGGATAATTTTGAGTGGGCGGATGGCTATGATCCGCGGTTTGGGCTGGTTGAGGTGAATTATCATACTTTTGTAAGGACTCCGCGGGACTCTGCTTATAGGTATAAGGAGATTATTGAGAAATATCGGAGGATGGGCTGAGGATCGAGATTCGTTGCATCGCAATTCGAAGATCGTAATCGAGATTCGATTTTCGAAAGTGGAAATTATGAGTGCTTGGGTTTTTGACTCGGTTTTTTGACGTTGACAGTAGTGTTTTAATATGTTAGAAATTGGTCTTACCTTTTTGTTTTCGCTATTCTATGGGAGATTCGAATGATAATCACTTAGGCGACCAGGGAAGTCCGGAATCGCAGCGGGAGCGTGACGATCGACGCACGTGCGAGATTGGAAAGATTGTTCGTGAACTTTTTTCAGATGGAGAACATGGAATTCCCCTTCGTGACATTTATAACGTTGAGCTTATCGATCGCCTTCGGGAGTTGGCGATGCATTTGGACGCGGAAAATATTTTTGCATTCGGGCGTACGAAGAAAGGACAGATCGATGCGACGAAAGTTCTGAACTGGTTGCTGGAAAATTATCATTCGGTCTGCAGGGATGTCGTGAATCTTGAACCTGATAATTTTGAAAATGGCGAACAGGGGAAACAGCGAATCATAAAAAATCTCAGTCATGCTTTTGTTTTGATTGCGGGGCAGTTTAATGAAACTAATTTCAGGGGAGACGGGTATTTTACCCTGCGACAAAAAATCGGGAGACCGGAAAAAGATACTGTTCCTCCGCCGCCTGCATCTTTGAAGAGACCGCAAAAGACTCAGGTGGTGGCCAGTGGAGTACAGGGTCAGGTTCAACAAGTATCCCACCCACAACCTGCTTCATCTTCACAGGACGGACCAATGGTGGTCCCAGATGAGGTTGCACACCTGGGAAGGGATTCTCAGGTCGGGAAAGGACCTTGGACTTTCAGAGTTGGGGCAGCCAAAAACGTTAGCGCCGCTGATTCGCAAAAAGAGATAAAAACTGACCGACCGAGTCACCCGGGAAAAGCGGTTGCTTTTCCTCCGGTTCGACTTGCGCAGCCTGCATTGCCGAAAGACCTTGGAGATCTATCTACGGCGGCGCAGACGCATCGCGTCGATAAAACGGATTTGATGAGTGCGGAAGCGCTTTTGGCGGAGGCTCAAAAAGCCGTTGCGGCTCTAAGGGCTCCGGCTTCGGAAAAAGTGCAACATTTAAGTAATATTCCGGTTCCAAAATCTTCACTTGGGGTACATACTGTGGAAACTACTCCTAAAATTGTGGTGAACAGGCAGAGGGCGGCCGTTCCGGACCCTCGAAGTACTTTGGAAACGCTTGTTCCGGGGAAAAGGCCGGGGCTTTGGTCTAGATTGAAAAACTGGGTGACTGGGGTGATTGCGGAACCTGCCCCGACGCGGGCTTCCGTCCTTTCGTCTCCCGTTCAAGCCAAAAGAGAGGATTCGCCTGATGTTTCCGTTAGTGGCGGGCCAGCGGCTTTTCCGCCGCCACCACGACCGGCGGAACAGGTGCAAGCTCCGGTTTTGGAAAATACTCCGCTTCCGGCACGCATGCCTGCTCCGAAGCCACCGACTTATCGCCAACCTGATTCTGTTCCACGACCGGAGAAACTTGAAAAATCCGTAAAGTTACCGGTGACTGCCGAGGCAAAGACCGGGATTTTTGCGCGAATCGGGAACTGGATCAAGAGGAACAAATGGGCAGTGGGAGCTGTGGTGGCTGCGAGCGGAGCGGCGGGTAGCTATGCCGTTCATACCGCACTAAAGTCACAGGACCGTTCTTCCAACGAAGCGGCTTACGTTCAAACCGGAAACACCGCGCAGGCGGGAAATACGGTTACTTCTGCGCCTTCCACCGCTGCGACGACATCTTCAAACTCTACCGTTTCTTCGGCCCCGAGCGCGGTTGCTTTGCAAACTCCTCCTCAAAATCCGGAACCTCCAAAACCCGGGACCGGCGTTTCCACGACACCAAATGCTCCTCAACAGGCACCGCAAACTTTGTTGGAATATAACTATCCGCTCGGGGCCACCGGCGGTGCGCACTATACCGGGACGGTTAAAATTTCCGAAGTGCGGGGCATGGCTGACACTACACCTGTGATCATGGATCCGCCGACCGTCCAGGATATTCCAAGATTCCAGGCCCAAAATTCGAATTATATCAATTACGCGAAGGGTTTAATGCAAATTTATGACCAGGATCCTTCAAGATTTACTCCGGAAGCTTTGGCGTTTATCCGTAGCGGCAATAATGCCCAAATGCTTCACGATCTTGGAAGCCTTGATCCACAGACCGATTCTAATCCTGAGCAGTTCAGAAATAAATTTCTCAATACTCATTCCCTGCAAGACGGCGTTCAATCGGCGGAAAGAATTCAGTCGATTGAAGACTCTTTGAATCATTTGATTGCGTTGATGCGCGACGGTGATGTTGCGGGAGGCATTTATAATCTTGTGAATGATAATACTATTCTCATCGGATTTGAGGTTGGAAATGAACGTTCCGTGAAGGTTCGTGGGATGGTGAGTTCCGCTCCGGGGACTTCGACGCCGGGGGTTACTCCTCAGCAAAACAAGGGGACCAACGGTGGAAAGACTCCGGGGACGCAAGGATTCAATCCGCCTGGGTCGAGTGGCGTTCAGACTGGATTTAATATTATCCGAATGGTGGATCCGGCTTCAAGGACCTGGAGGACTGATCTGCAAAAAACTTTTGGATCGCATACGGTGACAATTGTTGGAAATGCTCCGGTTGCCAAGAGAACATCTCTGCTTCCGGAACTGCCGAAAATTGAAAAGCGCAGCGCTGCCGAAGCCGGATCAAAAATCAGCGCACTGCTTGCCAAACAGCAAGCCCTCAAGCAAAAGGCCGGTGAAACTCCGGTGACGGCATATGCCTCTCCGACTGCCGCCAAAAAGATGCTTTCGGACTGGAACAATAAAGTGGTGGCCGCCGATCCGATAAAATCAGCTGAAGCCGCACGGAAAAAGGATAAGTTTAACACTCAAATGAGAGGAAAACTTGACGGGCTGTGGGGGAATCTTGCCGCACGAAAGGCTGTCGATGCTGCGGATCTTCAGGAAAGCGCCCAGGTTGCTTTGAAGCCAAAAACTCCTTCCGTGCCGGAAACAAGAATAGCGACCCGTGCGGAGATTGATGCGCTTTTATATGGGGGTTTGAAGAGGGCTGCATGAGAGAATCACGTAAATTAATGTTGAGTAACTTTCCATGAATAAAGAAAAACTTTCTTTGGCTTTGACAGCTGCGATAAGCGCGGTGAGTCCTGCGTGTGATTATCCGGGCGCACAATATCCGATCATTGATGAGACGAGGGCTGAATTAAAACATTGCCTGCTCCATCCGGATAATATTCGACCGTCCCAGGTTAAATATGGAAGAGCAAAAGATATTGAACATTTTTATTTCAGATTTTATGGGAAAAAACCTCCTGAAAATATTTCAATCCTATCTACGTGTGTGGAAACAGGCGATGAAATAGCTGTTGTTTGCGCAGAAGCCGGTCTTCGCCAAGGGAAGGTGCCTGAACATGAAGACAACTGCGGTGACCAAAAAGAAGGTGTGACTTGTGAAGGTGGCGCTTATTTTTGGCTTAATGGTTCCTGGGCCGACAACACGAAGGATCCTGACATTTCTATTACGAATCCCATCTATATTGACCTGCCGCATAAATATTCATGTGAAAAGAAAATGACGCCCGAAACCCATGAAGAGCAGGTACGCCATTATGTTGCCAATGTTGAACTGCTTGTGTGGGCTTTATTAGACGGGGAAATTTATGACGGTCAAAAAGAAATTCAATGGCTCCCGTTCCTTCCTCAACTTTTTATCAGTCCTGAAAAGCTCACGTTTGAACCTGAAAACGAGACGTTTCTTTCAGATCAGACCAAATCTCAATTATGCGCTAAAGTACTCAAGGAACATCCTTCCTTAACCTATCGTGAGGCGGAACGGCTCTGGGGAAATATTAATGTACGCAAAGCGAAATTGAAGGAGGAGGAAGATCA
>Ga0315281_10014490_pt1 | contig 10634 bp, 8 predicted proteins | sample YL17G07_0_MG_FD_204540 | JGI IMG/M metagenome (GOLD analysis project Ga0315281, IMG submission 204540) | Sediment microbial communities from Yellowstone Lake, YNP, Wyoming, USA - YL17G07_0 | ecosystem: Environmental > Aquatic > Freshwater > Lake > Sediment | place: USA: Wyoming | collected... | reverse complement strand
GCTTCCTTCGGACAAATCCTCGCGGATTTGCCCTTGCCGTCGGCTAGTGGTTATGTTTCGATTTCAGATACTCCCACAGGGGACTTCCACCCCATCAGATCATGCCCATGTCGGGCGTACACTTTAGCCGCACCGGACGCGCTGAAGCGCGCCGGTGAGCATGACTATTGGGCGTCAGAATGCATAGCCGCCTTCGCGGTGCGGCGAGTCGATAACGGAGGCTTCCATGGCTAACACAGGCGAATCGTTCCACGAGTTTGAGCAGGCTGGTTGGGAGGATGCCAGCACCGTCACCGGGTACCACGAGCACCTTTCCGGCTTAACCACCCAATCCGTCGACGCTTTGCTGGACGCCGCGCACGTCAGCGCGGGATCGCGTGTGTTGGATGTCGCAACAGGTGCGGGCTACGTCGCCGGCGCCGCAGCCCGGCGCGAAGCCGATCCGATTGGAATAGATTTTTCAGTTGCTCAAGTCCGACTGGCACGCGAGACCTATCCCAGTGTGCGGTTCGAGCAGGGCGATGCAGAAGCCCTTCCGCTAGAGTCCGATACCTTCGATGCCGTCGTCAATGCATTCGGGATGTGTCACCTTCCGAACCCTGAACTCGCGCTGAGTGAGGCCTTCCGGGTGCTGAAGAGAGGGGGCCATGTGGCATTTTCCGTCTGGGACGTACCCGAACGCGCAGTGGGCTTTGGGGCCGTCTATGCCGCCATTCGCGCCCATGGCTCGATGGACGTCGGCCTGCCAGCCGGCCCGAACTTCTTCTTGTTCAGCGACCCCGAGCAGAGTATCAAGGCACTGGTCAACGCGGGCTTCGTGTCTCCTTCCTGTCGGCAGGTGCCGCAGGTATGGCGCATAGCCGATCCTGACAGGCTCTTCGACATGGTCGCTGAAGGAACAGTACGCGCCGCGGCGACGCTTCGCGCGCAAAGCCCGAGTGCGAGGGAATCCATCCGAGCGGCGCTACGGGAGACCGTCGCCAGATACAGGCGTGGTGATACTTTCGAAGTGCCAATGCCCGCAGTCGTTGCCTCGGCGGTCAAGCCGTGACACGGACGCCCAACCCTTCCATCGAGCGGACCTCCTCCGGCCTTCGGCCTCCGTCGGCCGCGCATGTCAAACGTTGGGCAGCATAAAACGATCGACCATGGCTACCGACGGATCGACCTGCGAGTTGTGCACTCCGAACGAAGTGATCTTTGAGAACGCGCTGGCTTATGTCCGTTACGACAGCAATTCCCTTAGCCCCGGACACGTTCTAGTTGTACCGAAACGCCATGTCGCGAACTTTTTCGATATGACCACCGAGGAGCAATCAGCGGTTCTCGCATTGCTCAAACAGGCGCATGAATCAAGCCACGCGCAGCACTCGCCCGATGGCTACAATATTGGCGTAAACATCGGCAAAGCCGGCGGTCAGTCTCGGATGCACGTACACGTCCATCTGATCCCTCGGTATTCAGGTGATGTGCCAGATCCGCGTGGCGGTATTCGGTGTGTGCTAGCGGGCAAGCAGCATGCTGCTTGACCCGGCAGCCCAGCGGACGCGCGGGAAGCGCCGCGACTTGCAAGGATCAGTGGCCGCGCGCCGCTGGCTTCCACGTTAAACCCTGCCGGAGAGCAGTTGACGCGGGTATAACCAGTGTTATACTTATCAAATGAAAACGGCAATCTCAATTCCCGATCGTGTTTTTCGTTCAGCCGAGCAACTCGCTGCACGCTTGGGGGTTTCTCGAAGTGAGCTTTACTCCAAGGCGCTTGCGGCACTTGTCGATGAGCACCGGGACGACTTGATAACGTCCCGCCTCAACGAGATTTATGGCCCAGATCGAGAGGACTCATCACTCGATACAGAGCTTGCCTTGCTTCAGCATCGCACACTCGCCCGAGGCAAGCGCTAGTGCGTCGCGGCGAGATTTGGTGGGGTTCTCTGCCGGAGCCCACCGGGTCTGGCCCTGGCTTCCGGCGGCCGTTGCTTATCGTTTCGGCAAATAGCTTCAATGACAGCGCCATCAGTACGGTTGTTGCGGCCGTCATTACATCGAATCTGCGCTTGGCCGACGCTCCGGGGAACGTTCGCCTCCCGGTCAGGGGAACCGGCCTTACGAAAGCGTCGGTCGCAAATGTATCTCAGATCATCACCGTGGACAAAACGTTTCTTACGGAACGAATCGGAAGGCTTACCCCTCGATTGCTCGCCGAAGTTGACCATGGACTTCGCCTCGTCTTATCGATCTAGGCGGGGTCTAACCGCGCGCTCGACTCGGACGCGCGCAAGTGCGGCGCGCGCCGGTCAGCGCGAACGTTCGGTGGCACGATGGCAGTACAAGTAGCCGGTACGCTCGTCGGCGAGTAAGCATGGACCGATTCGGACGCAGACAGTCCTTGGTCGCCGCGGGGCATTTCTTGTCACTCCGAGTGCTTCTCTTGGGCGGCGACAAGTCCTCGCACAAGCGTGACATCAAACGTGCCATTGAGATGGCGCGGGCTTTGGATAAGGAGTGAACCATGGCTAAATTTGCCCCCTTCGACGCTGCCGACTACCTCAACGATGAGGAGACCGTCGCGGAATACATAACCGCCGCATTGGAAGACCCCAATCCCGATGTATTTCTAACTGCCGTGCGTGATGTGGCTCACGCCCGCGGTATGGCTCAACTCGCCAAAGATGCTGGTCTTGGCCGCGAGAGCCTTTACAAGGCACTGACGCCCGGCGCTAAGCCACGCTACGACACGATGCTCAAACCGCTTCATGCTCTCGGCGTCAAGCTCTCAGCGTCCCCCGTCCATTCATGAGTTACCTGCCGTTCCCGATCGCGAGGCCCAGCCCATCAATCGAGCGGCCATCCTCCGGCCCGCGGCCTCTGTCGGCCGCCCGTGTCAAACATTAAGCCTCGCAAAAAATGGCCGTACCGTATACATTTCTGATCTCTCAGATGCGCCGCGAATCGCGATGAGTATTCCAGAGGGTTTCAAACCCCTTTTCCGCACCAGTCCTGTTCTGGATCTGATTGGTCCTATTTACTACGTCGGAGAAGGAAAAGATCTTGTGCTCGGCTTGAGGGCCGAGCGCAAACACTGCAATGCGCGCGGCACAGTTCACGGCGGCATTCTTGCCACGTTGGCAGATGTCGCCTTGGGTTACACGATGGCGTTCTCTTCCGAACCTCCGGCCGCCCTGGTTACCGCTAATCTCACACTTGATTTTGCGGGCACTGCCAAGATCGGAGATTGGCTGGAGACAAGCGTCGATATTCAAAGACAAGGATCTCGGCTGTCGTTCGCGAATTCCTACATAACGGTTGGGGACCAGCGTATTGTTCGTGCGAGCGCGGTGTTTCTTACATCAGGCCAGCTGAATGGGCAAGGCGAGTGAACCGGCGAGAGCGATAGTGTCATTCACTCACCGATTGGCCGCACGCGATGATCTCGCCCGGATCGTGGACATCTACAACGCCACGATCCCGTCCCGGCAAGTGACCGCCGACACCGAGCCGGTATCAGTCGAGAGCCGGGTCAAGTGGTTCGAGGATCACAATCCGGATTTTCGGCCTCTTTGGGTGGTCGAAACCGAAGGACGCATCGCCGCCTGGTTGAGCTTCTCGTCCTTTTACGGGCGGCCTGCGTATAACAAGACCGCCGAGCTGAGCATTTATGTCGACGAGGCTTTTCGCAAGCGGGGACTGGGTTCCCATTTATTGACGCAGGCGATAACTCACGCGCCGTCGCTCAATCTGGACACTCTGCTCGGCTTCATCTTCGGTCACAATGAACCAAGCCTGAGATTGTTCGAAAAAGCCGGCTTTGGCAGATGGGGCCACCTGCCGCGTGTTGCATCCCTGGATGGCACCGAGCGCGACCTCGTCATAGTCGGCCGCCGGGTATGAGGCGCCCGGGTTTTCAGCCGGCTCGGGCGGACCGCCGGCGGACCGCGGCTGAGCGGCGGGTTGCCCCGGCCCTGCTGCCGCAACAGGATCGCCTGCGATCGTTGCACGCGGACTGCCGGCGTTTTGAAACCTATTCATTTGCCTTACAATAGTCATCAGCAGCTTCTCCGGGCTCGATAACGGCTGTTGGCCAGGGGTAACATGCGATAAGGGGGTCCGAAATGGCGCTTGCTCTTCCCACGCTTAGTCTTACCAAGAAGCAGATCCTGGCCATGGTGGGCGGGGTGGTCATCGCGTCCGCCGCAGGGTGGTTCGGCTGGCAATACCTAGAGGACGCCGGACCGGCGCCGGCCGCGCCGGCCAGACCGCAGCCGGTGACGGTGGCGAAACCGCCCGCAGCGGCCAAAGCCGCAGCCCCGGCCGATGCGGGCCAGGCCCGGGACAAGCTGATCGAGGATGCGCTGGTCGCCTCAGGATTGAAGCGGCAACTGGACCAACTGCCACAACAGTTGATCGCCGGCGTCAGGCAATCCGGCACGCAGCAACCGAAGGCGTCGCCAGAGGTCGTCAAGGCAATCGAAAATGCGGTGGCAGGGTCGTTTACGGCACAGGGATTCCATGACCGGGTGCGCGCCGACCTGAAGAAGAATTTCGATCAGCAGCGCCTGCAGGCGCTGCTTCAGGATTTTTCCACGCCGGCGGCGAAGCGCATGATGGAACTGCAGCAGAGCGCGCCCTCGCCCGATGAACTCGCGCAATTCGCACGCAGCCCGGCCGCGACCCGGCCTTCGGCCCAGCGCGCGAGTCTGGTCAAGCGCATCGATGCCGCAATCAGGGCAAGCGACCTGGCCGTCGATGTCGCGTTCTCCTCCATGAAGGCGGTCGCATTGGGCCTCACTGGCGACGCGGCAGGGAAGGCCGCCGCAGTGGACAAGGCGATCGAAAAACAACGCGTTTCCGCGACCGATAACATTCGCAATGCAACCTTGCGCAACATCGCATTCAGCTACAGAAACGCAAGTGAAACCGATCTTGAGCAATACGCCAGGATTTACGAAACGGAGAACAGCAAGTGGTTCACCGGCATCGTGTATGCATCGCTGCTGGAAGAAGTGAAGCGCGCTTCGGCGCAGGCCGGAGAGCGCATCGGCACGCTGGCGAGCAAGCCTGCAGCCCCGGCGGCGAAGGCGGTCCGGTCAATCCGGCCAAAGGCGGGCGCGGACGCAAGAGCCTGCCTGGACTTGGCCACGAACCCCGCAATCATGAATTGCGCCGAGAAATACCGTTAACAGGCTGTTGAAAATCGCTTCCCGGGCGAGATATTGCGAGTATGGAAAAGCCGTCTTAGAGGGAAGCGAATTTCGGCAGGCTCTGATTTGGGGGATTTAAAAGGGGGCGTGCCCCCTTTTTCAACACCCTGCTGACACAGGAAGTTGGACAAAGGCAGCCCGCCTGCCCGCCCCTAGGCGTAACCGCGACCGCGCGCTCGCGGCCCCGCGAGCGGGCAGCCTACATCACCCGGTGGGTGAGCGCCGGCAGGCTTTGCCGCACGCGCGCGATCTCGGCGTGATCGATCTCGGCCGTCACCACGCCCGGCCCGCTCGCAAGCAACGCAAGTACCTTGCCCCAGGGATCGATGATCATGCTGTGGCCGTAGGTGTCGCGACCGTTCCGGTGATGGCCGCCCTGCGCCGGGGCGAGCACATAGGCCTGGTTCTCGACGGCGCGGGCGCGCAACAACATCTCCCAGTGCGCCTTGCCCGTGGTGGCGGTGAAGGCGGAGGGCACGAGGATGAGGTCGACAACGCCCAGCTTGCGGTACATCTCGGGAAAGCGCAGGTCGTAGCAGATCGACAGGCCCAGCCTGGCAAAAGGTGCGTCGACCGTCACCACCTCGCTGCCCGGCTCGATGCTGCGCGACTCCTGGAAGCGCTCCGTCCCGGAGTCGAAGCCGAACAGGTGGATCTTGTCGTAGCGCGCGACGCGCCGGCCGGTATCGTCGAACACGAGGCAGCTGTTCTTCACCTTGTCCGGGTCGGCGCATTCCAGCGGCGCCGAGCCGCCGACCAGCCATATCTTGTGTTTCGCCGCGGCCGCGGCGAGGAAGTCCTGTATCGGCCCCTGCCCGTCGGCCTCGCGCACGCTCACCTTGTCGCGGTCGCGCAGGCCGAGGATGCAGAAATACTCGGGCAGCGCCACCAGTTGCGCGCCCTCGCCCGCGGCCTGCGCGATCAGCTCGCCGGCAACAGCCAGGTTCGCCTGCACCTCGGGCTCGGATACCATCTGCACTGCCGCCGCCTTGAACCTGCCTTCAGCCATGAATGTTCATCCTCTCGTTCAGTCGGTGATGAGTGGCGCCGGAGCACGCCGCGGCCAGCCTCTGCTCGGGGCTCACTTCGATTCACCCGCCGCCGCCTGACGGGTCGCGCGTCGTGCCGGCTGGCGTTTCGCGCGCCAGTTTCTCCACCTTGGGATCGGCCCAGGTACCGGTCACCGAATATTCGAAGGCGAAGGCCTGACCCAGCGGATCCTTGAGCAGGCGTTGCGCCAGAAAAGACGCAACCCCGGTGATCGGGTTGGCAAGCAACACCAAGCCCGCCACCGACAGGCTGTCACCCACGCTCGGCACCACGCGCACCTTGAGCGCCTGCGTTTCCTGGGTGAGATCGATATTTCCGGACATAGCCACCTGCGCCGAAGGCCCCCTCATGCTGAAGTCCTGCGTGTGCATCACCCCTTGCGCAACTGCGGCGGTAGCGGTAAGGGTATCGAAGGCGAAGCCTTCGCTGAAAATGTCGCGGAAGTCGAGCGTGATGCGGCGCGGCAGCGCCTGCAGGCTGAGGATGCCCAGCAGTTTGCCTATGCCCGGTTCGATCTTGAGGAATTGCCCTTTCTCCGCAATCAGCGAAAGATCTCCGGCAAGGCTGGCGTAATCGATGGTCTGCGGGTTGCCGACCCAGGCGAGCTTACCCTGCAGCTTGGCGCCGCCGCCCCGCATGCTCCCCGGATAGCCAAAGCGCTCCAGATATTTGCCCACGTCGCTAACCTCGAGCTTGAGGTTCAGGCTGGTGCGCTGTTGCGCGGCGACGCCCTGCCACAGGCCGTCGGCGCTCAATTTGCTTTCGGGCGTTGTCAGTGTCAGCTTGTCGATGCGCCAGTCGCGCCCCTCGTTCACTGCCGCCAGTTCCAGCCGCCCAAGTTTCTTGTCGCGCGCAACCAGGTTGTCGGCGACGATGTCGAGCCCGGGCAGCTCCGTCGGCGGCGCATCGTCCGCCAGTTTTCCGGGAGTGGGTTCGGGAAACGTGAAATGCGAAAGACGCGCCCGCACCCGCCCCTTGCCCAGAGAGCGCCAGCGCACGTCGCCTTCGAGTTCGCGCGCATCGATGTTGGCGAGCCAGTCGTTGCCTTGAAAACCGGCGCGCAGGGTGACGTCGTTGATGCGCTTGCCGTATACATCCAGCGCGCCAACCTTGAGATTGAGTGTGGACAGCTGCACCTGCGCGCCGGGCATGCCACCGAACAGGTGCAGCCATTGGTCCAGGTCGAGCTTGGGCGCGTTGCCGCTGATGCCGATGCCCTTTTCGGGCAAGGTGGGCGTCTCGTTGATGCCGACGGCCCCGCGCTCGATCAGCATCTTTCCGTCGCCGCGGCGACGCTGAATTTCCATGCGCACGACCTTGCCGATGTCCAGCGTACTGCGATCCGCCGCCGGCGGCCCGGTCCAGCCGCTGCCCTGCTCCTCGGCGATGACGGTGCGCTCAAAACGCAGGGGCAGCACATCGGCGCTCGCCTTGCTGAGCGGCGCCGGCAACGTCGACGCTATCCCCTGCAGACCGGATTCCACCACGATGGTGGCGCCGCGCTTGCCGAAATTCATACTCGAATTCCATGCGGTCATGCCGCTCACCTGCCGCAGCAGCGGCTGTTCCAGCGCCGACCGCAGCAGCGCCGCGTTGAGCGTGCCCCGCGCATTGACGCCGATGCTGCCATCGCGCTGGTTGGCGATGCTGATCGCGACCGGGCCGCCCAGAAACTGCGCATTGATCGCGCGCATGCTCACGCCGCTGTCGGTGAATTCGAGCCGCCCGCTCACCTGTTCGACCGGCGGCCATTCCGTATCGATGTTCATCGAATTGCCGATAAACTGGTAGCTGCCCGCCACCTTGGTTTCGGCCAGGCGCGCAAGCGGCAGATCGAGCTTGAGTTGCAGCCTGCCGCCGCCCGCGGCACCCATATTCGCCGTGATTCCCTGGGTCAGTTTATTCACCGGGCTTTGCGCGATAAACTTCAGGAACTCCGCGGTCGGACCTTCGGCCTGGCCGCTTACCGCGAGCATCCGGTCCGGCGTGAACAGGTCCGGCAGCACGACGTGCGCATGGGTCACCCTGGCGCCGAGCACGCTCGCCTTGTTGCTCGTCACATCCATGCGCCTGCCGTCGAAATGCAGTTGCCCATTGATGCCGGAGATGACCGGCCAGCCCTCGGCGTAGCGCAGTGTCGCGTTCGCCACTTTGGCCGCGATCTGGAACACGCCGCCTTTTGCGCTCTGGAACGGAAAGTCCTTGAGGTCGCCTTTCAGGCGCAGGCTGACTTCGCTCGCGTGCCCGGCAAGCAGGGCTCCATCGAGCCAATCCAGCGTGGCCTTGTTGATGAAAGGAATGTAGCGCACCACGTGGCGCGCGTCGGTGCGGTTCAGCCGTGCCGTGAAATCGATCACACCGGGGCCGTCCGCCGCAGTGGTGTAATTGCCGAAAGCGGTACCGGCCAGGTCGGCATTGGCAAAGGCGATATTGGATAGCTTGAGCTGCAACTCGCCCTGCACGTGACTCCATACGAACTGCGCCGTGAGCGCGTCAAAATTGCGCGCCGGGTCGGCAAACACCCGCGGCAGCTCTACGCTCGACTTGGCCGCATTGAGCAGCACGCTGCCGCCCTTTTCGTTGCCATCGATGTTGCCGCTGATGCCGGCGAATCCGGGTAACCCGGCGTAGGCACGCATGCCGAGCCGGTCGAAACGCCCGCGTACGCTGTAGCGCTGCGGATTTGGCAGGGGTCCCTGCCAATCGAAGTGTACGTCGGCGACGCCGCCCTGAGGCGCGGCGTCGCCGAGCAGCTTGCGCATGTGCTGCGGCAGCGGCAGGTACTCGCCGAGGAGCGCCAGCGGCTGCAGCTCCAGCGCGGCGATGCGCACCTCGCCCCGCTCGGCGCGCTTGTCGTCGCCGGGCTGCCACTGCACGGCGAACTGCGCCGGCGGCAGCGTCTCCCCGGATTGCAGTGCCAGCGCCACCTGTTTTCCGGCGATTTCGTAGCCGCCGCGCGCGCGCTTCGCCGACAGGCGCCCTTGCAGCGAGCGCATCTCCAGCAGCGGCAGTTCGGGCGCGAGGCGCGCGCTGATGCCGCCCAGCGCGACGTCGGCGGTGGCCTCCTCCAGGCGCTTATCGGCAAACCCCAGCCACAGCCTCAAGCCCCCCTGTCCGTGCTGGATTTCCAGCGGGTAGTCGATCCAGGCGCGCCAGGCCGCGAGGTCGGTATAGGCGAGTTCGGCATAGAGCTTGCCGTTCCAGGCCTGCAACTGTTCGAAGGTCCTGCCCTCCAGGTCTCCGCGCAGGTCCAGCGCGGCGGCGAGTTCGCGCGGCGGTTGAGCCCGCAGCGCGAAACGATGATGGCTGCCGCTGTTGCGCATGACGAAGTTCAGGTCGGCGAGAGACAGCGGCGGCGCCTGGCGCAGTTGGTCTTCCCAGCTCACCTGCGCGTCGCGGATGATGACTTCGCGCTGCGCCAGCAGCCAGTTGATGAAATCGCCGCCCGCCTCCTCCGGGTTGAGCTTGGCACCGGCGACGTAGAGCGTCCCCGCGTTGTCGCGGCGAATATTCAGATTGGGTTTGTCCAAAGAAAGGGAATCAAAGCGCAATTCGCCGAACACCAGCGAATCCCATGACAAGGTGCAGGACACCGCGGGCAGCGACAGCGCGACGTGGTCTTCCCGATCGTACAGCTTCACCTCGGTCAGCGCGAGGTAGGGACGCAGGCGCTGCCAGCCGGAATCCACGCTGCCGATGCTGACGCGCTGGCCGATGTTGCGCGAAATGATTTGAGCGATGGCCTCGGGATGGTCCTCGATCTGCGGCAGAATCCAGAAGCGCAGCGCCAACACCACCGCCGCGAAACCGAAATAGAGCGCCAGCGCGCCGATGCCGGCGATGCGCAGCAGCTTGCGCACGAGGCTGCGCCGCGCCGGCGCAACCCCAAGCTCCGCCAGCGGCGAGAAATCTTCCTCTGCCGGTGGCGTGGCGTTAGTTTCGGTTTGGTCGGACGGCACCATCCGGAGGCGAATTTCCCATGCTGGTTGAGCGCGTTTCGGCGAAAACCCTACAATGAAGGCGCGAACCGAAAAAAAAGAGAGACAATGTAGCGTTCCCATTTTACCTGCAAAATATCCAGAGATGCCCCCAGATCAGGGTTTTCCACTAGGCGCACCGGCTGGTTCGCGCTACGCGCAGCGTCTGGCGCAGGCGCGGCCGGAGCTGTTCCAAGCCGCGCTCGCCGCCATCGGGCGGGCCTTCGACGCCGAGGCCATGCGCGCATTTCTCGCGGCGCAGCCGGCCGGCGACGAAACGACGTTGAAGCGCGCACTGCGGCAACTGCGCCAGCAGGTCATGCTGCGCGTGCTGTTGCGCGACCTGAGCGGGCGCGCGCCGCTGGCGGAGGTGGTCGCGAGCATGAGCGACCTGGCCGAACTCAGCCTC
>Ga0315281_10014488_pt1 | contig 10635 bp, 9 predicted proteins | sample YL17G07_0_MG_FD_204540 | JGI IMG/M metagenome (GOLD analysis project Ga0315281, IMG submission 204540) | Sediment microbial communities from Yellowstone Lake, YNP, Wyoming, USA - YL17G07_0 | ecosystem: Environmental > Aquatic > Freshwater > Lake > Sediment | place: USA: Wyoming | collected... | reverse complement strand
CTGAGGCACGGCCGATCGTGACGGCCGATTCGACGGCGATTTTCGCGGCACCCAGCCACCTGATGTTTCTGCGGCAGGACACGCTGATGGCTCAGCCGTTCGACCTGAAGCGTCTCGCGCTCGGCGGGGAACCGGTTCCCATCGCCCAGGCCGTGCGCTCGAATGAGCAAGGTGCGGGGGTATTTTCCGTGTCTGACGACGGCACGCTGCTGTTCGCGACTGGCAGCCTGAGTGGCCGCGCCGAGCTGGCGTGGTTCGACCGCAACGGACGGCAGCTCGAGACGCCCGTCAACCGAGCGGACTGGCGAGACCTGGATCTGTCGAGCGACGGCCGGCGTATCGTGGCACATCGTCACGAAGGGACCACCGGTGGTGACCTGTGGATCTTCGACTCAGCGAGAGCGACGACGACGCGCCTGACGTTTCACGCGTCGCACAACGATCACGGCGTGTGGTCCCCCGACGACACGCGGATTGTGTTCAGCTCGAATCGTGACGACGGACGGCCCGGTCTCTTTCAGAAACTGGCGACCGGAGCGAGCCCGGACGAATTGCTGCTGAAGGCATCGTCCCCAATTTGGCCGACGGACTGGTCGCGGGATGGCCGAGTCATCGTCTACGAGGCCGACGATCCGAAGACCGGGCGCGACATCTGGCTGCTGCCGCTGGACGGCGACCGCAAGGCGGTGCCGTACCTGCGATCGGAGTTCAACGAAAGCCACGGACAACTGTCGCCGGATGGGCGGTGGATGGCGTACCAGTCGGACGAATCACGAACCAATCAGGTGTACATTCAGCCGGTGCCGCCGACCGGGGGGAAGTGGCAGATTTCGGCGACCGGCGGCGTCGTGCCGCGCTGGCGACACGACGGGAAGGAACTGTTCTTCATAGGTCGCAACCGACTCCTGATGGCGGCGGATACTCACACGACCGGGAAAGCGTTCGAGGCTGGCGCGCCACGGGAATTGTTTCAGACGAGGATCTTGGTCGGCGTGGGCGGGGGCCTGCTCGCGAACAACACTCAATATGCGGTGTCACCGGACGGCCAGCGGTTGCTCCTCGCCACCTCACCGGGTGAAGGCGCCGACACTCCAGTCACGGTTGTCCTGCACTGGGCGACGGCGCTGCTCAAGAAATAGGCGGGCCGAACAAGCGCGTCATAAGCGCTTCGGCCATCTCTGCCGCCCATGAAAAACGGCGATCACTTCCAGACGGCTGCCCCGCAGCCGGTACGGAATCACGTAAGGTGTCTCCGGAACCACGAGCTCCCGGGTACCCGGCACCCGGCCGGGGCGACCAAGACTCGGCAACGCCGCCAGGCGTTCCACGGCAGCCAACAGCGTCATCGCAATACGGCCTGCGGCGTCGGGGTCGTCGCGCGCGATGTACGCGCGAAGGTGCGCGAGGTGCCCGATCGCGCGCCGAGACCACACGATGGTCACGCCTGAGGTGCCTTTCGCTCGCGCTTTCCGCCCCATGACCGAAGCCAGGTCGACACTTCCTTGTGCGCCACGCCTCGCCCTCTGTCGAGTTCTGCGAGGCCCGCCTGAATCTCATCCAACTGCCAGCTTTCCGCTTCGACAAGAGCGGTGATGGCCTCGGCGGCGAGAAACGATTTGGAGCGCCGTACGCGTTTGGCGAGCAACTCCAGGCGCTTCTTGGTGTCAGCGTCGATGCGAACCGAAAGGGTTGTGGTCATCTGTGGTGCCCTGTGTGACAGTGCACACACCTTAACACAATCGAAAGACAGCGAAACTCGCTGCTGGCTATAATGACCGTTATGCCCACGCCTTTTCGCGCTCTGCTCTTCTTGCTCCTCCTCACTCCCGTTTCTCTCTTCGCGCAGGACACGCCGACCGAGCGCGAGGCCGCTCGCGAGGTGCTCAAGCAGATGGCAGCGCTCGAGCAGTCGCTCGACGTGCCGGCGCTCGTGACGCGCCTGACCGGGCCCAACGCGGCGCGCGATCAGGTGGTCGCCCGCGCCAGGGAACTGATGGACAAGGAGCTCCTCGTGCTGGCTGACGACATCGCCACGCATCCGGAGATCGGCTTCGAGGAGAAACGGTCCGTCGGCAAGCTGACCGACTACCTGCGGCAGCACAACTTCAGCGTCGAGACCGGCACCGCGGGACTCTCCACCGCCTTCGTCGCGAAGTTCAAGGGAAACAACGGCGGCCCGGTGCTCGGCGTCATCCTCGAATACGACGCGCTCCGCGGAACCAAGGGCGCGTTCCACGGCGATCAGCACAGCGCGCAGGGACCGGTCGGCATGGCCGCGGCCATCGCGATGTCGGAGTACCTGACCCGCACGCACTCGCCCGGCAGCGTCGTCGTCTACGGTACGCCCGGCGAGGAAATGATGCCGCCCAACGCGAAGACGGTCATGCACGAGGCGCACGCCTTCGACGGCGCCGACATCATCGTCCGCAGCCACGCGTCGAACGCGACGTCGAGACCGGCCCACGGCTTCGGCACATGCTGCCTGAACATCATCGGCGCGAAGTACACGTTCAGCGGGGCGCCCACGCATCAGATGACGCCCTGGAATGGACGCAACGCGCTCGAAGCGGTGATTCATTTCTTCGAGAACATCGACGGCGTCCGCGCCAGCATCCGGCCGGAAGCGCGCATCCAGGGCATCATCGTCGAGGGCGGCACGGCACCAAATGTCGTGCCGGATCGCACGGTCGCCGATTTCTACATCCGCTATCCGGACGAGGTGTACCTGGCGCAGGTCGTGGAGTTCGTGGACAACGCCGCGAAGGCGGCGGCGCTCTCGACCGGGACGAAAGTGAAGATCGATCACTACGGCAAGGATGTGGACGGCATCAGCCTTGCGACGCTCGGCGAGCTCGGATTCGCGTATATGAAAGCCCTCGGCGCGACCGGCGTCAACCCTGAGCCTGGCAAGCCGCAAGGCTTCGAGGAGACCGGCAGCGTATCGCGAGACATTCCCGGTATCGGCCTCACGGCGCAGTCGTCCACGTGGTCCAATCACACGTATGAGATGGATGCCGACAACCTGAAGGAGGTCGGCCACAAGGGGTTCACCGTGGACGCCCAGGCGATGGCGGCGGTGCTCTTCGACTTCGCCACCCACGCCGACTATCGCGAGGCGGTGAAGACGGAGTTCGACGGGATCAGGGCGCTGTTTGGCGAGTATCAGAGCGCGCTGAGGAAAGTGTACACAGTCCCGAACGTCCCGGACCCAAAGGACTGACCGGCCACAACAATCTTTGCGGGCTTCGCGGGCTTTGCGTTCAACGTACGTCGCGCCAGGTTCGGCCGGCCTGGATCTGCTTCGCGAAGCACGCGCGGGCTCGCGCGTAGGCGTTGCTGAGCGCGCCGACAGAAACCGGGTGAAGCAGCTCGTTGTCGTCCGGACAGGAGGCGCGCAGCTCGGGTTTGAAGGCAGGCCGCTGCTGAGGCTCGCCCGGGATCATCGGCTCGCCGGAAAAATAGATCGCCGCGCCTTCTCGCACCCACGCCGGCCGTTTCCCGAGCACCGCGTCAGCCATCACGTGCACGAGCTCGCGGCGGATGGTCCGCTCGAGCACGCCGCGATCGCGCAGCACGGCGAGCGGCAGCAGGTGCAGCTCGCTGTTGACGATGGCGCCAGAGGTGAACCAGGCCTGGCCGGTCACCCGCTCGTAGTCATCGGTGGTGGGATGGAAGCGCAAGGTCACGCGCGGCGCCGGGACGCCGAGCGTGCGCGCGAGATCGTCACGCGCCCTCAGCGCCTGCTTCACAATCACGTCGCGCTCGCCTTCATCGTCGTCCGGCAGCGACACGAGCACATCAGGTTCGACGATCGGGACCGCGGCTCGCGCCGCCGGCCGGGGTGCCACGGATGCCGCGCCGCGGGGTCGGACTGGGGTCGGACTAGGGTCAGATTGGGGTCGGACTGGGGTCAGACTAGGGTCGGATTGGGGTCTGACCTCGGTCCGGCCCCCCGTCTGACCCCCGCCAGGAGAAATCTCGAGACCGGGGAAATAGCGCGCGAGGATGTCTTCGGGGGTCGTTCCTCGCTCGGCGAGCCGCGCCGAGCCGATCACGCACATGCCGACGCCGTGTCCCGACCCGTGACCGCTGAACCGGTACGACCCGGCTTTCTTCCGCAGGTCGAACGCCGTGCTCTTGACGTGCTGCCACCCGAGCGTGCGCCCCACCGCGACGCGGAGGTCCTGACCGGAGATCTGTTCGGGGCGCAGCCCCTCGAGCTTCAGTCGCGCGACACGGCCCGACGCGTTTCGTGACGCGACCTTGACGTCGTGCAGCTCACCGCGGAAACCCGCGGCCCGCAGCGCGCGCTGCAAATCCGTCTCGTGGATCTCCGCGTCCCACGCCGGCGCGCCCTGGCAGGCATCATCGTCTTTTGATGGCAGATACGGTGGATCGTCGGCGCCGGGCCAGACGTCGGACGGCCGCTGCGTGCGCCCTCCGCACGACGCGGAGTAGTACACCGACGCCGGCGCGCCGTCGCGCAGCAACAGCCGGCCGGCGGTCGCCTGCGCCGCGCGCTCGGTCGCCGCGGTCGCGGTCCGCACGACCTGACAGTGCGTCTGATCGCACAGATCAAATCCGTCCGCACGATGACGTCCGCGGTTGGCCAGCGCAAACGTGCGGATCGTGATCGCCAGCGCCTCGAGCGCCGCCGGCTGGCTGTCGCGCACCGCCTCGCCCGCCAACACACGCCCGACGTAGGTCTCCAGCGGCATGTTCGCGGCGGCGTAGCCGCCGCCTGGCTTCAGCGCGCCCACACGCAGAACCTGTGCCGCCTGCCGGGTTCGGGGTTCAGCAGGGTTCAGGGTTCTAGGTTCGTTCGTGTTCTGGGTTCTGCCGGACGCCGAACTCTGAACAGAACGAACCCTGAACCCGGCACCCTGAACGCCGAACCCGATCCCGAGCGCGAGCGCGAGTCCGAGGGCGAGCCGTCTCACGCGTCGAGCCCGAGAAAGTCGCGGACATCAGTCCACATGCGCGGGAGGCTCGCGATCAGCTGATGGTCGTCCTCCAGAAGCGAGAGCGTGACGTTCGGCCGTGTCGAGGCGAAGGCTTCGACCATTCGGTGATCAACCGACGCGTCGTGCCGTCCCTGAAAGATCAGCGCCGGCTGCCGAACCGTCGCGTGGAAGGCGTCGTACTGGAGGCTGTCCTCGTAGAACGCGAAATGCAGATCGCGTTCGGCCTGGTCGGCGTAGTGAAAGAACGGCCGCGCGCCGCGACGGCGCCAGTCATCGATGTGTTCAGGCGGCAGCAGATGGTGACCGGGCTTCGCAAACATCACCGCCGGCGCGAACAGCACGAGCCGATCGACTTGCGCGGCATATCGATCGGCCGCGAGAATCGCCAGCGTACCGCCAAGGCTGGAGCCGAACAGCGTCACCGGCGCGCCGTCGAGCCGCGCAACCTCCGCCCCGAGCTGGTCGAGCATGCGCGTCATGGTCAGCGTTGAAAAGTCCGGCTGGTTGAAGTCGGGACACCGCACGTCGATGCCGTGCTCGCGCAGCCGATCGCTGAAATAGCCGACCTTGGTCGACTTGGGCGACGAGGCAAACCCGTGCAGGTAGAACACGTGCCGGGCAATCACAGCAAGTGCTGACATCCGGGATGGCAACGGCACTTGATCAGCCCTTCGCCGTCCGTGTTGTAGTGGTAGGTCAGCTCCTCGCCCTTGCGGATCGTGCGCGCCGCGCGGATCCAGATCGTGCCGCCGTAGATGTGGACGTAGCAATTCGGCTTGCACGCGTGGTTGATGAAGCGCGCGTCGTTCCCGTCGACGCCGGCGTCAATCGCCGTCCGGTTCGTCAGCTTGAAGCACCAGATGTGGCCGTCTTTGATGTAGCGCGCCTCGCGCTTCAGGCTCACCTGGTTCGAGATCTTTTCGCCGGCGTAGTCGATGATGCGTGTGTTCTTGGAAATCGTCCGCGTCGCGTAGACGCCCCATCCCTGAATCTTCGATCGTCGCTTTTCGATCATCGTCTCTTAAGATTACCTCATGTCCTGTGTCCGGCTTCAGCCAGACCGAGTAGAATGGCGGCTCCTGAAGGAGACACGTATGCGCCTGTGTGCCATCTTCGCGCTGACTCTCGCGGCGGTATCTATGGCCTATGCTCAAAGCGGAAAACAGATCGTGACCATGGGCGGCAACGCGACGCTGCCCTTCAGCCCCGCGGTGAAAGCCGGCGGGCTCATCTATGTCGCCGGCACGCTCGGCACCGACGCCAAGGGCGCCCTCGCCAAAGGCGACATCAAGGCGCAGACGAAACAGACGCTCGACAACATCAGCGCCACGCTCACGGCGGGCGGCTCGAGCATCGCGAACGCGGCGAGCGTCCTCGTCTACCTGCGCAGCGCCGCCGATTTCGCGGCGATGAACGAGGTCTACTCCACCTACTGGGCCAAGGAGCCGCCGGCGCGAGCGACCGTCGTCGTTTCGCAGCCGCTCGCGAACGCGGACGGGCTGATCGAGATTTCGATGGTCGCCGTGCCGAACGGCGCCGAGCGCGTGGTCGTCCACCCGAGCGACTGGATCCGATCGCCGAGTCCCTACAGCTACGGGATCAAGAGCGGCAACACGCTCTTCCTCGCGGGCCTCGTCAGCCGGAACGGCAAGGACAACACGAACGTGAAGGGCGACGTCTCGGTGCAGACCAAGATCGTCCTCGACAACGGCGCCGCGATCCTGAAGGAAGCGGGCATGAGCTTCGCCGACGTCGTCAGCGCGCGCGTGCTTCTCACCGACGACACGACGTTCCAGGCGATGAACACCGTCTACCGCACGTACGTCCCGTCGATGCCGCCGGCGCGCGCGACGGTCAAGGCCGGCTTGACGAGTCCGGACTACGTTGTCGAGATCTCAATGGTCGCCGTGAAGGACGCGGCACGCAAGGCGATCACGACGCCGAACGCCGACGGCTCGGCCGGCACGCCGAACGCGAACCTCAGCTCGGCGATCCAGGTGGGCAACCGACTCTACGTCGCCGGCATCACGGGCAACACCGCGACGAATAAGGGCGACGTGAAGGCCCAGACGCAGGAAGTCCTTGCACGCGCAGGACGGGCGCTGAAGGCCGCCGGTTTCGACTGGTCGAACGTCGTCGACGGCATCGTCTACTTGCCGGACATGAGCAAGTTCCAGGACATGAACGCAGCCTACCGCGAGGTGTTCACGAAGGACTTTCCCGCGCGCGCCACTGTCGGCACCGGCCTCATGGGCGGTGATGCGGCGGTGGAGATCATGTTCACGGCGGTGAAATAGGGAACAACGAGATTGCAGATTTCAGAGGGCAGATTTCAGATTGATTTCAGATTGATCTCATTTCGATTTGAATCTGAAATCTGAACTCTGAAATCTGAATTTCCCTATCCCCCCGCGATCGCCTGCGCGGAGCGCAACGTGAGCGCAACGAATGTGAGCGTGCCGTTCGTGCAGCCGCCGGTCGGCGTGGTCGGCGCACCGACAATGAACAGATTCTCGTGGTCGTGGGTGCGGCCGTGGCTGTCGCACACACTGGTGGCCGGATCGGTTCCCATCCGGCAACCGCCGCCCGGGTGGTCCAGATAGTCCCCCTCACTCGTGTTCACGATCCGCCCGTTGCCCGCCCTCGCGAGCGTGCCAAACACACCCAGCACGTGCGACTTCGTCGCCGCTTCCCGCATCAGCGTGGCCTCGTCGAAGTGATGTTCGATGTTCGGCATCGGATCACCGTAGCGGTTCGTGTTTGACGGATCGAGCGTGAGCCGGCTGTCCGCTGATGGATGCACGTCGACGTAGGCGCGCAACCGCACCGAACTGCCTTTCGTCCGCGAGCGCCAGTCCGCCATCAGCTCATCGCCCAGCAGCAGCTTCCCGTCTGATGCGCGCAGCCGCGGATCCCGGCCGGCGGAGCTCTCCCACACGCGGGTGTCGTGGCGGACGAACGGCTTGTCGGTCGCGCAGCGGAAGTACTGCCGCGAGATCAGGCTGTGCGTCATGTTCTGGCCGGGATACGTCTGGTCGTCGATGTTCGCTGTCGCCTGGATGAACTTGTGTCCGTTCATGTAGCGCCCGACGAGCCCGGAGCGGTTCGCGAGCCCGTTGGGAAACCTCGTGTTCGCCGACAGCAACAGCAGATGCGAGCTCCAGCAGTACCCTGACGCAACGACGAACGTCTTCGCGCGGTACTCGATCGGATCGTTGGGACGATCCTGGTGCACGGCCTGCGCCGAGACGACGGTCGATCGCGTGTCGTCGAGGATCAACCGGCGGACGAGCGTGCGATCGTGCAGCACGATCTTCTTCGGCGTCATCAGCTGGCGGAACGTGAAGTCCGGTGAGTAGCGGGCGCCGGAGGGGCACACGTCACCGCACGTGTCGTAGACGCAGCAGCCGCCGCGGCCGCCGAACGGCGTCAGGTTGCGCGCCATCGGCAGCGGCGAGAACGTGATGCCACTCTGCTCGGCCCATGTTTTCAGCGTCTGCAGATTGTAGGAGAGCGGAATCGGCCCCTGCGGATACGGGCCGGAGCGCCGATCCTCGGGATGCGGGCTCGGCTCGCCGCTCACGTTCAACCGCCCCTCGGCCTCGCCGTAGTACCGCTCGAGCTCCGCCCATTCGATCGGCCAATCGGTGGCCAGCCCGTACAGCGACTTCAGCCGCAGGTCTTCCTCGGAGAACCGGTTGCACGCGCCGCCCCAGTGCAGCGCGAGGCCGCCAACGGCCATCGTCATCGAGATGATGCCCTTCGCCTGCTGATCCTCGATGTAGTCGCCGGGCCAGGGATGCTCGCCGTAGTCGATCGTGCGCTGGCGGTACCGGCCGCGATTCTGGGCGTCGAAGATCGACGTTCCCGCTTCGACGACGACGATGCGCACGCCGGGGCGGAGCTCGGACAGCTTCTCCGCCAGCATCGCGGATGTGATGCCGCCGCCGATGATGCAAATGTCGGTTTCGTGAACAGCCATAAAGACCTCTAACCGCCGAGAACGCTGAGCACGCAGAGCAATCCTTTCTCTGCGGTCTCCGCGCGCTCTGCGGTTAAACGTGACCCGGCTTCGGCTCCGGCTTCCTCGTCGTGATCGCGATCGGACGACAGACTTCTCTGTTGATCAACGCGTGGTAGCAGTCGTCGTTCGCTTCGCTGCTGCGGAAGTAGAACGCCATGAGATCGGCCACAACGTGCTGGCCGCTCGGGCGCGCGGGCAGCGCGCGGACGCCGGCCTTCGCGAACGCGGCGTCGAGGAGCGAGCGGCGCGTCTCCAGGTCGAGCGTCGCCCATCGCCCTCCTCTCGCCTTCGCCTCGGCGGCGAGCGCCGCGAGCTGCACCACGTAGCCGGGCACCGGCGACGGCCCGGATTTCTGCAGTCGCGGATGCCCGTAGCCGTGCGTCAGCGCGACGCCTTCGCGGTAGCCGCGCGTCCACGCGACGAACGTGTCCGTGATGCCTCGCACCCGCGCGGCGCCGAGCGTCGTCGGCAAGACCGTCGGCGCAATGTCATGCAGCGCCGCGATGGCCTCTGGTGTCAGTTCGCGCGACTGCGCGAACACGCGAAGCGACTGGAACGGCAGGATCGCGGGGAGCGCGGCAAGCCACTGCAGGAGCGTGCGTCGTTTCATGATGTCTCCAGATTGATCGGCATCCTAGCAGAGAGCTGACGTGATGCTATAATTTTGGCTTGTCTTTCAGCAGCATCAGCCGTAAAGCACGTTCCCTGCGGGAGTTCGCGCGCGGGCTGGTCCACACGGCCCACCCGCTCCTGGTGCAGATCGTCCCGATCCGCCGCTGCAACATCGACTGCGGCTACTGCAACGAGTACGACAAGGTGTCGCCGCCGGTGCCGACCGAGGCGATGCTGAGCCGCATCGACAAGCTCGCGCACCTCGGCACGTCGGTCGTGGCGTTCAGCGGCGGCGAGCCGATGCTGCACCCGGACCTGGACGTCCTCATCCGCCGCATCCGCGGCCGCGGCATGATGGCCGGTCTCATCACCAACGGCTACTTCCTCGTCCCCAAGCGGATCGAGGAGTTGAACGCGGCAGGCCTCGACTTCCTGCAGATCAGCATCGACAACATCGAGCCGGATGAGGTGTCGAAGAAGAGCCTGCGGCTGCTCGACAAGAAGTTGCAGCACCTCCACGATCACGCCAGATTCGACGTCAACATCAACTCGGTGCTCGGCGGCGGGATCAAGAACCCCGAGGACGCGCGAACGATCAACAACCGCGCGCGCGAGCTCGGTTTCTCCACCTCCATCGGGATCATCCACGACGGCTCGGGACGCCTGAAACCGCTCGCCCAGGTGGAGCGGAAAGTGTTCGACGAGGTCTCGGCCGCGATCAGCGGCGCGGGACAGGTGCTGAAGAATCTGTATTCAGGGATTCGCAGCTTCCAGGACAATCTGGCGGACGGGCAGCCGAACGAGTGGCGCTGCCGCGCCGGCGCACGCTACCTGTACATCTGCGAAGACGGGCTGGTGCACTACTGCTCGCAGCAGCGCGGCCATCCGGGCGTCCCGCTCGAGTCGTACACGGTCGCCGACATCCGCCGCGAGTTCTCCACGCCGAAGTCGTGCGCGCCGTACTGCACGGTCGGCTGCGTGCACCGCGTGTCCACGATGGACTTCTGGCGATCGCCGCAGGATCTGAGTAGTGCG
>Ga0315281_10014487_pt1 | contig 10635 bp, 12 predicted proteins | sample YL17G07_0_MG_FD_204540 | JGI IMG/M metagenome (GOLD analysis project Ga0315281, IMG submission 204540) | Sediment microbial communities from Yellowstone Lake, YNP, Wyoming, USA - YL17G07_0 | ecosystem: Environmental > Aquatic > Freshwater > Lake > Sediment | place: USA: Wyoming | collected... | reverse complement strand
GCGACATAAGCACATCCTTGTGCAAAAACAAACGGGCGCAGAGGGCGCCCGTTGTTAACTACACTGTGCGAACGAGATTACATCGCGAGTGGTTTGTGCATGACGACGATGCAATTGGACGTACCGGTACCCACGATATTAGAGGTCATGGGGTTGGCCAAGTTGATGCCGGCCAGATCAAAGGTGAAGGTGCCGTTGAGACACAGCGTTCCGACCTTGCCCGCATCCGGACCGGCGATGCCGACCACCGCAGAGCAACCCGCCATCCGCACGCTCATGCTTTGCGTGGAGAGTTGACCCACTTCAACCGGACCCAGACCGGTGAACGCGCGGCCTTTCATGCGCATCGCCTCAACCGATGCCGCATCGAACATGCCGGTGGTGTCGACGATCGATTGATAGGTGCTGTCACCAATCACCAGATTGCAATGGTTACAGGTCCAGTCGATGATCGCCGGTACCGCTGGCATCGGGCCGACGCCATCCAAATACGCCTTCATGCCCATCGCCATACCGGCGAAGCTCATTGGGAATGCCGCTTGTCCCTGTACGTTGCCGACTTGTTTTTCAAGTCCGGTCAGTTTGCCGTTTCGTGGACTGGTGTCGACCGAGTAGACTTTCCCCGAATAATTGAACATCAGATTGCCGGCGGCATCAAACACAAAGGTGTTGGTGTTGGGATCTTTAGCGATGGAACCGCTAATCACGGACTTATCGAATAGCGTCGTTAACAGGCTGTCCACGGCGGGCAGCGAGGCACCCCCTGCAAAGCTCACCGCGCTGATTCCCAGACCGGCAATCAGTGCCGTGGCGGCAACACAATTTTTCATAAACTTCATTTTTTATTTCTCCTAAATAGTTGGTAATAGAAATGATGACAAGCATGCGCACATTTTTATCAGCAAGAGCGCGTAAATTATTACGCGCTCCACCGCACCCATCGCGAGTGGGGCGATCACTCACGGCAAGATGCGCGCTATCATGTTATGGCGTGTGATGTTTGTCAACGAACGGGCGCAATGCCGGAAACAAACGAATTGTGACGTGTGCATCGTATTGTCAGCAAAGCAAAGATAAGTAACTTATCGGTAACCTCAGCAGTACCTGACGCGTTTACTCTGTTGGTTGTTAGACAAAAAGATTTGCAGTGAAAAAAAGTGCGATGTGCTGGGATCGACAGCAGGGAGTGTTGATTTAGATCGAGCTGTTTGTCATTTCGATCGCGGCTCGTCGTTCCGGCCAAACGCCGTGCGGGCAGGAATCCATTAAAATAAAAGAGTACGGACAACCGACTTTCGTCGGTGTGCAGAATTATCATTGAGTATGGCAATTTCCAACAACCGGTTAGGGTGAAATATATGTCGCCCGGTTTAACGTCAGGACCGCCGGAAACAACGTGCCATTCAGTGCCGGGCATTGATAAATCGACGTGTCAGGATTGGCTTCAGAACCAAAGGCGGAATAAAACGCGCGGAAACGCCCGCCGACTAAGATCACGTCGATGCCGCGCAGGAAACCATATTGCTCATAGCGGTAGATCGGGTTGTACTCCAGATCGTATTGACTGTATTGCGGTATCCAATTGACGGCATCGCTGGAGGTGGCGTGCCAGAAGCCTTTCACGGTATTGAAGTGGCAAGGGATGGAGTCTTCAACAAGTTTTGTGTCATTGCTGAACCACATATCAAATTGCTGGGTGGTTGGATTGAACAAGACGCTGGGGTCGCGGCCGCCTGCAACTTCACCCGCTTTAAACAAACTGTTCAAGGGGTTGGGGTGAGTGTTGTTCCAAGTGATGCCATCGGTGGAGGTCAGGTGTGAAACACCAAAGGCCAGGTCGCTCGGATTCGTATCTATTGTGCCGGTCGCCCAACTTGAGAACCACATATGAAAGGTATTATCTTTATACAGCACCGCAGGGTCTGCGACGGTACCATCGGTAAATATACTACCGGGCGGCAGGCTGCCGAATATGCCTGCGTTGGCGACCAACACCAAACCCGGTTTGTTGGTTAATCCCGGGGAGTAACGGGTAAAGGATTTTCCATCGGCGGAATAAGCGAGGCCAATTTGATAATACGGTTGATTCAAGGTTCGGTTTAGGCCTGCGTTGAGGGTCGTGTTCGCACCGGCATACCACAACATAAATTTCTTATCTGTCGCGGCAGGGTCGGGATTTTTGATCACGGCCGGGGTCTCGACATGCGTGTAATCCCACGCGGCGGGATCACTCGCTACTTGAAACACGGTGATGGGACTCGACCACAGCACACCATCGCTGCTTTCCGCGTAACGAAGCGTGATGGTTTTAATGTTACTGACTTGGATGGTCGAGGAAAACCAAACTTTCCATTTGTTGTCCGTCGCATCGAACATGACGCTGGGATCGGCAAAACCAAAATCCAGTGTCGCGGCGACCTTTGTCGGGACGATGATCGGATTCTCGGATTGACGCAGCCACCCCGCAGGCAGAGTGCCCGCGCTATCACCGCCACCGCACGCGGCGACGAAAAGGGTAACAAGGAAAAGCCCACGGCGATAGTTTACTAAATTCATCATGATCTACTCTATTATATAGTTGCCGGTTGATGGCGGCGGTACAAAGGCGCTGGCGAGGCTGGATTCGATGCAACGGTCATGGCCCCCACAATGTGCTAAAGAATAGCAATAAACTGGAAATATCAACATAGGCGGCTTAGTCTTTTTTGCACAGGGGGCCAATCGCATTCAAGCCGTTAACAACGCGAAGTCTGTCGCGGCGGTTTTTTTATCGATGCGGATCTGAATTTCACAATACGCGTTTTGTACCATGGGCTCGTCGCCGCAACCACAGTTAGCAACGATCTCAGTAAAAAAGATACCCGCCTTGGCGTGAATGGAATTCTCATCTGCCGTACTGTGTAAAATGAGGGCGACGATGTTGCTGTCGTCGATATAGCCGCCTTGCGTAACGCCTTTCTCCAACGGCAGGACACCGGAGGGTAAATTCTCAAGCTCATTTTTCAAAGTCAGGGAAAAGGCGTCCGTGTTCCAATGACGCAGGGCGTTAATCAAGGTAGGCATCTTTGGTGGCACGCTACCAGCTAGTCAAATACATTTACATTGTTCATCATTTGCGTGTAGCAAGGTAAATGTACCGTAACCCAAGTGGTACCACAAACATAAATTAGTTGAATTCTCTTTTTTAAAATCAAACCAAAAAGACACGATGGTTCTGAATCGCTATTATTCATGGGTGCAGCATCGCCAGTGTCGGACGCGGATGTAGTAGAAATTAAATAGCCTTGGTCAACTGGGTTGTGTGGCTTATTCACAGATGATTTTTGGTTCGTGTCGCCAGCCCCAGGATTCGCGTCGTGACAGGGTAGTGCAGCGCAAAACCACGCTGGATACTTTCATCGCAAGGGAGGAAGGGGTCCCACGGTAGCTGCAGGTGAACCAGATGTTCTTTGCGCCTTCCGGGAAAAGCCACTCCGACACGGCGGTCTTGCCGTTCTCACTCTCTTCGAGGTCCCGGTCCGGCACAAGACTGGCGCGATCCATCGGCTGGCCGTCAAAGACCGTGATGTTGTCGAAGGCAAAATGAGTCTCACCGGGCACCGCTGTCCAGCCCTTTGGTACAACGCTCACCTTCGACGAGGCATCGAGCGCTGCGGGACACTCGACAACGAATGGCCTCGCGGAAACCACGGCGGGTACGAACAAAAGAAATAGCATGGCGATGCGTACTGCGCGGAGCATGATTAAGTCACCGAACGGGTTTGTCGACATCATTTAAAATTTATCCTACCTGACTACCGAGCATTCTGCTGAACCAGAATGGATAGTGCCGAGTATTGGGTTAAAATGAACCTTCCCTCCCGAGCGCAAATAGGGTACAAGAGCGCCATGAAAATTCCAAATCGAATCCAACCGTTGGTTGATAATGGCTTGGTGGATGAAGTCCTCCGCCGGTTGATGAGCGGCAAAGAGGCCGACGTTTATGTCGTGCGCTGTGGCGCCGAGATCCGCTGTGCCAAGGTCTACAAAGAAGCGGTGAAACGCAGCTTCAAACAGGCGGTGCAATACCAAGAAGGCCGCAAGGTGCGCAGTAGCCGTCGCGCGCGCGCCATGGAAAAAGGTTCCAAGTTCGGCCGTAAACAGCAGGAGGAAACTTGGCAGAGTGCCGAAGTCAACGCACTTGACCGGTTAGCCAATGCGGGCGTGCGCGTGCCGCAAACGTACGGTTGCATTGACGGCGTGCTGTTGATGGAATTGATCACCGATAAAAACGGCGAAGTGGCGCCACGCCTGGTCGATGTGTCGATGACCGCGCAACAAGCGCTGGACGATCATGCTGTTGTCATGCAATACGTGGTGCGTATGCTCTGTGCCGGGCTGGTGCACGGCGACTTGTCAGAATTTAATGTGTTGGTGGATGAAAACGGCCCGGTGATTATCGACCTGCCGCAAGCCGTGGATGCGGCGGCGAATAACAACGCCCAGTCGATGCTGGAGCGCGATGTGAACAACATGACCAGTTACTATGGCCATTACGCCCCCGAATTGCTCAACAGTCGTTACGCCAAGGAAATCTGGTCGCTGTATGAGGACGGCGAGTTACACGCGGATACGAAACTCACGGGTTACTTTGAGGAAAACACCCAAGCCGCCGATGTGGATGCGGTGTTACTTGAGATCAAGGCGGTGTTGGCCGAAGAGCAAGACCGGCTCGAACGCCTGCGCAAAGCGGAAGAGCCGGGTTAAGCAGAGGTTCCTCAAGTAATTAATTTACTGATCGACTAACAGCCTGTTGAAAAACGTGATCAGGGGATGCAGCGCAAGGCGGAAGCGGACGAAAAAGCGCACGAGCGCAGGGATGCGCGAAGGTACGAATCCAGGGAGGGATTCGGTAGACTGCGTCGGGAACGAGCAGTCGAGAGCAATGCAGGAGCAATTGCCGAGTTTACACGAAGTAAATGAGCAGTTTGAGTTCGTTTCCAACGCCGCGATGCACCCCTCAGCGCGTTTTTCAACAGGCTGCTAAACGGATACCATCCTTGCCAATGGTAATAATCTTCTGCTTGTATAAGCTACCGATGGCCCTTTTAAACGCACCTTTACTCATACCAAAGAGTTCTGTAATGAGTTGCGGATCAGAATGATCATGCACGGGCGCAAACCCATTTTGATTAATTAAATGATCCACAATTATTTTTTCGTATTTGTCACGGGCCTCCGGACCGCCTTGGAGGCTGAGATTAATTTTGCCATCCGGCCGGATATGTTTAATATAGCCGTTAATAGACTGACCAAAGCTTAAACGCTGGAAAACATCCTCTTTATACAGCATCCCCCAATGGCTATGATTAATGATGGCCTTGTAACCCAAGTCGGTACTGTTGGCGATAAGCAGATTCACCGCTTGTTGCGGCTTAAAGTCATGGGGTTTGTCATCATCAAGAATTTTATCAATTTTGGAGGTAGCCGTGATTCGGCCATGGATCTTATCGAGATATAAATACACCAAATACGAATGCCCGACTTCCATGGGTCTGTGCTGTTCCGAAAAAGGCACTAAGACATCTTTTTCCAAGCCCCAATCCAAAAAGGCGCCCACCGCGGTGACGGCCGCTACGGGTAAATAGGCAAACTCACCGACGCGCGCCTTGGGTTTTTGGGTGGTGGCCACGGGTCGGCCTTCTGAATCGAAATAAAGAAAGACCTGAAGAGCATCGCCGATCGCGAGATCAGGCGGGGCATATTTACGCGGCAATAATACCTCACCGAGTTCTTTGGCATCCAAGTAAAAACCAAAGTCTACTTTTTTTACCACATTTAATTCGTAAGTGCCGCCAATGGTGATCATTGAATTTTCTCTAAAGATAAAGTGTTAATGACTAAATAACTGTTCCCAAATGGTGTCCACTTTGTTCAGTATTGCTTCCTGCGGTGGCTGTGGTAGGTCGGGCTTCAGCCCGACAAGGTCGCCGCGTTTGGCAAACGGCGATGAAGGCGACATCGGTTGTTCCGTCTTGATTATACACAATGCCAGGGATCGCACGAGCGATGGCTTTGATGGGAGCAGTCCAGATATGTATTTGCTTTCATCGGGTCGGGCTGAAGCCCGACCTACACAAGATAGACATCGCAACCTGTCGCTTTGTTTAGTGGACACCTTTTAGAAACAGTTATTTAGCAGCCTGGTGAAAAACGCGAAGTTTGCTCACGTCGTTCCGGACAACTCCGGTCTTGTACTGGAGACTCGCCGGAATCCGGTAATACAATCGGTTACTGGCAGGCGACGTTAGTCGGTCTAAATAATTTTCATTGAGTAATGAGAGTAATACGTTTTTCAACAAGCTGTTAAATGTTATCGCGATATTTAAGTTGCAATCCACTGAGGAAATTACGCAAAATCTGATCTTTACAGTCCCGATAGTGTTTATGACTGGGGCTGCGAAAAAACGCGCTTAACTCATGCTTGCTGATATGCATATCAGCCAGGCCCAGGATTTCCAATATTTCATCGGCTTGCATGTCCAAGGCGATCTTTAATTTTCGGAAAACGATATTGTTATTTAAACGCTGTTCTGGCTTGGGTTGTGGCCCCTCTTTTTTTCCACGTCGATCGATTATCAAGCCATTGAGGAAAATTGCCAGCTGGGTGTCGTTACACGTCTTAATTGCAGGATCCTCATCTTTTTTTAGCCAATCGCTGATCTGCTCCCGCGTTACCGGATGATCAGCCAGGGCAAATATGGCAATCATTTTTGAATCATCAAAGTCAAAGATATAGCGGATACGGCGTAAGACATCGTTATTGGTCACAAATAGTTCCTACTCTGAATTTTATTGTATTATAGCGGTTCGTTATCTGTTTATCTTGGAAGTGTGTTAACAACGTGTTGAAAAACTCGAAATATGACCGCGTCTCGTCGTCCCGGTCAAGGGATTGTTTGTAAATACCTAAGACAAAAACGCGGCCAGCCAATCCGGATGAAGATTCCAGCCCGCAAAACCAGAAATTCCAAATAAAATTCCAAGGCTGGACAGGCCAACAGCAAAATAACATAGTCTTGTTTGCTGAGTGAGTGCCGCAATACCAAATAATGCAATTGAGATAGAAAGAAATGCCTCGGCTATATCGAATTGGTCATCACGGATATTCAGCGTGTCGTACTCTTTCTGAAAATCTTCAGCCTTGGTTTTAATCTCGGCCTTCTCTTTGTCATATTTCTGTATTTGCGCCTCAAAAAAGCTGATTTTACCGTGCAGCAATTCGTTGGCGGCTTTGTTGAGGCGATCATTAATAGCCAGCTGAGTTTGTAATTGGTCCTTGCTGTTTTCCGCGATATGCTGTTTAGTGCTCTTGGCTTGATAATAAGACCAGGCATCAATGGCGTGCGCTTGGGACTGTGACATGGCTTGGACAATGTTCCCGTCTTTGATGTTGAAAACGGAAATGAACACCGCCGAAATAGAAACTAGAATCGCAATTGCCGCATTTAATTTTGACTCAGTCATCCTTAGTTCCTTGTTGAGGTGGTAGGTTTACGAGGGAGTTGTTTGAACAAATAACCATTTTACTAATGTGCCACCGGTAAACAACAATGTCAATGCAACAAAAGCGTTTGCAATAGTTCTGGACAAAAGCTTCATCGGTTAGTCAATTCGCGCAACCTAGGATCATTTCTTAAAAAAAACCGCACAACCCTTTCCAGCTTGTTTGGCGCGATACAGGGCGATATCGGCCTCACTCAGTGCTTTTTCGATCTTCAATTCCTCGAAACTCAGAAGGCGAATCCCAATACTGGCGGCAACGGATAACGTCTTGCCGTTGAATTCAAGGGGCATAGTGACCAACAGGATCAGTTTGTTGGCGATGTGCAAGGCCTTGTCATGCGCGGCGCCTTCGTCAACATCAAGATGGTTAACCAACACAACAAATTCATCACCGCCCAGGCGGCCAACAACGTCGTCGGAGCGCATCATGGATTGCAAGCGGTTTGCAATTTCTACGAGTACCGCATCCCCGGCATCGTGCCCGTGGACGTCGTTGATAGGCTTGAACCCGTCCAGATCCAACAGCAGCAGAGCCCCATATATTTTATAGCGGTTAATGCTGGCAATGGCTTTTTGAAAATGATTGGATAAGAGCCGTCGATTCGCGAGTTGTGTTAACGGATCGATATGTGCCAAGTGACTGATTTGGGCCAGCGCCTCGTCGTGCGCAGTAACGAAAGGTTTAATGACCCAAATGTAGATTGGCGGGGTGGTCAATAGGACCAGTGAGACGACATCAATAACAGCTGCTAAATAGGCATTTGCTGCATGATGTACAAAGCCCAAAAACAGCATAATCACAAATTCCGCTGACGAAATGATGATCGCTATTCGAGCGATTACCTGTTTTGTGGTTAGGAGTTTCATGGGCATTCTTGCAACATTGCGGGTAAGATGTGATTGGTAATGAATTGGCTAGTATACGCCATCACGATCGAGGTTCACCCACTCAAATTTATTCATCGCTGAATTGCGCGAAACGTTGCCGGGGATACCCTTATTTTCAGGTACTAAATAACTGTTCCGAATTCCTGTCCACCTTATGTAATAACGCTGCATGCGGTCGGTGTAGTGTTCCCCCCTTTGAAAAAGGGGGGCGAGGGGGGATTTGAAACGCACCGAATATAAAAATCCCCCTCGGCAACTCGATTGCTGTTCCCGACGCAATTCTCGACAACTCGTTCCCGACGTTGTCTACCTCCCCCGTCCATGGGCTCGCATGCAGTCATTACTCCCCCTTTTTCAAAGGGGGAAAATAGTTCGTTGCTGTCGCCATTTTCATATTGTTCAGAAGCAGGGTTGTATTTCCCCTGCATCAAAGATGACCTACATCGCAACCAGCCGCTTCGGTTAGTGGATACCATTTAGGAACAGTTATTTAGCGTTTTTCAGGCGGTAGGGTCTTGATGGTTGCCGAGAACAACGCATGAATTTTTGCATCAACGGGGCGATGTTTGACGTTGGTACTGGCCGGGTCGTTGCCAAGATAGTTATCACCTTTCCAGTTCGTCGCCGGCCGGATGGGTCTGGGAACGAAACCGCCACCACAATTCGGGCAGACGTTACCCAAAACAGTATCGACACACGTGGCGCAAAAAGTACACTCGTACGTGCAAATGCGCGCTTCCAGTGAAGCAGGTGGCAGCGCTTTGTTGCAGTGTTCGCAGGTGGGTCTGAGTTCTAGCATGTTGTTTCCTTTTGGTAGCAGCGGATGCCGCGTTCAGCCGCCACGGTCGGCGGTTTGTTGCAACGAATTAGCATGCGCCGCCTGTGAACGGGATTTCATTAATCCGAGAATGGAGTGATGGAAGTCTATCAACACCATTCGTCCCCACAAATCTCCGTAGAGCTGCAACTGGGATTTGTTAATGAATTTTGTAGTCAGTGTCAATTCGGTCATTTCATTTCCCATGGCCCGCAAGTCATAGCCGCCATCGATGACCGTGAAATACTCTCCGCCCATCTCAACGTGCCGATCAAGGGCCGCGCGCGGAATCGAGCCAGCAACGATTTTGAACTGATAATGCAGCGCCTTCGGCCGATCCCAGAGCGTGATGACTTCCTGGAACTGCACGCCCTTTTGCCAGCGGGAAGTGCGAACACTTCCGCTACCGGTGCCGCTCATTTCAGCTGCAATCGGTTTGGGTAATCCAATGAAATGGACGAAAGAAAAGCCAAGCTCGTCTGGATCTATTTTCTTGACGGTGGCAAGTTGATCAAACACCTCATCGGGGGAGGCATGAATTTGAATTGAGGTGCTAACGACCTGCTCACTTGAAGCCGGGGGAAGACCGGCCTCTAGCGGACCTAGAAGCAAAGGTAAAATTGCGAAAGCGGGTAGCGTTGCCTTTGCTGCACTGAAGCGGTTGTTGATCCATCCAGCAATCAAACCCCCCGTAATCGAAGCGACCAAAAATACCGGCGCGACGAGCACGATGCAGATTAACCCTTCAAGGAAGGCCAAAAACATGGCCAACATGAACAGCAGCATCGTGATGGTAGCGATGTTAACCTGGCGCCAGAAACCAATATATTTACGACCCGCGGCGGCAAGCACCGCGACCGCACCCACGCTAAACGGCGCCACCACCAGAAAGCTTGTCGAGACGATCTGAAAGAATGCGCCCAGCGCCTTTGCCTCAAAGCTAACACGAAGCAGCAGGCCATAAACGACCCCAGCCGCCAGTGCGCCAACTACCCGGTATTTCTGATATGCAGATGGTTGGTCATTCATGGCGTATCACGTTACCGATTCAATAGATATCTGCGGTAAGTTGCCTGCGTCCATCATAGACAAATCTTCAAAAGCGATCATCGCGTTTTCTCATGTGGGTTGCCAGTGTATTGTAAACGTATAGGTGAGCCCGAGTGTAACAGCGGTGTGAAGCCCTGAGTTTGCCCGCCGGAGTTCAACGCGCTTTTAGGCCTTGCTCTGTCCTTCAAGCAGAGACTCACGAAATGACACGTAGTCGTTTGCGCATTGCCATCGTTGACCAAAATGAGCCGGGAATGCTATTAATCAGTCCGTTAGTAAGTAGACATCTATGCGGCATATTGCAGCGAAGGCTTCCAGTCATGGCGGCGGGACCG
>Ga0315281_10014486_pt1 | contig 10636 bp, 9 predicted proteins | sample YL17G07_0_MG_FD_204540 | JGI IMG/M metagenome (GOLD analysis project Ga0315281, IMG submission 204540) | Sediment microbial communities from Yellowstone Lake, YNP, Wyoming, USA - YL17G07_0 | ecosystem: Environmental > Aquatic > Freshwater > Lake > Sediment | place: USA: Wyoming | collected... | reverse complement strand
AAAACAAAACGAAAAGTTGACTGAAACTTACCAGTGGTTGTAGATTACAAATACCAGCGTCGCTTCGCTCCGACGGAGTGGAAAGTTTCACCGGAATCGGTGGAAAGTTTCCGTGGAATACCCAGCGTCAACAATTGTCAACAAAAAGCCGGACAATCTGGACTTCCTCGGTACAATCCGGACTAATCTGGACTGAGGGCGGTTAAAGCGGACAGGGTTGAAATTGCGAATATTAGACCGGAAACTTCGCCAAATCAGTCGCTTGTAAAAAATTGTTTAAAAGTCGGATTGGTGCATTCCTAAACCGGAGGTCGTGTGTTCAAGTCACGCCGGGGGCACCATTAATATCGTCCATATCGCATTTCTATTGCATCATAGACGCACTTATCGCTTATCAAGTTTGACTGTTCCACGCGACATTCCGACTTACGAGGGAGTTATAGATTTACTGGGACCAGCAATTCCGACCCGCTGTTCTTGACGGAATTAACCTTGTCTGAAATCGACACCCCCCGATAACCTTCCAACACCAACTTAGGGCAGTCATCCACAATTCAGTGCTGGCAGGATTCAGGATATAATTACTGGATGGGGAAGAACGAGAAAGGGTATGTGGAGGTGAGCGCCAGCACTCGCTTCAAGCTCTCCAAAGCGCCGGTTTCGGTCAAGCCCCGCTATCATTCCGAGGAGCATTACAGGGCCTTGCTAGACGCCGACCGCGTTGCGTTAGGCGGATTTCAGACACTGTTGTACGCGGAACATTCCAAGGCGATGCTACTTATCTTCCAGGGGATGGACACATCCGGCAAGGACGGCGCGATAAAGCACGTGCTCTCAGGGATCAACCCTCAGGGGTGCGTCGTCGTCAGCTTTAAGACTCCGACTTCAATTGACATCGCGCACGACTACCTTTGGCGCACGCACCGTCTTCTGCCGGCGCGCGGGCAGATAGGCATATTCAACCGCTCGTATTACGAGGACGTGCTCGTCACGCGCGTCCATCCGGAACTGCTTTCGAGACAGAACCTTCCGGCCGGAAAGCACGGGAAAAAATTCTGGGCGGCGCGGTTCAAGGACATCGTGCACCACGAGAACTACCTGATGCGCCAGGGGTACGAGATCGTGAAGTTCTTCATCCACATATCAAAGGACGAGCAAAAGAAGCGGTTGTTGAGCCGGTTCCAGAACAAAAAGAAGGAATGGAAGATTTCCGAGGGAGACGTGCGGGAGCGGAGCTTCTGGAACGAATACCAAGGCGCATACGAGGAGTGCTTCCGCAACACCGGGACTAAGGAATGCCCGTGGCACATAATCCCCGGCAATGATAAAAGGAATGCGCGGCTCATCGTCTCGAAAATCCTCGTGGAGCGGTTCGGCAGGATGAAGCTCAAATATCCGAGGCTAACCCCAGAAGAGAGGAAGAAGCTCGTTTACCTGAAGGCCACCCTTGACAATGAGTGAATGCGGCGGAACCGATGGAACCGTATCGTTATCGACCAAAGGAGTCGCATAATCGCTGATACAGAAATTGGTTGGTAATTTTTCTTAACCCATTTTTGCTCTGCCCTTGACAACAAATACCTTATAATGAAAACCGTCCTTTTAAATGCAGATTTTTCATCGTACGGCAATTCCGGAACTTTGACCATCGGCACCAAATGGGACGAGGTAACCTTCGCCACCTCGTGGCTTAAGGGGCGTTTATGGAGGCTGATGCCAGTAGGCGACCTTAATGTGTTTATGCGATACGCCGAGGAACTCTTATTAAACGCATACGAACATGGGAATATGGGCATCACACTGGCGGAAAAAACGGAGCTTATTGAAAGCGGAAAATATAACGACGAGTTGGAGATACGGGAAAAGGACTGCAATTTAAAAATTTGCCTTAAATTCAACGTATTGGGCGGACAAATTTCAATCTCCATCAAGGATGAAGGGCCTAGTTTCGATTATGACAAATTCCTCAACATGTCCCAGGATACCGTGACAACAAACCTTCTTAAACCCAACGGAAGAGGCATCTATATGGCGTCCAAACATTTGGACACATTAAAATACAACGAATCAGGCAACGAGGTCTTTGCCCTTGGCCATTTGGGGTCGCCGGCTTAGGTCTAAAAGCATGACTTAGACGCGCTCCCGACTGTCAGATAGATTGGCGTCTCCGAGATTGCATTGGCGGGGGCGTTTTTCATCAAAAAACCCAATAACTCGCGCGCCGCGGATTTCACATCCGCGTACCTATGATGCCCTATCTCGCATTGAGAGCCGGGAGTTGACGGGGTCGCGTCAAAGAGCGCCCCGGATCTTATCGGCTGGTTGTTGAACCTACCTTTCATCCAGTCGTCGCAAAAGCGGGTTATTAAATCCACGTCCTCTTGCTTTGAGGCGACCATGTCCATATTCTTAAGGCGCATGAAATCCCACGACGTCCAACCCGGCGGGTAGTCCCATTTGCCGTCGCTGTTAACGACCGGCTGAATCAGCGGGTTCATTCGAATGATTGAAGTTTTATCATACGGACATTGATTCGCCGCTATCGGCAACAGCCCCCCCACCATTAGATGCGCGATGAACGAGCCGGTGTCCGGCGGGTCGTCCAATACCGCACACACCCCTTTTCTAACGGCGGTTAGGAAGCCGGTGTCGTCCAATGTTTTGCACAACGCGGGGTTTATTCCGGTGGATGGCAACGGCAGACGAGCATTGCCCGTGCCGATTGAAATCACCGCTATATCGTCGAACGGTACTCCGCAGGAAATGGCCTCGCTTACCGCGGTCAGCACCGGGTTGTTAAGGCCGGCCATCGCCCCGTCCCAATATCGGCGGCCGCCAGACGCGGCCGGCTTGTCAAAGTAATCGATGGGCGCGCTCGAAGAGGCGTTGACGGCGTCGGCGAGCGTCATCGTCTCCGGAATCTTGGGAAAAGTGGAGGCGGGGCTGAATTGGTTGCTCCGGATAATGCGCACCCTCTCGGTGTCAAAGTCGAAGGCCGTCATCAAAAACGATATCTCCTGTTTTTTGTTATTTCTTATTTTTATGTCGGACATACGGGCGCTTCCCGTGGTTACAAATATCTTTTTTAACTCGCCGAGCTTGTCGGAGGTCGAAAATCGGGGGCCGACGCCGAAAAAGCTCCACGGCATCCTCCAAAACGGAAGACCGCTAAAAATTTTTGCTCGCTCTTTTTTGTCGCTGAACAGGCGGCAGATTTGTTTAAGTGAAAGGCCCTCTATTAGCCCGGCGACCACCACGGATCCGCCGGAATTCGACACGACCATGTCGAAGTTATCAAGCACGTCCTGGGCGGAACAATCTTCGCCGAACAAATCCATCAACACTTTTGCCTGAATTAGGGACCAAGTGCCGCCGCCGTCCAACGAAAGCACCTTGTAATTTTTTTTCCCCGTCTCCCAAATAGCCATGCGTCTCCCCTCCTTTGACTAATTATATTTTCCAACACTAATTAGTAGAGCAAGAATAATACCAAACCTGACCCGTTGATTTGTTTGAACAAAATGTTGCCTCGAATACTTAACAAGTGTACATTTTATGCTCACCGAGCATGGAGTGCACAAAAAGCTGTCGTGACGATAGCGTATTATTAGCGGATTTGAATGCGGCGAACCCGCAATCCGGTTATTTTCCGGAAAAAGCGCCAAAAGATATCGGCGCTTTCCTAGATTTTAGCTCTTCTTGGAGAGCACCGTGTCAATTAAGAACTCCACGGCCTCTATCTCCTTGTCTGTTCTCTTGGCGTAAATATCCCTTAACTTGCGCATTGCTTCGACCAATTTAAGGTTCCGAGCGCCGTATTTGGGGTTTTTCTCGGTAACCATGGGCAGGTTCTCAATCGCATCGAACGCAACGTTTCGACCGGTCAATAGCCAGTCAATGGAACATCCGGTGTACTTTTGAATTTTGATAAGTTTTGTGTAAGTAGGGGTTTTCCCTCTTTGCCAGTAATACTGGAAAAGCCCCTTATCAATGCCGACCTTTTTTGACCATGAATAAGGCCGTTCATCTTTCATGAGAATCTTCAGCCTGTCCTTAAATGTCTGTGTCATATTTCCCCCAAGTTTCTAATTTTAATTGCCTAAAATCGCATTTTGCCTTTGAACAAGCTGTGATTCTACCAAATCCTACAAGAAACGTCCAAAAAATGTACAACATGGCAAGTCATAGGATTTTGGGGGTTGGTGAATGATTTAGGCTGTTTCTGAGCGCAGAAATAACGTCTTGTGAAGAAACGGCTCCGGCGACTCCGCCATTTCTTCTCCGCATAACGCGGATGTTTAAACGGGTGGGGCTATTCCCCGCATATATTACCTACTGGCGTTTCATATCGCCGATGTTCTTATCCCTTAGATTCTTTTGCCATTCTCATGTTTATGGCGGCAAGCATCCCAGCGATATTGGCCTTGTCAGTCGACTGCAGAGGGCTGATATTCAATTCAAAAACTATCTCGCCCGTGGGCACGGATATAATCGCATTATCGGACTCATCGTATTCCCAAGGCGTCGGCATCATTAATTTCGAATTATTTTTACCAACCCTTTTTCTCATTACTTTTTCCATTTGTCCCCCTATGTTGAATTTTAAAAAAGCTTGATATTCTAAATTGCAAAACAGATGCCAGACGTAACATCTTGATTTTCCATAGCTATTAATCGGAATCTCACTTCACAAACGTACATTTAAGGTACACTGCGCAATAAATGTACAGCGGAGGGGGGTGTCGACCGGCTCTTAAAGGCGGGTTAAATTACTTTATTCGGTGCAACGATAAAAGAGTCTTCGGTCAACTTTGAGCAGTTGGGCCGCCCTTGACTTGTTGTTGTCGCATTGTTTTAACGCGGCCCTTAGGACTTCATTGGTGATGGTTTCCAAGGAGCATTGGCCGAGCGGCACGGAAAAATTGACCGTCAGCGTCTCGTCCTCGGAATTTATGAACGCGCCGGTCTCAGATTTTATGTTTGCGGGCGCGACGGCTCCGCGAACGATGTTCAAATCTCCGGCCTCGATTTTCCTCCCCGGACTGAGGATAATCGCCCGTTCGATACAATTACGCAGTTCGCGCACGTTTCCGGGCCAGGAATAATTTTCCAACTCCTTAAAAGCCTCCGCGGATATGCCGGCGATAAATCTGCCAAATTCCTTTGAGAAAAAATGAAGGTAATGTTTTATTAAAAGGGGGATGTCCTCCCTGCGCTCCCTTAACGGGGGCAGATAAATCGGAAATGTGTTGATCCGGTGGAACAGGTCCTGCCTAAATTGCTCCCTACCCACCAAACCTTGGAGGTCGCGATGCGTCGCCACGATGACTCGAAAATTGGCGGCTATTTTCTTGCCCGAACCGACCTTCTCGTAGGTTCTTTCCTGTAGCACCGTCAGAAGCTTAGCCTGTAGGTCGAGCGACATGTCCCCTATTTCATCCAGAAAGACGGTGCCCCCCTGGGCAAGGTCAAATTTCCCGTCCCTGTCGCTGTCCGCCCCCGTAAAGGCGCCTTTCACATAACCGAACAATTCGCTTTCCAACAAATTTGCCGGAATGCCGGCGCAGTTTATTTGGACGAAATTACCGCCCGAGCTGTCGCTCTCGTAATGAATCGACTTGGCAAGAAGGTCTTTTCCGGTTCCGCTTTCCCCGTAAATGGCGATAATGGTGCTCGGCGACTTGGATACCTTTTTCGCCATTTCAATGGCATCGAGCATCCCCCGCGAGCAGGTGATTATGTTTTCCCAGCCCCATTTTTCTTTCAGTTGTTTTTTAAGCCGCACGTTCTCTTTTGAAAGCTTGAAAAAAGCTAGCGTTCGCTTTATCACTGCCAGAAGACTTTCCGGGTCATAAGGTTTTTGCAGAAAATCAACCGCGCCCTCCTTCAACGAGGCGACCGCCGTGTCGATTGTCCCGTAACCGGTAACCATGATGAACGGCACGTTGTCGTGCGCTTTTTTCACTTCTCTCAACAGTTCAAGACCGTCTATCTTGGGCATACGGAGGTCGGAGATAACGAGATCAAATCTTCGGCGGTCAAGCGCGTCGAGAGCCTCTTTTCCCGACTGGGCGCACACGGAATCAAAACCCCACTTGTCCAGCTTGGAGCTGAGCACCGACAGAGTTTTGTCGTCGTCGTCGACTAATAATACGCACATTTTATCCATTAAACTTTTTATCCGGTATTTCCACCCTAATTTCAGTGCCGGTCGGACCGGTTTCCACTATCCTCACCGATCCCTTGTGGGCCTTGGCGACCAAATCCACCAAAAACAAGCCCAGTCCGAATCCCCGTGCTTTTGTAGTATAGAACGGGATGAATACCTTTCCCATCACTTCTTCGTCCATTCCCGGTCCGTTGTCCTTCACGCTGAAATAGAATCGGCCGTCCTCCCTGCCGGCGGAGACCAGAACCTCAACGCCGCCTTTTCGTGACTCCAGCGAGTTTCTTATCAAATTTGACAGGACGAGCGCCATTTTCTTTGAATCGACACGAACAAACATCTTTCCGCCGGATTCCACCTGAATTATTTTGTTCTCGAGGGCCTCCGTCCGATACCGCGCCTTTTCGACGGCCCGCCAGACGACTTCTTCCGCGACCACCAGCTCAGGGTTGACGGTCTGTTCCACGGTGAACTCCATGAGGTCGGATATTTTTTCGTTGAGCTCTTTCACCTCAAATTTTGCCAGAGTTAACGCCTTCGCATCCCCGGATGCTATCTCGTCGAGCTGGTTGACGATGGTGTTCAACCCGTATCTCACCTCGTGGGCTATCCCGGTCATAATCCTTCCCACCGCGGCCAGCCGTTCTTTTTCGAGCAACTGCCTCTCTTGCTCGCTTAGGGCCACGGCCATAGCGTTAAACGCGTGGGCGATTTCCCCGAATTCACCGGGTAGCTTCTCGTCAATTCTCCGCCCTCTGTCTGCGGAATATTGCTCGATGTTGCCGATTAGAGCCTCGACCGGGGCCGTGCTCTTCCTCGCCGTATAAATGGAAAATACAAGGGTGATTGCCGTGGCCAGTATGGCGCTAAACACTATCCAATAGCGCAAATGGTAGACCTCCACGGCGAAGCTGGACAGCGCGGATTCGGACACGATTATCAGCGGGGCGCCTTCCACGTGGAAAAAGGAAATGAGTTTGTTGCCCAAATAGAGTGAGGACAACTCCCCCCTGTCCTTCCAATGCGCGTATACCTCTTGTATCCCCCGCCTTTCCTGGTCGGCCACAATAACGCCGGTTTCCGAGTCCACCACCCTCAATCTGGTTCCGGACGCCATGTTTAGCTCGTCTATCCAATACCACATTTTCTTTAGGCTGACCCGGGCCAGCAGGAAACCGGCCTCACGCCCCAGCGACTTTACGGGAACGGACGCCATCATATAAGGGACGCTTCTTTCGTCAAACATCACCCTTGAAACCCACTCCTTGTTCGCAGTGGAATTAATCAACGCCTCGGTCCACTTCAACGGCGCACCACCCGGATTCCTGGGGTCGGAAGTCGCCTGCTCCCTGCCGTCAAGGCCGTAATAGGAGACGGACTCAAAAGACGGCACCTGGAGCACCAGATTATTTAGCCAAATCTCCATGTCCTCGGAGTCAAGTTTGAAGGACGACTCGATTTCACCCGCCAAAACCATCTGTGTTGCATTTTGCGCCAAAAACATTCCCAGCTCCTTTGCAACCCTTTGGGACAACAGCTCGTGCTCGAATTTCTTTTGTTGCAAAAGCTCCTTCTCGTATTGAAAAAGGGAAAACGCGGCCACAACAAAAATCGCGAAGAAGGCGGCCGAGGCCGAGGCGAAGAAATTCCGCCTGAATGCATGCCCGGAAAGAAGTTTCGGCTTGTTTGTTTCTATTTCTGACATTGAGCCAATCTCCTCCCTTAGGATATAATTAAGTTCAATGCACATTATAATTTATTTCCGCAATTTTTTCATATCGGCGATTTTTTTATTATTATTCGTCCAACCGGCCTGCACGAAGAAGACGCCAGAGCTGGCCGCGCCAGTTGACGCCTTCAGAATTGGGATCATGCCTCTTCCGTCAACACTTCGTGTGATGCCCGATGGCTTGAGTTATCCGGCGTTCCAAATCTTGGACGAATGCGTTCCAATTGTTCGTGATTCGCCAAATGCCCTCCAAGCAGAAAGCTCTATGGTTAATTCCATGGAAGTAAGCGATAACGGGAAGAAGGTCGTGCTACATTTGCGAAAAGACGTCCGATTTCACAACAACGCCCTTTTGACGGCGGACGACGTGGCATACTCGATTACTTCTTCCGTGGAATCTAAAAGAACGGTGTCTCCCATAATAGAAATCACAGGACTTGCCGTTAAAGTTATTGATGAAAACACCCTCGTGCTTTCCTCTCCGACAAGCGTTAACTGGAAAACACATTTGAATTTCTTCGTGTTTAACAAGGCGTATGAAACGGCCCACGCCAATGGAGAATATGAGCCCATGGGGACCGGCCCGTACAGATTTGTGGATTACGATAAAAACCTGAAAACATTGCGGCTTGAAAAAGCTCCGGGTCACGCGGTCGGCCATCCCTCCCCGCCAAAGCTGGAATTTCACTTTTTTAACGACCCGGAATCCGCCGCCATCGCGCTTCTGCAGAACAAGATAGATTATTTCGTCCCGCTTCCAACGGACGACGTCAACAACGTCAAACTCAGAACCGATTTGACCGTTTTTGATCACATAGATTGGTACGATTACCAGATTTTTCTTAACACGAGAAAACATCCGTTGTCCGAGCCTCGCTTCAGGAAAGCACTGTCGCTCTTGGTTGACAGGGAGTCGCTTACCAAGGTTCCCGGCGGCGGTGAAAACACGCTGACCCCCGCCGACGCCCCGCTACACCGATCCAACCCGGCGAGTAGGCCAAAAGCAGAGAAACAGGACGCAAAGCTCGCCTTCTCCCTTTTTGAGTCGCTCGGCTGGAAACTGGAGCGGGGGAGATTAATGAAAGACGGCCGCCAGTTCAAAATGGAAATAATCTATTCCCCGCACCTTTCAGAATTCATCCCTTTGCTTCGCAAGATTGCAAAAGATTACAACAACGCCGGCGTTAAATGCTTCTTAAGACAGGCGGATAGTTTAGACGCTGTTGTGAATAGAACCACAACGGGACAATTTGACGCGATATTTTCAGAGCTAAATGACCGGCAGATACTGGCAGACAACGCAAATTTCTGGACGACCCGTGGTGGATTCAACCTGGCTAAATTTTCCAACATGGAAGTTGACCGCTTGTTCCTCGGCTTAAACGACCCCAAATCGGACGATGCGAAAACAAAACTACGACTCCAATCAATCATTAGGGAAGAGACGCCCACCATTTCCCTATTTTACAGGGTAGATTATGGCGCAATTAGGACGCCGAACGAATTTAAAGAGTTTATTATTCAGGATCCGTTCAACATGTATTACCTGTCCCGGGACAGGTAATACACGCATTAATTATTACGCTTTTGTCGGGCCGACAGGGCAACAAGCGTAGCGTATCTTTTTGTTCACAGTACCTCCTTGATTAAAGTGCGGTTCCGCTAAAAATATGTTTAGCGATAAGGCGTTTGACCGGACACCTTTACCCCGCAAGATTGATAATTTTGAACTCATTCCAACAACCCTTCCTCTTCCGGGGAAGAATCCGAACAATCCCCATACAAAATCTGGCACACCTTTTCTACCTCTTTAAACCTATTGTTGCCATCTACTATTACTAAGGGAGCCGAACCTGTAATCAGGGGATTTTTTTTACCCTCGCGGGTGGAAGGGGCATCCCCCCCCCAAGAACACCCATGCCCGGATGTTAATAATATACTATTTTATAGTATGGATATTATATCCTCCCCCCCTCGCCTGTCAAGCGGCGAACAGTGGGGCCGCCGAACCTCTTCTATTGGTCTTGCCTTGCTGAAATCACGGAGGATTCGCCGCTCAAAGGCATCATAGGCGGCAATGAGAACTCCGCGCTCATCTGTGGGGAATTCCGCCTGGGACCTCAATAGGCTCCCGTGTCGTTGCCTAAGCTTGGCGCCATCAGCAACTCCGGCGGCTGAATAGATCGCTTCGACCTCCTTTTTGTGGGCCTTGGTTTCGCGGATGATTTCCAACCCCTTTTCAAAGGAAATTTCCCCTTTGTCGTGCATGTGTATGAGCTTGCACAAGAACAAACCGCAAACCTCGGGCCGACGAAGATGGTATATCGTGCAGACTTGGTCAAATTTGGCGCAAGGAAGCGTAAATTTTGTCCCTTCGTCGCAAATCGTGGTTATTCCGCTGTTTTTTATTTGAACGACGCCGTCAACTGGGGCTATGGGGGCGAAGTCAAAAAAAGTGCCGTCGCAACATATGCCGCACTCCCTGCACAACATCTGGGAGGAAGGGTGGTCTTTGTCGCCCGAAGGCTCAACCCCGACATCCCCCTGACAATCAACGTTCATGCTTTAATACTATAATCTTCTTACCAGTCATAGTCAACCCGGACTCATCAACCTGTCGTTGCAACATAATTATGTCAGGGTCTAACTGCTACGTGAAAATGTCAGGGTATGAAAACAGAAAGGATTACTCTGACGATGGACGAAGGTAAACGGTACGAGGTGTTGCAGATGACTTTGAC
>Ga0315281_10014485_pt1 | contig 10637 bp, 6 predicted proteins | sample YL17G07_0_MG_FD_204540 | JGI IMG/M metagenome (GOLD analysis project Ga0315281, IMG submission 204540) | Sediment microbial communities from Yellowstone Lake, YNP, Wyoming, USA - YL17G07_0 | ecosystem: Environmental > Aquatic > Freshwater > Lake > Sediment | place: USA: Wyoming | collected... | reverse complement strand
TCATCTCCGCCTCCTGACCACATAGATAGCACAAAGCGGAGATTAATAGAAGCTAAATATGAATCAATACACTAGATTCTTCGCTTCGCTCAGAATGACACTTTGAAGAATTCGGCAGTTTTTCAACAGCCTGTTACGTCCATTTTGACCAGGGGGATTTGCCAGGCTCAGCAATTCTTTTGGGAATCATGTTCAATACCACCATCATAAGCAGAGACATGATAACCAGGTCATCAAGAAAACCTATGGTCGGGGTATAATCGGGGATCAGGTCTAAAGGCCAGGCAAGATAGCCGATGGCAATCCCTGAAAGAAATTTCTTCAGCTTGGGGGGCGGGTCAGCCGTCGGTCCCTGACCGGATTCCAGGATTTTCTTATAAATGGCGCCGGTCAGATGATCCGGTTCCACGTCCAGCTCCCTCTTCAGGGCCTTACAGCATTCTCCATAAACTTTGAGCGCGGCGCTGCGCATGCCCCGGTTGCCATAAAGAATCATCAGCCGCTGATAGGCCTGCTCCCAGGTAGGATCAGTGTGGATGAGCTGCTTATAACAGTCAATGGCGGCCATGGCGGTCCCCCGCCTTTCATGGAGGCCGGCCATTCGGTACAAAAGATCCGTATATTTCCGCCGCAGTTCCTCCCGCCTCCGCTCCGCCCAGGGGACGTAAGGCTCCTCCACCAGGAAGTCGCCGTCGTACAGCTCCGCCGCCTCTTTATAAAGGCTCAGGGCGCCCTTGTCATCTCCTGCCGCTTCCTTCTTGGTTCCCCTCTTGTAGAGAGAAGAGAATTCTTCCGCATCCACCCGGCAAAGCTCCGGGTCCAAACCTATCTGGTTCGCCTTTAGATGGACATAGGAGGAGCCGAAAATTTTATCCAGCGCGGGCTCCAAGGCCTTGCGCAGGCGGTAGAGGCTGATCTTGAAGCTGCGCTCACCGGCTGCCGGGGCGGCCTCCGGCCAGAGGTCCTCCCAAAGGCCCTCCCTTTGCACCCCGGTGGTCCCATGGGCAACGATCCCCTTCAAAAGGAGTTTGGGTTGATTTCCTTCCCACTCCTTCTCTTCCAGAGTCGCGCCGCCGCGCCATACTTGAAACCCCCCCAGGGTCTTGATCCGCAGTCGCGGCGCTGCCGTGCGGTGAATGGCCTTCCCCAGCTCCCAGGCCCTTTGGGCAATTTTCGGATTGGCATGATGAAAGAGTTTCATGAGTTCCGGCCCGGCCTGGGGGGCCAACTGAGTGGTGAGAAGCTGGTCGATGTAATCCTTGACTCCCTGGACATCCAATTCCAGGGCCAAAAGGCAAAGTTGCACCAGGTCGCTGCGGCTCAGGTACAGGTAGTGAAAAAGTCGTCTTTCCCCGGCGATGCGGAAGCCGGCCTGCAAGTGTGCCGCGGTGTCCTCGATTTTGCCTTGCCGCCATTTCAATAGGGCCATGGCCAGATGGGCTTCACTCATCAGGAAATAAGCAGAGACGACGGAGAAGTGATCCAGGGCCTGCTTAAGGTTCTGCTCCGCCGGCCCGGTTTCTTCAAGGTGAGAGGCGAGGGCCCCCATCAAAATATCGAGCATCCGCATTTGATATACGGCCTTGGTCTCATCCGCGGATAAAATCTGCCGGGCGCCCTCCAGTACTTCCCTGGCTTTTTGTGGGGGATCCCCTTTAAAATAATAATTTATCCCCAAAAGTAATAGGGAGACTCCATGCAGGTACATATTGCCCATGGACGAGGTCAGGTGCAGCAATCGCTGGCCGACTTCTTCGGCTTCAGTATATTCCTGCAGATAGATCTTCAACAACTGGTCGTATAACAGGGATAGCGAGTAAAGATAAGTCAATCCGTGGGTCTCGGATTTCTCTTTGGCTTCCTGCACCAGGGGCCGGGCTTTTTCCAGTTCTCCCGCGATTATGCAGTACTGGGCCGATAGTATGTGATACAGCGCTTGAATCTCGGTGGGATAGGTAAAGTTGCCCAACAATTTTTCAATCTTGTGATCAATCTCCTTCGCCAACGAGAACTCCCCCAAGAAGGTCAGGTTCGAGAAAGCATGCATCAAGGCATTGAACTGCAAAGGAATATCGCCAACTTCTTTGGCCAGCAGATAAGCGGTCTGGCAGGCCCGGAAGCCCTGGCGGGGATCGCCGAATTTAAAGGGGTAGACAAAACCCACCTGGAACCAGAGGGTGGCCCTTTCGTAGGGATGCCATGCAGCACCCGAAGACTGTAAGAGCGCTTCGCTTTGGGTCAGCAAGGAGTCTATAGGAATCGGCAGACTGCCCCGAAAAATCGAGGCTTCGACCAGATAAGCCAGGGAAAGGAGGCAGCCCCTGACGTCGTCTTGCTGCTGGAAAAGGGTGAGGGCTTGCTGGAGACCGAGAAGATATTCTTTCCCTCCGGAGAAGCGATGGGTGGCGCAAAAATAAAAAAGCAGCCAGGGATTGCCCTGGATCGAGTTTTGCGGGAGTCTTTCCAGCCATTGGTAGAGATCTGCTTTCCTGCCCGCTTTGAGCAAATCGACCCCGATGCGCTCAATGACTGACACCGCCTGGGGATAGGCCCCGGCCTGCAAGTAGTATTTAATCGACTCTTCCAGTTCCCCCCGTTGCTCAAAAAGGGCGCCGGCCCTGAAGTATGCAGCTAATTGCGCTTCTGGGCTCACCACTGTTTGGAATTTGCTATGCAGAAAGTCCCGGAATAGCTGGTGATATCTGAATACCCGGCCTCTGCGTTTATCGTAAATCGAATGGACGAAGAGATTTCTGTGGGCGAGATCATCCAGAATCTCCTGGGCGGTGTCGATCCCCAGGAAATCTCTGATAAAGTCCGGCTCGACGGTATCGAAGAGAGATGATTTGATGAGAAACTCCTGGGACTGACCGGATAAAGAAGCAAAAACTCTTTCGCCGAAAAATTGAAAGATTTCTCCTTTGAATTTTTCGGTGAGATCCTCCAAACATTCCTGCCTGGCATTCTCCGGGATTTGCTCCAGGTAATCGCACAGCAGAACCAGGCCGCCGATCCAACCTTCGGTAAGCTGATGGAGCCGTCGCAGCAGCTCAGGACCACAGGAACATTGGCGAATGGTTTTGACAAACTTGCCGGTTTCCTCCAGGGTAAAGGCCAATTCCTCGCCGGTCAAAACAAAGGCTTCCCGTCTGATCTTGAGAGCCTGGACCTCCAGAGGCGGCATTTCCCGGGAAAGCATAATCAGGTGAATGTTGGGTGGCGCTTCTTCCACCATGACCTGGAGAAACCGATAGGCGGAGGCCTCGGCCGAGAGGCGGTCCAGACCATCGAAGATCACCTGCAGCGGCATCGAAATTAATGCGAAGAGCCCGGAGAGCCACTCCCGGTAAAGGGGAATCTCGTCCCTGGGCCCCTTGATGATGGAAGGATATAACAGGACGGGAGAGAGATTGATGTTCTTCGCGGCCCGTTGCAGGGAATGGACCAGTAAATAGAAAAAATTAACCGGGTCGGAGTCCTCCGGACCCAGGTTAATCCAGGCCGAGGGCACCTCCGCGGCCTTCACATAGGAAACCGCCAGGGTCGATTTTCCCTGGGCCGCCTGACCCAGAATGAGGATCAGCTTTTTATCCTGATTCTGGGCCAGGCGTTCGATTAGCCGTGGGCGGTCCAGGGTGCGGGGAATACTGGGGGGAGTAATCTTGGAGATGCTGACGGCGCGTTTCATTTAAGTTTGCACCGGAAGATAAAAAAACCTCCGTGAGGCCAAGGCACCCAGGAGGTCGAAGATGAGCGCCTTCTGCAAGGACCTGGACCGGTATCAGGTCCGGAAGGTTGGATGTTGCCGGTGGTTAGCTAACGCGCCATGATTGGACTGAATATTAATTCCCTTGATGAGAACTCTGCAAAAATGCTCCGAGCAAGCAATCTTGATGTAGCGCAGGCGCAATCGCCTGCGCAACTGATTTTTGCAGAATTCACCTAAGAAGGTTTACTAAGATATACCGCTATTTTTGTCAAGAAATAACTATCTTCGAACTTTAGACCAGAATCAGCCTGTCGCCCCCCTTCCCCTGGTTGCTCCCCAGCCTGGCCCGATCTTCCCAGGACTGTCTGGGCTGCCGACTCGCCCCCCTTTTTGCTTGACACTCAGCAGGGGGCAACCTATAAATGAAGCTTTAATCAGTCACGAAGGAGCGAGGCGTCCATGGAATCTTACAAAATTCACCTGAGCGAAGCCGAAATGCCCCAGGAGTGGTATAACATCCAGCCGGACCTGCCCCATCCCCTGCCCCCGTATCTGCACCCGGGCACCGGCCAGCCGGTGGGGCCCCAGGACCTAGCCCCCATCTTTCCCATGGAGCTCATCAAGCAGGAGGTGAGCCAGGAGCGCTATATCCCCATCCCGGATGACGTGCTGCGCATCTATCAGATCTGGCGGCCGAGCCCCCTGCACCGGGCCCGGAGGCTGGAGGCGGCCTTGAAGACCCCCGCCCGGATTTATTATAAGAACGAATCGGTGAGTCCCGCGGGCAGCCACAAACCCAATACCGCGGTGGCCCAAGCCTATTACAACAAGATGGCCGGCATCAAGCGGCTGGCCACCGAGACCGGCGCCGGCCAATGGGGCAGCGCCCTGGCCCTGGCCTGCAATTTTTTCTGCCTGGAGTGCACGGTGTACATGGTCAAGGTGAGCTACCACCAGAAACCGTACCGCCGTTCCCTGATGCATATCTGGGGGGCCAGTGTCGATCCTTCCCCCACGGACCGCACCAACGCCGGGCGCAGCATCCTGGCCCAGACTCCTGACACCCCGGGGAGCCTGGGGATTGCCATCTCCGAGGCCGTGGAAGACGCGGCCACGCACGCAGATACCAATTACTCCCTGGGCAGCGTGCTCAACCACGTGCTGCTGCACCAGACCATCGTCGGCCTGGAGACCAAGAAGCAACTGGCCCTGGCCGGGGAGAAGCCGGACGTGCTCATCGGCTGCGTGGGCGGCGGCAGCAATTTCGCCGGCTTCTGCTTTCCCTTTATCCCGGATAAGCTCAAAGGCCAGGACCTGCGCTTCGTGGCCGTGGAGCCCACCGCCTGCCCCACCCTGACCCGGGGGACCTACACGTACGACTTTGGGGACACGGCGGGGCTTACGCCCCTGATCCTCATGTACACCCTGGGCCATTCCTTCGTGCCCCCGGGCATCCATGCCGGGGGGCTCAGGTATCACGGGGATGCGCCGCTGCTGTGCCTGCTGGTGCACGAGAAGGTGATGGAGGCGAGGGCCTATCCCCAGAACCCGGTCTTTGAGGCGGCCCGGCTCTTTGCGGAAACCGAGGGCATCATCCCGGCCCCGGAGACGGCCCACGCCATCCGGGCGGCCGTGGATGAGGCCAACGCCTGCAAGGAGACCGGCCAGGAGAAGTGCATCGTCTTCAATTTCTCCGGGCACGGCCACTTTGACCTGGCGGCCTACGACAATTATCTGGAAGGCAAACTGGTGGACATCGAATTCGACCCGGGGGAGATGATCAAGAAGGCCCTGGAGGAGCTGCCGAAGATTCCGGGGAAATAAGGATCTGCGGTAGAGATGCCCAGGCGACCCGCCGGGTCGCCGCTACACGAAAAAATCGCGGTGGGGCAGGCCGTTATGGGCCTGCCCCCCCACCGCGATTTTTTATGTGCGGGCAGGGCGCCAGCCTCAATCTTAGTATGATGGTGCGCGGTGCGCACCCTAGGCCTCTGGCAAATGATAAGGTAGATAAAGGTGTGGAGCAGGCGCCCTCGCCTCAAAAGAACAGCCGGGGGCGGCTGTTCCACATTTTTGCCTGGTTCCCAAGTTTCTGCCTGGTAGCCAATCGTCCTTGTTCCTTCTAACCCCTCTTACCATTGAAAAGGACGTAGGGTGCGCGCCGCGCACCAAATCCGGATGGTGGCGGGCGAGGACGCCCGCCCTGCCGGCAGATTTCCACCTTTCCAGCGTTGACTGCTCCCCGCCGATGCTTATCTTACAGCTAGTCCGGAAACGAAAGGAGGTGCGGCTGGGATGAAGCAGCTGAGCGACAAGGCTCTGGCTAAAGAGGCTGCCTTCTGGGGTAAGGTCACTCCCGGCAAGGTATGCCACAAGTGAAAAACCTGAACCGGTTGCCGGTCCGGCAACCAGAGCTAAGAAAGGCAGATATGGCTGGAGGGGCCGGAGCTTGCCCTGGCGCTTCAATGGCCTCGCCCTCCCGTCATATCTGCTTCAAGTCTTCGTGGCAATAGCTCTTTTAACCAGTAAGTTTCGAACTGATTCAATGAGAGCGGTGCCCGCCATGTCTGTCAGCCAGGCATATGACTTCGTCGTGCAATGGCATCTGACGGAAAAATGCAATCTGCGGTGCCGCCACTGCTATCAGGAAGGTGGCAAGGTCAGGGAAATCCCTTTTGCCACCCTAGAAGCGGCCATCGACGAAGTCTCCCAGATGCTGCATGCCTGGAGGCAAGCCTATGGCATCCAGTTTTCCCCCAGTTTTAACGTCACCGGCGGCGAACCTTTTTTAAGAAAAGATTTCTTCATAATTTTAGAAAAGATGATCAGCGCCGGATTTGCCTGCTATGTCTTGTCCAACGGCATCCTGATTGACAAGAAGAAAGCCAGGAAATTGGCAGAGGTCGGGGCTAAGGGGGTGCAGGTCAGCCTGGAGGGGCCCGAAGAAATTCACGAGGCGATCCGGGGCGAAGGCAGTTTTGTCGCGGCTCTGCAGGGCATTCGGAACTGCCTGGCCGCCGGCGTGCCGGTGTCCGTGAATACCACCCTGTCCAGGCTGAATGGCCGATATTTGCTGGAACTCATGGACCTTGCCGCTTCCCTGGGCGTCCCCCGGGTGGGGTTCTCCCGGCTGGTCCCTTCCGGCCAGGGCCAGGGCCTGATGGGGCAAATGCTGGAGCCCGAAGAGGTGCGGCGGCTCTATGAAAGGGTCCTGTCTTTGAAGTTGAAGGGCTTTGAGATCGTCACCGGCGACCCGGTGGCCGCCCAGATGGGCCAGCCCGCGCCGGCCGGAGACGAAGTCGCTTTCCCGGCCGGGGGTTGCGCCGCCGGAGTGGCCGGGCTCACCATTATGGCCGATGGCACTGTCGTTCCCTGCCGGCGCCTGCCCATTGCCCTGGGGAAGATCGGCCGGGATTCGCTCAGGGAGATCTGGGCGGTGTCGCCGGTCCTGGAGGCGCTCAGGGATAAAAGCCGGTACACGGGCCGGTGCGGCAGCTGCGCCCGGTGGTCCAATTGCCGGGGCTGCCGGGCCATTGCCTACGGCTACTCCCGATCCCAGGGGAAGGCGGATTTCCTGGCCGAAGACCCCCAATGCTTTATTGACGACCGGTAAAACGGGGGCAGAGGAAAACTGATTTCCTGGCGGGCAGTGCCCGCCCTACATTGCTTAATGTAGGGGCCGGGGTCTCCCCGCCCGGTTTTTTAGGGCGAGGTAACCTCGCCCCGACGTTCCTCTTTAAACCTAAGAAAAGGAGCACCTGATGGCTGAGCGCCCTGGACTCATCACCATGAAAGGAAACCCCCTGACCCTGTTGGGCCGGGAGGTGCAGGTCGGGGACCCGGCCCCGGATTTTGAGGCAGTGGACAATGACCTGAAGCTGCTTAAATTTTCGTCCGGGACCGGGAAGGTGAGCATTATCTGCTCAGTGCCCTCCCTGGACACCCCCACCTGCGACCTGGAAACCCGGCGCTTCAACCAGGAGGCCGCCGGGCTGGGACCCGACGTGCAGATCCTGACCATCAGCATGGACCTCCCCTTTGCCCAGAAACGCTGGTGCGGCGCCGCCGGGGTGGACCGGGTGAAGACCTTATCCGACCACCGGGAGGCGTCCTTCGGTCTGGCCTACGGGGTTTTGATCAAGGAACTGCGGCTGCTGGCCCGGGCGGTCTTTGTGGTGGATCGGGGCGGCCAGGTCCGATACGTCCAGCTGGTCAAAGAGCTGGCCCACGAACCGGACTATGAGGCGGTGCTGCAAGCGGTGCAGAAGCTGGGGTGATCAGCCATCAGCAATCAGCAGTCAGTTTCGGCCTCGCTGCCTGCTAATGCAACTGCGCTCAAAAAAAATAGCCGATAAAAGCCGCAAACTTTTGTTATTACTCGGAGCAGAAAGTAAGTTCCCTTCACCCCCACTCCACCCCCCCTCAAGGGGGAGGGAGTAAAAGGAAGGAACTTCTTTAGATGTCTCTGATTAATATCTCTGCCAGGCATATTATCCAACTTCTGTTTTTGATCCTTTCCTGATTGCTGACTGCTGACCGCTGACTGCTGGAAAAATCTTTTGCGGACAGCTGATCCCGCTAAGCCAAAATCCTCGCCGCGGCCAGGGACAGGGGAGGCTTGGGTGTGCCTTGCAGTCTGGCCAACAGGTCAATGCCCTGGCGGCATTCTGCCGGCGTCGGCATTTTATTCAGCCGCATCAGCTCCGCCAGGGCGATCATCTCGTTTTCATGGTTGATGGCGGCGGCGGCCAGCACCCGGCCGTTTTTGACATAGAAGGCCAGGAAATTCCGCTGGTCGGGACTGCCCTGAAAAATAATCTCATCCCAACTGCGGGCGTACCCCACATACTGCATGAAAGTGTCGAACTGGTCGGTCCAGAAGAAGGGCACCCCGGCAAACTCCATTTTCTTGCCGGCCATGTTGTGGGCGGCGATGCGGCCGTGCTGCAAGGCCAGGCGCCAGTGCTCGATGCGGATAGCTTCCCCGGTGCGCCAGTCGGGGAAGCGGGCGATATCCCCGGCGGCATAAAGCCCCTCGGCCGCGGCGAGGCTGCGGTCCACGGCCAGGCTGCCATCCGGGTTTAACCGGACGCCTTGCAAGAATTCGGTGGCCGGCCGCACCCCGACACCCACCACCACCAGGTCCGTTTCCAGGCGTTCGCCGTTGTCCAACCGCGCGGCCTCGACCCGGCCATGCCCTTCAAACTCCCTGACCTTCCGGCCCAGGCGGAAGGTGACGCCGTTTTCCTCGTGAATCTTCAGCCACATGCGGCCAATCTCCGGCCCCAGAGTGCCTTCAAAGGGCACGGCGCCCGGGGCCACCACCGTGACCTTCAGCCCCCGCTTGGTCAAGGCCGCGGCGGTTTCCATGGCAATAAAACTGGCGCCCACACATAGGGCCTGTTTATCTTTGCCCGCGGCCGCCATGATGCGGTCGGCATCGTCCAGGCTCCTAAGCATAAAGATATTCGGCAGGTTAGCCCCGGGCACCTCCAGGCTCCGGGGCACCCCGCCGGTGGCCACCAGCAGGGCGTCATACTTCATGGTGGCGCCGTTGCCGAAACTGATTAATCTGGCCGCTGCGTCCACCTGTGTCACCTTGCGCCCCAGGAGCACCTCGATATCGCGCTCCCGGTAAAAGTCCAGGGAGCGCCAGGGGAGGGCCTCTTTGGGGGAGTCGCCCTTCAGGTAGCCCTTGCTGACATCGGGGCGATCGTAAGGCTGCGTCGTATCGGCGGTGATCATGACGATGCGGCCTTTGAACCCGTCCTGGCGCAGGGTTTCCGCCGCGGCATTGCCGGCGCCGCCGGCCCCTAAGATGACGAAAGTGCGCTGGTCCGCCATGGGCTCATGCCGCACCATCTCCATGGGGCGCCGTTCCACCGGCTCATCCGGAACGCTGACCAGGACGTTTTCCCCCTCCACCCGGACGTCGAAGCGGGGCAGGCCGTCGAACCCGGGGGGTTCTTCCAGGTCGCCGGTGATGACGTTGAACGCGGACTGGTGCCAGGGGCAGTATACCCGGGTGCCGCTCAGGACCCCGTCCGGCAGATAACCGCCGTAGTGAGTGCACACCGCGCCCACGGCATGGAAGGCGCCGTTGATGCGAGTCAGCAGGACCTTGGTGTCGCCCACCAAAACCCCTTTCATCTGGCCGTCCTTAAGCTCGCTGACCTTGGCTACGACTGCTTCTCTGGCCATAAAAATCCTCCTTGGCCCACTATAAAGCGGAAGCGCGCATGGGCTGGTAAAATACAGGATTACGCTGCTGTTGAGACCCTGGGAGATAAAGCTGGGTTTGCATTAGGCGGCGGTGTTCAGCGGTGGTCTTCGGGCAGCAGGTTTGCACTTAAGGTAAGAACGGCCCGGCGATTTGCAAGGAGGGATGAACGAAATTTTGTGGAAGGAGAATTGCCCTCAGGAAAGCGGCGGCAGAAAGGCGTTCCCCTGCTTTTGCTCCCAGGCCCGGCGGATCACCCGGGCCGTGAACTCCGGCAGGTCGAACTGCGCCAGGCTCGCCAGGGACACGAACCGGGCGGCGGTGATGTCCGAGCCCGGGCGCAGTTCCCCGGCCCGGTAGTGGCAGGCATAATCGATGAGGACGTAATGATAAAGGATCCGGTCCTCGGGGTCCCGGAAGATGCGCTCCAACACCGCGCTCAGACCCAGGATGGTGACGCTGAGACCCGTTTCCTCGGCGAGCTCCCGCTGCAGGGCGCCCTCCAGGGTCTCCCCCAACTCCACCAGCCCCCCGGGCAGACTCCAACTCCCCCGAGCCGGCTCCTGGCCCCGGCGCACCAACAACACCTCTTCCCCCCGGAAGACCACCGCCCCCACCCCCACCAACGGCTGCTCCGGATAACGACGTTTGATGGCCATGGCTTTTAATGAGAGATAGTTGTGGGGGAGGGCCAGGGAGCGCAGCTCC
>Ga0315281_10014484_pt1 | contig 10637 bp, 12 predicted proteins | sample YL17G07_0_MG_FD_204540 | JGI IMG/M metagenome (GOLD analysis project Ga0315281, IMG submission 204540) | Sediment microbial communities from Yellowstone Lake, YNP, Wyoming, USA - YL17G07_0 | ecosystem: Environmental > Aquatic > Freshwater > Lake > Sediment | place: USA: Wyoming | collected... | reverse complement strand
TACCAAAGTGTATCTATTCGAGTCAGCACCCAGTCAGCCCCTCCGCACTCGCGCACAGAAAAACCCCCCAGGCACCTTCGCACTACACCCAGCACCCACACCTATCGGCTGTAAATTTTTAAAGAGCAAACCCACGGCCGAGGCCGTCGGGCAAAGAGGCGGGATTATACAGTGCCAGCGAACCCGGTCAAGCGATTTACCGGATATTTCGGAAACCGCAGCGTGCGCCGCAGTTCAAGCGACAGCGTTCAGACGATCGTGATGCGCGCGAATTTGCGCTTTCCGACCTGCGCCACCGCGACAGTGCCTTTGGCGAGCTTAAGACCGCGGTCGCTGACGCGTTCGCCATCGAGCTTGACGCCGCCCTGCTCGATCATGCGCATCGATTCCGACGTGCTCGCAGTGAGACGCGCCTGCTTCAGCGCCTGCACCAGCGCCAGGCCGCCGTCTTCGGCGGCGATTTTCACTTCGGGCATGTCCTCGGGCAGCGCGCCCTGGCGAAAGCGCGCGTCGAAATCGGCGAGCGCGCGCGTCGCCGCTGTATTGTCATGGAAGCGCGCCACGATTTCCTGCGCAAACGCCACCTTGACGTCGCGCGGATTGCGACCGGCGGCCACTTCCTTTTTCCATGCGGCTACGGTCTCGAGCGGTTCGAACGAAAGCAGTTCGATGTAGCGCCACATGAGCTCGTCCGAAATCGACATCAGCTTGCCGAAGATCTCCTCCGGCTTCTCGTTGATGCCGACGTAGTTGTCGAGCGACTTCGACATCTTGTTGACGCCGTCCAGACCTTCGAGCAACGGCATGGTGAGGATGCATTGCGGCGGCTGGCCGTAGTGCTTCTGCATCTCGCGCCCAACCAGCAAGTTGAACTTCTGGTCGGTGCCGCCGAGCTCGATGTCGGCGCGCATCGCCACCGAGTCGTAGCCCTGCATCAGCGGATAGAGAAACTCGTGAATCGCGATCGGCTGGTTTGCCCTGTAGCGCTTGCCGAAATCGTCGCGCTCGAGCATGCGCGCCACGGTCGAGGTCGCCGCGAGCTTGATCATGCCCGCGGCGCCGAGCGCGTCGCCCCATTTCGAGTTGAAGCAAATCTCGGTCTTTTCGGCATCGAGAATCTTGAATACCTGCGCTTTGTAAGTGGCGGCATTGGCCTCGATGTCGGCGCGCGTCAGCGGCGGGCGCGTTGCATTCTTGCCGGTAGGATCGCCGATCAACCCGGTGAAATCACCAATCAGGAACATGACGTGATGCCCGAGTTCCTGGAACTGGCGCATCTTGTTGATGAGCACGGTGTGGCCCAGATGCAGGTCCGGCGCGGTCGGATCGAAGCCGGTCTTGACGCGCAGCGGCCGGCTGCTGGCGAGTTTGCCGGCCAGTTCTTCCTCGACCAGCAATTCGCCGCAGCCGCGTTTGATGATGCGCATGGCGGCTTCGATTGCGTTGCTTTTCATCGCGCTCCACACCCAGCACGCCGCAAAAGGGCTGTGCTACACTTGCGCCGGACCAAAAAAAGCCCAACTGGATGAATAAATACGAAAAACGGATTTTAACGCGTTTCAGCGGCCGGGGAGAATCAAAACTCCGTCTGCGCTGGATCGTCACCCTGTGCAGTTTGCCGTTTTTCGGCATGGTCACCGCCTTCGGCACCGCGCCCGACACAGTGTTTTCGTTCGTCCCGACGAGAACCGTGGTCGAAAGCCTGGATGTTTCCCGTCCGGCGTTGCCCGCAGACGCCAATCCGATGTACTGGCGCGAAGAGCGCTTCGGGCGCGGCGACACGGTTTCCGACCTGCTCGGCCGCCTGGGCGCCAGCGACGAAGAAGCGCGCGCGTTCCTGCGTGGCGCCAACAACGGACGTTCGCTGCAGATGTTGCGCCCCGGCACCGTGGTGCAGGCACGCACGGCCGACGACGGCAGTCTCTTGTCGCTGCGCTATATCACCGACAAGGGCCGTTTGATCGGCTTTGACAAACAGGGCGCGGAATTCAAGGCGGAGGAGCAACAGCTGTCGGTTTCAGCGCAGCAGCAGATGAAATCAGGCGAGATCCGCAGTTCGCTGTTCGCCGCCACCGACGCGGCTGGCCTCTCCGACAATGTCGCCACCCAGCTCGCCGATGTATTTGCCGGCGATATCGATTTTCACCGCGACCTGCGCCGCGGCGACAAATTCACGGTCATCTATGAGATGTTCTATCACGAAGGTCGTGCCATCCGATCCGGACGCGTGCTCGCCGCCGAATTCATCAATCAGGGCAGGAGTTACCGCGCGGTCTGGTTCCAGGACGCCGAGGGCAAGGGCGGCTACTACACCCCGGAAGGCAAGAGCGTGCGCAAGGCCTTCCTGCGCTCGCCGCTCGAGTTTTCCCGCGTCAGTTCCGGATTCTCGATGCGCTTCCACCCGATACTGCAACAGTGGCGCGCGCACAAGGGCATCGACTATGCGGCCCCGGCGGGCACACATGTCAGGGCCACCGCCGACGGAACGGTCGATTCCGTGGGCAGGCAGAGCGGCTACGGCAATTTGATCGTGCTCAAGCATCAGGGTGGCTTGAGCACCTCCTATGCCCACCTCAGCGGTTTCGCCCGCGGCCTGCGCAAGGGCGCGAGCGTCCAACAAGGCGAGGTGATCGGGCGCGTCGGGCAAACCGGCTGGGCGACCGGGCCGCATTTGCACTACGAATTTCGCGTCAACAACCAGGTGCGTAATCCGCTGACGGTCGCGCTGCCCGCGGCGCTGCCCATCCCTGCGCAGCAATTGGCCGCGTTCGGCAGAGCGTCCGCGCCGCTCGCGGCGGAGCTGAACCTGCTCAGGAACACCAACCTGGCGTTACTCGAGTAGGGTGTGATTTCCGAATGAGGGGACATCCCCCGAGGTGGGAGACCGAAGGTCGGGACCACCCGGAGAGGGGGGGACTTTCCCGTCTCCCGTCTCCCCTTAAAGGGGATCGAGGAAGCGGGACCGAGGAAGCGGGATCGAGGCCTACGGGGCGCTTCCCCTCGTACTCCTTTAGATCAGAGGCCATTTCTGCAAGACCGAAACGACCTCCAAACACAGATTTCGTGTGAGCGCGCGCGAACTGTTCGTTGGCTTGATGTCGGGTACCAGCCTGGATGGCGTAGATGCAGCGCTGGTCGATTTCGCGTCTCCCCGCCCGGTCTTGCTCAATACCGCCTATTTGCCCCTTCCCGGCCCGCTTCAGGCGGAACTGCACGCGCTGCAGGCCTCAGGACCGAACGAACTGGATCGCGCCGCAAGAGCCGGCAATGAGATCACGCGCGTCTACGCCGAAGCGGTGCTGGCGCTGATCGACAGTACCGGCATAGTACCTGCGGTGGTACGAGCGATCGGCTGCCATGGTCAGACCATCCGCCACCGCCCCGACGCCGGCTACACGTTGCAGATTTACAACCCGGCCCTCCTCGCGGAACTCACCGGCATCCGCGTCGTTGCCGACTTCCGCAGCCGCGACATCGCCGCCGGCGGACAGGGGGCACCGCTCGCACCGGCGTTTCATGCCGCCGTGTTTGCCGCCGAAGCCAAACATCGCGTCATTGTCAATATTGGCGGGATCGCCAACCTGAGCGATCTTCCACCTCACGGAGCCGTGACGGGCTTCGACACCGGCCCGGGCAACGTGCTACTCGATCTGTGGATCCGACGGCATCTGGGCAAAGACCAGGACGACGCGGGCGCCTGGGCACGCGGCGGTTCCGTGTTGGCCGGAGCGCTTGCGGCGATGCTGGCCGAACCGTATTTTGCGGCGCACCCGCCCAAGAGTTGCGGCAGGGACTTGTTCAATGCTGCCTGGCTGGAAAAATTTTCGCTTGAGCAGGCCGCGCCGCAGGACGTTCAAGCCACGCTCGCCGAGTTGAGCGCCTGCTCCATCGCCCACGCTGTGGACCGATATTGCCCGCAAGCGCGTGAAATCTATGTCTGCGGCGGCGGCGCGCACAACCTTTACGTGCTCGAGCGCTTGCGCCAAAACCTGCCGCAGCGCGCGATTTCCACCACGACGGCGCTGGGAGTGGACCCGGATTGGGTCGAAGCCATCGCGTTTGCCTGGCTTGCCAAGCAGACCCTCGATGGCAAACCGGGGAACCTGCCATCCGTCACCGGCGCAGCCGGCGGGCGCGTGCTCGGGGCAATATACCCGGCGTAGATCCTGGAGCAATACGGAGGCACGGCCAAAGCTTGTTCCTGGGCACGCGGCGCATCGCGAGGCACGAGCCTTTAATCAGCCCGCGCTAGGGCTACGCGCGGGCGGTCAATAAAAAACGGGAGCCGCAGCTCCCGTTCGATGAGGTGGTCTAGTGCCTTAGCTGGAAAAAGACGATCCGCAGCCGCAGGTGCTGGTCGCGTTCGGATTCTTGATCACGAACTGCGCGCCCTCGAGCCCCTCGGTGTAATCGATTTCCGCGCCGACCAGATACTGGTAGCTCATCGCATCGATCAACAGCGTGACCCCGTTCTTTTCCATCGCGGTGTCATCCTCGTTCTTTACTTCGTCGAAGGTGAAACCGTACTGGAACCCGGAACAGCCGCCGCCGCTCACGAATACGCGCAGTTTGAGGTCGTTGTTGCCCTCTTCCTCGATCAACTGCTTCACCTTGTTCGCCGCATTGTCGGTGAAAAGCAACGGGGCGGGCATCTCGGCTACTGCGTTCATAGGCTTACTCCTGGAAATAATATGACGGCGTCGTTCCGGCTCAATTGCGCGAAGCGATCTTCAGTTCCACCGTCTTGCTGCCTTCGGTGACACTAGAACTATGCACCAAGCGCCCTTCGACCACGGCGCCCAGGTGCATTTCCAGCGTATTGTAATGCACATCCCCTTTGACGCGTGAGCGGGCCTGAAGTTCGAGAAATTCGGCGGAATAGACCGGGCCGTTAATGGTCCCGTTCACCACCAGATGCGATACGTGGATCTCGCCCTCGATGCTCGCCTGCTCGCTCACCACCAAAGTGCTGGGCTGCCCCCCTGCGGCAATGACGTTGCCCTTGACCTCACCATCGACGCGCAAACCGCCGGAAAAAGTGACGTTGCCTTCGATCTTGGTGCCCGCGCCGATCAGGCTGTCGATACGGTTTTGCGGTTTATTGGCCTTTTTGCGGAACATGGACTGCCCCCCAATTACGAAAGATTGAAACTCTGAGTCGCCCGCGCCTCGTTGGACCCGGTTTCGAATATCCGCACCTGCACCGTCTTGATCTTCCCGCCAGGCGCCACGCGAAACGTGCCTTCGACCCGCTGGAAGTACTTGAAACTGATCTTATAAGCCGGTGCCGCCCCTTGTTCGGGGAGAGTGATGATAGCACTTTTGCCGTCTTGTTGCAGGGTCACGAGCAATTGCAGGTTGCCCTGGAAGAGCTTGTCGCGCCGGCCGCCCTGCAACAGCAGCAGACGGTAGCGAAACTCGCCCGGCAGCGCCCCCGGATCGACACGGAAACGGTTGATCAGCAGCGTGTTGTCGCGGTGTTCGCCCGGGATCAGATTCTCGAAGAACGCCAGATCCTCCTTCAGCCGCACGTTTTCATCTTCCAGGGTCTTCACCTGACGCCCGAGCTGGCTCTGCGCGGCACGCTCGATCTGCAGCTTGCTTTCGCTGGCGTTGACGCTGGCGCGCAGTTCCGCTGTTTCCTGAGTGAGTTTGCCGACGCGTTCGCGCAACTGCGACAATTCCTGCTCCGCCTCGCTGCGGTCGAAGCCGGCGAAACGGCGCCCGGCATCGTACATCCACGCCGCCAGCGCCAGGGAACAGGACAGCAGCACGACCAGGCCGAGCGCCCGCCAGTACCAGGCAACATGGGTCGTCACCGTCATGCGCGGCGCCGAGATGCCGAAGCGTTGGCGGAATTTCTTCAGCAGATTCAGCGCCATTATCGCCCTTACGGAAGCACCGGCACCTGGCCGAGGCCCAGCGACTCGTCGAGCCCGAACATGAGGTTCATGTTCTGCACCGCCTGACCTGAAGCCCCCTTGACCAGATTGTCGATGACCGAGAGCACTACAAGCGTGTCGCCGCCCTGGGGCCGATGCACGGCGAGGCGGCAGGTGTTGGCCGCGCGCACCGAACGCGTTTCCGGATGGCTGCCCGGCGGCAGTACGTCGACAAAGGGTTCGCGCGCGTAGCGCTCCTCGTACAGTTTCTGAAAATCGCGTTCGCTCGTGATGCGCGCGTATAGCGTGGCATGGATGCCGCGGATCATCGGTGTCAGATGCGGTACGAAAGTCAGGCCGATGTCCGTGCCGATGATACGCGCTAGGCACTGCACGATTTCCGCGCCGTGGCGATGACCCTGCACGCCGTAGGCCTTTAGATTATCCGAGGCCTCCGCGAACAGCAGGTGCGTCTCGACCTTGCGCCCCGCCCCGCTCACGCCCGACTTGGCGTCGGCGATCAGATGGCCGGCGTCTACCGCGTGCGCCTCGAGCAGGGGCAGAAGACCGAGCTGCACCGCTGTCGGATAGCAGCCCGGGTTGGCGACAATGCGTGCCGTGCGGATCGCCTCGCGGTTGACTTCGGGCAGGCCATACACCGCCTGCGGAATCAGTTCGGGGCAGGCATGCTTGACGTTGTACCATTTCTCCCATTCGGCGACATTTTGGATGCGGAAATCGGCGGAGATGTCGATCAGGCGCGCGCCGGCGTCGAGCAAGCGCCGCGCATCGTTCATCGCGACCGCGTGCGGCGTGGCGAAAAACACCACGTCGCATTGATCCAGCGCGGCCGTTGCCGGGTCGGAAAAGGCGATATCGACATGCCCGCGCAGGTTCGGAAAAAGCTCGCTCACCGCCATGCCCGCTTCCTTGCGCGAGGTGATGGCGCGCAGTTCAGCCTGAGGATGCTGCGCCAGCAGACGCAACAATTCTACGCCGGTATATCCGGTGCCTCCGACCACGCCGATTTTGACCATTTCAAGCTCCGTAAGTGTTGCCCAGTCAGTCTAACAGTCGATCAATGCCCACGTAAAAAACAAAAGCCGCCTCGAAGGGCGGCTTTGTCGTGATTCCTTGGGCCAGGGTTACCGCTTGGAGAACTGCTTCGCACGCCGCGCCTTGTGCAGGCCTACTTTCTTGCGCTCAACCTCGCGCGCATCTCGCGTCACCAGCCCGGCCTTGGACAGCGCCGGCTTGAGCGCGGGATCGTATTCGATTAGCGCGCGGGTGAGGCCGTGACGCACCGCGCCGGCCTGGCCGGATTCGCCGCCGCCGTCAACGTTCACCTTGATATCGAAAGTCAGCAGGTGGTCGGTCAGCACCAGCGGCTGGCGCACCACCATGCGCCCGGTTTCGCGGGCGAAATAATCGTCCAGCGTCTTGTCGTTCACGGTGAACTTGCCCTTGCCGGGCTTGATGAACACGCGCGCCACCGAGGTCTTGCGCCGACCGGTGCCGTAGTTGGTTTCAGCCATTGCTTAAATCTCCAGCGCTTTGGGTTGCTGTGCGACGTGTGGATGCTCGCCGTCGGCATACACCTTGAGTTTCTTGAACATGGCATAGCCGAGCGGACCCTTGGGCAGCATGCCCTTGACCGCCTTTTCCAGCGCGCGACCGGGAAAGCGCGCCTGCATCTTGCCGAAACTGGTCTGGGAAATGCCGCCCGGATAGCCGCTGTGGCGATAATAGGTTTTGTCGCTCGCCTTGTCGCCCGTGACCTTGAGCTTGGCCGCGTTCACGACCACAATGAAATCGCCGGTGTCCACATGCGGCGTATAGATCACCTTGTGCTTGCCGCGCAGGCGCCGCGCAACCTCGGTCGCGACACGCCCCAGCACCTTGTCGGTGGCGTCGATCACGAACCAGTCACGCTTGACTTCATGCGGCTTCGCGGAAAATGTTTTCATGGGGTAAACGGCTTCGCGGAAAAGGGCGTGATTGTATGTCAGCGACGCGCCTGTGTCAAACCAAAATACATGCAAACACGGCTGGGCTACAATGCCGGCTCCTCGGCGAGAACCATGTCGCGAACGATTTTCTGAAGGCCTTGCCCCACGGAGGAGCGAGGCGGCGCGGTTCACTGCCAGGTTGCGGACTCAAGGAGTCTCAATCATGGAATGCAAGGTGAAGTGGATTGACGGGGCGAGCTTCGTTGCCGAGACCGGCAGCGGCCATGCACTGGTGATGGACGGCGCGTCCGAAGGCGGCGGACACAACCTCGGCCCGCGGCCGATGGAAATGGTGCTGCTCGGCACCGGCGGCTGCAGCGCTTACGACGTCGTCGTGATCCTGAAAAAAAGCAGGCAGGAGATCAGCGGCTGCAGCGTCGAGCTGAAAGCCGAGCGGGCCGCGGCCGACCCCAAGGTGTTCACCCGCATCCATATGCATTTCGTGCTGCGCGGCAGGAACCTGAAAGCCTCGATGGTGGAGTCCGCGATCAAGCTATCGCACCAGAAATACTGCTCCGCCTCGATCATGCTCGGCAAGACCGCGGAGATCACGCACGACTACGAGATCCTCGCGGAGTGAGTTAGACCCAGTACGACGCCCGCGTCATCACGCCCGCGGACAGGCGCATCGCGCGCTTCACCGGATCGGGCAGCTCGCTCGCGCCGAGCGCGTACGCGGTTCTGGCATGGGCGCTTTCATCGCGTTTCATCTGCTCGACGATGGCGCGCGTCTTCGCATCCTGCGGCGCAAGGCGATCGAGGTGACCCTGCAGGTGCGACTCGACCTGGCGCTCGGTTTCAGCGAGGAAGCCCAGATTCCAGCGCGTGCCGAAGCGGCCCGCCGTATAGCCGAGGGCAAGCGAACCCGCGTACCAGAGCGGGTTGAGCAGGCTCAGGTGGCCGCCAAGCTCGGCCACGCGCTGCGCGGTCCAGGCCAGATGCTCGGTCTCCTCGCGCGCGGCCAATGCGAGCGCCTGCGTCACCGCGGCCTCGTCGCAGGAGAGCGCCTGTCCCTGATACAGAGCCTGGGCGCAGACCTCGCCGCAATGGTTCACCCGCATTAGCGCCGCAGCATGGCGCTTCTCGGCGTCCGAAAGCGCGGCCTCGGCGAGCGCGGTGCCGGGCGTGGGACGCGCGGAGGCCGGCGTGGCCGCGAGCGTGCGCAGCGCCTTGTCGAATTCAATAATCAGTCGGTCGATGCGATTGAACATGGCGGAATGAGCCCATTGTAACGGATCGGCGCCGGCCGGATCCGCAGCAGATAAATCCGGGCAAAATCAGCCGCATCGCGCATGAACTTCAGCCGCAGACGCGGTTTTGTTGCAAAAATACAACAGCACGGGCTGCTTATTGCGTTATTACGCAGAAAAGCGATTGCGCCGCGCCCGTTTTGAGTGAAAATGCGCTCACCAGCCCCCAACTGGGGGTGCGGAAAGTGCGGGCAGCAGTGGCCAACCACGTGGGTTCATTGGTGCCAGCTCGATTCAAACTTTAAGGAGACTTAAGTATGCAAAAGAAACTTCTCGCCCTGGCAATCGCCAGCCTCGCTTCTACTGGCGCCTTTGCTCAGTCCAGCGTCACGATTTACGGCGTCCTTGACCTCGCCGTTGAAAGCGGCAAGTACTCGGACGCCGCCGGCAACCTGACGCGCCTGGCCCCTGGTGGCAACACCACCAACCGCATGGGCTTCCGTGGCACGGAAGATCTGGGCAACGGCATGAGCGCCAACTTCACTCTGGAAATGCAACCTACTCCGGACAACGGCACGAACTCAGCAACCACGCAGCTCTGGAACCGGATTTCCACAATCGGTCTCTCGAGCAAGAGCTGGGGCGCCGTAAATGCGGGGCGTTTCTACACCCCGTGGTTCCTTGCGCATTCCGCTTATGACATATTCTATACGGCGGGTGTGGGCAGCAACTATTCGTTGCAGGCCGGCGATACGCGCATGAACAATTCGATTTACTATACATCCATGCCCATGAATGGCTTTACCATCATGGCGATGTGGGGCCTGGGTCAGGATGCGGATGCCACCGGCGTTGAGGGCACGACGGCCACAACCAAGAAGCTCGGACGCGAAGTCGGCGTCAAACTTTCCTATAACAATGGCCCGATCTCCGTCAACTATGGTTACGACAACCAAACGACAGCTGTCGCTGCCGATGTCAACACCAAGCGCAACCAGTTGAACGGTTCTTATAATTTCGGCATGATCAAACTTGGCCTGAACTGGAACACCAACAAGAACGACGCCAGCACGCTTGATGATCGCGTTTGGGGCTTTTCCGCAACCATGCCGGTCATGGGTCAAGACCTGATCAAGTTCGGCTACACCCGGCTGACCGACAAGACCGCGACCGCGGCCACCGGATCGAAAGATGCCAGGCTGATTGCGTTCGGCTACGAGCACCCGATGTCCAAGCGTACCATCATCTATGGCACGTACGCCAAGATGAACAACGACACGGGCGCCGCCAGGACACTGCTTGGCGGTGTTGGTGTTGCGGCAGGCTTCGACCCGTCTGCCCTCCAGGTTGGCATGCGGCACACGTTCTAATCGACTTCCGTCGATCTGCAGTTCGAAACGGCCACCTTCGGGTGGCCGTTTTTTTTGCTGCTGAAAAGCGCCACGGCGGCGATTGCACGCGGCGGCAGGCGCCTCCGAGCGGGGAGCCGCTATTTCGATCCGCCGCCGCGGCGTGGCGGCGATGGATGTTCCTGCGCCATGAACAGGCGTTCCAGC
>Ga0315281_10014483_pt1 | contig 10637 bp, 9 predicted proteins | sample YL17G07_0_MG_FD_204540 | JGI IMG/M metagenome (GOLD analysis project Ga0315281, IMG submission 204540) | Sediment microbial communities from Yellowstone Lake, YNP, Wyoming, USA - YL17G07_0 | ecosystem: Environmental > Aquatic > Freshwater > Lake > Sediment | place: USA: Wyoming | collected... | reverse complement strand
CTTTTTGGGGACCACCTCAGATTGAGCGATTAGATCAGGCATTGAAGAACCCGGTCGTAGTCAGCAAGGTCATTTCACGGGCCAAAATGCAGGGTCTAAAAAGCCAATCCTTGGAGAAGATTGTCCACAATATTCTCCGTCTCAAATCGACAGAACACACGTCCCAATGATCCCACGCCCGAAAGCGCCTCAGCGAGGTGGACTTACCCCTCGCGGAGGCCTCCACGCACGGGGCGCGGGAGTAGTGTGAAGTCGCCCCCATCCCATGGGACAGCTCCACTCTCGGCCTTCGCCACGCGCCCTCAGGCGCTCACGCCCCCGTCCAGCATGGTACACCCCACCGGCGCCCCGCATGCAAGTCCCGGTGGGGCCGCCCGGCCACCCTTTCGCGCCTTCGCGTCTTCGCGTGAGCCCTCTCTCCCGGCCGCTTCCTCACGCTCCCCGCCGTTCCCCCCCTACTCCGCCTCGCCGGAGCGGTACCCGGCCAGGAAGTCCCGCGCGAAGGCGGCGTAGCGCCGCGCCTGGATGGCCGCGCGCGCTTGGCGCACCAGGTCCAGGTAGAAGTGCAGGTTGTGCAGCGTGTTGAGCCGCATGGAGAGGATCTCCCGCGACTGGAACAGGTGCCGCAGGTAGGCGCGGGAGTAGTGGCGGCAGGTGGGGCAGGGGCAGTCGGCGTCCAGGGGCGCGGGGTCGGCGCGGTAGCGCGTCTGCTTGATGGAGAGCTTGCCGCGGCGCGTGTAGAGGCTGCCGTTGCGGGCGTTGCGGGTGGGCAGCACGCAGTCGAACAGGTCCACCCCGGCGCCGATGGCGGCCAGCAGGTCCTCCGGCTCGCCGGAGCCCATCAAGTAGCGGGGCTGGCCGGCGGGCAACAGCGGCGCGGTGGCGGCGACGGTGTCGTGAAAGGCCGTGACGGCCTCGCCCACGCTCAGGCCGCCGATGGCGTAACCGTCGAAGCCGATCGCCTGGAGGTCCTCCGCGCTGCGGCGGCGCAGGGCCGCGTCGGTGCCGCCCTGGACGATGCCGAAGAGGGCGCCCGCGCCCTCCGCCTGGGCGTGCGCGGCCTTGCAGCGGGCGGCCCAGCGCGTGGTGCGCTCCAGGGCCTCCAGCAGCCGGGCGGCCTCCGCCGGGAGCGCCACCAGGTGGTCCAGGCACATCAGGATGTCCGACCCCAGCGCCTCCTGGATGGCCACGGCCTGCTCCGGCCCCAGGAACAGGCTGGAGCCGTCCAGGTGGTTGCGGAAGGAGACGCCCTCCTCCGTGACGCGGCTCAGGTGCGCCAGGGAGTGGATCTGGTAGCCCCCGCTGTCGGTGAGGATGGGCCGCTCCCAGTGCATGAAGCGGTGCAGCCCGCCCAGGGCGGCCACCACGTCCTCCCCCGGGCGTAGGTGCAGGTGGTAGGTGTTGCCCAGGATGATCTCCGCCCCCAGGCTCACCAGTTCCTCCGGGGTCATGGCCTTGACCGTGCCCAGGGTGCCCACGGGCATGAAGATGGGGGTGTGGATGGCGCCTCGGGGCGTGGTCAGGGTACCGGCGCGGGCCGCGCCGTCCGTGGCGTCGAGGGTGAAGGAGATCATCGGGAAGTCGCCTCGGCGGAGGGCGGAGCGGGGACGCGCGCGGGCGGCCGCCAGCCGTAGCGCTCCAGCTTCACCCGCCCGGCGGCGAAGCGCACGCCCTCGCGGCGCAGCAGGCGCTCCTGCTCCCGCTCGCGCTCCCCGATGGGCCGGTCGGGGCGCGGGGCGCGGGCGGAAACCCGGCCCTGGGCGTTGAGGACGCGCTGCCAGGGGACGGCCTCCTCCGGTCGCAGCCCGGCCAGCGCCTGACCCACCCGGCGCGCCTGGCGCGGGTACCCGGCCCACGCGGCGATCTGCCCATAGGTGGCCACCCGGCCGGGAGGAATGCGCCGGATCAGCGCCAGCACCCGGCGGCGGAAGGTCTCTCGGGCCAGGGCGATGGAGGAGGGAGGGATGGCGCGGGCGCTCCGGAGCGCGGCGGCCGGACGGCGGCGGCCGGGCCGAGGCGGACCGCCAGGCGGGGTCAGCCCCACACGTCGAAGGCCTTGCGCAGGCCGTCGCTCAGCTTGTGGTCCAGCATCGGGCCGATGGCCACCAGGAACGGCACCACCGCCGTCTTGAGCGCCCGGAAGTACGCCTGCTTGTTGACCGTGTAGTTGCCGGGGCTGATCTCCTGATACTCCCCGCCCCGGTTGAGGAACACCTTGAGGTGGGGGAAGAGGCCCAGCTTGCCGTTCTCCAGCTTGACCGGGTTCTCCAGCGCCTCGTCCGCGAAGCCGACCAGGTAGAGGAACCCCCCATCGTCGCCCTTGAAAATCAGGTAGCGGTCTTGCAGGTTGAAGCTGAAGCGCGTGATGAGCTTGTTGAGCAGCAGGATGAACTCGTCGCGGATCTCCACCGTGCCCCAGAAATCCTTGAACTTGCCGTTGAGCACGGGGTGCATGGAGCGGTTGTGGACCGCGTAGGGCTCCTTGTTGCGGTCAATCACCAGGGGCGTCATCTCCCGCAGCTTGACCTCGCGCAGCTTCTCCACCTGGCGCAGGGCCTCCGCGAAGCGCTCCTCGGTCATGGACTCGACGTCCTCGCCCAGGTCGGTCTGGAAGGGCTTGAGCCAATCCACCAGGAACGCCTTCTTCTTCTGGTTGTAGTGCCACAGGTGCGGCCCCTTGCCGACGGTCTCCATGCGCGTCTTGATGGCGGCGGGGCCGGCGTTCAGGTCCACCGACTTCAGGTCCTCCATGAACTTCTGCAGGATGCCGTCGTCGGGCCAGTTGATCAGCAGCAGCGTCACGTTGTTGAGGGTGTTGCGCACCAGCCGCCGCACCCGCTCGACGTATTCCTCCTGATCGTTGACCTGGCCCTTGGCGGAGGTCTTGCGGAAGGCGTCCAGGCGCAGCACCTTGTTCGCGCCCACCGGCACCTGCACCAGCGACTCCAGCGTCTTCAGCACGGCGTCGGGCGGCTCCTTCGAGAAGCGCAGGGTGTTGAGCTTGGCCTCGATCTCCCTCAGGCCCTGGGAGATCGCCGGGTCGTCCTTGTAGTCCTCCCGCACCTGCTTGACCAGGCCCAGGTAGTCCGCGATGGCGCCCTGGACGCCTGCCGGGCCGTCGAAGGCGACCGTGCCGGCGGCGTCGCCTTCGTAGAGGGTGGTGAAGCCTGTCTTTTTTTCGCTGGCCATTTCGCGCCGCCAAGGAAGGACGCCGGGCAGGCTGTTCACCCCCCGGTTTCATCTGCTACGGTGACATGATTCCCGAAGCCGTACAATCCGCACCCTGCGGCGGATCATAGCCTGAAACGGTTTCCAAAGCCCAGGGTCCTGTGGCGCAAAAAAGCAGCCCGGCCCCGCCGCCCCCCGCCGGGGCCGACGCGGGCGCTTCCGCCCCATCCGGGGCGCCGATCGCGGAAGTGGCCTTCAACCTGCCCCTGCGGCGCACCTTCGACTACCGCCTGACGCCGGAGCAGGCCCTGCGCGCCCGGCCGGGCATGCGGGTGATCGTGCCCTTCGGCCCCCGGGTGCGCGGCGGCATCGTCGTGGGGCTGAAGGACGCCTCCGCGCATCCGGGGCGGCTCAAGGCCGTGCAGCAGGTGGCCGACGGGCCGCCGCTGTTCTCCCCAGAGCTGCTGGAGTTCACGCGCTGGGTGGCGGACTACTACGTCTGCGCCTGGGGCGAGGTGCTGGAGGCGGCGTTGCCCTCCGGGCTGGGGGTCAAGTTCCGCACCCACTACCGCCTGCGGGGCGAGTCCCCCCCGGCCGCCGGCCTGCCCCCGGCGCTGGCGGACTTCCTCAAGGCCCATCCGGACTTCGAGGCCGCGCAATGGGACCGCGTGGCCGCGACGGAGGAGGAGCGCGCGTGGCTGCGCCGCCAGGCCCTCCCCGGCGGCCTGCTGGCGCAGACGCAGGAGTTCGCCGGCACCCGCCGCCGCCCGCGCATGGAGAAGTGGGTCCGGCTGGGCGCGGCGCCGCCCCCGCCCTCCCCAAAGCGGCGCAACCCGCTCACGGAGACGCGCGCCGAGCAGGTCCTGCGGCTGCTGCGGGAGGAGGGCGAGCTGCCCGTGGCCCGGCTCAAGGCCGCCATGCCCTCCCCGGCCGCCGCGCTGCGGGTGCTGAGCGCCGCCGGGGCGGTGACGGTCTTCCAGCGGCGGGCGCCGCCGGCGCCCTTCGGCCCCGCCCCGGCGCCCCAGCCCTTCCTCACGCTCAACGCGGAGCAGGACGCCGCCTTCCAGGCCGTGCGGGCGGCCCTGCGCGCCGGGGGCTACCGCGGCTTCCTGCTGCAAGGGGTGACCGGCAGCGGCAAGACCGAGGTCTACCTGCACGCCGCCCGCGAGGCGCTGGCCCTGGGGCGCTCTTGCCTGCTGCTGGTGCCGGAGATCGCCCTCACGGCGGAGATCGTCAACCGCTTCCGCGCGCGCTTCGGGGACGCCGTGGCCGTGCTGCACAGCGGCCTGGGCGAGGGCGACCGCTTCGACGAGTGGAACCGCGTGCGCGAGGGCCGCGCCCGCATCGTCATCGGCGCCCGCAGCGCCGTCTTCGCCCCGCTGGAGGGCGTGGGGCTGGTGATCGTGGACGAGGAGCACGACGGGTCTTACAAGCAGGACGAGGCGCCCCGCTACCACGGCCGCGACGCCGCCCTGTTGCGCGCCCACCGCGCCGGGGCGGTGGCCCTGCTGGGCTCCGCCACGCCCTCGCTGGAGGCCGTGCGCAATGCCGCCCTGGGCAAGCTCACCCGCCTCAGCCTGACCCTGCGCGTGGAGGCGCGCGCCCTGCCCCAGGCGCACCTGCTGGACCTGCGCTCCACCCCCCGCCAGCCCGGCAGCGGCTGGTTCAGCCGCCCCCTGGTGGAGGCCCTGCGGGAGACCCTGGCCCGGGGCGAGCAGGCGCTGGTGTTCCTCAACCGGCGCGGCTTCGCCCAACTTGCCCGCTGCACGGCCTGCGGGGAGTGCGTGACCTGCGTCAATTGCAGCCTCACGCTCACCTGGCACCAGGCCGAGGCGCTGCTGCGCTGCCACCGCTGCGACCACAAGCGCGCCCTGCCCGCCGCCTGCCCGGCCTGCGCCGAGCCGGCCATCAAGCTGATCGGGCTGGGCACCGAACGCGTCGAGCAAGAGTTGGCCGTGATGTTCCCCCAGGCGCGCGTGCTGCGCATGGACAGCGACTCCCTGCGCCGCAAGGGCGAGCTGGAGCGGATGATGGAGGGCATCCGCAAGCGCGCCTACGACCTCATCATCGGCACGCAGATCCTCAGCAAGGGGCACGACTTCCCCCACATCACGCTGGTCGGTGCCGTGCTGGCGGATGTCTCGCTCAACATCCCCGACTTCCGCGCGCCCGAGCGCACCTTTCAACTGCTGACGCAGCTCGCGGGCCGGGCCGGGCGGGGTGACCTGCCGGGGCGGGTGCTCGTGCAGACCTACAATCCCCAGCACTACGCCCTGCTGCATGTGCGCGACCACGACACCGAGGGCTTCACGGCGGCGGAACTGCGCGTGCGCGAGGCGGCGGGCACCCCGCCCTTCGCCAGCCACGCCCTGGTCTGGGTCTCCGCCGAGCGCGACCGCGCGGCGGAGCGCGTGGCCCAGGACCTGGCCGGACGGCTGCGGGCGGCCGCCGGGCGCGGCGTCGAGGTGGCGGGGCCGTCCGAGGCCCCCATCAAGCGCATCAAGAAGCGCTTCCGCTGGATGATCCTGCTCAAGGCCCCCGCCATCGGCCCGATCCATCGCACCTTGCGGGCGGTGCTGGACGATCCGTCCTTCAAACCCGGCCACGCCGTGCGGGTGGCCGTGGACGTGGACCCGTACCATGTGCTGTGAGGGGAGGGAACTGCGCCTCACCCCCCGGCCCCCTCTCCAACCCCGCCTGGCGGCGGGCTGGAGAGGGGGGGCGGGCAGGTTTGGGCTGGCGGTGGGGAGCGGCAATGCTCCCCTCTCCACCCCGCAGTTGGGGGTTGGAGAGGGGCCGGGGGGGCGAGGTCTTAGCGGGGCGAAGGTCTCCATTGCTCCGGCAATCGCGCTCGGTCGGTGTCTTTCCGCACCCCGCTACTGGGGCCGGAAGCGCTCCCGCAGGTCCGCCGGCAGCTGCAGGTCCGCGGCGGTCAGGGGCGTGACGGCCGCCGGCAGGTACTCGCGCACGCCCAGCACCAGGCGGGGCCGCGCCTCCCCCACGTACACGCGCACCCGCTCCGGCAGCCGCACCGGCGGCCCGCTCGCGGACGGAACCTCCACGGTGCCCCGGTATTCCACCCGCAGCGCCTCTTGCCCGCCGCTAAGCTTGACCCACCGTTGCGGCAGGCCCTGGGCGTCCAGGGTGAACACGTAGCGCTCCAGCCCGACCGAGAAGGCGGCCTCCCCGGCGCCGTTGTAGACCCCGCCGCCCTCCTCGAACACCCGCCGGGGCACCCGGCCCGTCACGGCCATGCGGAACTCCTCCGGGTTCAGGTCCGTGGAGAACTGGTCGAGACGGGTTTCCGGGTCATTGAACCCGCGGAAATAGGTCTCGTGCACATAGTCCAGCACGAGCAGGTAGAGGTCGTCGAAGCGCAGCTCCAGCGCCAAGGAGCCGGTCATCCGCGCCCGCAGCTGAAGCACATGGGCGTCACCCGGGCCCGAGCGCAGCAGCAGCTCCCCGGACTCCAGCTGCCCACGGTAGGTGATCTGGACGGTGCCCCGCAGTTGAAACGGGGGCGCGGGTTCGTCGTAGAGAAAGCCGCGCAGGCGCGGCAGATCCGCCACCGGCGGCGCCGGGGGGTGGGCGGCACAGGCGGCCAGCAGCAGGCCGGCCAGCGCGGCCACGCACCCCCGCAGCCGGTGCCCATGGCCGGTGGCGGCCAGGCAAGGGGACGCCGGGGGGTGGGCGGGCAAGGGGCTACTGCATGAAGTATTTTTCCGCCGCCAGGAACAGTCCCACGTAGACGGCGCCGATCATGAAAAAGGTGGCCAGGACTTGAAACTCGTGCATGGCACTCCAGGGGGTAGGAGGTCTGGGTGCGGGCCGGCGCGGTGGCGCCCCGCCCGCGGGTCTCCTGGGGATCATAGTGGATTGCGGTCCCGTGTCAATGCGCCCCGGGCTCTTGCCTGCGCGGGCGCGCTTGCCTTTTTCGGCGGCTGAGGCAACCCTGCTGCTTGTGCGTTCCGGCGCTGGGGCCGGTGCGCGCCGAGCCTATACCCTTGGGAAGGAGCCGCCTGACCATGGAGATCAACGAGAAGATGCTCCGGGCCAAGGAGCGTCTGTTGGAGAAGTTCAAGCAGACCGCGCCCCGGATCGCCTCTGGGAAGCCGCGGCTCCCGCCGGGTCAGCACCTGGTGAAGGGCTTCCCCGTGCTGGATCTGGGCATTCATCCGCAGTTCCGCCCGGAACGCTGGCGCTTTCGCGTGGATGGGCTGGTGGAGGCGCCGCTGAATCTGTCGTGGGAGGAGTTTCGCGCCCTGCCCAAGACGGAGCAGGTTTCGGACTTCCACTGTGTGACCACCTGGTCCAAGTACGACGTGCGCTGGAGCGGCGTGAGCTTCCGTACGTTGGTGGAGCGCGTGCGGCCGTCGCCCGAGAGCAGCCATCTGATCCAGGAGTGCGACGACGGCTACACCACCAACCTGCCGCTGGACGAGTTGCGCGGCGACGACATTCTGGTGGCCTATGAGCTGGAAGGCGCGCCCATACCGCTGGAGCACGGCGGGCCGGTGCGCATGATCGTGCCGCATCTCTACGCCTGGAAGTCCGCCAAGTTCCTCACGCGGCTGGTGTTTCAGGACCGCGACACGCGGGGATTCTGGGAGGTGCGCGGCTATCACAACCATGCCGACCCCTGGAAGGAAGAGCGCTTCGGTTGAGGCCACCGCTCCGCACCGGTTCCCGCTTGCTCGGAAGGCGCCCTCTGCCGCGGAGCCGTACTTCCATTCGCCGCCGGCGGGACTCCCGGCTACCTCGCGGCTCGGGTTCCTCCGCCTGCGCGGCCCGCAATTGATATCCCTGCCAGAGGCGCCTAAGATACGGGTTGTACCCAATGCAGTCCACGACCCCTCGTGGCTGGAGCAGATTGGCCTCCAGGTTCCGGTACGTACGGGGCCCGGGCCGGCTTTCCGGCCGCACGATGACCGAGAGGCGCTTCCAAGGAGAGTTGAGCTGATGAATTCGCCGCATTTCCGCCTGTCCGCTAGCCGCCGGGGCCTCGCCTTGCTGTCCGTGCTGCTGCTGGGGTTGGCACTTGTGTCCGTGGCGGCGGTCCGCGCGTTCGCCGATGAGACGGCCACCACCAAGGAAATGGAGACCCTCTACCGGGAGTCCAAGGCCCGGGCGGCGATCGTCAAGCGCATCTCCTCGGCCGTGGTCCACATCAGCGTGGAGAAGCTGGTCAAGGGCGGCACCAGGCCCGAAGGCGCGCCGGACAATCTGGACGACGAGTTCTTCCGCCGCTTCTTCCAGCCGCGCAATCCCGGGCCGCCCAAGGATTTCCGCCAGCGGGGCCTGGGCTCCGGCACGATCGTGGACAAACGGGGCTACATCCTGACCAACAATCACGTTGTCACCGACGCCGACAAGATCACGGTCAAACTGCCCGACTCGCGGCAGTTCGAGGCCAAGCTGATGGGCGCGGACCCGGCCACCGATCTGGCCGTCATCAAGATCGAAGGCGGGGACGTTCCGCTGGCGAAGCTGGGGAACTCCGATGAGCTGGAAGTGGGCGAGTCCGTCATTGCCATCGGCAATCCCTTCGGACTCGAGCAGACCATCACGGCCGGCATCGTCAGCGCCAAGGGCCGCACCCAGGTGGGGTTGACCGACTACGAGGACTTCATCCAGACCGATGCGTCCATCAATCCGGGCAACAGCGGCGGGCCGCTGATGAATCTGCGGGGAGAGGTCGTGGGGGTGAACACGGCGATCTTCAGCCGCTCCGGCGGCAACATGGGGATCGGCTTCTCCATCCCCATCAACCAAGCCCGCGTGATCATGAACTCGCTCATCGAGACCGGCAAGGTGACGCGGGGCTTTCTGGGCGTCGTGATCCAGGACATCACGCCGGAAATCGCCGGCGCCCTGGGTGTCGCCCCGGGCGAGGGCGTGCTGGTGGCGAACGTGGGCGCGAACACCCCCGCCGGGAAGTCCGGGATCAAGCAGGGCGACATCATCGTCAAGTTCAACGGCAAGCCGGTGAAGACGGTCTCCGGCCTGCGCAATGCCGTTGCGTCCATCAAGCCCGGCGCGAGCATCGCCACCGAGGTGCTGCGCGAGGGCAAGAGCAAGACCATCAACGTCAAGGTGGAGGAGCAGCCCCAGGACATGCGGGCCGCCATTGGCGAGGGTGGCGGGCCGGGCCCGGGCGGCAAGCCCGCGCCACCCGCCGTCGAGCAGGTGCTGGGGATGACGCTGCAACCCCTCACGCCGGACCTGGCGGAACGGCTGGGCTACCAGGGCCTCTCCGGCCTGGTGGTCACGGACGCCGACGCGGAAGGCCCGGCGGGCGCCGCGGGCATCCAGCAGGGCGCCCTGATCATGGAGGTGGACCGCAAGCCGGCCAAGTCCCTCGCCGAGTTCCGCGAGCATGTGGCCAAGGTGGCGAGCGGCAAGTACGTCCTGCTGCTGGCCCGCATGGGGGACTTCGACCGCTACATCGCCGTCCAGAAGCCGTAGGCGACACGCATCCTGCCGCAGACGACCGACCGGGGCGCACTCGCAGCGGCCGGGCGCTGGGATTCCAGCCCCTGCGTGGGCGCTTGCCGCCCCGCGGCCCGTCCGCCGGGCGCCGCTATCCCTCCCGGCGCGCTTTCTTCTCCAGCACCGTCCCCAACAGGTACGCAACCACGCCGGCGCTGATCTCGATGTCGGCGATGTTGTTGACGAATAGACTGGTGCTGTAGATGCGGAAGTGCAGGAAGTCCGTCACGACGCCGAACCACGCCCGGTCAATCAGGTTGCCAACAGCGCCGGGCAGGATCAGCAGCAGCGCCAGCTCGGCGAACGCGCCCATTTGCTTGCGGTGCCGGAGCCAATACCAGCCCAATGCGGCGACCGCCACCAGCGAAATGCCCGCCAGCAACGGCACCCGCACCCCGGCCGCCAGCCCGGCCAGCAGGCTGAAGCTGACCCCGGGGTTCTCCGTGTGGGTCAGGTCAATGAAGTTCGGGATCAGGGGCGTCGTCCGATGGAGCGGAACCTCCAGGCGCACCCAAAGCTTGCCCAACTGATCCAGCGCCAACAGGGCCAGCATGAGCGCAATGCGGACGGACAGGGACTTCAAGCGGAGGAAACTCCCGGTTCCGGGTGACTCGATGGCGCACCCCGCGGGCGGCGGCGTGGAGTCCGCCAGACTACTGCGGGAGGCCGGCCCGGCGCAAGCGCGATTGCCAAGGCCAGGGGGTTCGGCCTATGATCGAAGCGAGGCCGAGGCACACGCGCCGACTTCGCCCAGCACCACCGCCGGCACCCCATGACCCTCCCGCTCGACGCATCCCTGACCGAAGCTCCCGTGCCGGTCTCCAGTCCCCGCCTGCGGGTGCTGGAGGCCCATCTGGACGACGTGGAAACGGGAATCGTGCGCGTCGGCAACGCCGTGATGGCGCGCATGAACCTGTTTCCCGGCGATGTGGTCGTCATCGAAGGCGAGCGCCGCGGCTTGGCGCGGGTGGAGCCCCTGG
>Ga0315281_10014482_pt1 | contig 10638 bp, 7 predicted proteins | sample YL17G07_0_MG_FD_204540 | JGI IMG/M metagenome (GOLD analysis project Ga0315281, IMG submission 204540) | Sediment microbial communities from Yellowstone Lake, YNP, Wyoming, USA - YL17G07_0 | ecosystem: Environmental > Aquatic > Freshwater > Lake > Sediment | place: USA: Wyoming | collected... | reverse complement strand
GGCATCTATCCCGCGGTGGATCCGCTGGCGTCCGGCTCGCGCATTCTCGATGCGCAGTTCATCGGAGAGCGGCATTACAAAGTGGCGACCGACGTCCAGAAGGTGCTGCAGCGCTACAAGGAACTGCAGGACATCATCGCGATTCTCGGTATGGACGAGCTATCCGAAGACGACAAGAAGATCGTCGGCCGCGCGCGTCGCCTGCAGCGCTTCATGTCACAGCCGTTTGCCGTGGCCGAACAATTCACGGGCATCAAGGGCCGGTACGTGAAGCTGGAGGAGACGATTTCCTCGTTCGAGCGACTCGTCGCCGGCGAGTTCGACCAATATCCCGAGCAGGCGTTCTTCATGTCTGGCGGCGCCGACGACGTGATCGAAAACGCCAAGAAGCTGCAGGCATAAGGGACCATGCTTCGGGTCTCAGTGATCTCACCAGAGGCCTCGCTGTACGAGGGCGACGCCGAGTCTGTCGTGGCGCCAGCCTTCGACGGTGAAGTTGGCATCCTCACGGGACACGCCCCGCTCATGACCCTGCTGGGCAAGGGAGAACTTCGCGTGGGCGCCGGCGACCGGGCACGCCGATTCGCCGTGGAGGGCGGGTTTCTCCAAGTGGTCAATGACCAGGTGCGCGTCGTGACCGAGCGGGGCGCCGCGTCCTAGCGGTCTGGCTTCGCGGATTCCACTTGAATGGCGGCGCGGCTGCCATGTTGGGGTCCAAACCGGATGCGGGCTTCTGTTGGAGCGAGGTACTGCAGTCTCTTGGCCACATGGATCGGCAGTTCGCGCAGGACGCTCAGTGATCCGAGATAGCGCTCGTCCAGGTAGACCGCGACCGCGTCATTCCCCGTGGCGTTGCGCACCGTGCGCGTCAGCCAGAGGGGGCGGTTCAGTTTGACGGCGTCGTACAGGCTTTGCGCGCCCGTGGCTTTCAGTTCCTCCTCTTCCATAAGGTATGGGTCCCGTGCTGCCCGCTCCGGTCTGCTTGGCCTGCCAGTCGCCGCGGCCGCCGCGGCCGCCGCGGGCCGATGGCATGCTGCTCCAATCAGCAGCAGAGTGAGTGCCAGAACGAACGGGTGGGCGTGTTTCATGAAGCGACACCTCAGACACGATCGTTTTCGGCAACAAGGCCTTCGGTGAAACTGGAGTCCGTGCGACCCACGCCGCAAGTTGAAAATCCCCTCCTTGCGCGCGTTTGGCTGGCACCGTACTTTCGCGAGACTGAAGGCTAAGGGCATCGCCGGTGCCGACTTGCTACATTATTGTGACCCGGACATGATGTCGTGGAGTTCGGTGGAGTAGAATAGCTGCGCGAGCGACCCTCGCCGCGAGCGTTTGTAATTGCCTTGCTGTTCGGACCCTTTCCTTTTTTTCTCAAGGGAGCGACATGAGAGACCTGACCCGTGCTCGGACGATTGCGATTGCGTTCATTGGCGCCCTGTTTGCGACTGCCACCGCAGAGCAAGCCCAGGCCCAAAACGCGGTAATCACCGGAAAGGTGGCGTCGTTGTTCGGCCAAGCGATTGAAGGCGCCAACGTCTACATCAACGACCTCAACGTCTCGGTTCCGACGAATGCGCAGGGCGAGTACACGATCAGCATTGCGCCGTCGCGGGCGAGCGGGCAGCAGATGACCATCCGCGTTCGTGCCTTGGGTTTTTCGCCAGACGCGCGGCCCATCAAGATCACGGCGGGTTCGCAGACGGTCAATTTCAGCCTGAAGCAGGACATCAACCGGCTGGACGAGATCGTGGTTACGGGGTCGGTGGAAGGCACGGAACGCGCGAAGGTGCCGTTCTCGGTGGCTCGCCTGAGCTCGGAGGACATTCCGGTGCCGGCGCTTGATCCGCTCCGCGCGTTGGCGGGAAAGGTGGCCGGCGTCCGCATTGCCCAGACCAGTGGCTTTCCGGGCACCACGCCGGAGATCATGATGCGTGGCCCGAAGTCAATCAACGGAACCAATCGCACGGTGGGCCCGCTGCTCATCGTGGATGGCGTGATCCTGCACGTGGGCAGCCTGGAAGAGCTGGGCGGACTCGACATCGAGTCAGTGGAAGTGGTGAAGGGTGCCGCCGGCGCGTCGCTGTATGGCTCGCAGGCCGCGAATGGCGTGATCGTCATCAAAACGAAACGTGGCCACAACTCGGAGGGCGTGCGGTTCAGCGCCCGCACCGAATACGGAATCAGCGACGTGAACAGCCTGGACTACGGACAGCCGGTGAACCATCACCTCCAGTTGGACGAGACCGGCACGCGGTTCTGCATAGGGGGCTCGGGGAATGCGTCGCCATGTTCGCGCACGCAGGATTTCATGCAAGAGATCATGCGTATCAACAACGTGAACGCGGACACGACGCGCACCCCACTCGGCTTTCAGTTCAACGCGCCGGCGGCCGCCGGCAGCGAACTGCTGAACCTGTACCAGGCGCAAATCTGGCCCAATCGGTATTACAACTCGTTTGCCGCGGTAGCCACCCAAAACCCGATCACGATCAACTCGATCGATGCGAGCGGCAAGGCGGCTGGTGTGCGGTTCTTCGTGAGCGCTTCGAACCAGTCTGATGGCGGGGCGGTCAAGGAGCTCAAGGGACAGCAGCAGCGTCGGGGCCGGGTGAACCTGGACTACGACGTGCGCAATGACGTTACGCTCGCCGTGAGCATGCTGTACGACCAGGCCACGACGGACCTGCGCTCCGGCGGGTCGTCCAACGGAGGCATTTTCGGACAGATCACGCGCGGTGCGCCAGCAGGTATGGACTACAGCCGGCGTGACACGTTGGGCCGTCGCCTTGTTCGCGGCGGCGGGAGCGGTATCCGCGGATCGGGGAACGGCGCCGGCACGCTCCTGTACGACATGGAAAACTTGGTGAACGGCCAGGAAGCCGAGCGGTTCGTGGGGAACATGAGCGCCAACTACTTCCCCACGGATTGGTTCACGTTGGAGGGCGCGTTCGCCTACGACAACCGCCAGCGCACGAACAAGAACTGGGAGGTCAAGGGCTACCGGACGTTTATCCAGCAGACGTCAGATAACAACGGGCAAATGACGGTCAGCGGCCGCGGCGAAGCGGCCTACAACGGCAGCATCACGGCCACGATGCGCAAGCAGATCACAAGCGACCTGAGCGGCAAGCTGAGCGTCCGCGGCCTGTTTGATAACGACGTCTTGTTCACCAGTTCATCTTCCGGCGAGGTCTTCGTCGTGAAAGACGTCTTCACGCTCAGCAACACGACGACCAACAAATCAGTGAGTTCCTCCACCACGACGGTCAAGAACCAGGGTTTCTTTGCGGGGGGGACGGCGGACTACAAGGGCAAGTACATCCTTGACGGCACGTACCGGTACGACGGGAGCTCGCTCTTCGGCTCAGGGAACCGCTGGGCGCCGTTCGGTCGCGTGTCCGGCGTGTGGCGCGTGTCCGAAGAGTCGTTCTGGAACGTTGGCTTCATGACGGACTTCCGGCTCCGCGCGTCGCGCGGTTCGGCCGGCGCAACGCCGAGTTTCACCGCCCAATATGAGACGTACTCGTGCGGCACCACCGGATGTTCGCTGGGCCAGGCGGGCAACCCGAACCTCAAGCCGGAAACCACGACGGAAACGGAGGTCGGCACGGACTTCCAGTTGTTCAACCGGCTGGGTGTCGAGCTCACGAACGCGCGATCGACCACGGTGGACCAGATCCTCAACGTCCCGACGCCGGCGTCGCTGGGTTTCTCCAGCCAATGGAGGAACGCAGGCACGCTGGACAACAACACCTATGAATTAGCGATGAGCTTTCCGGTCATGAACAGGAAGAACCTTTCCTGGAGCATGCGCGGCACATACGACCACACCGTCACGTCCATCTCGAAGCTGAACATACCGGCGTACTTCACGAGCACCGGGCTGGGCAACGGCGACGGCAGCATCTTCTTCATTACCGCCAACGACAGCTCGATCTCACAGCGCACGAATTGGTCGCACGCGCCGACGGATTCCTACAAGCAGAACCGGTTCGGCAACATCTGGGGCCGGATGTTCTACAAGTCCTGCAGCCAGCTGCCGAACCGTGCCGTGACCGTGGGCGCAACCACCACCACGTACGACCTCCAGTCGCAGTGCGGGCCGGGCAAGGAGTATCAGGTCAACAACCAGGGTTACGTCGTGTGGGTGGGCGCTGGCAACAGCTGGCAGGATGGTATCACCAAGAACTTGTGGCAGACCTATCTCCCGAAGGGTTCATCTCCCTTCAACTATCCGCTCAGCTTTGGCCATCCGATCGTGGACCGGCCGCTCAGGGGCGAACCGCTTGAGGGCATTGGGCGGCTCCACGTTCTGGGCAACACGCTCCCCGACTTCCGGATGACGTTCAGCAACAATTTCCAGTACAAGCGGCTCTCGGCCTACGCGTTGTTGGATGGCACGTTTGGAAACGATATCTACAACCGCGGCGAGGGCTGGGGCATCTTCGACTTCAACTCGGCGCACTTTGACCAGGCCAGCAACACGGTCGAAACGGCGAAGCCGGTGGGGTACACGTGGCGCGCTGGGGGTTCCGAGGGAGTTGGGACGGGCGGGTTCTATGACATCCTTGGCCCGAACTCGTACGCGGTCGAGTCCGACTCGTATGCGAAGCTTCGCGAGGTGAGCCTGACGTACAGGGTTGGCCCCGTGGCAAGCATGGGTGATTGGACGATTGGCGTCGTGGGCAGGAACCTCATGACGTTCACGAACTACTCGGGCTACGACCCAGAAACCGGTGTCTCCGGTGGTCCGTCCGGATCGGGCCTGGTCAATCAGGTAGATGCTGCCCAATTCCCGACACTGCGCACGTACACGTTTACGCTCTCCACGCGCTTCTAGGAGTCTTCTTCAATGATTCGAAACATCATCAGGTGGGGAGTACTGGTTGCGACGGTTGGTTTGGGCGCGTGCGAAAAACAATTGGTTGTCACAAACCCAAACAACCCCGAGACCGCGCGGGTACTCGCGAGCCCCTTGGACGCGGAAGCGTTGATCGGCTCCTACTACAAGCGCGCGCACGACGGCCTGTATAGAAACCTCGGGAACTTCCACGGAATGGCGAACGTCATGTCATTCCAGAACTACTCGAGTCTGGCCAATAATTGCCAAAACAGCCGGTATGCGTTTACCGGCTCCACCAACAGCAATGCGCCGGGCAATACCTGCCAGGGCGAACAGCAGCGTGTCTACTTTATTGAATCCGAAGTGGACCGCGTGGCATCCAACGTGCTGGCTAAGATGGATGGCGGTTTGAGTTTGGGTTCAGCGGCCCAGGACCTTCGTGCGCGGGCGTTTGCAGAATTCCTGCGCGGCTTCTCGTTGGGCTACCTCGCGCTCTTCTACGATTCCGCAGCGGTGGTTTCGGCGGGGACGTCCGCAATTGACGGCGGCGCGCTCCTGCCGTACACCGAGGTCATGGACTCGGCCTTGGCGGCGCTGCAGCGCTCCATCGACGCCACGAATCCCACGCCGGCGGCAACGGGGCTCAACGGGTTTCCGCTTCCAAATTCCTGGCTCCCCACGCCCACGAGTTTGACGGCGGTAGAGTTCACAAAGCTTGTGAAGAGCTATCGGGCGCGTTTCCGTGCCACCGTGGGACGCACGGCGATCGAGCGCCAAGCCGCGAACTGGCCAGCGATCATCGCGGACGCGCAGGCCGGGATCACGGCCGACCACCTGAATACGACCAATTCGGTAAATGGCCCATTTTATACATGGGCAAGCCAGTACGAGACATACGGCCTGTGGCATCAGATGACGCCGTTCATCATTGGCATGGGCGATGTGTCCGGTACGTACAAGGCGTGGCTTGCGCAGGCGATTGGCGAACGCGGCGCCGGCGGTCAGTTCTTCTTCATGGATTCGCCGGACCAGCGCTTGCCACAGGGGTCCACTCGTGCAGCGCAGCAGGCTGATTTCGCCATTACCTCCTGCCAGGCGTCGCTCACGGTGTGCAAGCGGTATTTCGTCAACCGGCCCTCAGGCAACGATCAGGCCGCCGGCAGTGGCTGGGGCTGGTCGCAATATGACTTCGTCCGGTTTCACGCGTGGAAGGTTTCCGGCTCGGCCGGCACGGGACAGAACGGAGATCTGCCGTTCTTCACGAAGACCGAATTGGACATGATTCAGGCGGAAGGGAAGATGCGGTTGGCGGTTCCCGACTACGCCGGCGCGCTGGCCTTGATCAACTTGTCGCGCGTGGCGAAGGGTGGACTGCCGCCGCTGGTGGCGGCAGACAACACGACGCCGGTGCCGGGAGGCGCGGCGTGCGTTCCGCAGATCCCCGTGGCTCCGTTCACGGGTCAGACCGCGTGCGGCACCATGTGGGAAGCGATGAAATGGGAGAAGCGCGTGGAGACGGCCTACACGCATTTTGCGGCGTGGTGGCTGGACAGCCGAGGCTGGAACGACCTAGCCAAGGATCTGCCGTTGTTTTGGGCCGTGCCATATCAGGATTTGCTGGCGCGTGGCAATAACGCCATCTACGGCGCTGGGATCGGAACGGGCAATTCGCCCAATTCGTTCCAACCGACCGTGGGGACGTACGGCTGGTAGCTCTTTTTGAGATTTGGTCGAACCCTGGTCTGGTTGGCAGTCATAGAGGTCTCGGCGGGTTGCTACGAGTTGAAGCCCGCCGGGGGAGTTGGGCCGGTGCCCGGCACCAAGATTGCGTTGGAATTAAATGATCAGGGACGGTTGGGCCTTGGCGGATCGATGGGCCCTGAGATTGCGCGAGTTGAAGGACGAATGATCAGCAGCGAGAAGGATGAGTATCTGCTCGCTGTGTCGTCGGTACTGTTTTACCGGGGCGGCAGTCAGGTTTGGAGCGGCGAGAAAGTGAGAATCAAGACTGAGTACGTGTCGCGGGCCTTTGAGCGTCATCTGTCAAAGAGCCGGAGCCTCGTGCTCGGCGCAGTGGTGCTCGGTGGTGTTACCTATGTCGTGATGACCCGAAATTTGTTTGGGTTTGCAGCAGATCCACCGGTGCCCCCGCCGGATACTACTTCCAAGTCGTTCCATAATCCCCGTCCCTGACCGCCCGAAGGCATCTTCACCTCCACGGAGCTTTTCGATCTCATGCGACGCATCTCTCAGCTCTCGGCCCTGTGCCTCGTGGCAGGTGTCGTGAACGCGTGCAGTCTCCCCGACGAAGTCATCCCGACCGAGAGCATCCCGACGGCTGGGGTCCGGTTCATCAATGCCGTTGCGGACACGAATACCATGGACTTCCGCTTCGTGGATATCGTGGAGAGTAATGCGCAGTTCAAGATCGGATTCCGGAATAATCCGGTGGTCTCGGGTGGCTCGACCGCATCCACGGCGATTCAGTACAAGAATGCCCGGGCAGGGAGCCGCCACTTTGTGGTGTTCCTCGACGACACGCTTCAGGCGGTGGCCAGTGTCAAGCTGTTCGACTCCTTGTATACGTTTGATGCCAAGAAGCTCTACACGGTGTTGATTCAGGGCACCGCGCGCTCGACCGCTCCCGTATCCGACAAGATGCGGCTCACGATCTTTGAAGAAACTGCAGCGGATCCGGGTGCCCTTGTTGCCATGCGCGTCATCAACGCCACGAACGCGCCGATCGACGGCTACAAGTATCTGGCTTCGGGCGCAGTGGGCGCCGTCGACTGGGCCGCCGTCCCCGCGTACTCTGCCAGCGCGTATGTCACCGCCGCGGCGGGCACTTACAACTACCAGATCCGCGATGCGGCTGGCACGAACCCGATTTTCGCGGACAATACTGCCTTGGTGGGCTCCGCGGCGACCAGTGATATTGAGGCGCTCCCGGGAACTACCGTGGCGGGCAGCGCCGTGACCGGTATCGTGTTTCCGGGCTCGGTCTCCGGCAGTAATGGCGCGCAGTTCGCTGTCACCACCGGTTCCAGCAGGGCACGCGCCACGGCGGCAGGTTATGAGGCGCCGCGCTCGTACATTGCGGATGGATTCGTGGTCGGCATGCCGGTTACCGCGAGCGGATTCACCACGGCCGCAAACAATGGCGCTTCGGTGGTTGCTTCACTCGCCGCCGGCAAGACCACCGGTACCCTTCCGACCGGAACATTGACCGCGGCATCGGCGATTCTCACCGGAACCGCAACGGGGTATACGCGGACTTCTGGTTCCTTCATCACAAACGGATTCGCCGTGGGGATGGCCGTGACGGCGACCGGGTTCGTGGTAGCAGCCAACAACGGTGAGTCGGTCGTTTCCGCCGTGACCGCCACGACGCTGGACGTCACGAAGACCGGCGGCACCGCGCTCGAATCGGGCACCACTGGTTCGACGACGTTGTCGGCGACGGCTGCCGGCTACTCACGCACTGCGGGCTCGTTCCTCGCGGACGGCTTCCAAGTTGGTCAGACCGTTACGGCCTTCGGCTTCACTGCGCTCGTTCCAGGTTCCGCGACCTCGCCGAACAATGGCGCGTCGGTGATCACGGCCCTCGCGGCTTCCGGACTGGACATGTCGGTCACGAAGACGACGGGTACGGTTGTGGATGCCGCTGCCGCCGGTCGTACGATTTTGGTCAGCAGCGGCCGGTCGATTGTGTCCTTCGGCGCCATGAACGTGACCAAGGCAGGTGGCACGGTAGCAGAGGCGGCTGCCAATTCCCGCACCGTCGCAGCGTCTCCCTCGCCACGCGGAATCTCGTTCATGTGGGATCGCAGGCCGCCGCGGACCGCGTGCTTTCCGCTGTGCTAGGGCTCTGATCGTTCGCTTCAGTCCACATGATGGAGCCGGGCCGTCGGGCGGTTGCTTGACGGCCCTTCTCTTGTCGGTTTGCCAGGGGCGGAGCGGTGGGCCGCGGCAAGAGATGAAGGTCCGCCGGCCTTCCCTTGCATGGCCGTCCCGGCGCATGATTGCGCATCCCTTTCTGCAAGGAGTACGACCATGGTGAGCCGGAGACTGGGTGTTTTCGCGCTTCTCATGATTCCCGTGGTGGCATCGGCGCAGCGGGGCGCGGCCGGGCGCGGCACAAAACCCCCGGACTATGACCAGCTCTCGGCCAAAGACCGCAGTCCGGGCGGCATGAAGCTCACCAACAAAGACGTGGAGTCCATGAGCCCCGTGAGAATGCTCATCGACAAACGCAAGGATCTTGCCCTTTCGGACGATCAGCTCAAGGCGTTCAAGGACCTGGATGCGAAGTCGAAGCCCCGGAACGACACGCTGTTCAAGGCGCTGGATTCCCTGAGGCGGGAGCTGAAGCCTTCGACGGCGCCGCCCGACGTTGAACGACTCCGCGTTCGCAGCCTCATGCCAAGCGTCATTGCTGTTGTCCAGGAAATCCGTGCAAACTACGATGCGGACGCCGGCGCCGCGCTGCCACTGCTCGTGGACTCGCAGAAGAAGACGGCAGGCGAGTTGCTCGCAAAGCTGAAGCAGGAGTCGGACGAGACCCTGCAACAGAAACTCGGTGGCCGACGACAAGGCTGAACGGCAAGCGGGCTGTGTACCGTAAGGGGCGTATGCGGTTGCCTGGCGCCGCATCGTGCGCGGTGCTCGCCGTAGGGGTCGTGGCGGCTGCCTGTGGCCCGGAGCCGGCGCCTCCGTGGCAAACGGAGTCGGGGTATCGGTGGCGCCGGCTGGATGTTTCCGAGGGCAGGGCGGGGTTCACTCCGATCAGTGGCTGGAGAACCGGGATCCGTTTCGAGAACGCGGTGAGCGACTCCGCACTGCTTGGCAACCGGATTCTGGGCCAAGGGGGTGGCGTTGCACTCGGGGACGTGGACGGCGACGGGCGCGTGGACGTGTTCCTGGCACGCACCGAAGGCTGCAGTGCGCTGTACCGCAACCTGGGTGACTGGCGTTTCGAGGAGATCACAGTGGCGGCCGGCGTGGGCGCCTGCGACCGGCATTCCACCGCAGCTGCCTTTGCCGATGTGGACGGCGACCGGGACCTCGATCTGATCCTGCTGTCCACCGCGGGGCCGAATGCGATCTTCGTCAACGATGGACGCGGCGTGTTTTCTGAACGCCGCAATCTCGGTTTGGACCCCGCCGGCAAGGGCGGCGCAACACTCGCCATGGCGGACGTTGACGGTGACAGCCGACTGGATCTGTTCGTGGCCAACTACAAGGCGTACAGCGTTGAGGACAGCATCCCACCGCAGCAGCGCGCGTTCAATCAGATGGTTCGCCAGGCAGGGGAGGGGAAGTACGAGGTCGCTCTCGAACACCGCCGTGACTACAAGATTGTCATGCGGCCGGACATGGGCGGGCTGCGATTGACGGTGCGTGGGGCCACGGACGATTTCTACCAAAATCTCGGAGGGCGTTTCGAGAGAGTCCCGTTCACTTCGGGCCGGTTTCTTGATGCGCGCGGCCTCCCGCTCACTACGGAACCGGAGTCGTTCAGTTTGGGAGCGAAGTTCGTTGACCTGAATGGCGACGGCGCGCCGGACCTGTACGTCGCCAACGACTTCGAAGACCCGGACGAACTGTGGTTCAACAACGGCAAGGGCTCGTTCCGCCTCGGCGACTGGAAAACCCAGCGGCAAATGAGTAATGCGTCCATGGGCGTGGACATTGCCGACATCAACAACGACGCGCTGCCCGACATTTTCGTGGTTGACATGCTGAGCAACGACTCGCATCGGCTCAAAACACAGATTCCGACGCACACCGCCCTG
>Ga0315281_10014481_pt1 | contig 10638 bp, 11 predicted proteins | sample YL17G07_0_MG_FD_204540 | JGI IMG/M metagenome (GOLD analysis project Ga0315281, IMG submission 204540) | Sediment microbial communities from Yellowstone Lake, YNP, Wyoming, USA - YL17G07_0 | ecosystem: Environmental > Aquatic > Freshwater > Lake > Sediment | place: USA: Wyoming | collected... | reverse complement strand
CGACGACCCGACGCGCCCGGAACGCATCATGTACTACCCGAACTTGCCCGGGCTCGCGCCCGCGCCCGGGTTCGGGGGCGGCCACACGATCATGGCCGCGCACGTGAACTACGTGAACTACGGGAATGGCCCCTTCGCCTATCTGCTGGACGCACAGCCAGGCGACGCCCTCTACGTGACGATGGCCAACGGCACGGAGTACGCCTACACGGTGAAGTCCGTCGACCTGGTGCACATCGAGAACCTCGACATGAACCAGGTGGTGTACCCGGCACTCAACGACCACACCGAGCGCGTGACGCTCATCAGCTGTGGGGGGACGTTCATCCCGGCGGCGTCGGGCTATGGGGGCGAGTACAACAGCCGCATCGTCCTCGTCGCCGAACGGTACGTGCCCTGAGCCGAACTCACTCCGCGGGCGGGCGGTAGAGGCGAATCTCGCGGTGCCCCGTGATCCAGGGCGGGGTCTTGCGCCAGGGCCGGCCAGCCATGAGCCCGCCGTCGACGGCGATCGCCTGGCCGGTCACAAAGGCCGAGTCGTCGCTCGCAAGGAAGAGGACGGTCCGGGCGATGTCCTCTGGCTCGCCGGAGCGGGCAATCGGCTGGACGTCGGCGTTGCTCTCCCTGAGCCGGGTGAGCGCGGTCGCGACCCGCTCCGGATCTGATCCAGAGATGGGCCGGCCGGCCGCGAGGGGCGTCGCGATGTACCCGGGGCAAACGGAGTTGACGCGCACGTTATGTTCTGCCAGCTCGAGGGCCGCAGCCTTTGTCATCATGACGACGCCCGCCTTGGCCACGCTGTAGAGCTGGTTGCCGATGCCGGCTTCGAAGGCGCAGACGCTGGCGGTGTTGACGATGCTGCCGGAACCCTGGGCTCTCATGACTGGCGACGCGTGCTTGATGCCCAGGAAGACGCTCTTGAGGAGCACGTCCATGGTCATGTCGTAGTCTTCGACACTGGTCTCTTCCAACGGGCCGGAGGCGCCGCCGAAGCCGGCGTTGTTGTAGAGCACGTCGAGGCGGCCCCAGCGCTCGACCGCGCTGCTGATAGCCGCGCTTACGTCGGCCTCGCGAGCTACGTTGCAGAGGACGGCGGCCGCGCGAGGGCCGAGTTCGGCGGCGAGGGCGGACGCGACCTCGCCCTGGAGGTCAGCGATGAGGACGCTGGCGCCCTCCGCGACGAAGAGTCGCGCGGTCGCCGCGCCAATGCCGCTCGCGCCGCCAGTGATGACGGCGACCTTGCCATCGAGCCTGCCCATATGCGCCTCCGCTGGTCTGGTGTGTGGTGGCGCATTCTACGCGGGCGCGCGGGGCGTGGCTGGCGCCTCGCGTGGCCGCGGCGCGGGAGCGCTGGTGTCATTGCCTGAGGCCAGTTGGGAAACGCTTGCTAGAGTTGGTCCAAGGCAGCGAGGATCGCCTCACGGGGAATCCCCGCATTCAGAAGCGTCTCCAAGAGGCTCGCCTCCGCCAGGGCGGGGTTGATATCCGTAGGGTCCCCGCTGAGGACAACGATGGCACCGAACTCATCCTCGTAGATGCGGACGTCAGCGACCACAGTCTCGGCGAAGCCGAGGTGCATTAAGACCTGGCGAGCGGAACCGAGAGACAGCCCCCGGCTAAGCATTGACAGCGACGGCCACCCGTTTGCCAGTCGCAGCGGTGCCGTCCTTTGTTCTCATCGTGTAATCGCGTATTCCGCGCGACGATAAGTAGGCGGCGGTACCGTCCACCCCACGAGTGGTTATCAAGTAGTGGCCCAACGCCGCCATAGCCCTGTCGATGTGGGCAGCCGCGTCGTCTGTGCCGCCCTTGCCAGCCAGGAGCATCGGGATATCGTTCCCCACAGCACAATAGTGCCCGTCCGGGGTCGTGATGATCCGGGCAGACGTATCGAAGTTCACGTAATCGAGCATGGTAGCCATAGCTAAGCTAATTCTAACATCGGCAGGCAACCCCGATCCAATGACTCTCGGCCTGTGAGGGAGGGCTGACGGATCAAATCCCGACCGCACAAGCAACCCCAAGCGTCCGGGTGACTTGAACCAGCCCTCTACCGCCCATCGCTGAGGCAGCCGTCTCGCCACGGACCAGGCGCAGCCTGTCGGTGCTCAGGGCAGCTAAGCTGACGCCTGAGAAGCGGAGCGAGACCGCCCGGAAAGCCGCTCAGGCTCGTTGACAGGCCCGTTAGCACAACGGCCGTGGGGCGGGCCAGGGCCCCCGCCAAACTATAACGCTCACGTTATGGTAGTGAGTCATTTTTGACATAACGGGCCGGGGGCCGAAGCTGGGGTGTGGAGTGCGAACATGTTGGCGACCTCGGTTCGCGTGTACGGCGCAGCGTCGATCGTCGCGGCCGTTAGTGGGATTGCGGCCATCGTGATCGCCTGGTGGGCGCTCAGACGCCACTTGAGTCACTTTTCGTTCCGAGAGGGTTGCCGGTTTACGTGGAAGGAAGATGGGACCAACACGCTCCGCGTCGAGGGGTCGGTGTACATCGCCTCGCTGGCGCCGTCATTCTTCATCAATCGCGCGACGTGTCGACTGATAATCTGGCGGCGATTCATGTTGGGACGGCAATCGGTCTGGCTGACGCTAAAGAGTCTGTCCCCGGTTTGGGATCGCACCAACACGTTTAGCTATGCGTTCGTCGGCTCCCATCCATACTCCGCCAGATCAGAACGTGGAGCCCAGCTCAAAGTTGAGATTGGTCTGCCGGATGGCTCTACAGGGCAGATCAACGCTTCCATCAAAGATGCGCTCGCTGCCACTGCCGCTAAGAAAGCTGCCGAAGCAACGGTAGAGGCGCCTCCGCCAGTGTGATACGCTAGTCTCATGCCAGACCGCTCAAGCAAGCCTAGGCGCCCCCGCGACGTCAACCAGCTCGCCGCCGCCATCGTGGAAGCAGCCACCGAAGGCGAGCCAGAGGTTGAGGACACGCGTGACCCGGCAGCGGTGGAGCTTGGCCGCAAGGGTGGACTCAAGGGCGGCAAGGCCAGGGCGGCTAAGCTGACGCCCGAGCAGCGGAGCGACATCGCCCGGAAAGCTGCTCAGGCTCGTTGGCAGGCGCGTTAGCGCTACGTCACTGCGACCGCGGGCCCAGCCCAAACTGTGACCCTCACGTTATTGTCAGCTTGCGGCGGGCTTGCTACACTGGATAAGGCGTAGTGCGCCCTGCTCGCCGGGTGGGGGCCGTGCGCCTTTCGAGTGCGCAAGGGGTACCAGGGAAAACATGACGGAAGACCAATTGACGGAAAGCACGGCTTCGAGCGCGGACAGCGTGATTGGCGGCGTGCTCAGCCGGCTTTCGAGCGGCGAGTTCGGCGAATCGGGCGACGACGAAGAAACGACTACCGAAGCCCTCGCCGACGACGACGAGGAAGAAACGCCCGCCGCCGAGGAAGAAGAGGAAGAAGAGGCCGACACGGTCACGCTCCTGGCCGAGGAGTCCGAGGGCATCGACGACCCGGTGCGCATGTACCTCCGCGAAATCGGCAAGGTCTACCTGTTGACCGCCGACGACGAGAAGCACCTCGCCCGCCAGATGGAGGAGGGCATCCACCTGCGCGCCATCGAAGAGGCGTACGTCGCCTCCTACGGGCACCCGCCCTCCGCGGCGCGCGTCGCCGTGTCGCTGCTCGAGCAGTGGAATGGCGTGCTGACGGTGTTCAAGGCGGCGAAGTCGTTCATCGACGACTACGAGAAGATCGTCGCGAAGAAGGCGCCGCAACTGGACGAGAACGGCCAGGAGATCCCGCAGCGCATCCCGAAATGGCGGAACACTGAGGCGCCGAAGCTCAAGCCCCTGACGCTCAGCGAGACGCTGGGCGACCCGCAGTACCGCGGCCTCGTCGACGCCGAGATGGACCTCGACTTCCGGCGCTACGCCAACGCGAAGATGAAGCGGCCCGAATCGGAGGAGATCGAGCGCACACACGGAGATGTCGTCCTGATCTCCACGGTCACCCACATCCTCAACCGCGACCTCGTTTCGCAGATGGGCGAGGAGGCCGGCGGCGAAGACGAGCTCGTCCCGCCCGCCGACGACCTGGTCGAAAAGATCGCTCCGCTCGAGGACAAGCTGCGCTACCACTTCGAGGCGATCAAGAACAACGGGGACCGCGCCGAGCGCCGGCTGACCGAGGCGAACCTGCGCCTCGTGGTCTCCGTGGCGAAGAAGTACATCGGCCGCGGCATGTCGCTGCTCGACCTCATCCAGGAAGGCAACATCGGTCTGATTCGCGCCGTGGAGAAGTTCGACTACCGCAAGGGCTACAAGTTCTCGACCTACGCCACGTGGTGGATTCGCCAGGCCATCACCCGCGCCATCGCTGACCAGGCGCGCACCATCCGCATCCCGGTACACATGGTGGAGACGATTAACAAGCTCGTGCGCGTCAGCCGCCGCCTCGTGCAGGAGTACGGCCGGGAGCCGACGAGCGAAGAGATCGCGCGCGGGATGACCGAGAGCGGCAAGCCCGACGCCACGGCCGCCTACACGCCGGAGCGCATTCGCGAGATCCAGAAGGTCTCGCAGGAGCCCGTCTCGCTCGAGACGCCCATCGGCGAGGAGGAGGACAGCCACCTGGGCGACTTCCTCCCCGACGAGAGCGCGCTGGCCCCGGCCGAGGCCGCCAGCCAGCAGCTCCTGCGCGAGCAGGTCGAGGACGTGCTCGCGAGCCTCACCAGCCGCGAGCGGCGCGTGCTGCAGCTCCGCTTCGGGCTCGAGGACGGCCGCAGCCGCACCCTGGAAGAGGTCGGCCGCGAGTTCGGCGTCACGCGCGAGCGCATCCGCCAGATCGAAGCGAAGGCGCTGCGGAAGCTGCGCCACCCAAGTCGCAGCCGAAAGCTCAAGGACTACCTGGACTGACTCCTGGCCCGGCTTCGCGCGGCTGAGAAGCCTCCTTCCGCTCCCGGCGATGGCATGCGGGCGTGCGTGGCGCGTGCCTGACGGCCGCGTCTGTTGTGCGATGCGCGCCCGGCCGCTAGGGTGACCGGCGTCGCAGGAGGGATCGCATTGAAGGACTTTGCTGGCAAGGTTGCCGTTGTCACAGGCGCGGCGAGCGGTATGGGGCTCGCTTTCGCGCACCGCTTCGCGCAGGAAGGCATGAACGTCGTGCTCGCCGACATCGAAAGCGAGCCGCTGGCGATGGCCGAGGCAGCCGTCGGAGCGCACGGCACAAAGGTGCTGCCGATGCGGACGAACGTGATGTCGGAAGCGGACGTCAGCCGTTTGGCCGACGCTGCTTTCACGCGCTTCGGAAACGTACACATCGTTTGCAACAACGCGGGCGTCACTGCGTCGGCGGCCAGCCTCCGGTCGCGGGCGTGGGAATCTCCGCTCTCCGACTGGGAATGGACCTTCGGTGTGAACTTCATGGGCGTGCTCTACGGCGTGCGCGCCTTCGTCCCGCGCATGCTGGCGAACGGCGAAGAAGGCCACATCGTGAACACGGCCTCGCTCGCCGGGCTGTTGACGGGCGAGAACCCGTACAGCGTCTCCAAGCACGGCGTCGTGTGCCTGACCGAAGGCATGTACAAGGACTTCAAGACGATGGGCGCGAAGCTGTCGGCGTCGGTCCTGTGCCCGGGCCTGATCCGGACGTCCATCCTCGACGCGGAGCGCAACCGGCCGCCAGAACTCGGATCGAGGACAGACATGGCTGCGCTGACGCCCGAGGTGCGGGAGTGGTCGGAGACGTTCGAGGCGGCGCTCAAGCTGGGGATCGAGCCAGAAACCGTGGCGGGGATGGTGCTGGACGCGATCCGCGACGATCAGTTCTACATCATCCCGGCGCAGCCCGAGTACCATGAGGCGCTGAAGCTGCGCATGCAGGACATCATCGAAGGCCGGAACCCGACGATTCTCGGCTGAGGGAGCTGGCGGGCTGCCGGCCTCAGTTCGGCGGGAACAGGGCGGCGATCACACCCAGCGCGAGGCGGCGCCCGCCTTCGGGCGTGAAGTGGATGCCGTCGCCGGCGCGCATGAGCCGCAACGTGCCCGTCTCGTCCGGCAGGTAGTCCGCGTAGTTGCCGTTGGCGTCGGCCGTGAGCGCGTAGGCGTCGACGTAGAGCACCCACGGCCGGGCGGCGGCCTCTTCCCGGAACACCTGGTTGAGGCCGGGGATCGCAGCCGCCAGTGACGCCGACCGGGCCGAGTCCATGATCGGCTGGCCCACCCACACGACGAGCCGGGCCGGCGCCCTGAGCTGGTCCATCATGGCGGCGACGCGCTGGCGGTAGGCGTCGAGACCGCCGGTCTGCAGCGCGTCGTTGGCGCCGACCATGAATACGACAACGTCGGGTTGGTACGCGGCCATCTGCGTGGCGAGGTATGCGTACCAGTCGAAGAAGTCGGTGCGCACGAGTCCCGAGGAGATCTTGTACTCGGCCTCCGCGACGGGCACCGAGCCGAGGTTTTGCATGAGGGAGTAGAGCGCCACGGTCATGAAGTAAGAGGTCGAGTCGCCGTTCGAGTAGACGCGCAGCCCCTGTGGCGAAGCCGGGCGTTTGGGTGTAGGGGTGGCGGTTGGCACGGGCGTCGGCGTCCAGGTCGGGTCCGGCGTCCCGTCGGTGGAGATGCCGGGCACGTGCACGACGGCGCGAAAGGGGCTCGGGCTCGGGGCGGAGAGGGCCGCCTCGCTCTCGTCAGCGCCACGCAGGGCTGTGAGGCCGGCGACGAACAGGCCGGCCACGCCAAGGAGCCCAAGAGCGGCAGCCGAAAGCCGGACTGTCTTCGGTTGCTGGCCGGGCTCGCGGCTCATGAGGCGCAACAGCCAGCGCGCGCCCCGGGCGGCCTTCGGCAATCGTGGTGGGCGTCGCCGCCTGCTGCCATCAGGGCCTCCTGACCGAAAGTCTAGCGGCTGACCGCTGATCGGGGCAGGTGCTTTGCGTGGGTCTCGCGGGTGCGTTTCAATCGCCCGGTGATCGAACTGCCAGAGACCATCTCCAGCGCGACCGTGTATCGCGGCCACCTCTTCGACGTCGAGTTGCACCATTTGCGCATGGCGAACGGCGCGGAGGCCCGGCGCGAGTTGATCCGCCACCCGGGGGCCGTGTGCATGGTGCCGGTCGCCAGCGACGGCCGTCTGCTGCTGGTGACCCAGTACCGGCACCCGGCCGGGCGGCGCCTGCTCGAACTACCCGCGGGGACGCTGGAGCCGGGCGAGCCACCGCTGGAAGCCGTCTCGCGCGAGCTGCAGGAGGAGGTCGGGATGTTTCCCGGCCGGGTGGAGCCGCTCGGCGGCTTCTTCGTGGCGCCCGGCTACACCAGCGAGTACATCCACCTGTTCGTATGCACGGAGTTGCGCGAGAGCAGCCTCGACGGCGACGAGGACGAAGACATCGAGGTCCAGGCGCTCACACCAGCCGAGGCGCTGGCCGAGATCGAGAGCGGCAGCATCTGCGACGCCAAGTCGATCATCGGCATCCTGCGCTGGTTGCGAGCCAGGGGAGAATAAGCGGGCTGCTTCTATGCCGCCATTTGCGCTTCCGAATTGAGCAGTCGGAGATGCGGGCGTAGGATCCCGTGGGGTCCGGGGCGGTACGCTCCTGCCCGTTTCTTGTCATGAGGGGGATTCCATGGCGCAAGCCGCAGCTGCCCCGCACCGCCGGGGCTTTCTCTCGACGCTCAGGACCGACGCCTGGTGGTTCGAGCCTGTGTTCGTGGCCGGGAGCGTCGGCCTGTTCTTTGGCTGGCTGACGGTCAGCATCCTCCTCAACATCTGGGACTTCGAGATCGGGCCGTACCTCTCGCCGGTGTACGAGCCGAAGCTGTGGGACAACACCACTTTCCCGCTGGCGTCGCCGGCGCTGGTCGTGCTCCTCGGCCCCGTGCCCTTCCGGGCGAGTTGCTATTACTACCGGCGGACGTTCTATCGCTCGTACTTCCTGAGCCCGCCCGCCTGCGCCGTGGGCGACGTCGGGCGCAGCTACAAGGGCGAGTCGATCTTCCCCTTCATCATGAACAACCTCCACCGCTTCGCCATGTACATGGCGCTCCTCTTCGTGCCCATCCTCTGGTATGGCGCGGTGAAGGGGTTCTACAACTCCCACGGCGTGATTGACGGCGACTCCGTGGACAAGGGCTGGGGCGTTGGCCTCGGCTCCTTCGTGCTGGTCGTGAACGCCTTCCTGCTGATGATGTACACGTTTTCCTGCCATAGCTTCCGGCACTTCGTGGGCGGGGGCCTGAGTTGCTTCAGCGCAAACTCGGTCACGCGCACACGCAAGCGCGCCTGGGACTACGTGACGCTCTGGAACCATCACCACCGCGCATGGGCGTGGTCGAGCCTGATCGGGATCGTCTTCACCGACCTCTACATCCGGCTCGTCGCGAACGGCATCGTCCACGACCCGAACACCTGGGGCTTCTAATGGCCGAATACGAACAGCACGAATACGACGTGGTCGTGATCGGGGCGGGAGGCGCCGGCCTGCGGGCAGCGATCGAAGCCTCGGCCATGGGCGCCCGCACGGCGCTGGTCTGCAAGTCGCTGCTGGGCAAGGCGCATACCGTCATGGCGGAAGGCGGCATTGCGGCCGCGCTCGGCAACGTCTGGCCCGAGGACAACTGGAAGGTCCATTTCCGCGACACGATGCGCGGCGGCAAGATGCTCAACAACTGGCGCATGGCCCAGCTCCATGCCCAGGAAGCGCCGGACCGCGTGCATGAGCTCGAGAAGTGGGGTGCGCTGTTCGACCGGACGAGCGACGGACGCATCCTGCAGCGCGACTTCGGTGGGCACCGTTATGCGCGGTTGGCTCATGTCGGCGACCGCACGGGCCTGGAGATGATCCGCACACTCCAGCAGCACGCCGTACACCGGGGCATCGACGTGTTCATGGAGTGCACCATCCAGCGCCTGCTCAAGGACGATGGCCGCATTTCCGGGGCAGTGGGCTACTGGCGCGAGAGCGGCAAGCTCATCCTGTTCAACGCGAAGGCCGTGGTGCTCGCCACGGGCGGTGTGGGCAAGGCGTTCAAGATTACGTCGAACTCCTGGGAGTACACGGGCGACGGCCACTCGCTCGCCTACTGGGCCGGGGCGGACCTGATCGACATGGAGTGCGTGCAATTCCACCCCACGGGGATGGTCTGGCCGCCGAGCGTGCGCGGCATCCTCGTGACCGAGGGCGTGCGCGGAGACGGCGGCACCCTCGTGAATTCCGAGGGCGCGCAGTTCATGTTCAACTACATCACGCCCTACTTCGCCGCCGAAACGGCCGACAACATCGAAGAAGCCGAGCGCTGGTACGAGGACAAGAAGAACAACCGGCGCACGCCGAACCTCCTGCCACGCGACGAGGTCGCCCGCGCGATCAACTCCGAAGTGAAGGCCGGCCGGGGCAGCCCTCACGGGGGCGTCTTCCTCGACATCGCAAGCCGGCGCTCACCCGAGTACATTCGCCGGCGGCTGCCGAGCATGTACCACCAGTTCAAGCAGCTGGCCGACGTCGACATCACGGCCGTGCCCATGGAAGTGGGCCCCACCATGCACTACATCATGGGCGGCGTGCGCGTGGACCCGGACACGGCGGCAGCCACGGTCCCCGGCCTGTTCGCCGCGGGCGAAGTGGCGGGCGGCATGCACGGCGCAAACCGGTTGGGCGGCAACTCGCTGTCCGACCTCATCGTCTTTGGCAGGCGGGCGGGCCTGGGCGCCGCGGACTACGCGAGCAAGCTCAGCGCGATGCCGAAGCTCGACATGGCACTGGCCGACACGACCGCTGCCGAGATGCTCGGCCACTTCGAGCGCGAGGGCGGCGAGAACCCGTACACCATCCAGAAGGACCTCCAGGAGACGATGCACACGCTCGTCGGGATCATCCGCAACGAGGGCGAGTTGCGTGAGGCGCAGTCGCAGCTGACCGGGTACGTCGAGCGTTCGCACAACACGGGCGTCGAGGGCCACCGCCAGTACAACCCCGGCTGGCACCTGGCGATGGACCTGAAATCCATGCTGACCGTGTCGGAGGCGATCGCCAGGGCGGCAGAAACGCGCAAGGAGAGCCGCGGCGGCCACACCCGCGACGACTTCCCGAACCCCGATCCTGAGTGGGCGAAGGTGAACGTCGTCATCCGGCAGGGGACCGGTGGCGAAATGCAGGTGACCACCGAGCCACTGCCGCAGATGCCGGCCGAGCTCGCCGAGCTGTTCGAGGAGGCCCACTGATGGCGACGTACCAGATGCGCGTGTTTCGCGGCGACTCGGGCAGTGGCGAATACGTCGACTACAACGTGGACGTGGAAGAAGGCCAGGTCATCCTCGACGTCATCCACACGATCCAGGCGACCCAGGCGCCCGACCTTGCCGTCCGCTGGAACTGCAAGGCGGGCAAGTGCGGCTCGTGCAGCGCCGAGGTGAACGGCAAGCCGCGGCTGATGTGCATGACGCGCATGAACCTCTTCGACCCCGGCGGGGAAGCGATCACTATCGCCCCGATGAAAACGTGGCCGCACATGCGCGACCTCGTGACGGACGTCTCGTTCAACTACGAGGTGGCGAAGCAGATCCCGGCCTTCAGCCCTCGGGCGCCGGAGGCGGACGGCACCTACCGAATGCACCAGGAAGACGTGGACCGCGGGCAGGAGTTCCGCAAGTGCATCGAATGCTTCCTCTGCCAGAACGTCTGCCACGT
>Ga0315281_10014480_pt1 | contig 10638 bp, 7 predicted proteins | sample YL17G07_0_MG_FD_204540 | JGI IMG/M metagenome (GOLD analysis project Ga0315281, IMG submission 204540) | Sediment microbial communities from Yellowstone Lake, YNP, Wyoming, USA - YL17G07_0 | ecosystem: Environmental > Aquatic > Freshwater > Lake > Sediment | place: USA: Wyoming | collected... | reverse complement strand
CAAGCGCGCCGGTCCCGAGTCGGCCGGCGAGATCCGCGCGGCCGGCCGGCTGGCGCGCGGGCCGCGCGTGGTGGCCGTCGGCGGCGGCAACGGTCTCGCGGCGGTGCTCCGCGGCCTGAAAGTCCACACCAGCAACCTCACCGCCATCGTGACGATGGCCGACGACGGCGGCAGCTCGGGGCTGCTGCGCCGCGACCTGGGCATGCCGCCGCCGGGCGACCTGCGCAACTGCCTCGTGGCTCTGGCCGACGACGAGTCGATGATGAGCCGCCTGTTCCAGTACCGGTTCCCCGGCGGCGGTGGTTTGCAGGGCCACAGCTTCGGCAACCTCTTCATGGCCGCGCTGGCCGAGGTCACCGGCGACTTCGAGCGCGCCGTGCAGGAGTCCACGCACATCCTCAAAGTACGCGGCCGGGTGCTGCCGTCCACGCTCGACGACGTGGTGCTGCACGCGCAGCTCGAGGGCGGCAGCCAGGTCAGCGGGGAGAGCACGATCACGGCTGCGGAGCGCCTTCCGCGGCGGGTCTGGCTCACGCCCGCAGCGCCGCGACCTCTGCCGCAGGCCATCGCGGCGCTGCGCAGGGCCGATCTCGTGGTCCTCGGCCCAGGCAGCCTCTACACGAGCGTGATCCCCAACCTGCTGATCCCCGAGGTCCGCGCCGCGATCAAGGAGACCAGGGGATGGGTGGTGTACGTCTGCAACGTCATGACCCAGCCCGGCGAGACCGACGGCTACACGGCCGCCGACCATCTCGACGCGCTGCACCGGCACGGCCTCGCCGGACTCGTCGACGTCGTGCTGGTCAACGACGCCGCGGTCTCCGCGGACCTGGTCGCCAGCTACCGGCGCTTCGGCGCTCGCCCGGTGGTCGTGGACGAGGACCGCCTGAGGGAGGCGGGCGTCAAGGTGACGCACGCCCAGGTGGCGGCGGAGAGCAACGTCGTGCGCCACGACTCGGAGCGCCTGGCGCAGGCGCTCCTGCGTATCGTGAGGTAGCGCCGTGGGCTTCACCCGCGACGTCAAGCTCGAGCTGGGCACTGTCGTGCCGACGGCGGCGCACTGTCGCCGGGCGCAGCTCTCGGGCATCCTCTTCGGCGCCGGCGTCTTCGAGATCGGCGCCGGAGGGCACTTCGGGGTGCGCCTCTCGCTGGGCCTGCCGGCCACCGCCCGCCACGTCCTCGGCTTGCTCAAGGGCTTCGCCGTCGAGTCGTCGCTGCGCACCATGGACGCCGCGCCGCTCGGGCTGCGCTACGAGGTTCTGCTCGGCGACGAAGCCCGCGACCTGCAGTTGCTCAACGAGCTGGGCGTGCTCTCCGACGAGCTGCGCGTGCAGATGACCGTGCCGCGGCGGCTGGTCGAGCAGCGCTGCTGCCTCACGGCCTTCCTGCGCGGTCTCTTCTTGGGCTGCGGTTCGATCTCGGCGCCGGGGGCGCCGGTGCACGTCGAGTTCACCGTCGAGAACGCCGGGCTGGCGGAGCAGGTGCGCGGCCTGCTGGCGCGCCTCGGCTTGCCGTTCAAGCTGGCCGAGCGCGACCGCAACGTCGCCTGCTACAGCAAGCGTTCACAGACGGGCGCCGATCTGCTGGCTGTGCTCGGCGCCCACGAGGGCTGCCTGCGCTGGCAGGAGCACGCGGTGCTGGGCACGGTGCGGGAGAGCGCCAACCGGCTGGCCAACTGCGACGCGGCCAACGCCCGGCGGGCGGCGGCGGCGGCGGATCGGCAGGCTGCCGTCGCCCGTCGCCTGATGGCCTCGTCTGCCTGGGCGGCGCTGCCCGCCGCGCTCCGCGAGGTCGCCGAGCTGCGCCTGCGCTACCCGTACCTGAGCCTGCAGGAGCTGGCGGGGCGCGCGCAACCTCTGCTGAGCAAGTCGGCGCTGAACCATCGCCTGAGGCGTCTCGCGGCGCGCGCCGGCGAGCTCGATCGCTGAGGCGTAGCACGGCCAGCCGCCGCGCCGCCGCGGGCGTGCGTCCTACATGCTCTTCGCGACGCGGGTCTTGCGCAGGTCGCTGGCGCCGGCCTTCGGCACGGCGTCGAGCACCGGCTGCGAGCTGGTGACCGCATGCACCGTGCTCATGCCGGCGCCGCCCGAGCCGCTGTGAGGCCACGCCCCCCGGCCGGGCTCGCTCTGGTAGGCTTTCGAACAATCCGACTTGGAGGGCGAAATGAGTGTGAGAGTAGGCGTCAACGGCTTCGGCCGCATCGGCAGGCTCGTGATCCGCGCGGCGCTCAGGCAGGGCGCCGACATCGAGTTCGTGGCGATCAACGATCTCACGGACGCGAAGACTCTGGGCCACCTGTTCAGGTACGACTCCGTGCACGGCGTCTTCCCGGGCGCCGTCGAGGTCGAAGACGAGGCCCTGGTCATCGACGGCAAACGCATGCGCGTGATCAGCGAGACCGACCCCGCCAAGCTGCCCTGGAAGGAGCTCGGCGCCGACGTCGTCATCGAGTCGACCGGCCGCTTCACCGAGCGCTCCGCCGCCGCCAAGCACCTCGAGGCCGGCGCCAAGAAGGTCATCATCTCGGCGCCCGCCAAGGGCCCCGACGTGACCATCTGCCTGGGCGTCAACGAGGAGATGTACGACAAGGCCAAGCACGACGTGATCTCGAACGCCAGCTGCACCACCAACTGCCTGGCCCCCATGGCCAAGGTCCTCGTCGACAATTTCGGTGTCGAGAAGGGCTTCATGACGACGATCCACGCCTACACCAACGACCAGCCGGTGCTCGACTTCCCGCACAAGGACCTGCGCCGCGCCCGCGCCGCGGCCCTGTCGATCATCCCCACGACCACCGGCGCCGCGCGCGCCGTGGCGCTCGTCATCCCCGACCTCGAAGGCAAGCTCGATGGGTTCGCCCTGCGCGTGCCGACGCCGGACGGCTCGGCCACCGACCTCGTCGCCGAGCTCTCGACCGAGGTCACGGCCGACGAGGTCAACGCGGCCATGAAGGCGGCCGCCGGGAGCAGCCGCATGAAGGGCATCCTGCAGTATCAGGAGGACCCGATCGTCAGCATCGACGTCGTCGGCAACAGCCACTCGTCGATCTTCGACCCGGCGCTCACCATGGCCAAGGGCACATTGGTGAAGTGCGTCTCGTGGTACGACAACGAGTGGGGCTACTCGTGCCGTCTCGTCGACCTCGTCCAGAGAGTCCTCTGACCGCGGAGCCAAGGAGGCTGCACACATCATGAAGCGTTCGCTCACCGACTACCCGCTCGCCGGCAAGCGCGTCCTCGTGAGGGTGGACTTCAACGTGCCGCTCGAGGGCGGCCACGTGGTCGACGACACGCGCATCCGCGCCGCCTTGCCGACCATCACCTACCTGCTCGACCAGGGCTGCTCGGTGCTTCTCGCCGCGCATCTCGGCAGGCCCAAGGGCCAGGTCGTCGACGACCTCCGCATGGCGCCGGTGGCCGTGCGCCTGGCCGAGCTGCTGGGCCGCCCCGTCAAGACGGCCGCCGACTGCGTCGGGCCTGCGGTCGAGGCGGCCGCCGGCGCTCTGCGTCCCGGCGAGGTACTCCTGCTCGAGAACCTGCGCTTCCACGCCGAGGAGACGGCCAACGACGGCGTCTTCGCCAAGCGGCTGGCCGGCCTTGCCGAGGTCTACGTCAACGACGCCTTCGGCAGCGCCCATCGCGCCCATGCCTCCACCGAGGGCGTCACGCACTACCTGCCCTCGCTGGCGGGCCTCCTCATGATCCGCGAGCTGGAGATCCTCGGGCGTCTGCTGCGCGACCCGGCGCGCCCGTTCGTGGTGGTCCTCGGCGGCCTCAAGGTCTCGGACAAGATCGGCGTCATCGAGAAGATGCTGGGGGCCGCCGACGCGATCCTCGTGGGCGGCGCCATGGCCAACGCCTTCCTCGCCGCCAAGGGCTACGGCATCGGCCTGTCCAAGGGGGACGGCGACCAGGTCGCCGTCGCCGCCAGGGTGCTGACCGCCGCCGCCACCACACGCTGCGAGCTGGTCCTTCCCCGCGACCTCGTGGTGGCGCGCGAGGCGGTCGCGGGGGCGCCCCCCAAGGTCGTGGGCGTCAGCGCCATCGCGGCCGACGAGATGGCGCTCGACATCGGCCCCGAGACGGTGGCGGAGTTCGTGCGGCACCTGCGCACTGCGGGGACCATCTACTGGAACGGGCCGATGGGCCTGTTCGAGCTCGACGACTTCAGCGCCGGCACCAAGGCCGTCGGTGAGGCCATCGCGGCGAGCGCCTCGGTCACTGTGGCCGGCGGCGGCGACACCGTGGCGGCGGCGCGCCGCTACGGTCTGGAGGCGCGCATGACGCACGTCTCCACAGGCGGCGGCGCGTCGATGGAATTCCTTGAAGGCCGGGCCCTGCCCGGCGTGGAGGCGCTCATGGATCGCGGCAGCACCGTGGCCGCAGGCCGCAGGCCGCTCATGGCGGGCAACTGGAAGATGTACAAGACGCGGCCGCAGACCAGCGAGTTCTTCGCCGGCTTCGCGCCGGCGGTGGCCGGCGTCGCCGACCGCGACATCCTCATCTGCCCGCCGGCGATCGACCTGGAAACTGCCCTGGCGGCCACCGCCGGCACGGGGGTCGCGATCGGCGCCCAGACCATGCACTTCGCCGCCGAGGGCGCCTTCACCGGCGAGATCGCCCCGCAGATGCTGTGCGAGCTGGGCGTGCCGTATGTGATCCTCGGGCACTCCGAGCGCCGCCAGTACTACGCCGAGAACGACGCCGACCTGGCGCGCAAGGTGCGCGCCGCGCTCGACGCCGGCTTGCGCCCCGTGCTCTGCTGCGGTGAGACGCTCGAGGAGCGCGAGGCCGGCCGCACCGAGGACAAGGTCGGCGGCCAGCTCGACGTGGGCCTCGGCGAGGTCGGCGTCGCGGAGCTCGCCCTCGTCGCTATCGCCTACGAGCCCATCTGGGCGATCGGCACCGGCGTGACGGCGACGCCGGACCAGGCCCAGGAGACGGTAGGCTTCGTGCGGCGCCGCGTGCGCGAGCGTTTCGGCGACGCCGCCGACGGGGTCCGCATCCTCTACGGCGGCAGCGTCAAGGCCGCCAACATCGACGTGCTCATGGCGCAGCCGGATATCGACGGCGTGCTCGTCGGCGGGGCGAGCCTCGACCCTCAAGAGTTCACACGCATCGTGCGCTTCGTGGAGCCGCCTGCTTGAACGGCGAGGACCCCGGCGACCCGGCGCTGTCGCCGACGGGCCGCGTGCAGCGGCCGGTCGTGCTCGTGGTCCTCGACGGCTGGGGCTGCGCGCCCGCCGGCCCCGGCAACGCGGTAAGCCTGGCCTCCACACCCGTCTTCGACGAGCTGCTGGCCGCCTACCCGCACGGCACCCTCGAGGCATCCGGCCCGGCGGTTGGACTGCCGCCTGGCCAGATGGGCAACTCCGAGGTCGGGCACCTCAACATCGGCGCCGGCCGCGTCGTCTACCAGGACCTCACGCGCATCAGCAAGGCCATCGCCGACGGCGACTTCTTCGCCAATCGCGTGCTCAAGCAGGCGTACGCCAAGGCCGCCGGCCGCGGCAGCACGCTGCACCTCATGGGCCTCGTGTCGGGCGGCGGCGTGCACAGCGACATGGGGCACCTCAAGGCCTGCCTGGAGCTGGCCGCCCGCGAGAAGGTGGGCAGCGTGGTCGTGCACGCCTTCCTCGACGGCCGCGACACCCTGCCGCGGAGTGCCAAGGGCTACCTGGCCGAGATCCAGCAGAAGATGGACGATCTCGGCCTCGGCCGGTTCGGCGTGGTCAGCGGCCGCTACTACGCCATGGACCGCGACACGCGCTGGGACCGTATCAAGCTCGCCTACGACGCCCTGGTCTACGGCCAGGGGTTCTTCGCCGCCGACGCGCAGGCGGCGGTGGACGCCGCCTACAAGCGCGGCGAGAACGACGAGTTCGTGCGCCCCACCGTCGTGACGCCGGAGCTCGACGCGCGCGTCGCCGACGGCGACGTCTGCCTCTTCTTCAACTTTCGCCCCGACCGCGCCCGCGAGCTCACGCGGGCGTTCGCGGAGCCGGGCTTCGCCGCGTTCGACCGCGGCCCCCATCCGCCGGCCGTCGACTTCGTGACGATGACCCGCTACAAGAAGGAGTTCGGGCTGCCCGTCGCCTTTGCGCCGGAGCACCCCACCAACGTGCTCGCCGACGTGCTGGCCGCGCACGGGCTGCGCCAGCTGCACATCGCCGAGACCGAGAAGTACGCGCACGTGACCTTCTTCTTCAACGGCGGCGTCGAGAAGCCGGTCGAGGGTGAGCAGCGCATCCTCGTGCCGAGCCCCCGCGACGTGCCCACCTACGACCACAAGCCCGCGATGAGCGCCTACGGCGTCACCGACGAGCTGGTCGCGGCGCTCGCCGGCGGCGGCTTCGCCTTCGCCGTCGTGAACTACGCCAACGCCGACATGGTCGGGCACACCGGCGTGATCTCGGCGGCGGTGGCGGCGCTCGAAGCCGTCGACGCCTGTCTCGGCAGGGTCGTCGAGACCGTCGAGCGCCTCGGCGGCGTCTGCCTCGTGACCGCCGACCACGGCAACTCCGACAACATGCTCGAGCCCGACGGCAGCCCCAACACCGCGCACAGCACCAACCTGGTGCCGTTCATCGCGACCGCGACGGGAGTGCGCGTGCGCGAGGGCGGCCGGCTGTGCGACCTGGCGCCGACGGCGCTCGCCCTGCTGGGCCTTGCCCAGCCGGCCGAGATGACCGGCGCCGGCCTCCTGGAGCCGGCCGGATGAGCGCCCTCGATCGCGCCGGCGTCGCGGTGCTCGCCGTGTTGCTTGCCGCCGCTCTCGTCCTGGCCGGCTGCGGCGGCGCGGGCCCCACCGACGTCGGCACGGACAGCGGCGACGCCCCCAAGGCCGGTGGTACGTACAACTATCCGCTGCGCGCCGACCCCGTCTCCGTCGAGCCCCTGAACGCCCAGGAGCCGGACGGCATGCAGGTCGCTCATCAGGTCTTCCAGGGCCTGGTGAAGTGGGAGATGAACGACGCCGGTGACATGGTCGCCGTGCCCGACATCGCCGAGAGCTGGAAGACCACCGACGCGCAGACGTGGACCTTCACGCTCAAGAAGGGCGTGACCTTTCAACCGCCGGTCAGCCGGGAGGTCACGGCGCAGGACTTCGTCGACTCGTGGAACCGCGTCACCGACCCCAAGAACCAGTCGTACGTCTCGTACATCCTGGCGCCGATCGACGGCTGCGATGACGGCGGTTACCAGGTCGATCCCGAGATGGGTCTCAGCGGCGTCAGGGCGATCGACGCCTCCACGCTCGAGGTCAGGCTTCGCTATCCGTTCGCCGAGCTCCCGATGATCCTCGGCCACACCGTGGCGGCTGTGACTCCCGTCGAGTACATCAAGAAGGTCGGCGACAAGGAATACGGCCGGAGGCCCGTGGGAACCGGCCCGTATGTGGTCAGATCGTGGCAGAAGGGGCGCTCCATCCAGCTCGCCAAGAGCCCCGATTACTGGGACACGGACAACGCGGGCTGGGTGGACAAGATCAGCATGCCCATCATCGCCGAGACCGACGCCATGTGGCTGGACTTCCAGAAGGGGGACCTCGACTGCTCGCGCGTGCCTCCTGGCCAGGTGAAGGTCGTTGAGGCCCTCCCGAAGGTGAAATCGGGTGAGTGGACCGCCACGTCGTGGCCCGACCCAGCCGTGGGCTTCGTCGGCATCAACATGCGTGACAAGGCGCTCGGCGACGACCTCCAGCTGCGCCAGGCGCTCAGCGAGTCGGCGGACGCCGCGGCGGTCATCAGCGAGGCGGGCGAGGGTGTGCCGCTCCAGGCCTCGGGCTACGTGCCGCCGGGGATCGCCGGCCAGCGCGCCGACCAAAACCCCTACGCGTACGACCTTGACCAAGCGCAAGCGATCGTGGCAGCCCTCGGCGTGACTCCGAGACTCGCGTATTGGCACGTAGCGAGCGAGCGAGACAAAGAGGTGGCCGAGACCCTGCAGGCCGGCTGGAAGACCGCCGGGATCGACGTTGAGCTCAGCGACTTCGAGGGGCCTGCTCTGTTCGACAGGCTGTCACGAGCTGACTCGGGAAGCGGGGCAGAGCTGTTCGCCGTGGGCTACATCGCCAACTATCCGTCGATGGGCGACTTTCTTTACCCTCTGTTCTCCTCCGATCAGTCGGGCAGCGGCAGCTTCACCGGCTACTCAAATGCCGCGGTCGACGAACTGCTCGTGCAGGCGCGCGGGACGCAGGACGCCCAGCAACGGTACAACCTGTACGCGCAGGCCGAGAAGCTCATCCTTGCCGACATGCCTGCCATCCCGCTGTACTTCTTCCGCGACTTCCTCGTCACGAACAACCGCATCGGCGGCTTCGTCCGCGACCCCATGGGCTTCGTCGACATGTGGGACGTCTGGGTGAAGTAGCCGCCGCCGCGGTTCTGCGTGTTGTCCATTGGTGGCCGAGGTGTAACAATGGCATGTCAGTAGACGCCCGCGACCACTTTCGCGCCCCAGAGGAGTAGACCCGTGCTGAACGCAGTGCTGACCGTCATCTTCCTGATCGAGAGCGTGCTGCTCATCGTGCTCATCCTCATCCACTCCGGCAAAGACGCCGGCATGGCCAGCATCACCGGTTTTTCGTTCGCCTCGTCGGCCAGCGTGATGGAGCGCAACCTCACGCGCTACACCATCATCTGCGGCGTCGCCTGGTTCGTCACGTCGTTCCTGCTGGTCTGGCGGATCGGCTGACGGTGCAGCGTTGCGCCGCAGCCGGCTCGCTCTCGCAGTCACCGTAGTGCTCACGAGCGCAAGGGGAGGTGCGTACGAGAGACTGAACGCGTGGGGGGACAGGTCTAAGTCATCCTAAGGAGGTCACAGTGAAGCGATCCACCACGAAGTGGCGCGGCTTGGTCATCCTGGCCGGCGTCCTCATTGTCGCCGGCCTGCTGCTGGGCGCCTGCGGCAGCAGCAGCCCGTCCAGCAGTCCCAGCGCCGCCAGCTCGCCCAAGCCGGGCGGCACCTACAACTACGCGCTCAGCGCCAACCCGGTCTCCATCGTCCCCGTGAACGCGCAGGAGTCCGAGGGCATCCAGGTCACCCACCAGGTCTTCGAGGGCCTGGCCAAGTACGTCATGAACGACAAGGGCGAGATGGAGGCCCTGCCCTGCATCGCCGAGAGCTGGGACACCACCGACTCGCAGACCTGGACCTTCCACCTCAAGAAGGGCGTCATGTTCCAGGCTCCCGTGAGCCGCGAGGTCACGGCCCAGGACTTCCTCGACGCCTGGACCTACGTCACCGACCCCAAGAATCAGTCTTACGTGTCGTATATCCTGGCGCCGATCGAGGGCTGTGACGACGGCGGGTACCAGGTCGACCCCAAGAAGGGCCTCACCGGCGTCAAGGTCATCGACCCCTACACCCTCGAGGTCAAGCTGCGCTACCCGTTCGCCGAGTTCTACCAGACGCTCGGCCACTCGGTGGCTTCCGCGTTCCCCGTCGACTACGTCAAGCAGGTCGGCGCCAAGGCGTTCGCCGTGAAGCCCGTCGGCACCGGCCCGTACATGGTCGAGTCGTGGAAGAACAACCAGAGCATCACGCTGCTGAAGAATCCGGCTTACTGGGACAAGTCGGTCGGCGGCCCCTACATCGACACCATCAACATGCCCATCATCACGTCGTCGCAGACCTCGTGGCTGGAGTTCCAGAAGGGCAGCCTCGACTACACGGTCGTGCCTCCCGGCCAGGTGGCGGCCGCTGAGGCCAACCCCAAGGTGACGTCGGGCGACTGGACGGCCAAGAAATGGCCGAACCTCGGCGCGGCCTTCACCGGCATCAACATGACCGACAAGCTGCTCGGCCAGAACCTCGAGCTGCGCAAGGCTCTTGCCGAGTCCGCCGACCAGGCGAACGTCATCAACATCGTCAGCGAGGGCGTCAGCCTGCCCGCCAGCGGGTACGTCCCCGTGGGCATCCCCGGCTACGTGGCCGACCAGACGCCGTACCCGTACGACCCGGAGGGGGCGAAGACCATCGTCGCCGGTCTGGGTACCCTCCCTGCTATCAACTACTGGTACAACACCGACGAAGCACACCAGAAGGTCGGCGAGGTGCTGCAGGCCGGCTGGGCGAAGGCCGGCATCACCACCAAGCTCAGCAACTTCGAGTGGGGCACGTTCCTCGACAAATGCTCCAAGGGCAACCAGGGCAGCGGCTGCCAGCTCTTCCGCATGGGCTGGGGCGCCGACTATCCGTCGATGGACAACTTCCTCTACCCGTTGTTCCAGACCGCCGCGGCGCGAACGATGTACACGTTCTACTCCAACAAGCAGGTCGACGCTCTGTTGCAGCAGGCGCGTTCCACCATCGACGCCCAGCAGCGGCACAACCTGTACGCGCAGGCCGAGAAGATGATCCTCACCGACATGCCGGCCATCCCGCTGTACTTCTACCGCGACTTCCGCGTGACCAACAACCGCATCGGCGGCTACATCCACAACCCGATGGCCTACACCGACATGTGGACCCTCTGGGTCAAGTAGTCACCTGAGAGTCGCGTAGGCAGTCGTGGATACCTAGCAGGCTGCTGAAATAGTCGCCGGTCCCGCAGTCCAGCGAGTGTGTTTGGGCGTGCTCGGGCTGTCCTTCCGCACCCTTCTCTGGTACAATAGTACCTGCAAATCAGGTA
>Ga0315281_10014478_pt1 | contig 10639 bp, 10 predicted proteins | sample YL17G07_0_MG_FD_204540 | JGI IMG/M metagenome (GOLD analysis project Ga0315281, IMG submission 204540) | Sediment microbial communities from Yellowstone Lake, YNP, Wyoming, USA - YL17G07_0 | ecosystem: Environmental > Aquatic > Freshwater > Lake > Sediment | place: USA: Wyoming | collected... | reverse complement strand
CGCTAGCCCGGTTCGCATCGAACTTGTGAGCCGACTCGACAATCCCGAGATCGGTCAGCCATGAAACGTCCCTGGACCTGTAGAATAGGACGATGTCTCCCTGTCCGACCCCCTTGATCCTAGAGTTCGAGAGATAAGCCTTCTTGATCGTGTTTCCCTCGACGATGAGTTGCCCGGAATATTCCTCTATCGATGACTGTCGTACGCCATGGCTCATGAAGAGCCGGTCATGGTATTCCGGTCTGATGGGCACGATGTATTTAGCGACTTTCTGACCGTCGTAGAAGCTCGGGAAAAAGCGACGATCTATTTCCCAGGGAGACAGTGAAGAGGTAACTGATGGGTCTGGTCGGAGTCTCTTCACAAAGACATCCTCCCCTCGCGAATTCTTTCCTTCGTTCGAGAACCCAAATTCCTGGATGAGCTGGACTAGGGCATCATTGGGATCCGTGACGAAGTGAGTGAGATAGACCTCCTCGATGCCGTTCTGGCACGCGAAGTCGACGGTCATCCGGATGAACAGCTCACCAATCTTCTGCCCCTTCTGCACGACCTTGAATGTGCATATCTTCACACGTCGCTTCTTTGGCAAGGCGATTTTCTGATCGATGAAATCGTCCTCGATCTTCCAGATGAGGAGGGCGCCGAGGCTGCCGTCCTCCATCCTGCTGACCCAGCACTTCCGCCCCTCTTTCGATATCTTGGCAAACCAGCCACCGAATTCAGGGTAGTCGGCCTTCAGCTGCTTGAAGAGGGGGTCTTCCAAATCGAGGTTGTGGGCGGCCTCCTCCATTACCGCCGGAGGCCTGAGGATCTTCTCCATCGGGAGAAGACCCTGGGCGAAAGCGAGGAATTCGGTGACAGTGAGTATGCGGTCCGAAACGCCCAGGCGACCAGCTTTCGTGTGGATTCCCAAATCCTCCGTGACCAGGAAATCCGCGGCGTCTCTGTATATTGAATAGATTATCAGATCGTCCAGCACTATTCGGCCTTCATCCGCTTCGCCGTAGAGCTTCTGGAGGAACTTTGAATCTCTACGCGGGTCTGGCGGTCTCTCCAGATATCCATAGGTGCCCAGCTTGGAAAGCATCGTTCGTTTGCGGCTTTCCATCCGATCTCTGTCAATGTCTGCCTTTGAGGCTGGATGTATGATGACGTCGGCCTTCAGCTGGCTCAGCGCCCTCATTAGTCTTTGTATCGAATCGGGAATCTCGCGGTCGTCCTCTCTGAAGATAAGGACGTTCGTGTCAAGTAGGACCCTCAATCGACGCCACCCCGTTCTCCGCATAGGGCGCTTTGCGTTTATTAATCCGATTGGGCGAAGGCTGAGGTCGCGCATGATTCCACACGAGAGGATCTAACCGCACCGCAAATCAAGGTGATCTTTACAATGAAGCTGCATTTCAGAAAGGCATCCATCTTAATGGGGGAGCAACACCCTAATATCAAAAATGGTTTTATTTCTCGACTCAAGAAGATTTAAAGAGAGGATTGAAAGCATCCCTTAAATGTCATATCAATTCATCTTTATTATGAAATATCCACCGGCACCTTGACCTGTCTGGGTATGAGGTGTAACACTCAATTCGGGATATTGCGCCTTAAGATTATCGAACACATCTTCGACCCGGTCCCAATTATGTGCTCTACAATATATTTTTATTCCTTCGGCCGGCTTCTTCGGAATTCTATCCAAAATTTGTTTTTCGATCCAATCTTCTGAGTTATGAGAATTTACCCACACTGTATTTTCATTGTATTTCAGATATTTATTGAAGATACTCTGAATCTTATCAATGATTTTAATATTCGACATCGACGCAGAAATCGATTCCTGTTCAGCTTCCATCATCTCAGGAATTATCACCTCATCAAGATATTGGGAAGCGACAATGTTGTAGATTCTATGTGCACGCTCTTTCCATTTTAGATTTTCTCTCTTTTTTCTGAATATCGAAAGCAATTCTTGATCTTCTTTATTAGCATATTGAGAACTGCATTTTTCTTCACGATAAACTATGTTATATGCAAGAAGTATCAATTCAATATCTTCTTCAGACAGATATTGCTTCAAATAATGAAGAGCACTTCTCCTTTGCTCCACAAGTGCCCGGATTCTAAGGATACTCTTAAATGTCGAACTCCTCGCAATTCCGAATTCACCTGATGAGAATAATCGTTTTACTTCAGAAAACACTTGGTCGTGATCTGCTAACAGAGCACTAATCTTAGGATTCTTGCTCATCAATTCAACGATTTCTGGGTCTGTTCCTAGTCGATCTCTACTTTCATTGAGTCTTCGATAAATATCTACAGCTCTATCTTTACCTATAATCTCAGAAAGTCGGTGAAGAATAGTATCTGACATTCTTCACCTCTGCCTACAATGTTTTGGCATAGTATTTCATAATGCATGCGGGATTGCTGCAATAGAAGTACTCACTACCTGGCATCAGTGTTCCAAAATTCTCGACGGTAATTTGCTCTTCGCAGCAATCACATTTTGCCGGATTACCATCGCTAGTGAATACTTTTGACTCCTCCACATTCATACCGAGCTTGTCAAGTAGCTCTATCAGTTCTTTATCGCCTTCGAAAAGAATGAGATTTGATGCCTCTTCCACCTTTTTCCCTCCTTCAAATTGAGAATGCTAATGCTACTAGATGACATTAATTACAATTTTATCTTTTCGCATCTTGCGAATAATCTTAATCCCCTATATAGATATATCGTTATTGACGCTAATCAAGATAAAGGTACCTATTACCTGGCTGGCTGAGTTCTGATTGAATCGTTCGCCAATTCAATGATCCGGAGCGCTCAAGTCAAGGTATCCTTACACGATTTAAGGGTATAAACAGCACTTCAAATCAAAGGCAAATTCGGAAGATCATAAAGGATATGGAAAACGATTGATGCATTCTTTGAAATTCAATGCCGGATTTATTAAAAGCAGTAATCCTTAAAAGTGTGCGAAATACGTCGCACTATAGCGCGACAAGTAAAGCTTGCTTGCAGAATGATCCTGCTCTCAAAGTATTGTAAGCATGATTTGAAATCATTTGGATGCACCAAGCAAGAATCATTATCCCTGATTGTCGTTGATAATGGCGGGTGATTCACCTGAGCGAGGACGATTCGCAACAATACATTATTCCCCCAAAACACACTGGTAAAGAGCCTATCGATGATTTCCAGACCGAGCTTTTGGATTTCTGGTCTTGGGGGTATTCAGATCTGTGGTGCAATACAACCCGCTCAGTGTTTGCCGAGTATATCGTCGGAAAGGTGCTCGGATTGACCCAAGATGCCCGGGTCGAATGGCAAGGCTTTGATTTCGAATATGTAGGTAGTAAATTGATTGAAGTCAAGGCATCCTCACCGTTCCAGTCATGGAAACAGAATAAGCTTTACAGCCCTCATTTCGACATCAAGTTGAGGCAGAAGAGCTGGATTCCCAAGGAAGGCAAGGACAGGGCAATAGAGAGGAGGGTAGCGAATTGCTATGTCTTCTGTATATTTGGTTACGGAGCGAAACACCTCAGCGAACGTGGGAATTACGATGTCCTTCGCCTGTCAGATTGGAGGTTCTTCGTCCTGTCGACATCAAGACTTGAAGAGGAGATTGGGAAGAGAGGCATCAAGAAGAGTATATCGGCTAGCACTCTCAAGGATATTTGTGGAGACCCTCTCGGTCATAAGGATTTAAAAGTGGCAATACATGAGGCTTTGGGGCTGAAGAAATGAATCAAGATGAATTGATTGAGATATTCCTGGAAGCATCGAAGCTGATGATCAAGGAAGAAGACAGATGCGGGAATCTAATCTATCCAAAAGACCAGAATGGAGAAATCAAAGTCCGAGAACCTCAGCTCAAGCACGCTATCACAACAGTTCTAACCGACAGGGGTATCAATTTCGGAATTGAAATGCGGACAGCGGAGACCTACCGCATCAGTGGAGAAAAACCAGATAGGGGGAATACCGACCTCGTAATTTACTCTGGGAATGAGATTGTCAATGTCGAGTTGAAGGCTGACCAACCGGCTATGGGGGAAATCGCAAAGGACTTCAAGAAGATGCTCGGGGAGAACGTGGCCGGGGTCGCCTTCTTCAATGTCCTTAAAAGTAAAAACAAGGAGACGCTTCCGGGGTTACTAAAGAAGTATCAGATGGCTTATGAGCAAGAGAAGAAGTCTTCTTCGACCAAGCCTGGGAAATGGTTTCTATTATTCATCTTTGTGAGGGAGAAACGCAAGTATTCCTTTGGACAATTCACCGACATTGGGGGATTATCAGGAGAGGAATTCGTAGGCATGGCGGATACGCTGAAGGATTTGCCCTGATAAATCATCGCCCTTTTGCCGAAAGGCATTATTCCCCCAATGCCTTGTCTACGCCCTATGTAGGCAGCGATTCAAGCAATAACATAGGTATTCGAAGGAATACTTAAGGGGAAGTGCCTAACAATGTGCAGGAATCAGTATAATTTCACATATGACTGAGTGACGAAAATGAAGAGAGAATATTATTCGGACTCCATCTCAAACTTCCTGATCACTTCCCCAAACGAAATACTGGGAAAGTTGGCCTTAAGCAATGAATTCAACTTAGAACAATCACAACGCAATGCATGGATGGAAGAAATTGAAATCCTTCAGAAGATACTATCTCGCTTTCAAGGTTCCATATATTTTGAATATGCGATACCAAGGATGGGTAAAAGAATAGATGTTGTCCTTCTAATTGGCCCGGCAATATTCGTTATTGAATTCAAAGTAGGTGAAAACGAATTCCCTGCTTATGCTTTAGATCAAGTCTGTGATTACGCTCTGGACCTCAAGAACTTTCATGAATCGAGTCATGAACATTTCATTGCACCGATTCTCATTGCTACAAAAGCGAAACATTCAACGCCGATTATTGCATTAACACCACAAAACGACAGACTCTTTCCCCCCATCAGTTGTAGCATCGACTCCCTCGAAAGAACAATAGATAGCGTTTTGCTCCTTTCCGACAAAGATGTTATTGATCGGAAGAAATGGGAAGAAGGACGGTACTGTCCAACACCAACAATTATCGAAGCAGCTATGGCCCTCTATAATGGCCATTCAGTTAAGGACATATCCCGCAGCGATGCTAGCGCGATTAATCTTGGAGTAACATCGGATGTCGTCTCAGAAATAATACGAATATCAAAAGAGAAATCTCAAAAATCCATCTGTTTTGTGACTGGAGTTCCAGGAGCGGGGAAAACCCTGGTTGGTCTTAACATAGCTACAAAACACATTGATAATACCAACGATCTCTACAGTGTATTCCTCTCAGGAAATGGCCCACTGGTTGCCATTCTACGCGAAGCGTTAGCTCGTGATAAAGTAAGAAACGAAAGCAAACATGGCCACAAGATGAGGAAAGGTGAGGCCATGAGTGAAGTCAAGTTATTCATTCAGAATGTCCACAACTTCCGTGACGAATGTCTGATTGACCCAGAAAAACCTCCATTAGAACATGTTGCTCTTTTTGATGAAGCTCAGCGTGCTTGGACTGCAGACCAGACTTCGAACTTCATGCTAAGAAGGAAGAAGAAACCAGGTTTTCTTTTGTCTGAGCCAGAATATCTCATTTCTTGCCTTAATCGTCATCCCGATTGGGCAACCATTGTTTGCCTTGTCGGGGGAGGTCAGGAAATCAATACAGGGGAAGCGGGGATTACTGAATGGATTGAATCACTGAGTCGTTCGTTTCCTCATTGGAATGTCTATATCTCCCCTCGGCTCACAGACAGCGAATACGGCGCTGGTAAGATATTGGATAAAGTGAAATCCCATTCGAATATCACCTATAATGAGAATTTACATCTTGCTGTATCAATGCGTTCTTTCCGTGCGGAAAACGTATCCCTATTGGTAAAGCAGATCTTAGATCTTGATATCGAAGAGGCACGAAAGACTCTCGCAAATGTTGATAAACAATACCCAATCGTCATCACCCGAGATTTATTGAAGGCCAAGCAATGGTTGAAAGGGAGGGCACGAGGTTCTGAGCGCTATGGAATTGTTGTTTCTTCTCAAGCTGAACGATTAAAACCTCATGCGATTGATGTTAAATCCCCAATTGATCCGATTCACTGGTTTTTAGATGGGAAGGATGATGTGAGGTCGTCCTACTATCTCGAGGATGTTGCCACAGAGTTCCATGTGCAGGGACTTGAACTTGATTGGGCGTGCATAACCTGGGATGCCGATTTTAGATACGAACAAAACGGATGGAACCATTGGTCCTTCCGCGGAGATCGCTGGCAACGTATTAAGAAGCCGGATAGACAGAGATATCTAAAGAATGCCTACAGAGTCCTTCTAACTCGGGCAAGACAAGGCATGGTTATTGTTGTCCCAAATGGAGATTTAGAAGATCCGACACGCAAACCAGAATACTACGATGCGACTTACGAATATCTGAGAGATATAGGGTTTAAGAGCATTTGAGTGGCCTTTGACCTCTCGGCGTTCTGTCCGAAGATCTATCATAAACCTGCCAATTATGGATCATTCTTAAATCTGGGAGATAGATCGCTTCGTGACAATAAAAATGAAACCCTATTTCACTGAACCTGGTTTCAAACTGTACCTTGCAGATAGTCTTGAGCTATTGGACAAATTAGAGGAGGAGTCAGTTGATATGATTTTCGCTGATCCTCCTTATAACCTCTCGAATGGAGGGTTTACCTGCCATTCCGGAAAGAGAGCGCCAGTCAAGAAAGGAGATTGGGATGTCAGTAAAGGGATTGAACTCGATTATGCCTTTCATAAGGAATGGATTTCAAAATGCAGGCGTGTTCTTAAGAATAATGGAACAATCTGGATAAGCGGTACATATCATTCCATTTATGCATGCGGATATGCTTTGCAGTCTCTTGGCTATCATATTCTCAATGATATTTGCTGGTTCAAACCGAACGCTCCTCCGAATTTGAGTACAAGATTCTTTGCAGCGAGTCACGAGACACTGATTTGGGCTAGGAAGACCGAGAAGGCAAAGCACAAGTTCAATTATAAATTGATGAAGAACGAGGATTGGCCAAAGGATCCAATAAAGAGAGATGGGAAACAGATGAGATCTGTTTGGGGAATTTCCGCTCCTCCCATTTCGGAGAAGAAATATGGAAAACATCCCACCCAGAAACCAATGGAATTACTCAAACGAGTTGTCCTTTCAAGCACGGATAAAGGCGACCTAATTCTCGATCCTTTCACGGGCAGTTCAACAACAGGTCTTGTGGGGTATGCTTATGATCGAAAATTTGTTGGAATCGACAACAACCAGGGGTATCTTGACCTTTCAATAAAACGATTCAATGATTTGAAAGTAGATCTGAAAAAGAAAAAGGCGATTGAACGATCCAAACGAATTGAAGACTACAGGTAATAGGTAGGATTAGGAGGATTTGGAATGAATGAGAAAGACACCAAGTATGTAGAATTCGCTGCCTGCGTTTCCTTCTTGGAATTCCGGCAAGAGGAGTACGGAGATCTCGTGATCGATATTAAGGAATATTCCAAGGAAATAAGAGAGATTCAATCGAGGAATGACTGGAATCCTAACAGCTTGGCAGATTATATCATTAGAAATCCTAAGAGCTTTGCAGTATTCGAAGCGCTTTTCCGTGAACAGAGATTCTCAAATGCGCAATTGATACATTTCTTGTTTGATGTCGATAGACTGAATCTGCCTAAGATGGAATCCGTTTATGAGTATGCACTATTAAATCTCCGGAATGACGCCGAATTGAAAAGCCAGACCTCGAAATGTCTTGAGAAGATCTCAAGTGACACTTCGCTTGATGATCTGATGAAAGGAAGCAGCAAGGAGAACAAGGAGCTCATGGTTGCTTCTTTCAAGATGGCTCTTTCAAAATACGCTTCAAGTATTCCTAAGGATTTGGAAATGCTAGCCAACCGCATTTGCAGTCCAAAATTTGAAGAATGCGCCATCCGTTTTTCGAATTACCTATTGACGAATTTGAAAATGGGAGAATTTCTCGCATCGATCAACCTCGAGGAATACCTTAGATTCAAGCGGAGAACAGCAGATATTAAAGGCCTCCATGGCGATTTTGCCAAGAATAAAATAATTGACATTCTTAATAAAGCTGGGTACACCAATATCGATGAGCTTCTTAAGAATAGGAAGATAAAAACGCTAAGCTACAACCTGAAGAATGACCTTGGTAATAGTTTACCCTCTGGCAAGCTTTTTTGCACTGAGAAAAAAATTGAAGGAGTGGTCAAACCAAAGGATAATAAATTAAAGGTCTTCGATGTGATCATCATCTCCGATGGTAAGCCAAAGCATTTGTTCGAAATTAATTTCTATACCACATCGGGAACAAAGATTGGCATCAATGACGATGAATATGTCGCACTGCTTCAATCACTTCAGAAGAATTCAAAATATCAATTCCACTGGATAACGGATGGCAACTATTGGCTTACATCTGATGGAAGAGAGCGATTAGGGAGATTAGTTGAAAAGTTCGATAGAATATACAATATTAACTCATTCAGAGCAGAGCTTGATAATTTCCAGTGATTGAAGAGAAGGCTCCGAGTGCTTCCAACGATTCATTTCAATCGCCCATACTCGTATTTGAAAGAGGAGTGTGGATTTCGTTTATATTTGGCAATGCTACCAAGGTAGAGTCCTTCATAAGCTATGCAATCCAAAGGAATGCAGTACATAGATTTGGGTGCGTAGGATTGACCTCCTAAACCGATTAATATGAATACCTTCTGGGGCCGATTCTTCTCCTGGAATTCCTTATATCTAGCAAATTGCTGGAAGCCATTGCACCATTGTATCTTTCCTGCAGACATACTAGACCTAAATTTACATTCGACCCAGAATATGTGTTTAGAAGAAATGTGCTGCAATTGAAAATCCGGATCAAGAGCGGATTCTACGAACCTTCCATCGAGATCATTTCTTCTTGGGGTGACGCGAAGTACCTTGTAGTACTTCTCGGGGAATAATCTTAATGAGTATCTTTCGAATGTCTCTCCCTTTGAATACCCATCTTGCGCAGTGGAATATTGATTTGTATTTCTAGATTTGAAGCGTTCCATTTCCACTATCCTGAAATGGAATAGCACCATAAGAACTTATTTCATGTTCTTCCTGATCGGAAAGTCATGTTCATAGACACATTTGAGCGTAAATCCTTTCGCAAACTCTTATCTCCTGAGGAGGGGATAACTGTGATAAGGGTTGGAGTCTTATGTCAATAGAGATTGGCATCTGGAAGATGGACAAGGAAGCTATAAGAATTCCTTCAAGGACTTTAGAAAATGAAGACGAGCTTCAAGAACTGATATTTCGTGATCCGTCTTTGATTAGCGACGATTTACTTATTTTGGGGCAATATGTTAGAACTGCACATGGCAAGGAAATCGATCTTCTTGGTATCAACTCCGATGGGGAATTGGTAGTTATCGAACTCAAACGTGATAAAACGCCTCGTGACGTCGTAGCTCAAACGCTAGATTATGCAACTTGGGTAAGTCAACTGGGCTATGATGACATTGTTGAAATCTTCAATAAATACAAACACTCTGATGATAGTTTTGAGTTTGCGTTTGAGGATGCTTTCAAACATGCTCCAATGAAAGACTTAAATGAAACCCATCTTCTGGTAGTCGTTGCATCAGAATTAGATGACAGTACTGAACGAATTGTGCTTTATCTAGGTGAATCGTTCGGCGTTCCGATCAATGTTGTTTTCTTTACATGTTTTGAAGACGGGGGAAACAGATATTTGACTAGAACCTGGCTCAAAGATCCAATGGAAGTTGAAACTACATCCGCAACATCAATTGAGAAATCAAAGAAGGAACTTGTAGAGAGAGATATCTTAAGGTTAGAGTTTTGGACTGGATTATTGGGATTTAGTAAGGAAAAAACAAAGCTATTTGCCAATATTTCACCAGGTCATTATCACTACATTCAGACTAGTTCAGGAAAGAGCGGATTAAACTTCATTTATACAGTGAAAGAAGAAGAGGGGACCGCCGAACTATACATTGATAGAGGGAAGGAATCTTTAGAGGAGAATAAGAAAATCTTCGATGACCTCTATGTAAATAAGGATAAAATTGAGGAGAGTTTTGGAGCACCTCTTATCTGGGATAAAATCGAAGGCAGAAGAGCTTGTAGAATTAAGAAAAAAATTGAAGGTGGATATAGAAGTAATAAAGAGAGATGGCCAGATATTCAAAGAAATATGATTAATGAAATGATCAACCTGCACAAAGTCTTGAAACCAATTATTGATAGACTTGACATATGAACTACCAAGGGGGCTTGAAAGGGATCCTTGATCTCTCCTTTCTGTGCCGTCCCGAAATGCTTCTTAATCTCTTAGACTGTGCTTTTTTTATCCGAGATAGTAAGAATTATGAAAAAATTTCATTCAGCCCGTATATTCGCGATTTAAGATTCGTTGAACATGATCGTGCTCCCATGAAGGCGAAAGCATGGACATGGAGTCAGGATGCTGATTCCGCCCGAAAGTTATATTTGACAGTTGTGCGGTGTTTATGAACTGCAGGTAAGTCCCGATCGGTAATGACCGCTTTG
>Ga0315281_10014477_pt1 | contig 10639 bp, 15 predicted proteins | sample YL17G07_0_MG_FD_204540 | JGI IMG/M metagenome (GOLD analysis project Ga0315281, IMG submission 204540) | Sediment microbial communities from Yellowstone Lake, YNP, Wyoming, USA - YL17G07_0 | ecosystem: Environmental > Aquatic > Freshwater > Lake > Sediment | place: USA: Wyoming | collected... | reverse complement strand
CATCTTCGGGATCGCGTACCACATCCTCCCGCGGTTCGCGGGGAAGCCCCTCCACAGCGAGGGGTGGGCCTCCGCCCACTTCTGGCTGGCCGCCACGGCGACCGCCGCCATGGCGATCGGGTTCACGCACGCGTTCGCCGCCCCGCTCCTGTGGGCGGGCGGCGCGGCACAGTTCGCGGGGATCGTCCTCGGGGTGGTCAACCTCTGGTGGACGATCCGGTGACACCAATCCTTTCTGGAAGAAGGAGGCAACCGCCATGCACGATGCCCTGAAGGAAGCACAGTTCTCTCCGGACCGGCCGGTCACCCGCCTGCTGCACGACTCGCCGGAGATGCGGATCGTCGTCTTCGGCCTCGAGGCGGGGCAGGAGGTCCCACCGCACACCGTCCCCGTCCGGGTCCTGATGCACGTCCTCCAGGGGAAGGGAGTCTTCCTGACGGGGAAGGGGGAGGAGCCGGCGTACCCCGGCGCGTTCGCGGTCACGGAGCCGAACGAACCGCACGGGCTGAAAGCGGCGGAGCGGACCGTGATGCTCGCGGTCATCGCTCCGCGTCCATAGGAAGAGTGTTCTCCGGAGGAGGAGAGTCCACCGGAAAGAGGAGGTGCGCGATGGCGACGATCACCGGCGACATGGTCATCAACGAGGTCATCAAGAAATACCCCGCGACGATCAAGGTCTTCAACGACTACCGGGTGGACTCCTGCTGCGGCGGCGGGGCCCCGATCGAGGTGACGGCCCGCAGGGACGGCGTCGACGTCGACGGGCTGGTCTTGGCCCTGAACGCCGCTGTGGAGGTACCGCAGGCGGGGGGCGCGCTCAAGAGGTAGGGACGGCCGGAATCCCCGTCGATTCGAAGTTTGCCGAAGCCCCCTGTTCCGGAAGTAACACCTTCCGCAATCTTCCCTTGACAACCGAACGTCCGATCGGCGACGATATCAGCATGGACTGATTATTCTGATTAATATGTTTATTGTGATATTGCAGGGAAGGAGGCGGAGATGAAGAGGCAGGCGAAGGGCGAGTCGTGCTGCGCGACGCCGGCGTTCGGCGGCTGCAAGGTCGAATCGCTGGTGACCGTGGACGAACGGGGACAGATGGTCCTCCCGAAGGATCTCCGGGACAGGGCGGGGATCAAGGGCGGCGACAAGTTGGCGGTGATCGGCTGGGAAAAAGAGGGGAAGGTGTGCTGCCTCTCGCTGATCCGGGTGGAGGAGCTCAGCGCGATGGTCAAGGGAGTGCTCGGCCCCCTGATGGGGGACCTGCTCCCGAAAGGGTGAGGGAGGAAAGAAGGGATGAGCGAGGAAAAGAGCGGGGGGTGTTGCGCGCCCCCAAGCGGGAATGCGTCTCCGTGCTGCGGCGGGGGATCGCCGTCGAAGGCCGTACTCCGCTACGAGGATACGTTTCTGGACGGGCAGGTGGAGACGCCGGCCGGACCGGTTCCCCGCGTCCATTCGCGGATCGGGAGTCGCGACCTCCTGGGGCGGTGGAAGGTGCAGTGGGGGATCGGCAGGGACCGCTACCGCGTCGCCCCGGGGTTGTACGCGCTGGGGGCCCCGGATGGGAACGCGCCCGTCCTGGTCACCGCCAACTACAAAATGACCTTCGACGTCGTCCGCCGCGATGGGGCGGGGCTGGACGCCTGGATCCTCGTCCTGGACACCCGGGGGATCAACGTCTGGTGCGCCGCCGGGGAGGGGACCTTCGGTACTGCAGAAGTGATCCGTAGGGTGACGGAGTCGCGGCTCGCCGAAGTGGTGAGCCACCGCCAGCTTATCCTGCCGCAATTGGGCGCGCCTGGGGTCGCCGCCCACGAGGTCCGGAAGGGGTGCGGCTTCTCGGTCGTGTACGGACCGGTGCGATCCCGGGACATCCGCCCGTTCCTCGAGGCCGGGATGGAGGCGTCTCCGACGATGCGAAAGGTCGTTTTCCCAACGATGGATCGGCTCGTCCTGACGCCGGTCGAGATCACGGGCCTGTTGCGTCCCGCGGGTTGGGCGGCGGTCGGGTTGTTCCTGCTCGCGGGGATCGGGCCGGGAATCTTCTCCCTCGGGGCCGCATGGGAGCGGGGGTTCGCCGCCGTGGCGGCGCTCGCTGCCGGGATCCTGGCCGGCGCAGTGATCACTCCGGTGTTTCTCCCCTGGCTTCCCGGGAGGGCCTTTTCGGTCAAAGGGGGCCTGGCGGGAGGTGTCCTTGCGGCGTGCGCGGTGATGTGGCAACGCGGAAGCTTGGAAGCGTCCGCGGCGCTGGCGCTGCTGCTCGCGATGACGGCGGTCTCGTCGTTCGTCGCCATGAACTTCACGGGGGCGACGCCGTTCACTTCCCCGTCGGGCGTGGAGAAGGAGATGCGCCGGGCCCTGCCCGTCCAGGCGGGTCTGACGATGCTGGCCGGCCTCCTCTGGGTCGGGGGAGCGTTTCTCCGTTGATATCCGCCGGGGGTGGATGATGATGGACGGTTTCCGATATATGGACGGTGTCGCCACCTTGCGGCTCGCCGATCCCGCCTGCAACGGGTGCGGGATGTGCGAGAAGGTGTGTCCTCACGGGGTCTTCGCCGTGGCGGAGGGGAAGGCCCGGATCCTCGACCGCGATGCCTGCATGGAGTGCGGGGCGTGCTCGATGAATTGCCCCACGGAGGCGATTTCGGTGAATCCTGGCGTGGGGTGCGCCGCCGCGATCCTTTCGGGGTGGCTTTCCGGCTCGAAGCCTTCCTGCGGCTGCGGGGGGTAGACCTCCCGCGCCGGATACCGGGCGTCTCTCCGCTACCCCGCTCCTCCGGCCGCGCTCCCCCACAGTTCCTTGAGCCGCCGGTCCCGGCCGCATCCGTTCCTGTAATATTGGTAACGGATCGGGTTCTTCTTGTAATAGTGCTGGTGATACTCCTCCGCCGGGGTAAATTCACCGGCGGGGACGATCCCGGTGACCACCGGTTCCTTGAAGGGCTTGACCTTTTCCAGCGCCGCTTTCGACAGCATCGCCGCCTGTCGCTGTTCCTCCGTGTGGTAGAAAATCGCCGCCCGGTACTGGTTGCCCGTATCGCAGAACTGGCGGTCCACCGTGGTCGGATCGATGTTGCGCCAGTAGACGTCGAGAAGCTTCCCGTAGTTTATTTTGGAAGGGTCGAAAACGATCTGCACCGCCTCCGCGTGTCCTGTCCCGCCGGCTGAAACCTCATTATAGGTGGGATTCTTCTTCTGTCCGCCCGTGTAGCCGGCCGTAACCGAAACCACACCGGGAAGCGCGTCGAACGGGTGCTCCATGCACCAGAAACAGCCCCCGGCAAAGGTAGCCTTTTCAAGGTTGGCGGCGGCCTTGACCGTGTCGGCCGCGATGAGCGCTGCCAGAAGCAGCGCGGAAAAAACTCCGGTATTCTTCATTGGCTGTCCCTCCACTTCTAATAAGATGCATTGTTGTTCCCCTGGATGCCGACCCTCCCCCTTCGGATGCAATGGCCCCTCCCGGGGAACGTGTCCGGTCGATTGGGACCACTGGCATGAAGATGGGGAAAAGGGAGGTTGACTACGGGCCGGTTTCACCTTGCGGGATAGATTCGGCCTGCGGTGGTCAGGATGACGTCATCCCGACCGCCATCTCTCCCACTGTCTCCAGCGCCTGTTCGACGCGCTCCGACCAGAAGGCGGCGTTGAGGCGGATGCAGTTGCCGTACCGTCCGGCTGTCGAGAAGAGGGTGCCCGGTGCGATGCCGATTCCCTTCTTCCGGGCCTCCTCGTAGAGCCGCGAGGTGTCGACCCCTTCGGGCATCTCTACCCAGAGGACGAACCCTCCCTCGGGGCGCGTGACGCGCGTCCCCGGCGGGAAGTGGCGGGCCACGGCGTCCCGGACCTTCTCCATCTGCCGGCTGTAGATGCGGCGGATCGTCCGCAGGTGGTGGTCGTACCCGCCGCTGGTCAGGAATTCGGCGATGGCGAGCTGGGGTGGAGTGGCGGTGGCGATGTTGAAGAGGGATTTGAGCTGCTGCACCTTCCGCTGGTACCTGCCGGGGGCGATCCAGCCGACCCGGTAGCCGGGCGCGAGGGTTTTGGAGAAAGAGGAGCAGTACAGTACAAGACCCTTTTCGTCGTACGCCTTCACCGCGACGGGACGTGACGGCCCGAACGCCAGGTCGCCGTATACGTCGTCCTCGATGAGGGGGATGTCGTGTTGCGCAAGCAACTCGACCAATTCCCGCTTCCGGTCGTCCGGTATCACGCTCCCGAGGGGGTTGTTGAAGTTCGATATGACGAGGCAGGCGTGGACCGGGTTGTTCCGGATCGCGTACCCCAGAACGTCGATGCTCATCCCCTCCCTGGGCGTGGAAGGGATCTCGAGAACCTTGAGGCCCATCCACTGGATGGAGTGGAGGAAGGTGTAGTAGACCGGAGACGCGATGGCCACCGTGTCGCCGGGGCGGCAAGTCGCCTGCAACGCGAGGATCACCGCCTCGACGCAGCCGGAAGTGACGACCATCTCCTCGGGGGAGAAGGCGCAGCCGTAGGTTAAGGATCGCTTGGCGATCTGCGTCCTGAGTCGCTGGGTTCCTCGCGGCCCGGTGTAGGAAACGCTCTGTATCGGGAACCGGCGCGACTCGGTGGCGAGCATCCGGTTCAGCTTGTCGACCGGCAACAGGTCGGAATTGGGGATCCCCCCGCCGAGCGGAACCACGGAAGGGTCCGACAAGGTCCGCATGACCCGCATCGGGCCTTCTTCGATCGACACGCAGCACGCCACGGGCTCCTCGCCCGTCTCGCCCTTCGCGATGTTCGCCCCCGGTTCGGGCAGCCTGGACCGGACGTAGTAGCCGGACTGGGGACGCGCCTCCACCTTCCCGATGTTCTCGAGGCGCGCGTACGCTTCCATGACCGTATTGACGCTGACCTGCATCTGGCGGCTGAGCGCCCGGATGGAGGGGATCCGCTCCCCGGGCCGATACGTCCCCTGATCGATGAGGCCGCCGACACGGGCGGCGATCTCTTCGTACAGCGGCTGCTTTACGGGTTCGATGTGTCCGGTGGTCTCCATCATGCCTCCATTGTACCCCGGGAACGGGGCGGTAACAGATACAATTTACCATGTTTATGATGGGCACAGTCGAATTATTCCGGCAACTGTAGCGGGAATCTATTTCAAGATGTGTGTCTGTTTTTCCTTTTCCGGAACCTTCATAGTGCTGATCAGTCGTTACAGGTGGCCTGTGGGTGTGCCCCAGCCCCTTAGCGACAATAAAGACAGGGGAGGGAAGTCATGGAACTGAACGAGAAAGTGAAGGAGCTCGTGGCGGTGGGAGCGTCGATCACCGCGAACTGCCAGCCGTGCCTCCAGTATCACGTGGAGAAGGCACTCGCTTCCGGAGCGGATTCGGGGGAGGTGAAGGCCGCCATCGAGGTCGGGAGGCAGGTCCGCAAAGGGGCGTCGGCCAAGATGGACCAGTTCTCGTCGAGCATGAAGGAAACCCAACCGGTGCCGGCGGACGAGAAGAAGTCGGCCTGCTGCGGCTGATGCGTAGGGAGCGCAGGGGAAGGGGGGAGCGGAACGCCGCTCCCCCCGGTTTTCATCAACCACCAGAATGGAGGATTGTCATGAAAAAGTTCGGATCCACAGGATACCGCATCCGGATCGTTGTCTGTATCGGATTGGCCGTTATGCTGGGCGCCACGGTCGTTCCGGCCTCCGGGAAGATCGTCGGCACCGCCGGAGATTTCCGCTCCTGGACCCACACAAAGTCGATGATCATCGTGGACAGGAGCAACGGGTTGTACGGCATGCACAACATATACGCGAACAACATCGCTCTGCCGACCTTGAAAGAGGGAGGGAGCTACAAGGAAGGGGCCGAGTTCGCCTGCTCCTTCCACGAGTTGGAGACGAAGGACGGCGGTACGACCCAGGGGAAGAAAATCAAGGTCGGTTTCATGAAGAAGGACGGGAGCGCCACGAAAACGGATGGTTGGATCTATTCCGCCCTCGGACCGGATGGAATGCCGAAGGAGATCGACCCGGTGAAGGCATGCTTCGAGTGCCATAAAAAAGCCAAGGACAGCGATTACGTATTTTCCAAGTACATCGATTGAGCGTGAACAGACTACCGGGGGCACCCCGAGGAAAACGCTTCTCGGGGTGCCTGTTTAAGAAGGAATGGCGACAAAGGAAGCGTGACAATTGTCGCTTTACGAAGGAGCGGGAAATGCGGGGAAAGCAAGGGCGCCGGAACGTCGTCATCTTCTGCCTGGCGTATCTTCTGTCGGCGTTCGGGTACGAGTTCATGGTCTTCGTGATGACCGTACATATCTACGACCTGACCGGCAGCGCCATGAAGGTTGGCCTGTTCACCGCGCTGACGTTCCTGCCGAGGCTGTTCTCGCCGTATTACGGCTCGCTCTCGGACCGGTACCCGCGGGGGCGGATCTTCTCGGTCGCGTCGATGGGGATCGCCCTCGGTGTCTTCCTCGTCGCCGGAAGCAGCGGTATCGCGTGGACCTACACGATCTGGTTCTTCATCTCCATTCTTCTGATGACCATCGTGAACGTCCGTCCGGCGATCATGACGGAGATCCTCCCGAAGGACAATTACCTGCACGGAAACGCGATCATGCTCGTTTCGCTGAACGCGGCCAGGCTGGCGGCTCCGTTGATCGGGGGAGTGGTGGCGTTGAAGTGGAATATAGCGCTGCTTCTGAATCTGACGGCCGTGGTTTATGTCGCGGCCGCGCTCCTTGGCCTTGCCACGCGGCTCGGCCCGATGCCTCAAAACGCCTCCCGGTCGGCGGTCACCGTCTTCGCGCACATGCGCGAAGGCGCCCGGTACCTGTTGGCGAATCGCGACCTCCGGTATCTCGGGACGGTCGCGTTCCTGTGGCGCCTTTTCCTCGGGTGCCAGCTCCCGCTGTTTGTCGTCTACGTGAAGCAGTTCCTGGGCAGGGGGAGCGACGGATACGGGATCTTCATGACCATGGCCGGGGTGGGCAGCGTCCTGGGCAGCGTTCTCGGACCTCGTCTTGCCGCGACGTTCGACCGCAGGAAGCTGATCCTGTGGGGGCTGGCGGCGCACTACGTTACCTTCGCGTGCCTGGGGGTTACGCGATCCTTCCCCGCGTCGCTTGCGTTGGTCACGATCAGCTTCGCCTTCTTCTACACGACGATCGTTTCGACGCATTCATTGCGCGACCAGGCGACGCCGATCGAATATCGCGGCCGTGTCTACGGCTGCATCACCGGGATCCTCACTCCCGCCGCGCTAGTGTCGTTCCTGGTCGGCAGCTACCTCGCCGGCATCGTCGGCGTGGAGAAGGTTCTGATCGGCGCGGGAGGGCTGGCCCTCGTGACCCTGGTTGCTTTGCAGATGAAACAGACCAGTCCGGTCCCGACACCTTCCGGGCGGCCGATGCGCATGGAGGAATTTCCGGATTGACAGGTCCTGGACATCGTGTTTTAATTAAGACCGGTCGGTATCCTTCAGGGCGGAAGATGCGCCTGAAGAGTCCGGGATACCCAGGAGGAAGCATGATACCCCTTGTCCGGTTGGTCTTTCCGGTGCTCGAGACGACGCCGCAGCGGTGGATCCAGTTGGCTTCGATGCTGCCGCCCGCGCTGTTTCAAAGGAAACCGGTGCCGAAGGAGTGGTCGGCATACGACTGTTTACGCCACATCGTGCCAGGGTGAAAGGGCGATCATGCAGCCGTTCATCGACGGCTGCGGCCCCTGGAAACGGTATTTTTCGGACCATATCATCCCACCTTCGCCGCGCGCGGCATGACAGGGGAGTTCATCTGATGCGGAAAGACGGCAGGGAGACGCGCCACAACGTCATCGAGAAGTCGCTGCAGATCTTCTCGGTGAAGGGGTACTACAACGCCTCCATCAGCGACATCATGGCTGCGACCGGGCTGACGAAGGGAGGGCTTTACTCCCACTTCGACAGCAAGGAGGCGCTCTGGAACGCCGCGCACGAGAGGGCGGTCGAGATCTGGAGGGGAATCGTTTTCAAGGGGGTGCGGAAGATCTCCGACCCGTTGGACAGGATCGCAAAGACGATCGAGAACGACCTGCACGACTACTGTTGCGGAGAGGTGTTCGAGGGCGGCTGCTTCTTCTTCAACATGCTCGTCGAGCTCCCGGGCCAGTCCCCCGCGATGAGCGGCCGGATCGTCGAGGGATTCATGCAGTTCGCGGACCTTCTGGCCTCCTGGCTGGAAGAGGCGAAGTCCGAAGGTAAACTCAAGCCCGGCGTGAGGATCAAGGAGGTCGCCGACTTCATCGTCATCTCGATCAACGGCGCGGCCGCGTTGTACGTCGCGACCCGGGACAACCGGTTCCCCCGGGCGAGTGAACGCCAGCTCAATTCCTACATTCAGACGCTGAGGGCTTAGGGAAAGGAAACCGCGGGACGCTGCGGACGCTTCGTGTGTTTCCGTAATGATACCGACCGGTCGCATACCTATCGTGGGGGCGTTTCACGGTGGCGCCAAAAGCGACGGCGTGAGAAAGGGGAGAGCGATGGCAAAGGTTGTCTACGAAAAGCGGGACCGTATCGGGTACGTCACCATGAACAGGCCGGAGGCGCTCAACGCCCTGGATGATGAATTGAACGATGCCTTGTGGAACGTCTGGGCCGACTTCCACGCGGACGAAACCGTCGACGTAGCCATCGTGACGGGGGCCGGTAAGGCCTTCTGTTCCGGGGCCGATCTGAGATCGTTCATCCCGAAGTGGGAGCACGCCACCATGCTCGACGTGCGCAAGAACGCGGCGAGGGGAATCGGGGGCGGTATCACCAGGGGGCAGCACCGGATCACGAAGCCGATCATCGCGGCCGTCAACGGTTTCGCGATCGGGGGGGGCTTCGAACTCGCCCTTGCGTGCGACATCCGCATCGCCTCGGAAAAGGCGAAGTTCGGGGTGTTCGAGGTCAGGCAGGGGCTTCACCAGGGCGACGGGGGGATCGTCCGCCTCGTCGCCATCGCGGGGGTAGGTACCGCCCTCGATCTGACCCTGACGGGGCGCGAGGTTTCCGCCGAGGAGGCGTACCGGCTGGGGCTGGTGAACAAGGTCGTGCCGCACGAGGAACTGTTGCCGACGGCGGAACTCTGGGCGCGGATGATCCTCGCCAACGGGCAGCAGGCGATCCGGTCCGCCAAGGAGACGATTCTCGAGGTCATCGGCCGCCCGCTGGACGACGCGCTGAGGCTGGAAACCGTCAACGGATATTCGAGCGTCGGGGATTTCCGCGAGGTCGCGGAGAGGCTGCAGAAGTTCTTCGGGAAATCCCGGTGATCCGACCTGCCCGGATGCGCGGTAACTGATTACGAAAATCGTGCCCGTTTCCCGGGACGGTGTTTGAGCGTGCCCGCCCGTTGATTTTCACTGGGGAGGGAGCGCGTAACCATCCCAACGAGGTCGGGATCCGTTAAGGTCGCGGGGCGAAAGGGGGGACCATGGGCGACAGAATCGGATTGTACGGAAAGCGGGTCGGCTACACCGACGCCGAGATGGAGAAGTTTGCGGAAGGAGGGCACCGGATCCGGCAGGTGACCCGTCTCTCGAAGGCGGCCCCATTGTACTCGATCGAGGCGGAGGTGGTGGAGTCGCGGAACTGCAACTCGGGGCACGTGAAAGGGCAGAAGATCGTGATGGATGTCGACGGAAACCTCGTCACGGCGCTCTGCCCGAAAAAGCTGTGCGTGTATCTGGTTTCGCAACTGACGATACCCGTCGCCCTCATCAACGAAAGGTTGAGCGAAGGGCTGGAGCCGAACGCCTTCCATTTCATGCGACACGTCCGGTGCCCCGATGCGGGGGTGGATTGCCTGGGGTACGGGGAGGTGACGGCACAGGTGCGTGTCGTGCCGAGAGTGAAGCGGTGAATGTCCGCTAGACCCGTACGGTGAGTTACGGGTTTCGGAGGGACCTCCTGATCTGCTCCTTTGCCGCTTCCGAAAGGGGTTCCCCGAGCGGTCCCCCGGGCGCATCCTCCGCCGCCAGGAGATGACGGACGGTCTCGCGGATCAGAGCGAGTTGCCGTTCGTACCTTGCGCAGAACTGGCAGATGAGAAGATGGAAGCGCACGCCGATCCGCTTGCGAAGCGGCAGCGACCGGTCCATGGACTCCGAGATCAATCGTGTCACGTCCTTACAGGAAAGCATCAGTCTCCCTTCCCCGTACTCTTTTTGAACCAGTGGGTTTCCAGGCATTGGCGCAGGTGCATCCGAGCGCGATGGAGGATCACCCATAGGTTGGTCTCGGTAACGTTCAAAACCTTACAGATCTCCCCGGTGTCCGCCCCCTCGATCTCCCGGAGGGTGAAGGCGTTCGCATGGTTCGGGGAAAGCCCGGCGAGGCATTTCATGAACTGGTCGAGGAATTTCTTTTCCCGGTAGAGGTCCGCCGGGTTGCCGCCCCAGTCGGTCGGCCCGGAAGTCCAGTGCCCCGACCTGTCGAAGGAGGAGGGATCGGGCTGTTCCCGGAGATCGCCGTCCTCCAGGGGGGCCTCCCGGGCCTGGTGCCGGAAGTGGTCCGCGATCTTGTGCTTGAGGACGCCGACCAGCCAGGTCGACTCGGAGGAATTTCCGGAAAAGGAGCCGCGGTCCCTCAGCGCCGCGAGAAAGGTCTCCTGGACGAGGTCCTCCGCCGTGGAACGGTCCCTGAG
>Ga0315281_10014475_pt1 | contig 10639 bp, 10 predicted proteins | sample YL17G07_0_MG_FD_204540 | JGI IMG/M metagenome (GOLD analysis project Ga0315281, IMG submission 204540) | Sediment microbial communities from Yellowstone Lake, YNP, Wyoming, USA - YL17G07_0 | ecosystem: Environmental > Aquatic > Freshwater > Lake > Sediment | place: USA: Wyoming | collected... | reverse complement strand
GGCAAATACAAGATTTACGGCCCTCGCGGAGCTTTGCTCCTTAAAATAAAAATCGCGCCGGACAAAATAAAAATCCTCCAAAAAGAAGACGACCCGGAGCCTTGGTCCGTCAAAACCAAAAGAGGCCCTGGCGATATGAAGGTGAAGCGGAACGAAACGGAACTGGGCAAAGTAGCCTTTCATCCGGAAGAGTCCCTGATAAAAGTAAAAGACACAACCGGCTCCGAAGTCTGCTCCATGACCGCCACAGCAATGACGGCTTCGCCTGCCGTTTGCCTGATGAATGGCCTGCCGGAGGAGAGCGCCCTCATGGTATTCGCGCTGTTGAACGCGATTGGCGAATGATCCTTTATTACGCGGTCGGTGGCGGGCTTGGGCATATCAGCAGAAGCCTTGCGATCCTCAACCGGTCGCCGTGGCTTGCGGAGCGGACGCGGCTGATGACTTCAAGCGCGCTTGCTGGGCTTGCAGTAGGCGCGTCGCCGTGTCCCGTGGATCATATCGCGGGAGAAATCATCGCATCAAAACGCAAATACGCGGCATTCCTATCGGGCTATATCAAGCGTCACCGCGTGCGGCTAGTGATAGTGGACACGTTTGCATCGGGTATTGTCGGCGAATGGGGTTGGGTTAGGCTGTCCATCCCGGTACTACTGGTGGCGCGGCACGTCAAATGGAAGGAATATGTCGAGAGAATAAGTGGCGGGACAGACGTGGCTCCGGCGCATACGCTTGCTGTCGAGCCGTTGGATGACGAGCAGGCGGAGGCGCTTGGGAATTGCGGTGAAGTGTCGCAGATGGATTCTCCCATAACGATGGAACAACCGGACAGAGGCGGCTCAAAACGCGAAGCCCTTGTCGTTCACAGCGGGCCCGTGGAGGAGCTGGCGGAATTAAAAAAAATAGCGCAGGAAAGAGTATGCGGGGCGGAGGCCGTGGAAGTGTTTTCCCCTGGGCGTGGAGTTTATCCCGTGGAATCGTTCATCCGTGATTATTCCACAATCGTATCGGGCGCTGGATACAACATGTCTGCGCTGGCGTCACAGGCGCCGCCGGGCGTAACCCACATCCTGCATCCGTTCGAGCGGCGCTTCGACGACCAGTTCCTGCGGGCGCGCAGAATAGCGGAGGGGATGTGGAGCGGCGCAGGTTGCGATGGCGCGCAAAAAGCCGTGATGTGGATGGAGGGGCGGGCGGAATATCATTTGAGATGATGCGTCAGGCTGACAGGCGGTTGAGAAACCGTCAAAACAGCGAATATGGTGTAAAGGATTGTAGCTTGATGAACGAAATGCTGGCCTCGGTATTCTTTAGCGCCTTTGGCGTTGGGTATTTCATCTACGGGAAAAAACAGGCCGACTTCCTTATGTTGGGAACCGGCTTGGCGCTAATGGCCTATCCTTATTTTGTCCCAGGGCTGGCTATGATGATCCTGGTTGGCATAGCTCTTATGGTTTTACCCTTCGCGTTGACGCGGTTCTCTTAGGCCTTTCCGGGCTTCCCTCTGTTTTTCGCCGTCCAACGGATTGCGATTATCCCGGATTTTCCATTCGGACCCGATTCCTAATGGAAGCTAAAAAAAATCCCAGGCGTGAGGGGTGGACGTTATTTTCCTTCCGGGATTAACAACCCCAGATGATGGGCGGCGTGAGTCAAATGGAGCCATCGCCATTCTTCCAGCGTCAACTCGCCGAAAAACGCTGATGGATGCAACTCCCGCGCTTGCCCTAATCGCCTTAACGACTGCAATACGCTTTCAATGGCCGCTTTTTCATTCGTGTCGGGAGAGGGCACAGACTGGGGCGCGGTCATGCCGCCAGGTTTCATATGCCCCGCCTTTTTGATCCACCAAAGGGTAGGTTTGCCGATAAGAAGCCGGACAATCCATGGAAGCATGGGATTAAAACCGTCCAGCGACCCTTTGAAATAAAAATCGAGATGACTGCAAACCCGCCCAAGGGCCCATGCGCCCATCCGCTTGTAGCCTGTTCCTTGCAGGGCTTCGATTTCCTTTGCGACTTCTTCGTATGAGTTGAAGGCAAGCGCTCGCTTTTCCATTTCAGCAGTCACCTCGTTAGGATGGCGTATGCGATATCTTACTATAACGTACTATGCGATGGAATCCTGGCCTGCTTAGGCGCAGTTTTCATTTTTGCACGGCGGGATTTTCGCCCTTCCGAACCGGTTTTGGCTTTCCTTGGGGGCGCGGGCGACCCGCCCGCATCAAGTCAATGGAGCCTCGAAGGCTTCATTGACTTGCAAAGAGCGGATAATTATAAACATCGTTTTTTGTAAAAGGTTTCGCTTGGAATCCTCAACGCGCTCATTGAAAGCGCGATGAGGATTTGCGGGCGGGTCGCCCGCGCCCCCAGGCAAAGACGGCGGGGCGAAAACTACCCCGCCGGGCGATAAAAACTCTTCGATGCTACAATTGGGGCGTTACCTGTGTTGCAGGAGGAAATTTGAAAGCGAGCAAAGCGACAGCGGAAGTTTTCTTTACAGCGTTCAAAGCCCTTGGCGCCGAGGAGAAAGATACGTTTATCGAAAAGATGATCAACGACCCTTCAATCAAGCAAGACCTGCTGGATTTGGCGCTGATCGAAAAAGCGAAAAAGGCCAAAGGCAAGCCAGTTCCGGCAAGAGAGTATTTCCAGAAACGTTAAGGGAACAGGCGGCGTGAGCTACGATGTCACATTGGCGCCACCCGCGCAAAAAGACCTTGGTGGATTCCGTGGCGATCTTCATCAAACGTTTTGAAAACCTGATTTAAGGAAGTTTATAGATGACAAGTGGTTGAACCCAGATACCAGCAGACCTACGAAACCTTCAAAAAATTCCTTCCCCCTCCCCAATCCCTCTCCCCAATCCTGTATACTTATTCATCCGGCGGAGTTTTGGGTTTGCTCCATCCGGCTGATTCGTAAGGAGACTTTTGCATAAATAAACGATTGGGCCGCGCCGCTCTTCACCCTCGCCCCTTGCGGGAGAGGGTGGCCGAAGGCCGGGTGAGGGGTTGCTCCCCTGACAAGGGGAGGTGGCGCGTCCTTGCGCCGGAGGGGTTGAACCCCCGCTCACTATCGTTCGCCGCCCCCTTGTCAAGGGGCCTAAGAATAGCCCTCTCCCATCAAGGGCGAGGGTAAGAGGTCGGCGCACTGCGCTTGCTCTATCAGGTGCGCGTGGCTCCGCTATCCACACTGGAGATTTGAATGGAATACGAAACTGTAATCGGGCTGGAAGTGCACGTCCAGCTTTCCACTAAATCAAAGCTCTTCTGCTCCTGCTCCACCAAATTCGGGGCGGAGCCGAATGGGAACACTTGCCCGGTGTGTCTGGGTATGCCGGGGGTTTTGCCGACGTTGAATGGCGAGGTCGTCCGCAGGGCCATCATGGTCGGGTTGGCGACGGGTTGTAAAATCGCGCCGTATTCCACGTTCGCGCGGAAGAACTATTTTTATCCCGACCTGCCAAAGGGTTATCAGATTTCGCAGTTCGATCAGCCTATCTGCGTGCATGGCGAGATTGAGATTAACGTCAACGGCGCATCCAAACGCATCGGCATAACGCGCATCCACATGGAAGAAGACGCTGGCAAGCTCATCCACGGCGATAACCTGGGCAATCCCGACTCCAGTTATGTGGATTTGAACCGCGCTTCCGTACCGTTGTTGGAGATCGTCTCGGAGCCTGACCTGCGCTCCGCCGAGGAGACGAAAAATTATGTGGAGAAGCTGAAGACCATCCTCGAATACCTCGACGTGTCCGATTGCAACATGGAGGAAGGTTCGCTGAGATGCGACGCCAACGTCTCCATCCGGCCAATGGGCGAGAAGAAGCTCGGCACCCGCTCGGAACTTAAAAACATGAACTCGTTCCGGTTCCTCACCCGCGCCATCGAGTATGAGGTGGAACGGCAGAAAGAGATTCTGGAAAGCGGCGGCAAAGTGATACAGGAGACGCGGCTGTACGACCCCGACAGGAACGTGACGCAATCCATGCGCGGCAAGGAAGAGGCGCACGACTACCGCTATTTCCCGGAGCCTGACCTTACGCCGATAGAGCCGTCAATCGAGATGATCGGCGAAATCCGCGCGGGCTTGCCAGAACTGCCCGACGCAAGGAAAAACCGGTTCGTCGCCCAATACGGCCTGCCGTTGTACGACGCCGAAGTGCTTACCGCCAACCGTGGCGTGGCAGATTATTTCGAGTCCGCCGCAAAAGACGTTAAAACGCCAAAGCTCATCTCCAACTGGGTCATGGGCGACATACTGCGAGTGTTGAACGAGAACGCCCTGAGCGCCGCCGATTGCCCGGTGAAACCCGACAGCCTGGCGGAGATGGTAAAGCTTATCGAAGACAACGTGATAAGCGGCAAGATAGCCAAGGCCGTGTTTGAAGAGATGGTGACAACTGGCAAACGCCCCAAAGCGATAGTCGAGGAAAAAGGGCTTGTCCAGATAGCCGACACCGGAGCCATCGAAGCGGAAGTGGACAAGGTTATCGCGGCCAACCCGTCACAGCTGGCGGAGTATAAAGCGGGTAAAATCCAGCTCGCCGCATTCTTCGTGGGCCAGGTGATGCGCGCCACGAAAGGCAAGGCCAACCCAGCGATGGTGAACAAGATTCTAGAGGAGCGGCTTGGCAAAGCCTGAGACGGCCGATCTGGAAGGCCGGATCATCGCCCATTTGGGTACGCGGGTGCGGATCAAAACCGCGCAAGGCGTCGTGGAGGTCAAACCGCCACGCAAGACGGCTGGATGGGCTGTCGGCGACATAGCTGTCATCCGAGGCGGCATGGGAGTCGAAATCCGCGAGAGGAAAAACGAGTTGACCCGCGTCGGCGGGAACGGCGAAAAGCAGACGCTGGCGGCCAACGTGGACCTTGTGGTGGCGGTGACGGCGTGCGGAGAGGCTTTCAAGCTTGGACTCATTGACCGGTTCTGCGTAACAGCATTCCGCATGGGAGCCGGTTTTTCGATAGCGCTCAACAAGATGGATATTGAAGGGGCGGACCGGCAATTGATGACAGCGCGCGCTTACGAAACGTTAGGAGTCCCCGTGCATCCGGTCAGCGCCCGCACGGGCGAGGGGATGGAAAAATTCGCCTTGTCGCTTTCTGGCAAAATATGCGCCCTGCTGGGACATTCCGGCGTGGGAAAAACTTCGATCCTTAACCGGCTCGCGCCCGGCCTGGACAGGGCGGTGGGCGAAGTGTACGGGAAGTCGGATCAGGGCAGGCACACAACCACAATGTCGCTACTTGTGGAATTGCCGTGTGGCGGAGCTATCATAGACTCTCCCGGCCTGCGGCAGTTCAGCCCGGCGGACATCGAGGCCAGGGATGTCGCGGAGTTTTTCCCTGGGATAAGGGATTTCTCCGGCTCATGCAAATTCCGCGACTGTGTGCACCTTACGGAACCAGGTTGCTCCGTGACGGCGGCGCTGGCGGATGGAAGGCTGGATTCGCAAAGGTACGAAAGTTACAGACGTCTGCTGGAATCCATCAAAGAAACCGGCTCCAGAAAGGCTTGGGAATAATGCCGCTTAACAGGAACATCAAGTTCTTAAGGGACATTACGGACCTGATCGGCTCTGTGGCCGACATCGAAAACCTTCTCAAAATACTCGTCATCACCGCCACGAGGATTTTAGAGGTCAAGGCCACATCGCTGATCCTGCACGACCCGAAAAGCGACAAGCTTTATTTTCACGTCGCCGTCGGGGACGGGAAAGACGAAGTCAAAAGGTACGAACTCGACAAGGGCGAGGGAATCGCCGGATGGGTTTTTGAACACGGCGTCCCACTGCTTGCGCCGGACGTTTCCGCCGACCCGCGCTGGTCGCCAAGAATCGCCGAGTCCATCGGGATGAGTACCCACTCCATCGCCTGCGCGCCCCTTATCGTGAAGGGTAAAACCATCGGCGTGATGGAGATAATAGACCACGAAAATGGGGAGCCGCTTTCCGAGGCGGACATGGAGTCGCTGTATGCGTTCGCAAGCCTTGCCGCCACAGCTCTCGAAGAGGCCAACGCCCGCCTGAAAGTGGAAAGCGAGAACAAGAGCCTGCGGGAAGGGATGAAGGGCCGATGGGATATCGTCGGCAAATCCCCGGCCATGGAACGGGCCAAGGCGGACTGCATGAAGGCGGCTTCATCCAAGGCCACGACGCTTATCACCGGCGAATCGGGCACGGGCAAGGAGTTATTTGCGCGGCTCATCCACGAAAATTCGCCGAGAAGGGACGGGCGCCTCGTCGTCGTAAACTGCGGGGCGCTCCCCGAAACCCTGCTGGAGCGGGAGCTTTTCGGCCATGAGAAAGGGGCGTTCACAGGCGCAGACTCCCGCCAACCCGGCCTTTTTGAGGCGGCGGACAAAGGCTCGATATTTCTCGACGAGATAGGGGACACCAGCCCGGCCATGCAGATAAAACTCCTGCGCGTCCTGCAGGAAGGCAGTTTCATGCGCATAGGCGGCCAGTCGCTTATCAACGTGGATGTCCGCGTGATCGCCGCCACGAACCAGCCGCTTGAAAAACTCGTGCAGGAAAAAAAGTTCCGCGAAGACCTGTATTACAGGCTCAACGTCATCCGGGTGCATCTTCCCCCTATCCGCGAACGCAAAGACGATATCCCCATGCTGATAGAACATTTCCGGGAGAAGGCGTCCGTTAAAATGGGAAGAGGGATAAAGTCGTATACGCCGGAGGCCCGTAACGCGCTCCTTGTTTATCCATGGCCCGGCAACGCCCGCCAGATGGAAAACGCTATCGAACGCGCCGCGATAATGTGCGAAGGCGGCGTGATACGGCTCGAAGACCTGCCGCCGGAAATAAGCGCGGTGAAAACCGGCGACATACAGGCCGGGGCCACATTAAAAGACGCGCTGACGAACTTCAAGAAAAAGTTCATAATCCAGTCCCTGTCCCTCAGCGACGGCAACCGCACCGCCGCCGCCCGGATGCTGGATATCCAGCGCACATATTTGAGCAGGCTGATAAAAGAGCTGGACATCAAAGCCTGACGTTTTTTGCGGAAGGGAAGGGGGCGTTGATTGGGGCGCAAGCTTGAGTTAACGAGAATAGCGACTATAAATCCTTGATTCCCTGATAAGCCCGTTCAAGGCTCCACCCTCTCCCTATGTCTCCGGTCTATACACCCGCAAGGGGCAAGGGTGGAGTCAGGCGCTCCTCACTTCAAACTCTTCTCTATGAACTTCACCGTCCGGTTCCATGCGTCTTTTGCGGGTTCCTGCATAAACTTCACGTTGGAGGGGTTGGCGAAGGCGTGGTCGGCGTCGTACATTCTACCTTCGTATTTCACTCCTGCGGTCTTGGCGGCTTTCTCAAACGCCGCCACTTTCTCCGGCGTTATCCACTTGTCCTGCTTGGCGAATATGCCCAACACCGGACCTTTGAGTTTGGACAAAACTTTCGGGTCGGTCTCAAGCTCGCCGTAATAGATGACCGTAGCGTCCACAGGCTCTGCCAGCGACGCTTTGAGGGAATACCCTCCGCCAAAACACCACCCAAGGGTGGCCACTTTTTTATGGTTCTTCTTGATGAACGCCAGCGTCGCCTTCACCTTCGCCATCGCCTCCGCCGGGTTCACCATTTTCATGTATTCCCCGGCTTTCTCCGGGTTGTCGGTGACCCTGCCGTCGTACAAGTCCAAAACGTAGGCGGCGTAGCCAGCCTTGCCAAACTGATCGGCCATGCCTTTTATGTGCGGGTTCATCCCCCACCATTCGTGAAACATAAGGACCGACTTTTTCGCGTCCATCGGCCCGCTCATGTAGACGATAAACTTGCCGGTCTCTTTGGTCTCCATCGGCATCGTCATGCCGGTGAACGAGGTGGGGATGTTCGTGTTGAACTCGCAATCCTTCGCGTCCATGCCGTCCGCCCCTGCGATGGTTAAAGATGGGAACATAAGAAGGAACATGAAAAGTAGGGTGAAAAGCGACTTTGCCATGACCGTTTCTCCGGTTATTCGATAGAGCGACGAACCACCGGATAATTGTCCTCCTTTTTCATATAAATTGAAAGTTTGCCACGGGGGAATATAGAATGATCTAAACGTAACGGGGCGGTTGACTATGATAGACCTTCACACTCACTCCCTTTTTTCCGACGGGGAGCTTGTGCCGTCGGAGCTTGCGCGCAGGGCCGGGGCCATCGGGGTCACAGCGTTGGCCATCACCGACCATGTGGATTATTCCAACTTCGACACGGTCATCCGCGGCCTGACGCGGTTTTGCGCGGAGTACTCCGGGTCGGCCATCGCCATACTGCCGGGGGTGGAGATCACCCACGCCCCGCCGTGGCAGATAAAAAAACTTGTGAAACTTTGCAGGAACGCCGGGGCGAAAATAGTCGTCGTCCACGGGGAGACCGTCGTGGAGCCGGTGGAGCCTGGGACCAACCGCGCCGCGATCGAGGCTGGCGTGGACATACTCGCGCATCCAGGGCTGATTACCGATGACGACGCAAGCCTGGCCGCCGAAAAGGGGGTGGCGTTGGAGATAAGCGGCAGGGGCGGGCATAGTTTCACCAACGGCCATGTGGCGGCGACGGCCAGGCGGCGCGGCGCGGCGCTGGTGTTCAACACAGACGCGCACGCGCCAAGGGATTTGATGGGCGACGCGATGGCGCGGATAGTGGCGCGAGGCGCGGGGCTTTCCGACGAGGAAATTACCGCGATGTCCGAAAACTCCAGCATGATTGTGGAGCGCGCGATACGGTAGCGCCAATCTCTATCTCCCGCCCCATAGGCGCGCACATGTCCATTGCCGGTGGCGTGTCCAAGGCTCCGGGACGGGCGCGCGAGGTGGGGGCCAACGCCATTCAGCTTTTCACGAAGAACAACACTCAGTGGCGCTCTGCCCCGCTCGCCGATAAAGAAATAGCCGCGTTCCACGAAAACGTTCGCGCTCTGGATGTCGCCGCTTTCGCATCGCACACCTGTTACCTGATAAACCTTGCGTCGCCTGACGAGACAATTCTCCAAAAATCGCGCGAGGCGTTCGCCGATGAAATGGACAGGGCGGACGCGCTGGATATCCCAAATCTCGTTTTCCATCCCGGCGCTCATACCGGCGCGGGGGAGGAGGCGGGATTACAGCGCATCGTGGATTCGCTCGACTGGGCGTGTGACCAGCGGCCATCGGCAAAGGTGACGCTGACGATGGAGACGACGGCGGGACAGGGAACCGGGCTTGGCCACAGGTTCGAGCAGATAGCGCGTATTCTCGATAGCGTCAAAAACCCGGACCGGTTCGGCGTGTGCGTGGACACATGCCATATCTTCGCTGGCGGGTATGACATTTCCACCGAAAAAGGTTACGCCGACACAATGCGGGAGTTCGACAGGTTGATAGGGGTTATGCGCATCCGCCTGTTCCACGTCAACGACTCCAAGACCCCGCTTGGCTCACGAGTGGACAGGCATGAGCATATCGGGAAAGGGAAGATCGGGCTTGCCGCATTCCGGTTTCTGCTGAACGACAGGAGATTTTCCGGCACGCCGATGATACTGGAGACGCCGAAGGGAGAGGGGGGGGAGGAGGATAAAATAAACCTGAAGGTTTTGCGCGGGTTGATAAGGGAATAATTTTTTATACCGCCGATATCCCGGAGCCCTGTAAGGGCAACCCTGCGCGGTTGCCTCATGCAGTATCCCATTGGGCGGCCACATAGGGCCACCCCTGCTTTTATTTTGCCGCGTTTGTCTCTTGATTTCGCGCCGCGCTCGTGAATAATAAGCGCATCATTCTCCGGTCGCGTTCAGGGGGGCATTGGAAACCAATAAAAAATCCCTCAAGGGGCTGGTTCTGTTTTATCCTTTTAGTATGGACTTGAAAAAGGAATACCGTGCTGACGGATAAGTTTAAGGAAGAATGCGCAGTCATGGCCGTTTACGGCCATCAGGAGGCGGCCAATCTCACCTATCTGGGCCTTTACGCCATGCAACACCGCGGGCAGGAGTCCTCCGGCATAGTCTCATCCGACGGGGCCCGCCATGCGGCGGAAATCGGCATGGGGCTGGTCTCCGAGATATTCGACGAGCAAAAGATCAGCGCCCTCACCGGCCATGCGGCCATCGGGCATAACCGGTATTCCACACAGGGGGAGTCGGAGCTACGCAACGCCCAGCCCCTGTCCATCATGTACCACAACGGCCCTCTGGCCCTGGCCCACAACGGCAACCTCATCAACGCAAAGGCCCTTCGGGAACAGCTGGAGAAAGAGGGCTCCATATTCCGCTCCACAATGGACTCGGAGGTTATCATCCACCTCATAGCCAAAAGCAGGAAGACCCGGCTTCTGGATCAGGTGGTGGACGCCCTTTCGCGGGTGAAGGGGGCTTATTCAATCGCCATCATGGGAGCCAACGAAATAATCGCGGTGCGCGACCCGCACGGGTTCCGCCCTCTTTCCATCGGAAGGCTCGGATCGGGGTACGCTTTCGCCTCGGAGACATGCGCGTTCGACTTGATAGAAGCCAACTTCTCGCGCGAGGTCGCCCCCGGCGAGGTGGTGGTGGTGAACGAGGAGGGGATGTTCAGCCACTTCCCGTTCCCCCCGGCGCCGAAAAGGCACTGCATATTCGAGTATATCTACTTCGCAAGGCCGGACTCCCGCA
>Ga0315281_10014474_pt1 | contig 10639 bp, 8 predicted proteins | sample YL17G07_0_MG_FD_204540 | JGI IMG/M metagenome (GOLD analysis project Ga0315281, IMG submission 204540) | Sediment microbial communities from Yellowstone Lake, YNP, Wyoming, USA - YL17G07_0 | ecosystem: Environmental > Aquatic > Freshwater > Lake > Sediment | place: USA: Wyoming | collected... | reverse complement strand
TATAGACAAATTCCATAACCCAGTTGCCCAGTCCCTTTTATATTTTTAATATTTCTTGAGAGTTGGTCGAAAACCCCATCCGGCAGGATATTTCGGATTTTTTGAAGTGCCTCACTTATCTTTTGACGCTCTTGGTTCACCTCGATATTCTTCCATACCACCGCACCAAAGAAAGCGAGAGGGGATTGAATTAATAAGGGGAGCACGAACGGATACCAACTGCCAGAAGCCTTAAATTGATACGCTGTAACGATGAAATAAAGCACCATCAACCCTAGGATACTGATTGCGGCGACGAACGTTGGGAGTAGATAACAAACCATGCCGATCAATGCTCCCCAAAGCAAAAGGGTGGAGAAGGAGACCCAAGGGCTGAGGGGCCGGACAGGCCTATCTTCTAACAAATTAGCAAATGCGGTGGCAGCGATTTCAACTCCACTGAGGTCCAATCCGCTCTTTTCTGAGAAAACAGTATTAAAGCCATCTTTCTGATCGAGAGGGGAACGGTCGGAGAGCCCAACAAATACTGCCTTGCCACTGAAATCAAATTGCTTTTGTTTGGGGGTTTCTTTTCCCTGAGGCTCCAGAACCTGATAGTAAGGGATGGTGGGAATTGTTCCAGGAGGTCCGCAAAAGTTCAGATGTGCACTGTTGGGGGCCTGGTACATGATGATGAGTGATTTTAGGATTTGATTTTTTTTAGGTTCTTCAGACAGGATCCGTTCATTCTGCAATTCCTTCAGCATTCTCTCTGCGATCAGTGGTTCGTTTTGAAAGATGTCTCTAATCTCCCGAATTACATTTTCAACGCCTCGAGTGGCGATGATTGCATCGTTGCTATCAGGTAGTTTCTCGGCCTTAGATGGACTTACCTTTTTCAGCAAACGGATAAACTCCTCGTATACCTGCATTCCAAACACTTGAAACGCCACCACGGGCAGAGTAGGTGTATCCCCTGCTTCTGTTTTGAACGTCCAATATTGACTTACCTTGACAGGTACTTTGGGTAAGGGAAAGGGTGCCAAGGCAACAGCAGATTGTGCAAGGGGAGGGATCGGAGACACTAGTCTCTCAATATTAAGATTTCCTCCGGGTGTTCCTCCCTTGGTAGTCAAAGGAACTTTCTCGCTTTTGAGGGATTCACACAATACCACGTTACGTGCCTTACCGATGGCTTCTGCAAACAGATGATCATCTTCGGGTGATTTCACTTCGTCAAAAATGAGATCAAAGGCGACCACCCTAGCACCTTTTTTAACTAAATTTTCAGTAAGGCGTGCATGGAGAGAGCGTGACCATTTTCTTGGATCTTTAGAGATGTTGAGATGTTCGGCTGATTTTTGATCTATGCTGACGACGATGACGTCGGAAGGGGGTTGGCTCGTTCCCCTCAGGTTGAATAATAAATCGAGCCCTACGTTTTCCTCGAGGTCAACCCCGAAGGGTAAGAGGCTTACACCCAACCCCACGATTCCCGTGAGGAAGCCTAAGATGACGGCCTTGGATAGGCGGGACATCATGGAACACTCCCCGAGCTTAAGCTCGTTTCAAAGTGAACCAGTTAGGCCGTTAACTTCCAGATCTTTAAGACACTTTCTCCAACTCATAAAGGTGGAGGGAGGGTTTCTTTCATATGGTCTCCAAAACTCGACCTATGCCTGTAGAGACCTATATCAAGAACATTTAGGTATGTGGTGGTAACTTTTGATCAAAAACTACCAAACTTCAGAGGATGTGTCAACAGGTTTATTAAGAGTTTTGTATTTAACATCTTAGGACAGAATGTTAGTTAAAATTTCCTTGACAACTAAACAAATGTATAGTATCTATTAAATTATCAAATTCGGGAATTTGGAGATTGAGGGATTACGAAATTGTGGCCTCAGATTATCAGAATATTAGGTTATCAGGAGGTGCCTGCCTGCCGGTAGGCAGGGCTGTCAGAAGATCAGAGTAGCAGGTTTTTTCTGGTATCCTGGTATTCTGATGTCCTGATCCCCAAAATTCGTAATCCCTAAATTCGCAATTCGAAAATTATTAAAGAGGTAACCATGGAATTGACATCCCGGCAAAGAGAGATCTTCAATTTCATCAGAACCTTTATCAGAGAGAGAGGTTATCCCCCTTCTGTAAGGGAGATCGGTGAGCACTTCCATATCTATCCCCGGGCAGTCTTCGACCACCTCAAGGCATTGGAGAAGAAAGGTTATTTGAGACGGAGGGGTTCGAAGTCCAGAGGTCTCGAGATTCTTATCTTTCAGGGGGCTGGACCATATGGGGAACATCTAAAGAAAGAGGGGAGGCTATTGATCCGGGAGATCCCAGTCTTAGGTAGGGTGGCAGCAGGGAAGCCCACCTTAGCCGTAGAACATGTGGAAGGGACAATTCCACTCCCTACGGAATGGGTGAAAGGAAAGGAAGTTTTTCTTCTGAAAGTGAAGGGCGACAGCATGTCGCCCTATATCCTACCTAATGACTATGTGGTCGTTCGGTCCCAACCTTCGGCAGAAAATGGGGATGTGGTGGTGACCCTGGTGGGAGAAGAGGCAACGGTGAAGCGGTTTTTCAAAAAGGGAAGAAAAATCGAATTGAAACCAGAGAACGAACGCTGGGAGACGATTCAGATTGAGGAGGGTTCTGGAGAAGTTCAAATCCTCGGAAAAGTCATCGGAGTTTTCAGGAAGTGCTAGATCATACAGTCATTTAGTTCGGGGTCCAGAGTTCGGAGCAAAAACTTAAAACAAAACTCCGAACTCCAGACTAAGAAAAGAGGGGGTTATGAATGAGGAGAGATTTGATTTTGGAAATTTGAAAGTTCATCAAAAAGCTCTGGCTATGGATTCTGAACCCCGAACTCCTAACTCCCTGCCTTCGCCGAAACGCTTCGTGCAGGCAGGCGAACTCAAAACTATCTTCCGAGGGAAGAATTTATTCGACGAAATCTTGTTGCAGCTGACACGGGTCGATTTATTCTCTCAATCCATTTCTTCAAGAAAAGTTCTTTTTTGGGGGGAGAGGGCAGGGGAGATTTCCTCCTATGTGGCCGGATGGTTGGCAGATAAAGGGAGAGAGGTGATCGTATTGGATGGGGCCAATCGTTTTGACCCTTACATGGTCTCATCCTTCGCAAGAAAGGCATTGATTCCTCCAGAGAGACTTCTCAAAAAAATTCGAATCGCAAGGGCTTTCACTTGCTATCAGATGGCGATGATGGTTGGGGAGAGATTAAACGACTTGTTCAATCAAGAGGGAGCAACCGTCCAACCAGAAAACCGATGGGTCATCCTGCTGGGACCGGTTACCCCATTTATGGACGAGGATGTATCGGAAAGAGAAGTTCGACCCCTCTTCGAAAGATCTCTGAAAAAGATAGAAGAGATGGCTTCGAGAGGCATTCCTTTTCTTCTATTCCAACCTTCTGGTTTCTCTGATTCAAAGCGAGTCTATCTCTTGAGAAGGCTCTTCCAGTTTTCTAATCTGGTCTGGAAAATATCTCTGGAAGGCCAAGAGTCGAAAATCGTTCTGGAAAAGGAATTAACGCTCACTAAGTCATTAAGTCACTCAGCCATTGGTCATTCAACGACTTAATTACTTAATGACCTAATCACCAGGAAGGGTAATTAGGGATTTATTTGTGAACGGACACGAGTCACGGACACGGAGCACGATTTATGGGGCGGACGGTTCTTCCTTTTAGCAGGGTTCTGGAACAGGAAGTCCAGGAATGGAGGAAGTTTCGAAGAGGACTGAGAAAAGGAGATCAAGAATTTCTCGACCGGCTCTTTGAAGAAGCAAGACTTCATGTGCAAGCTGGAGTCTATGCTTCGAGACCTTGGCCTTTTGAGACGATCCTGATCTCTATTCTCCTCGAGCACGAGAAAGCCTTGGTCGAGTTGAGGTCGAAAATAAAGGTCTTGGAGGAGAGGAAGATCTAAGCATTGCATAAATGAAGCAGACAGATGTACCTCCAAGACCTTACAAAGTGAACATTAACGGGATTACAAGTGATCGTCTGATAATACGAAGAAGGATTTAGAGGGATCATAAGGCTGAGTGTGAAATAGTAAAAGGTATCGCTGTAAAGTCTTTTCGGCCCATCTGTCTCCTATCCTTTGTACGACCGAAAGAATAACGGAGGGAATTCGATGGAGATTCACGGACGGCTCTTCGACCTCTATCCCCTGGAGTCCTCGATGATTCTATGGATCAGGGAAGAAGATGGAAGTCTTCGCCGATTCGAAGATCCTTTCCGGCCTCGATTCTATGCGCAGGGAAAGAAAAGCGATCTTTTTGATCTCTTCCACTCTCTTCAGAAAGGGCGGTGGGCGGCAGGATACCAGTGGATGAGGAAGAAGGAACTCTGGAGCGGTGATGAAGTGGAGGTGATGGAGATCGAGGTTACAGATTCAGAGCATTATGTCCAACTTCTCAGAATTCTCCCTCAATGGGAGGAGAAGATGACCTTCTACAATTGCGATATCCCTTTGCCGCAGACCTATCTTTATGAAAGACAAATTTTTCCGACAGGCCGATGCATGGTTGAGGTTGAAGGAAATCGAATCTTTGAAATTCATCCTGATCCATCCGAGTCTGTGTGGATGAATGAAGAAGACATTCCTGACCTTCGGGTCATGGAGTTACGTGCGAATGGGAACTCAGGTCCTTTGCCCGGAAAGGGATGGAGGTCCCTCATACTGGAGTGCGAAGGGTATCGGGTGGAGATGGAGACGATCGATGTTGGAGAGATCGAGAAGTTTCTCAAACGTTTCGACCCTGATGTGATCTTGAGCGATGATGGGGATGCCTCTCTTTTACCCCTTCTCTTTTCAGCAGAGGAAAGACGGAAAACTTCCATTCCCTGGGATCGGGAGTCTTATCCTGTGAAAAGGCAGGCTCATCCGAAAGGTTTTTCTTACTTCTCTTATGGCAGGACCTATTATCGGGCCCCGGCCCATCTCTTCCTTGGGAGGTGGCACATCGATCGTAGAAACTCCTTCATTTATGGAGAATCGGGAATGGAAGGGGTGATCGAACTGGCGCGATTGGCCAAAATTCCAGTTCAACGGATGGCTCGGACTTCTCCGGGGACAGCAATCACCTCGATGCAACTCGACCGAGCCTTTCAGGATAACATCCTTATCCCTTGGAGGAAGGGTGAACCAGAACGATTCAAGACGGCGTGGGATCTGCTCGTTGCAGACAAGGGAGGTCTTGTCTTTCAACCTAAATTGGGGATCTTTGAGGATGTGGCCGAGATTGATTTTGCCTCGATGTATCCCGCCATGATGGCGATTCACAATATCTCGCCGGAGACGGTGCTCTGTGGATGTTGTGAGAACCATAGGGTCCCGGAGGCTGGTTATACGATCTGTGAAAGACGAGAGGGAATCGTACCTAAGACCCTTAACCCTATCTTAAAGAGAAGAGCCTGGCTGAAGAGAATGGCCAAGGAAGGAGATCCAGAAAAAAGAGAAATCTACAACCGGAAACAAACAGCCCTCAAATGGATGCTCGTCACATCTTTCGGATATTTAGGTTATCGAAATGCTCGTTTTGGGAGAATCGAAGCCCATGAGGCGGTCACTGCCTTTGGGAGGGAGAAACTCCTTGAAGCCAAGGAGATCTGTGAGGAGGAGGGGTTCGAACTTCTCCATGCCATCACCGATTCTCTCTGGATTCATAAGAAAGGATTCAGAGAGGAGGAGGTTCTTGATCTCTGTCAGAAGATCAGCGAGGCCACTGGGATTACCATGAGCCTGGAGGGAATTTATCGGTGGATGGCTTTTCTTCCTTCAAAAAGGAATCCAGAAAGTCCGGTGGCCAATCGTTATTTCGGGCTCTTCCGAAACGGAAAGATCAAAGCGAGGGGATTATCATTTCGACGAGGCGATATGCCTCCCTTGATCCAAGAAGCTCAGACTCGGATGCTCGAGGTTTTATCAGAGACAAAAAATATGGAAGATTTTCGATCGAAGATCCCTGGGATTTTAGACCTTCTCCTCGAATATAGTCTGAAATTGAAGGACGGCACGGTGAAGCAGGAGGATTTGGCTATCGGGAAGAGGATCTCGCAGGAGCCCAATGCCTACAAAGTGGATAGCCTTACCGCCCTTGCTGCTCAACAGTTGGATGATTTTGGAATTACAATCCATCCCGGAGAGAAGGTAAGGTATGTGATCAAAGATGCTGAATCCAAGGATAAGGCAGAACGAGTAAGATCCTTTCCGTTAGTAGGTCCAGACGATACCTATGATGTGAAAAAGTATCTGGGGATACTCGTGAAGGCAACCGAGGAGATATTGATCCATATTGGCTATGATAAGAAATGTCTGGAAAAGATGATTGATACCTCTTTCTCCCTCTCCCCCGATGAGAAAGGGTGAGAGTAAGGGGGTAGAGGTGAGGTGGCCATATTTGTAGAAAAAATTGATATATTTGCCTGTTATGATAATTTGTAACCATTTATAATTCAGAGGTTATTGAAGAAATCAGAAAGGAAATAGAGCGATTAGAGAAAGAATGAATCTACTGCTTTAACTGACTTCATAACCTGCCATTTGTGTTTTATTTTTCAATTCAAATTAGACCAACCTTTCAAGATATTCCTGGCCCAATATTTCTAAATATTTGACTTGACGGGATTTTTATCTGAAGTTATGAAGTATAAAGTATAGGAGATACCGTTGATATCAGAAATTACCCAGTGGATTATGGAGTTGATGAGGACCCATGGTCAGCTCGCGGTCTTCATCGGTGTGATGATTGAGCAGATCATTGTCCCCATTCCATCTCCGCTCATCATCATGGGGGCAGGGGCGATCCTCATCTTGCCAGGACTTTCCATTCCCGATGCGTTTCTCCAAATCCTATGGATCATTGTCCTCCCCGGCTCCATTGCCTCGACACTGGGTTCCTATATTGGATATGTGATCAGTTTTTATGGAGGTAAGGCCTTAGTCGTACGGCTCCAGCGTTTTTTGGATGTGGACTGGAATCAGATAGAAAGATTAGAGAAGCGATTTCAGGGAAAGAAAGAAGCGTTGAGCATTTTTCTCTCCCGCGCTATTCCAGTCTTCCCCATCTCTCTGGTTTCCATCTTTGCCGGTTTGCTGCGCATTCCTGTCAAACCCTTCACGATTTATACGTTTTTGGGTTCGATCTTCCGATGTTTTTTCTTGGGTTTTTTCGGATGGTGGATTGGAGCGACATACGAGAAAGCAGCCACTCGGTTAGATTCGGTGGAAACGATCGTCTCCATTTTGATGTTGGTCGGGATGGGGGTGGCTTTTGGATACCTCTATCAAAAATTTAGAAGGGCGACTTGATTTGAAAAAATTCATTATGAATAATAGGCTTGAGAACGAAAGGGAATGGGTTGATGAGAGTGACAGTAGATGAGGAAACCTGTATCGGGTGTGGGCTTTGTGCAGAGGAATGCCCAGAGGTCTTTGAGATGAATGATGATAAGGCTCGTGTCAAAGTCGATGAGGTTCCTGATGATACCACGAAGTCCTGCAAAGAGGCTGCTGAAAATTGTCCGGTAGAGGCCATCCAGATGGAAGATTAAGTCTCTCCAGCAAGAATAAAAAAAGGGGCGATCCATATTGATTCATAGATGCCCCCTTTTTGTTTTCTTTTTAAAAGTTACTCAAAATATTCTTTAATTTCCTTATAGCGTTTGGGATCTCTCAATCGCTCAAGGGCCTTTGCTTCTATTTGCCGAATCCTTTCACGACTGAGACCGAACTGCCTCCCAATTTCTTCAAGAGTACATTCCCCGTCTTCCCCGATGCCAAAACGGAGTCGGAGAATCTTTTCTTCCCTCGGGGAAAGACCAGATAAGAGCTTCTGGATTTGGTGGATCAGATCTTTTTCCAGTAAGGAATCACTGGGAGAAAGGCTCTTTTCATCAGGGATCAGGTCTTCAAGAGTACTATCCTCTTCCCCAATAGACATATCAAGAGAAATCGGTTCCTCGATAAGGTTGAGAATCTTCTCCACGTCGTGTAGAGGAATTCCGCTATCCTTTGATAATTCTTGTGATGTCGGCTCCCGACCCAACTTCTTTACTAAATCCTTAAAGGATTTCATCAGCTTTCCTTTGATTTCAAAAAGGTAGTTGGGGATACGAATGGTCCTTGACTTCTCTGCAAAGGCTCTTAAAATGGCTGCCCTGATCCACCAGGAAGCGTAGGTACTGAATTTAAAGCCTTTGGTATAATCGAACTTGACCATGGCCTGGATGAGACCAAGATTTCCCTCCTGGATCAAATCCAGGAAAGAGAGTCCTCGATTGGCATATCGTTTTGCGATACTGACGACCAACCGCAGATTTGCTTGAGTCAATTCATTCTTTGCCCGTTGCAAATCGAAGAGCACCTGTTGATGTTGGTTCAGCATCTTCTTATATTGAAGATTTTTCTCCCTCATTTCTGAAGGAGTAGGTTTTGATTTTTTCCCATTTTTCCCATTCTTGCCTTTTAATTTGTATCCCTGACGGGTATTGTGATTGGTTCGTTTACCTCCATTTTTCGGACTCGAGAAAGAATGCAATTGGGTCTTTAGTCGATTGGTCTTGCTCTCAAGGATCTTGACCTGACGCTCACCTTCCTTAATCCTTTTTGCCAATTCGACCTCTTTTTCTGGCGTGAGAAGGGATATCTTTTCAAGGCCTTTTAAATATTCCCATGTGATATCCTGAGGCTGAAAAATAATTTCTTCCTGAGGAGTCTGATCCGCTTGAATTTCATCCCCTTCCTCGACCACTAATTCCGCTTCATCCTCCTGAAGATCTAAATCCTCTACCGTCTCTTCCAATTCACCCTCTGTATAAGGTGCGGATTGGATAGCTGGAATAGAGGTTGGGGGTTCAGCAAAAAGGGACGAGGATTGAACGGTCTCGAGGGTTAAATCCTCTCCTTTTTTACTTGTTGCTTTATTATTTTTCACAGGTAATTTACCCCTTTCTTTTTAGAACAAAAAACCCCTTCCATTCTTAGTCCATGGAAAGGGTGGATTTATTCAATTTTTCTTTTACTAAATAACCCTAGCTGGTAGAATGGACCTCCCTGTATATAACACCCATATAAAGTAGTTTAATCAATTTCTAATACTAATATATTCAAAACACCCACATTTGTCAAGCATTATTTTTATGTAAATTATTTAATATAATCAATTAGTTATAAATTGAAAAGTTTATATTACCAAATTCATATAGGATTTATTCCATATTTTGTTGGAAAAATTATTATAGCCTCCCGGGTTGAAGTATTCTCTTTGAAATATGAAAAAAATAAAAATAAATACTTCTCGTTGTTGGTAGGTAAAAATGTAATAATGCATGGGAGGGGAAGGGTTGACTTTATGTAGGGCATCTTTTATAAAAATAGAATTTAATTATAAATCCTCCATTTCTATTTCTAAATGGGTTGAAATTATAATCATGGGATATATTGATCTTCATCTTCATACAACCGCTTCTGATGGGGTGCTAAGCCCATCAGAGGTCGTGAGATATGCAAAAGCGAAAGGACTTCAAGCGATTGCGATCACTGATCATGACACCATTGAAGGGTTAGAGGAGGGATTGTCAGAAGGGCAGAGAATCGGTTTTGAAGTGATTCCTGGAATTGAAATTAGCGCCGAGCATTCACCTGGCTCCATGCATATCCTAGGATATTTTCTCGATATCCATCATCCCTTTCTCAATGAGAGGTTGGGGTATCTCCAAAAGGCAAGAGCAGAGCGAAATCCGAAGATTGTCCAAAAGTTGAATCAGTTAGGAATCGATATAAACTTTGATGAGGTTCTGAAAGCCTCTGGCGGAGGGCAGGTTGGACGGCCCCATTTTGCGAATGTGCTTTTGGAAAAAAAGGTTGTCAGAAGTTTTCAGGAGGCTTTCGATCGTTTTCTGAAGAAGGGAGCCCCAGCCTATGTGGACAAATTCAGATTTACGTCGAAAGAGGCTCTGCATTTTATCAATGAAGCCAAAGGGGTGGCAGTGCTTGCTCATCCAAAAACCCTTGGTATCAATGGATATTCAGAACTGGAGAAACTTATCCTCCAACTCGTTGAGGAAGGGCTTAAAGGGATTGAGGCCTATTATCCAGAACATTCTTCATCGGAGGTGGCACAGTATAAAACTCTTGCCGATAGATATGGTCTCCTGATGACAGGGGGGACGGATTATCATGGAATGGAAAAAAATGGCTTAGACATCGGGGTAGGGAGGGGAGAAATGAAGCTTCCTTATTCCATCGTGGAGAACCTGAAAGCAGTTCGAAGTCGGTCTTTATTGGGGAGGTAAAGAAGTGGTTATCCTTTTATTGATTGTCACGACATTATTATGGGGAACAACCCCCATTTTTGAAAAAATAGGTTTGGGAAAAGTGGACCCTCTGATTGGTGTCACCATTCGAAGTGCCATTGTCACGGTAGGCCTTCTGATACTTACTTTTCTATTGGGCAAAGGCAGGGCATTGATTGAATTGGATGGGAAGAGTATTTTTCTATTTGGGGCAAGCGGCATGATGGCAGGTCTTCTCGGTATGTGGACTTATTACTCTGCCTTGAAAATGGAGGCAACCTCCAAAATCGTTCCCATTGCAGCCTGTTACCCCTTGGTGACCGCTCTTCT
>Ga0315281_10014473_pt1 | contig 10640 bp, 9 predicted proteins | sample YL17G07_0_MG_FD_204540 | JGI IMG/M metagenome (GOLD analysis project Ga0315281, IMG submission 204540) | Sediment microbial communities from Yellowstone Lake, YNP, Wyoming, USA - YL17G07_0 | ecosystem: Environmental > Aquatic > Freshwater > Lake > Sediment | place: USA: Wyoming | collected... | reverse complement strand
CAGCCCGCGGCCAGTGCCGGCCCGGCTTTGCGCGTGATCATCGCATTCGGAAAATTCCACGGCGTGATCATCGCGGCAACGCCGATCGGCTGCTTGAGGACCAGGATCCGCTTGTCGGCCTGGTGCTGCGGGATGACGTCGCCGTAGACGCGCTTGCCTTCCTCGGCGAACCACTCGATGAACGAGGCCCCGTAGGCGATCTCGCCCTTCGCTTCGGCGAGCGGTTTGCCCTGCTCGGTCGTGAGGATCAGGCCCAGATCGTCCTGGTTCGCCATCATCAGGTCGAACCACTTGCGCAGCAGCGCGGCGCGCTCCCTGGCCGTCTTCGCGCGCCAGGCGGGCCACGCCCGGTTCGCGGCCTCGATCGCACGCCTGGTTTCTGCGGCGCCCATCATGGGCACGCTGCCGATCGTTGCGCCCGTGGCGGGGTTATCTACCGCGAACGTCTTGCCGGATTCCGCACCTATCCAGGCTCCGTCCAGATAGCACTGTTCGCGAAAGAGTTTCGGGTCCTTGAGGGGAAGCGGCGGCAGGCCGGCCTGCTTGGGCGCATTCATGGGCATCTCCGGAATATTGCGGTAAGCGGCAGATTTTACGCCTCCGGAACCGCTGTCATGTTGCTGCAACATTGCGCCGCTAGGCTGCGAGGGCTCGTTCAATGGCCGTCTACATAGGAGCCTCATGCTCAAGCTCAGGAATTCTCTGCGGACGTTCAGCTTTGCTGCCGCAGCAGTACTCTCATTTTCTGTCCAGGCCATCGATATCACCGGTGCCGGCGCGACGTTTCCGTATCCGATTTACGCCAAATGGGCGGACGCTTACAAGAAGGCGACGGGTGTCGGTATGAACTACCAGTCCATCGGTTCAGGGGGCGGCATCAAGCAGATCACGGCGAAAACGGTCGATTTCGGCGCTTCTGACATGCCGATGAAGCCCGATGAACTAGAGAAGAACGGCCTGATTCAGTTTCCCGCGATCATGGGCGGCGACGTCATGGTCTACAACATCAAGGGCGTTGCCTCCGGTGCGATCGCTCTGTCGGGACCGACGATCGCCGACATCTATCTCGGCAAAATCAAGATATGGAACGATCCGGTGATCGCCAAGGCGAATCCGGGCGTCAACCTGCCAAACCAGGCCATCTCTGTCGTTCATCGCTCGGACGGCTCGGGCACGACCTTCATTTTCGTCAACTACCTGTCGAAAGTGAGCGAGGAGTGGAGGAGCAAGGTCGGCGAGGGCACGTCGGTCGCCTGGCCGGCTGGTGTCGGCGGCAAAGGCAACGAGGGCGTCGCGTCCTACGTCCAGCGCATTGACGGGGCAATTGGCTACGTCGAATACGCGTATGCCAAGCAGAACAAGGTCGCTGTCGCGAAGATGAACAACCTCGACGGTAGCGTGGTGGCGCCGAGCGATGCGACCTTCGCCGCAGCGGCGGCAGGCGCCGACTGGACAAAGGCTCCCGGCATGTACCTCGTGCTCACGAATCAGCCCGGCAAGAATAGCTGGCCGATGACCGGCGCCTCGTTCATTCTGATGCACAAGGTGCAGGGCAAGCCCGAGAGCGCGAAGGAAGTGCTCAAGTTCTTCGACTGGTCGTTCAAGAACGGCGCCAAAATGGCCGACGAACTCGACTATGTGCCGATGCCGGATCCGGTCGTCAAGCTCATCCAGTCGGTCTGGAAATCGCAACTCAAGGACACTTCCGGCAGGGCGCTCTACTGAAAACCGCCCATACGATCCAGCCCTGGATGAGCCAAGCCGGGGCCTCTCGTCGTTTGCGCTCTGCACCGTGGGCCGACAAGGCCTTCGAGTGGCTGACGCGGGTATTCGCGTTCCTGGTGTTCAGCATCCTGCTGGCGATCGTCGCGTCGCTGCTGGTCGGCAGCCAGCTGACGCTCGAGAAATACGGGCTTTCCTTCATCTGGTCCGGCCACTGGGATCCGGTGAAGGAGGAGTTCGGTGCTTTGGTGCCGATCTACGGCACCGTCGTTACTTCCCTGATAGCGATGCTGATCGGTGTCCCGGTCAGCTTCGGCATCGCGATTTTCCTCACCGAACTGTCCCCGGCGTGGTTGAAGCGCCCGCTCGGCACTGCGATCGAGCTGCTGGCGGCGATTCCCTCGATCATCTACGGCATGTGGGGCCTTTTCGTGTTCGCGCCGCTGTTCCAGACCCAGCTTCAGCCGGTCCTCATTAATTCACTGGGGAATGTGCCGTTTTTCGGCGCCCTGTTCGCCGGACCGCCGATCGGTATCGGCATGCTCACCGCGGGCCTCATCCTTTCCATCATGGTGATTCCGTTCATCACGGCGGTGATGCGCGACGTATTTGAGCTCGTACCTCCGATGCTCAAGGAATCCGCCTACGGCCTCGGCGCGACAACCTGGGAGGTTGTCTGGCGCGTGGTGCTGCCCTACACCAAAGTCGGCGTCATCGGCGGCATCATGCTGGGCCTTGGACGCGCACTCGGCGAGACGATGGCGGTGACGTTCGTTATCGGCAATGCGCACCGACTATCGGCTTCGCTCATGGCGCCGGGCAACAGCATCGCCTCGGCGCTCGCCAATGAATTTACCGAAGCCGTCGGCGACGTGTATTACTCCGCGCTGATCGAGCTCGGCTTGATCCTGTTTCTTATCACCACGGTGGTTCTGGGGCTCTCGAAGCTGCTGCTGCTGCGGCTGGCGCGCCACGAGGGAGTGCAAACATGAACCCGGCCGTTGCCGGAGCGTCGGCGGTCAATCCGGAAAACCGGCTCTACCGCGCGCGCAAGCGCGTGAACTTCGTCGTGCTGGCCGTGTCGAGCCTGGCGCTCGCGTTCGGCCTGTTCTGGCTGGTGTGGATCCTCGGCACGCTCCTGTACGAGGGCGGCACGGCGCTCGCGCGCGCTGCACTCTACTATCAGATGACGCCCCCGCCGGGGGCCGATGGGGGCCTCGCCAACGCGATCGCGGGGAGCCTGGCGATGGTGACCGCCGGGACCGTTTTCGGCACGCCGATCGGAATTCTCGCGGGCACCTATCTTGCCGAGTATGGCAGGCGCGGCTGGCTGGCTGGCGCGACGCGGTTCCTGAACGACGTCCTGCTCTCGGCACCCTCGATCGTGATCGGCCTGTTCGTGTATTCGGTGTATGTGGCGCAAGTGAAGCACTTTTCGGGCTGGGCAGGCGCAATGGCGCTCGGGCTGATCGTCATTCCGGTGGTGGTGCGAACCACCGATGACATGTTGAAGCTCGTGCCGAATACCCTGCGCGAAGCCGCCATGGCGCTCGGCTGCCCGAGCTGGAAAATGGTGGTGTTCGTCACCTACCGGGCGGCGCGCACCGGGATCCTGACCGGAATCCTGCTGGCGATCGCCCGCATCAGTGGCGAGACCGCGCCGCTGCTGTTCACCGCGCTCAGCAACCAGTTCTGGTCGAACGACATGAATGCGCCGATGTCGAACCTGCCGGTGGTGATTTTCCAGTTCGCCATGAGCCCCTACGAGAACTGGCAGCGGCTCGCCTGGGGCGGCGCGGCACTGATCACGCTTGCGGTTCTGTTGCTCAATATCCTGGCGCGGGCGCTGTTCAGGAAGTCCGACTGAAACGAGGGATGCAATCCATGGAAGCGAGCACCGCCACGACCTCCGCACGGCCCACCATCCATACTGCCATGCGCGAAGGCCGCGTCGCCGAGATCGTCGCGCCCTCCGCTCTGAAGCCCAAACTCAGAATCAAGGCGCTGAATTTCTACTATGGTGGATTCCATGCGATCAAGAACGTCACCATGGACATCCCGGAGCGCAAGGTGACCGCGTTCATCGGTCCCTCGGGCTGCGGCAAGTCGACGCTGCTGCGCACCTTCAACCGCATGTACTCGCTGTACCCGGATCAGCGCGCCGAGGGCGAGATCCTGATGGACGGCGAAAACCTTGTCACCACCAGGCAGGACGTATCGCTGATCCGCGCCAAGATCGGCATGGTGTTTCAGAAGCCGACGCCGTTCCCGATGTCGATCTACGACAACATCGCCTTCGGCGTGCGCCTGTTCGAAAGCCTGAGCAAACGAGAAATGGATGACCGCGTCGAATGGGCCCTTGGCCGCGCCGCCATCTGGAACGAAGTGAAGGACAAGCTCTCGCAAAGCGGCCAGAGCCTGTCGGGCGGCCAGCAGCAGCGCCTGTGCATCGCCAGGTGCATCGCGATCAAGCCCGAGGTGCTGCTGCTCGATGAGCCGTGCTCGGCGCTCGATCCGATCTCGACCGCGAAAGTCGAGGAGCTGATCCACGAGCTCAAGACCGACTACACGGTGATTATCGTGACGCACAACATGCAGCAGGCGGCGCGCGTATCGGACTACACCGCCTACATGTATCTCGGCGAATTAATAGAATACGACATCACCGACACGATCTTCATCAAGCCCAGGAAAGTGGCCACCGAGGATTACATCACCGGCAGGTTCGGATAGGAACGGAAAGGAAACTGAGCATGGGCATCACCGAGCACATTTCCAAGCAGTTCGAAGCCGATCTGGACAGTACCCGCACGCGCGTGCTGCAGATGGGCGGGCTGGTCGAGGCGCAGATCCTGGCCGCGATGCAGGCTTTTTCCACCGGCGATGCGGCGCTGGTTGCGCAGGTGATCGAAAACGACAAGCGCGTCAACGGCTACGAGGTCGCGATCGACGGCGCCTGCAACCACATCGTGGTCAAGCGCCAGCCGGCGGCAAGTGACCTGCGCCTGATCATGGCGATCAGCAAGATCGTGACGGATCTCGAGCGCATCGGCGACGAGGCCGAGAAAATCGCGCGCATGTCGAAGCGCATCCATGAACAGAGCGGCCATCACGCGCAGCGTTTTCCGGCAGTCCGGCACGCGGCGCAAATCGCGGTGAAGAATCTGCGGCAGGCGCTTGATGCCTTCGCGCGCCTCGACGCGGTCAGCGCCGCCGAGGTGCTGAAGGAGGACTCGGCGATCGACGACGAGTTCCGCTCCGTGCTGCGCCAGCTGATTACCTACATGATGGAAGACCCGCGCACCATTTCGGCCTCGCTGGAAACGGTCTGGGTGGCGAAAGCGGTGGAGCGCATCGGCGACCATGCCAAGAACATTGCCGAGCAGGTGATCTATATCGTCAAGGGTACGGATGTGCGCCACACCTCGTTCGCCGATATCGAGCGCGAATTGTCCAAGGAATAGAGGGATAGAAGGGCTCGCCGCATGTCCGCCACGGTGCTGATCGTCGAAGACGAACCCGCGATCCTCGAACTGATCGCGGTCAACCTCGAGCATGCCGGTTTCGAAACGCTGCGCGCGAAAAGCGGGGAGGAGGCGGGCCGCGTGCTGGGCGATATCCTGCCCGACCTGGTGCTGCTCGACTGGATGCTGCCCGGCCAGTCCGGGCTCGCGCTGGCGCGCCGGCTGCGCGGCGATGCGCGCACCCGCGACATGCCGCTCATCTTCCTTACCGCGCGCGCCGACGAACCCGACAAGATCGCCGGCCTGGAGGCGGGGGCCGATGACTACATCACCAAGCCGTTTTCCACCAAGGAACTGGTGGCGCGCATCCGTTCCGTGCTCAGGCGCCGCAAGCCGCAGCATGGCGATGCGCCGGTGGAGATCGCGGGCTTGAGGCTCGACCCGGCTGCGCATCGCGTTACCGGCAATGGCCAGGAGCTGTCCTTCGGACCGACCGAGTTCCGCCTGCTGCACTACCTGATGACGCACCCGAACCGCGTGTACTCCCGCACCCAGCTGCTCGACGAAGTCTGGGGCGACCATGTGTTCATCGAGGAACGGACAGTCGACGTGCACGTCCGGCGGCTGCGGCAGGCGCTCACGCCAAGCGGGCACGACTCCCTGATCGAGACGGTTCGGGGCAGCGGTTACACGCTCAGGCAATGACCTGGTTCGCAATCGGACTTGCGGTTCTCGCGTCGGGCCTTGCGATCGCGCTCTTTTGGCAATTGCGGGAATTCCGCAAGCTCAAGCGCTGGGCATCGCAGCCGAGACTGACCGACCCGCCTGAAGGCGACGGCGCCTGGGGCGAGGTTTTCAATTTTCTGCACCGGCACCGGCGCGCGACGCTCAAGCGCCGGAGGGAACTCGCCCGATTGATGGTACGGTCGCGCCGCGGCGCGCAGGCGCTTCCCTACGGAGTTGCGGTGCTGGATGCTGATTACCGCCTGGACTGGTGCAACGATGCCGCGCGCGACCACCTCGGCCTGGATCCGGAGCGCGACCGCAAGCAAGCGATCGTCAACGTGGTGCGCGCGCCCGAGTTTGTCGAATACCTGCGCGCCGCCGATTTCTCCGAACCGGTGCGGCTCGGGGCTCCGGGTAGCGAGCGTACGCTGTCGCTGCAGATTGTCTCCTTCGGCGTCGAAGAGCACCTGTTGCTGTCGCAGGACGTCACGGGTGCGGCCCGAGTGGAAGCGATGCGGCGCGATTTCGTCGCCAATGTTTCCCACGAACTGCGCACGCCGCTCACGGTACTGGCGGGTTTTCTCGAGACCATCCAGGATCTCAAGCTGGACGCCTCGCGGGTGCGCGATTACGTTGGCATGATGGCGCCGCAGGCCGAGCGCATGAAACGGCTGATCGACGATCTGCTCACGCTCTCGTCGCTGGAACACGCGCCGCCGCCGCCGGTCGCCGAGCGCATCGCGCTTCGGCCGCTGCTCCGGCGGGTGCGTTCCGAGGCGGAAGGCTTGTCCGGGGGCAAGCACCGGATAACCCTGGAATCGGCGGGGGAGTACGATCTGCTCGGTGCGGAGAGCGAAATTTCGAGCGCGTTTGTGAACCTGGTGTCCAACGCGGTGCGTTATACGCCCGCCGGCGGCGAGATCCGCCTGCGTTGGAACTCGACCGATGCGGGCGCCGAATTCTCGGTCGAGGACACGGGCATCGGCATCGACCCGGAACACCTGCCTCGTCTCACTGAGCGTTTCTACCGCGTGGACCGTGGTCGTTCGCGCGAAACCGGCGGCTCCGGACTCGGCCTGTCGATCGTGAAGCACGCATTGGCGCGGCACCAGGCGACGTTGGCTATCGACAGCACGCCCGGAAAAGGCAGCCGGTTCACTGCGCGCTTCCCTGCTGCGCGTCTTTCCCCGGTCCGGCAGAAAGTGGAGGGTTAGATGGAACTGATTCTTTGGCGGCATGCGGACGCGGAGGAGGGCGAGCGCGACATGGAGCGCAAGCTCACCGGCAAGGGCCGCAAGCAGGCCGCGCGGGTGGCGCAGTGGCTGCAGCAGCGGCTGCCGTCGAAATTCACGTTGATTTCCAGTCCGGCGCGGCGCGCCCGGGAGACCGCGGACGCGCTCGAGGCGCGCTACAAGATTTCGGACCGCCTTGCGCCTGGCGCGCAGGTCAAAGACCTTATCGAGGCCGCTGGCTGGCCCGAGCACAAGGGTGTGGTGATCCTGGTCGGGCACCAGCCGGATTTCGGGCGGGTGGCAGCGGCGCTCGTTTCCGGCCGGCCGTCCGACTGGAGCGTCAAGAAGGGCGGGCTGTGGTGGCTGGATAACCGCGAGCGCGGCGGCGACGCGCAGGTGGTGGTGCGCGCGGTGATCGCGCCCGACCTGATCTAGGAACAGGGGAACCGAGGTTCCCCCGTTACCCCCTCCCATCGCCGCGCCTCAGCTCCGCAATTGCGCGACTTTTTTCTCCGACAGGCCGTTGACGGAGAATTTCATGCCGATTGCTTTCCAGTGCTCGGTTTCGGTGTCGAGCGCGGCGGCGGCCAGCGGATTTTCCTCCAGCCAGGCCTGCGGCAGGTCGAGCAGGTAGCCCGCCTCGTCGCCGGCCACGCGCAGCAGCGGAAAGCGCGCGTCTGTGCGGTTGCGCAGCACCAGCGCCGCGACCCGCAGCGCGAACACCAGCGCCCAGTCCCCGTCCTCCAGGCCCGCGTCGTGCATCTTGCCCAGCTTGCCGCGGTGCGCGAGTACGATGCGCGCGAGGCGTTGCTGCTCCATGCGCGAAAAGCCGGGCATGTCGGCATTGGACAGGATGTAGGCGGAGTGCTTGTGATACTGGGCGTGTGCCACCGACAGGCCGATCTCGGCCAGGCGCGCCGCCCAGTCGAGTAACAGCCGCTCTGTTTCCGGTTCCTTTTCTTCCGGGGAAATGGAATCGAAAATCCTGAGCGCCAGGGTTCGTACCCGCTCCGCCTGCGCCGCATCGGCGTGGTAGCGGCGCATGAACTGCGTCACCGTCGCCTCGCGCATGTCATGGTGCTGCACGCGCCCGAGCAGGTCGTAGAGCACGCCATGCCGGAGTGCGCCATCCGAAACAGCCATGCGCTCTATGCCGAGCTCTGCAAACGCCGCGAGCATGATCGCCAGGCCGCCGGGCATCACTACCGCCCGGTCCTTGCGCAGCCCGGCGATGCGGTCGGGGTCGGCACGCTCGTGCTTGAGCAGGACGCTCTTCAGCCGCTCCAGCCCCTCCAGCGTAATGCCTTCCGCGGCGAAGCCGTTCTCGCGCAGGATCGACTCCAGCGCGCGCGCGGTGCCCGATGAGCCGACGGCTTCCTGCCAGCCGGCGCTGCGGTATGCGCCCGCCATGCCGGCGAGTTCCTGGCGCGCCTCGAGCTCGGCTTTCTTGAAACGCGACTTGTCGATCCGCCCTTCGGGAAAGTAGGCGAGGCTGTAGCTGACGCAGCCCATGTAGAGACTCTCCGTCAGCAGCGGGTCGAGGCCTTTGCCGACGATGAATTCGGTGGAGCCGCCGCCGATGTCCACCACCAGCCTGTTGTGCGCGGCCGGCGGCATCGCGTGTGCGACGCCGAGGTAGATGAGGCGCGCTTCTTCGCGGCCGGCGATCACCTCGATCGGGAAACCGAGCGCGACGCGCGCCTCGCGCAGGAACTGCGGCGCATTCTTGGCCACCCGCAGCGTGTTGGTTCCCACCGCGCGAACAGCGCCGCGCGGCAGGCCGCGCAGGCGCTCGCCGATGCGCGCCAGCGCTTCCAGCGCACGCGCCTGCGTGGCGCGGTCGATGCGCTTGTCGGCGGTCAGGCCGGCGCCCAGGCGCACCACCTCGCGCAGCGAATCGAGCGGATAGATCTGCCGGTCGACCACCCTGCCGACCTGCAGGTGGAAACTGTTCGAACCGAGGTCGATCGCGGCGAGTACGTCAGGGCGGGGCATGGCGAGGAAAAGCTTACACCCTGTGGATAAGCTGGCAAATCGGGCTGGAAGGCAGATGCGCCGCGCTTTCACATCGCTGCAACGATTGTCGTGTAGGCTAGGTGCCCAGAGGTCGCAAGCCCCCCCGCCGTCCCCCATGGTCAAAAAGAATCTCCAGCCGTCGCATTTCCTGAATCGGGAGTTGGGCCTGCTCGAGTTCAACCGGCGTGTCCTGGCGCAGGCGGCCGACGACGCGGTGCCGTTGCTCGAGCGGCTGCGCTTCCTCACCATCGTTTCCTCCAATCTCGACGAGTTCTTCGAAATCCGCGTCGCGGGACTGAAGGAGCAGATCAAGGCGGGCATCAAGGAATCGGGTCCCGACGGCCGCAGTCCGGCGGAAGTCTACGAGCTGGTGTCGGCGCAGGCCCGTGCCCTGGTCGGCGAGCAGTACCGGCTGCTGAACAGCGTGCTGCTCCCCGCCCTGGTGAAGCAGGGCGTGATTTTTCCGCGCCGCGAGGACTGGACCGAGCCGCAGCGCGCCTGGATCCGGGACTATTTCATGCGCGAACTGCTGCCCGTGCTTACGCCGATGGGCCTCGATCCGGCGCATCCGTTCCCGCGCGTGCTGAACAAGAGCCTGAACCTCGCCATCGAGCTGGAGGGGCGCGATTCTTTCGGGCGCAAATCGCGCGCCGCCATCGTGCAGGCGCCGCGCGCACTGCCGCGCGTCATCCGGCTGCCCGCGGACGTCGCGGGCGCGGAATACGCGTTCGTGTTTCTTTCCTCGATTCTGCACGCGCACGTGGACGAACTGTTCTCGGGCATGGAGATCAAGGGTTGCCACCAGTTCCGCGTGACGCGCAATTCGGACCTCTTCGTGGACGAGGAAGAGATCAAGAATATGCGCATCGCGATCCAGGGCGAGCTCCTGCAGCGCCATTTCGGCGATGCGGTGCGCGTGGAGGTCGCCGACAACTGTTCGCAGCAGACCATTGATTTCCTGCTGCAGCAATTCGGCTTGTCGGAAGCCGACCTGTACCGCGTCGACGGCCCAGTCAACCTTTACCGTCTGAGCGAGGTGACCGACCGCGTCGAGCGGCCCGACCTCAAGTACCCGGTGTTCCAGCCCGCGCCGCCGCCGGCACTGGCCGGCCAGAAGGACATCTATGCGGTGCTCAAGAAGCAGGACGTGCTGCTGCACCACCCGTACGAATCGTTCACGCCGGTGATCGATTTCATCCGCACCTCGGTCACCGATCCGCGCGTGATCGCGATCAAGCAGACCGTGTACCGCACCGGCACCGACTCCGAACTGATGGAGATCCTGATCGAAGCGGCGAAGCGCGGCAAGGAAGTCACGGTGGTGGTGGAACTGATGGCGCGCTTCGACGAGGAAGTGAACATCACCTGGGCGTCGCGGCTGGAGGAGGTCGGAGCGCACGTCATCTACGGCGTGGTCGGCCACAAGACCCATGCCAAGATGGCGCTGGTGGTGCGGCGCGAGGACGGCCCGCAGGGCACC
>Ga0315281_10014472_pt1 | contig 10640 bp, 11 predicted proteins | sample YL17G07_0_MG_FD_204540 | JGI IMG/M metagenome (GOLD analysis project Ga0315281, IMG submission 204540) | Sediment microbial communities from Yellowstone Lake, YNP, Wyoming, USA - YL17G07_0 | ecosystem: Environmental > Aquatic > Freshwater > Lake > Sediment | place: USA: Wyoming | collected... | reverse complement strand
TCTGCCCCTATTAAGGGTGGGGGCGACCCGATGGGTCGCCCCCGATTAAATATTACGGGGAATGCAGAGAGGCAGTCCGCCTAAGGCGGGCAGAGGAGGTAAAGCGGTGGAATATGCAATTCGAACAGAGAGCCTCGTCAAGAGATACGGCAAAGGTTTTACTGCGCTGGATGGGGTTTCCTTGCAGATAAGAAAAGGTGAAGTCGTGGGGTACGTTGGCCCTAATGGCGCCGGGAAGACGACTACTATCAAGATACTAACTGGCCTGCTTAAGCCCAGTTCAGGGCACGCTTATGTGAATGGCATCGACGTGACAGCAAACCCAAGAGAGGCTCTGCGGACTATCGGAGCGCTGATTGAAGTACCCGGGGTCTACGACTACCTGACCCCTCGGGAGATGCTGACCTACTTCGGCAAGGTCTACAGAATGAGCGGCGGCGAGATAGATCGCAGAATCAAGGAAACACTGGAGTTGGTGAAACTATCAGACTGGGAGCACAAGAAGATAGGTACTTTCAGCACGGGTATGCTGCGACGGCTCACAATAGCCAAAGCCATATTGCACAAACCTGATAACCTGATCCTAGATGAGCCGGTCCTCGGGTTGGACCCAGAAGGGATCAGGGATGTAAGAGAATTGATACGGCAATTCAGGAACGAAAGCATGACAGTTTTCCTGAGCTCCCATCTCCTGGGGGAGGTTGCCGAAGTCTGCAATACAGTGGTCTTCCTGAATAAGGGCAAGGTCGTCTCATCGGATTCCATGGATAGGATCGGTAGCACGATGGAACGTAAGGTGGTGGATGTGAAGTTTCTCAAGCCGCTATCTCGCGATGAAATTGAGAAACTGAGGGCAATCGAACTGATAAAAAGCGTAGACGTGAACGATAACACCGCTCGACTGCTCTACGACGGGCAACCGGATTCAAGCGTTCAAATACTAAGACGTCTCGTGTCTTTGAATTTTGATGTGGTTTCTTACAATGTAGAGAGCGCAGGACTGGAAGACTACTACATCTCCGTCATGGGTGAGGAGAAAGGGGGCAATTAGATGGAAATAGCTAGAGATAATATTATGAACGATGTCTTCGACACTTATCTCTCAGTTAAGTTTGAATTAATGAAATACCTGAAGACCAGGAGGCTTCTCATAATTGCGGCACTGGCGATTATTATCCCTCTAATCTTCTACGTGAAAGTTCCGAGCACTGCAGGCGTGTTTGCCGACAACATTCTCACCTTCCTTAACGTGCTGATAATAATCTCAGCGGCCATGTTTGCCGGTGATGCAGTGTGCGGTGAATTCGAGAAGAAGACGAACCTGCTATCGTTCCCCACACCGCAAAGACGGTTCTCAATATTCGCAGGTAAGTATATAGCTGCACTGTTGGCTACCCTCCTCGTGGTTCTGCTCTATTATGTGGTCATGATGTTGCAGATAGCACAGCTATACGGGTGGGGAGCGATTCCTACAGAACTGGGGGAATCCTTCTTAACGGCCTTGCTCTTCTCAGCCGCCGCAGTAAGCGTAGTGTTTTTCTTCAGTGCCGTTCTGAAGCGCTCCATTTCTTCCACGATTGTGGGCTTCCTGTTTCTCATGGTGATACTGCGGGTCGTGGAGGGGATCCTGACGCGTGTGAACCAGGAACCCTGGTTCATCGTTACTTACTCAGCAGGGCTTATAACAAGTGTTTTAGGTACCTCAAGCAGCCTGGGGTTTGGACGTGGAGAGGGCGAATCTACTTTAGCGGCGTTTACGCCCCATTTGGGGGTGGGCATAGCGGTGATGGTGGCCTACGCGTTTATAGGTTTTGTAGCCGGGATGGCAATAGCGATCAGGAAAGAGGACTGACCTCTGTCTTTACGCTTATTTGCGGAAGCGTCTTTGCCTAAGTAGCCTCAGCGTGTTCGGTCGAACTGACCGCGATGTATGTTGTGTTTGCCCGGGCCCCCCCTTTCCCACGTGTATGCTACAATCTATTACAGGGCACTCAGGTGGGCAACTGCCATCCTCACCTTGCTCACATGGCTCGCAGTGAATGGTGACCAATCCGTTGGATAGCTTGTTCTTAATATCACCTTCGAGGTGGTCGCAGAGCCTGTGCGCTTCTTCCAGCGTAACCGATTTAGGTAGAACCAGGTGCAAGTCTATATACCGCTGGCTCCCTGCCTTGCGGGTGCGCAGCTCGTGAAAACCGGTTATCTCCCCCAGATGTTCTGTGATGCTGGCCGTTATAATATCCTCCTCTTCCTTGGGCAAGCGCACATCTACCAGGCCGCTTATCGACTTGCGGGTGATGTTCCAGGCTGCCCTGATGATGAGCAGCGCTACTCCAATAGCGATTATCGGGTCCAGTATGTACCAGTGTGTTATCTCTACCACTATTAGCCCTGCGAACACACCCAATGACGTATAAACATCAGTGGTCAGGTGCCAGGCATCGGCCTCCAAGGCTATTGAATCGGTGGAGTGGGCGATTCTATGTAGACGGCGTGAGACGAAGAAGTTGGCCACTGCCGAGAATGCCATAATGCCGATGCCCAGGGTAATAAATTCTGGTTGTGCCCTATTGATGATTTTAACTATCGCTTCGTAGATAATGAGGATTGCTGCCAGGAATATCAGCAGTGCCTCGATGGTGCCGCTGATATTCTCTATCTTGCCGTGGCCGAACTCGTGCTCTTCGTCAGCCGGCTTGGCCGCAGCGCGGATGCTGAAGAACGCTATCATGGCTGCTATCAGGTCTACTGTGCTGTGGACGCCCTCGGAAATAACGCTGACGCTGCCCATGACCACGCCCACCGTCAGCTTGAGGGCAACGAGCAGGCTGTTGGAGAGAATAGACAGACCAGCGGCGCTGGTCCTGGTAGAAAACATTATGCCTCAAAACTCCTGCCCCTTAACCCTGGGACGCAAGGTTAATCAGCGTACTAAGGTAGACGCTGGTCCTGCAGGGACTGGACTTCGACAGGCAATGAGGCAATCATCACCGATCTCTGTTCCCAAACATGATAACACATCGAACATGGCAGTCAAGCAGATTCCAATAGGTGCCGCTGAATTACTGGAAGGAACATAGCACACTGTTCACTACAGAGATTATGCTCCTTGTGGATGTTATCATCCACAATATGGTATCGTGCAATTTCCATGCAATAGGGGCAGGTTCGGAACCTGCCCCCTACGGTGAGAACTAGACTGCCCTGTTTTTTGCGCCTGACCGGCGCTCTCTTATCCTCCGCCTCAGGTAGGGCATCCGCTGAGGTTTATGTAATTTGGTTTCGTAATTGTATCAGTAGTATCGGCTGTAGTTATAGTGAGGGTAACTGAATAGCGGCGTTTTTCAGTGTAGGTGTGGGTTGGGTTCTGCTCAGTGCTGTCTACAATGCCATCACTTTCGAAATCCCAGGCCCAACTGGTGACATTTCCCGTTGACATATCAGTAAATTGAACTGTGGTGGCTCCGTCGCCGTATGTGGGCTCGGCCCTGAAGTTAGCTAAACCCGGGTGAGGGCTTACCTCAATAAAGGCTGTCTCAACCACAGTGTCGCTGCCGTCGGGTCCGCTAACTGTCAGGCTGACCGTGTAGTTGCCGATATCTTTGTAGGTATACCATGGGTTCCGCACGGTGCTATCCACTATACCGTCATTGTCAAAGTCCCACTGCCAACTATTTATGTGGCCTGTGGAGCGGTCAATGAACTGCACTCCCAAGGGAACATAGCCGGTGGTGGGTGTGGCGGCAACCCCCGCTTCAGGGGCAGGGTTATTATTGCAGCCCGTCAAGCTGGCCATCGCCAGCGTGATTAAAACTAGAACTGCTATTATTTTCGTCATCGTAGTACGCCAATACTTAAATTCGTTTATAACACAGAACGCAAAGGGCGGTTCGTGAACTGCCCTACTTTTTAGCTGCCTGCGACATTTTGCTATTGACAGAACGGCTGAGCAGGATTTATAATGCAATAGAACATAAGTGCTACTGGCAGCAGGGTGAGTGGACTGCAGCGAAACTCACCGGTTTCGACCCATTCAGGACCTACAATCTAGAGATCTGGGCTTTTCCCGTTTGTTAGCCGGTGACTGTTACTCTCATATGGTCTGTAGCGCCTGACCGGCGCTCTTTTAGCCTCCTCAGGTGGGGCACCCGGCGAGGTTAATATAATCCTGTTTCGTGATTGTATCCTTGCACTCGGGCGTGGTGACGGTGAGAGTCACAGTGTAGTTACCATTTCTAGAGTAGGTGTGAGTGGGGTTTTGCTGGGTGCTGTCGATAGTGCCATTGTTATCGAAGTCCCAGGCCCAAGCGGTTACGTTGCCCGTGGATTTGTCCATAAATTGAATCGTAGTAGTTCCTTCGCATGATGTGCCGTTACCTTGAACCTTGCAGTTCGCTGGTATGGGCTCGATGGTGAAGTCGGCAAAATACGGACAGCGCGTGACCTGGATGTAATCTTTCTGCACCACCGTACCGTTGCCGTCAGGGCCTCTCACTGTCAGGCTGACTGTATAGTTGCCGGGACTTTCGTAGGTGTACTCCGGGCTCCGGGTGATGCTATCCAGTGCCCCGTCGCCGTTGAAGTCCCATTCCCAGGCACTGATGTTGCCTGTTGACTTATCGGTGAACTGTACTTCCAGGGGGGGGTGGCCGTTGAGGGGTGTGGCGGAGAACTTAGCCTGGGGAGCCTTCGTCCCACAGCCCACCAGAGTGCTTAATACCAGTATAATCAAAGCTAGAACTGCTGCTATCCTCATCATCTTGTCCTCCGAATATTTTAACCTACATTATATCACAAAATACAAACCGCAAATCTCACATTTGAAAGTGGCTATCATCGAAAGCGAAGCCGAAAGGTTTTACAATCGAGGTCGTTTACTAATGGGGAGTTCAGAGGGGCGAAGCCCCTTTGCCGGTCCTTCCGCGGAAGGATGGGGGTGCCCCCCAATCTCAAAATCCCCCAAGAGTGGGGGATAAAGGGGGTTGAAAGATGATTGGTAAACGTTCTCTCACAATCCAGGTTCGACTTCAAACCATCGATAGGATATAATTTGCCCAGATGTTCCTTGAAAGAGCCTTTCTCTGGGAGAGATAGAGATGAGTAAGAAGGATATACTCGAGGGTACGGATAAGCCTATAATACCCGAGCAAGTCATCGCTAAGATTAAGGCGGAAGACTGCGGTGCAGTTGTGACCTTTACCGGCAAAGTACGAGGCCGCTCGGGGGATAAAAAAGTGCTTTACCTGGAGCACGGCATCTCCGGGGAAGCGCCGGAGAAGATGCTGAAGGACATAGTTGCTGAGATCAGGAAAAGGTGGGAAATAGGCGAGATAGCCTTCTGTTATCGAAAAGGGAAGATAGGGCCGGATGAGGTTACCATAGTCATCGCCGTTGCCGCCGTCCATCGTCAGGAGGCTTTCGCTGCCTGCGAGTATGCTGTAGACCGTCTCAAGCAGAAAGTAACGACAAAGGAGGGCCGGGAGAGCGGAAAAGTCAGTGTCGGCAAAAAAGGTTAAGCTTGAAGTCGATGGACTTCGGCTTGCAGCGGAGGTCTATCTTCCCTCGGGCAAAGGCCCACACCCTGCCCTCTGTATCTGCCATGGCGTGCCAGCCAAAAGAACTCCCGATCCGACAGACAGGGGCTATCCCTGGCTTGCCGAAAGGTTTTGTAGGGAGGGTTTCGTTGTCTTTATCTTCAATTTCAGGGGCACCGGCGAGAGCGAGGGCAACTTCGACATGCTGGGCTGGACGCGCGATGTGAAAGCAGCGATTGACTATGTGTTCCGGCTTGATACTGTGGATAAATCCCGGCTGTCTCTGATGGGGTTCAGCGGTGGAGCCATGGCCTCAGTCTACTGCGCTGCCAACGATAGGAGGGTTTCCTCGGTCGCTGCCTGTGCCTGTCCCGCCAGGTTCTTCGATATATCGGAGTTCAATCGGATTGAAGAGTTTCTGGCGCACTGCCGCCAGGTGGGCATAGTCAGGGATAACAATTTCCCTCCATCCGTGAAGGAATGGGCCAGGGGATTCGATGAGGTCAGTCCCCTCAAGTGGATACACAAAATATCGCCTCGACCGATCTTAATAGTCCACGGTGACAGCGACCAGATCGTACCCCTGAGCCATGCCTGGGAGCTATACAACAGGGCTGAGGAGCCCAAGGATATCTCTATTATCCCGGGCGCTGAGCACAGGCTGCGCTTAAGCGAGCCGGCTATGAGCGCTGCCCTGGCCTGGCTGAGAAAGGTCAACGGATTGGCCGAGGGTAATTGATGGCTCCTTCAGACGGTTCATCAAGACTAAGGGGCAAGGTGCTTCTGGTCAACCCCAATCAGGACAGGGCAACCGAAGGGCCCTGCGGGGGTCTCGTCGGTTGTGATTGGTAATATTCTGAGGAGGGTAGGCTATAAGACCTAGTGGGCTCTACAGGCCCTTTGCTGGTGGCCTTGGTCCCTTCGTTGGCATTTTATTAGGTAATTATCCCTTGACAACAAGTAGGCAAAAGAGCCTGTCTATTTCCTCTACTTCAATTCCCCTTTCAGATATCGCTGAACTGTATTTGCAATAGTCGCAATGTCATTCACACTTGCAAAGGTCTGATGTTTGCCATCTTCCCGCTGGTTAATGACATAACGTGGACTCTCCGCCTTCTTAATAGTCTGTAAAATCAGAATTTTGTCTGAATCTGGATAGGGTGGATATATTCTCACACCATACTTATTAGGCATGGAACTTAACCTCCTTTCTTATCAGGTTAATTTGCGGTGTCATTAGCACCCCTGCAATTTCATTCGTCCGCTCATGCTCTATCTAGCTCTGTGTTTAGCGCCGTCTGGCTCCCCATCTGTCCTTCTTGGCCTTATGACACCGGGATGAGTAACGGGAGGCTTAGGCCACTTCGTGACAGGCTCGACCCGAGGCAACTTCGGGCCCACTTTCCTAATAGGTATCTCTGGCATTTTATTTACCCCCTATTTCTTTACTCACGGCTACCTCTCCAGGCGTCCGCTCGTGCTCTACTTCTTAACCTCTCTAGAGGAGTCTCGCATCCATTCCGTGAATTCATCCAGGCTTCTCCATTTAAACTTCTGGCGACCTTTGGGCTTCCAAAGAACACCTGAAGGCTTGATACGGATGGTGCCTACGACTTGTGGCGAATCAATATCTCGAATAGTTGCCTCTATATGGTTTGGCCCTGTGAATTCCCTCTTGGTAGCTGGCATAACTCTCCTTTCCATTGAGGCCTTACTTATCCCCACTGCTGCCCTTGTATACGACACCCAAGCAAGAATGTCAAGCTTGACTGAAGTCCGCAGTTGCTCTAGAATCAGCTTGCCATGGCAGCCAAGAAAAGCGATATACCTTATCCCTCAAGCCCGCCGCCTCGCCCGAGGTTGGCTGTGCCTAGAGCAGAGGCTGAGGTTCAGATTACTTCAAGAATCGACAAGGGGCAGCAGCTTCTTGGACATCGTATCAGCACAAAGGACGAGCTCGCAGCATCAGCGACTGCATATTACACATGGGATGAATATAATAGGGAGTTGTTGAGAAGGCTCTTTGACTCACCAGAGATAGCCGAAGAATATGCTCGGTTGTCCGGATTTAGCGTACCGTACACATTGCAACAGCAGGTGCAAACCCACTTAGAGGATATTAAAGACAAGGTTAGGCGCCTCGAATCAATAAAGGGACGTCTTGCTCTCTATGAAGAACATGCAGTAGCCGCCAAATTTACTCCGGAGGCCCAACCTTTACCAAAAACAAGGACTGTTTTTATTGTGCATGGCAGGGATGAAGCAACGAAAGAGGCAGTTGCTCGCTTCTTGGGGAAACTCGAACTAGACCTTGTAATTCTGCATGAACAACCAAACAAAGGAAGAACAATTATAGAGAAATTTGAGGATTATTCATCAGTTCGCTGTTGTATTGCTTACTCCAGATGATATGGGGGGCTTGATTGGTGCCACGAACTTATCGAAGCGAGCCAGACAGAACGTAGTGTTCGAGTTGGGTTATTTCATTGGGAAATTGGGCCGAAAAGGGGTATGCGCCTTACATAGTGAGGAAATAGAATTGCCTTCAGATATTACTGGAGTCATATACGTTCCCTTGGATAAAGGCGGTGGCTGGAAAATGATGTTGGCCCAGGAGCTGAAAGCTGCAGGAATAGACGTAGACCTCAACAAGGCTATCTAGATGACTACCCATCCACATGTAACTCCAATATTGCAAATGCATTAGTCTATTATCCCACCCTCGATACAGCTATCTCGAAAGGCAGGGGTTGCCCACTTTACTTACCTAGGTGTTCTAGGAGTCCTCAATGAGTAGTGCCTTACGTCGTCTTGCTCGCTCATGTCACCAGCTATTATAATACCGATATATCGCTGTCCCGAAGGATGGTGTCGGCATGTCTACGCCCTCGACAATGGCACCTCGAACTCGAAAAGGTAAGGTTTGTTGCGTAAACCCCAATCAGATGAAGCCTCCGGTAGCTCCTCTGGCGCTGGATTATCTGGCGCATGCGCTCAGGCAGAAGGATTATCAAGTAGACCTGCTCGACCTCTGCTTCTCCACTGATATCTACCGCGATATCGAGAGCTATCTTGCCCATAACGATGTGCTGGCGGTAGCGGTGACTCTGCGCAACACCGACGACACCTACCTCGCCAGCCAGGACTTCTGCATTGACAGATACAAGCAGGTTATAGACCTGCTGAAGGCGCAGACTAATGCCCCCATAATCCCCGGCGGCTCCGGGTTCTCCATCATGCCCCAGGCTATTCTGAGCTATTACGGCCTCGACCTGGGGATTTGGGGAGAAGGTGAACTATCGCTGCCGCTCCTCGTCGACAGGATTGCAGCAAAGCAAGATTATCGCGATGTGCCGGGACTGGTATTTCGTAATGGAAAAGGATTTTACTTCAATAAACCGCAATATCTCGATTTAAGCCGCATTGGCGCACCTGAGAGGAACACAATCGACAATTATCGCTATTTCGTTGAGGGCGGCATGGGTGGTGTGGAGAGCAAGCGAGGCTGCCCCAAGGGGTGCATCTACTGCGCTGACCCTGTAGGCAAGGGGAAGAAGCTGCGTCTCCGCTCCCCTCAAAGCGTTGCCGATGAGATCGAATCTCTGCTTGAGATGGGCATCGACCATTTACATTTTTGCGATAGCGAGTTCAATATCCCTGAAGGCCATGCTCGCGATATCTGCCTGGAACTGGTAAAGCGCGGCATTGGGGACAAGCTCAGATGGTATGCGTATGCCAGCCCTGCGCCTTTTTCCCAGGAGTTGGCTGCTCTGTGCCGCAGGGCGGGATGTGCCGGTATCGATTTCGGTGTGGACAGCGGCTGTGACAACGTGCTGTGCTGCCTGGGGCGTGAGTTCACGGTGGCAGACCTCAGCCGTACGGCTGAGGTCTGCCACCAGGAGGGCATTATTTTCATGTATGACCTCCTGCTCGGCGGGCCAGGTGAGACTAGAGAGTCTATGAGAGAGACCATCGAGACCATGAAGAAGTTGTCGCCGGATAGGGTAGGGGTTTCATTTGGGGTGCGTATCTTCCCGCAAACAAAGCTGGCAGTGCTGATTCAAAAACAGGGCCCTTTGCAGGGGAACCCCAATCTGCACGGCACTATCGAAGGGAATGACAATTTCTTCAGACCCATTTTCTATCTGTCTGCGGGCCTGGGCCCGGATGCCGCTGAGTATCTATCGCAGCTTATCGGAGGAGATGAGCGGTTCTTCTTCGTCTCACCGTCGGCTGCGGAGCAGAACTATAACTACAATGACAACACTGTGCTGGTGAATGCCATCAAGGCAGGATACCGCGGAGCCTTCTGGGACATACTGCGCAGGCTGGGCAAGCCATAGGCGCACAGTGCACCGTGCCCCTACAACTTCAGGGCGGTTCGCGAACCGCCCTACTTCGCTTTCCTCATGGCATTGACGAGGTAGACGCCCACCAAAGATAGGTCTTCCGTAGGTAGATAGTTGGGAGCGCCGGCATCGAAAAGGATATTGACCGAGGAAGGTATCCCTTCCTCACCCTGGTAGAATATACAGGCCATCGGGATTTTGGGCAGCGCCATGAACTTGAAAGCAGCATCGCCGGTGCGGGTTATGGGGATGCCTCCTATGGCCAGCCCCGCCTTCTTAAATCCCTCGACATTGTTATCGAAAGCGTGAAGAAGCGGCTGCACCGCCATCTGTATGAATCTCCGCTCGAATAAATTGGCACCGGGAAGCTGCCGGTAAGCAATCCACTCATCGGCGACAGACGTGCCCTTAGCCTGCAGCAGGTAATGCAGCAGGATAATCTCCAGATACTGCGGGACAGGGCCTGTTTTCCCTTCCTCGGCTATTTTGACTTCCGGGTAATGCACCAGAAAGAAGCGGTTGAAGAAGGGTATTCTGAATTTCTTGCCGTCATAGTCGGTGCCGCTCTTCGAGGCGACGGCGTAGGGAACAATACCTTTCATCTCCTCGAGGGCCTGCTCTAAAGCAGCATCATTCGCCATCTTTGTCTCCTCTCAAACAAGTATATCTGTCAAGGGAAATGAAGGCAAGCATCGGGGATTTGAGAGCGTTTAGCAACACTTTTCAACCCCCTAAATCCCCCAGTCTTGGGGGACTT
>Ga0315281_10014471_pt1 | contig 10640 bp, 11 predicted proteins | sample YL17G07_0_MG_FD_204540 | JGI IMG/M metagenome (GOLD analysis project Ga0315281, IMG submission 204540) | Sediment microbial communities from Yellowstone Lake, YNP, Wyoming, USA - YL17G07_0 | ecosystem: Environmental > Aquatic > Freshwater > Lake > Sediment | place: USA: Wyoming | collected... | reverse complement strand
GTTATAAGAGAACACAGGTTTGCGATGGGCGCTCATGCAGACAGGATATCCCAGGGCATGACACTTTCTTTTGGAAAGCCCATGACCATGGCCGTGAGGCTAAAGAATCGCCAGTCGATATTCATGATAAAGACCTCGCAGCAGAACATTGGCCACGTCAAGGAGGCCTTTAAAAGGGCTACCTCAAAGCTTTCCGGGCACTACAAGACAAGCATAGTGAAAAGTGCGTGAGATGCGAATTCTGCTTCAGTTTCCAGAGGGTTTGAAAGATAAGGCATTGAAATACGCAAGGGATTTGGAAAGGCAGGGCAACGAGGTCTTTGTGTCTGCGTCACCGACCTTCGGGGCCTGCGACTTGGCCTTGGACGAAGCAAAAAACATAAAAGCCGATAGGTTGGTGCACTTCGGCCATACGGAATTCCACAAAGTCGAATTCAATGTTGAGTATGTAGAGTTCAAAATGGATGCACCACTAAGCATGCTTGAGGATTCTTTGCGATTTCTGACCGACTTTAACGTGCTTGGGATTGTCACAAACGTGCAACACATACACCAGCTTCAAGATATAAAAAAATTTTATGAGAGGAACGGCAAGCGCGTTATTATAGGAAGACCGTACAGCTTTGCAAGGTATGAGGGGCAGATACTCGGCTGTGATGCGGGCAGCTCAGCATCAATTGACGGGCAAATCGATGCACACCTCTATTTCGGGGGTGGGCTCTTCCATCCATTAGGGGCTTTACTTGCAACCACAAAGCCGTTTCTCGTGATAGACCCCTTTGCAGGAAGGATAGAATTTATAGACAGGCTAAGGGAGCAGTATGGAAGAAGGAGCAGAGGCAAGATACTTGCATCACTAGACATGAAAAAGGTCGGCATACTGTTTAGCACCAAAAACGGCCAGCAGAACATGCAGCTGGCAAAAATGTTGAAGCACAGGATAGAAAGCGAGGGGCTTGAGGCTCAAATCCTTGTAGCAAATACATTCGACTTCGACTCTTTGAATAATATGATGGAGTTTGATGCGTTTGTAAACACCGCCTGTCCGAGGCTTGCAATAGATGATACTGAAAGGATTATGAAGCCGCTCCTAAGCGCGAACGAGCTCATGGAAGTTCTCAAAATGAAAAGAGAGCTTAAGCTAGCTGAAATAAAGAGCAATAAAAAATAAGGAATTAGTAAAAATTTAAAAGAAAATAACTAAAGTTCAGACCGCTTTCAAGGTTACTGTCGCAATTTGTGTGCACAAACCTGCCGTGGCTCCACTGGTGTAGCCTGCCCACAGAGTGCCTGAGCCTGATCCTCCAACTGTTGCTGTTGCTGGAAGTATTGAATTCACATTAAAGAAGGTAATTAATGAACTCGAGGCGCTTGCAAGGGTACCTATTGAGTTTGAAAGGGCGCCTGTACCTGAGCAGCCCGCAGTTGCGGTTGCCGGAACTAGGTATATTATTGTTGCTGTCCAAGAGGTTCCGGTCGCTTGACCTACTGTTACTATAAGGTTGCCGGAATGCAAAAGAGGTGACGAGCATAGGTATCCAGAAACTGATACACACGAAGTACCTAGAGCTGCACCGGCATTGAACACTCCCAATGAGAAGAGTGATGCCAAAACCACTGCGATTATTAATATGGCCCAGCCATATGTCATTAGGTATTCCATTGCACTTTGGGCTCTCTTTGCAACATTCAATTTCATATCATCACTACTATAGACTGTTTTATATGGTTCATGTTAGGTATTTAAATCTTTCTTTAATTGAATTTTTTGGGAGTTGAATCATACATTTACAAAAAGCAAAAAGACGCCGAAAGAGTTGAATTGGAAAGGCGATAAATATTTAGTTGTTAGGAGATTTTAAAGTTATGTTGCAACTTATATATAAAAGATAGGAACAAGGTATAAGTTGATATTGGAGATTACATGCAAGAGGAATTAAACCCGTTTAAGATAGCGCAGGTGCAGCTTGATGAAGCTGCAGAACTGATGAAACTTGACGAGCATGCCCATCAAATACTGAGAGAGCCCATGAGAACGCTGGTTGTGCACCTACCGGTTAGGATGCGTGATGGAAATACAAGAGTTTTTGAGGGTTTTAGGGTGCAGTACAACACTGCAAGAGGTCCGGCAAAGGGGGGCATAAGGTTCCATCCTGAGGAAAATCTTGACACCGTCAAAGCGCTCGCTGCGTGGATGACGTGGAAGGTTTCGCTTGCAAACCTGCCCTATGGCGGTGGCAAGGGCGGCATAATATGCGACCCGAAAAGCATGACAAATCAAGAGCTAGAAGCTCTGTCAAGGAGCTACATAAGAGCACTTGGAGCTCATGTAGGCCCAGATGTGGATATACTAGCACCAGACATTAATACCAATCCACAGATAATGGCGTGGATGTTTGACGAATACAGCAACATTGTTGGAAGAAACGAATTTGGTGTAATAACTGGTAAGCCGCTAGAGATCTGGGGCTCAGAAGGCAGGATTGATTCGACGGCCATGGGCGGCATGTTTGTCCTTAGAGAAGCGGCAAAGAGCCTTAACATGGACATGAGGAAAGCGAGGATTGCCGTTCAGGGTTTTGGAAACGCGGGTAGGTTTGCATACACTCTATCAAAGAAACTGTTCGGAGCAAATGTTGTAGCGATAAGCGATTCAAAGGGCGGAGTTTACAACGAAGATGGCCTAGACCTGTCTAGGCTTGATGAAGCAAAGAAAACGACCGGAAGTGTGCAGGGCTATGATGGTGCTGATAAGATAAGCAACGAGGAGCTGCTGGAAAGCGATGTCGACATACTGATACCTTCTGCGATCGAGAACCAACTGACGGGCAGCAACGCAGACAAGGTCAAAGCGAAGCTTGTGCTCGAACTCGCTAACGGACCGGTAACACCAGAAGCCGATAAAATCTTCCACGAGCGCGGTATATTTGATGTCCCTGATTTCCTTGTCAACAGCGGCGGCGTCATAGGTTCGTATTTTGAATGGGTGCAGAACGCGCAGCACTATTACTGGGAGGCACAAGAGGCGTATGACAAGCTTGACAAGATAATAACAAAATCTTACTATGACATGCTCGCCATGAAGAAGAGCTATGATGAAAAGAGAGTAAAGATAACCCTGAGAATGGCGGCGTACATAATAGCTGTTGACAGAGTTGCGACCGCTATGAGGGTTAGGGGTTGGTACTAAGTGGAGTTATGTTGCTTTCAAGATAACTGCTGCTATTTTTGTGCACAATCCTGACTGGCTTCCACTGGTGTAGCCTGCCCACAGAGTGCCCGAGCCTGATCCCCCAACTGCTGCTGTTGCTGGAAGTATTGAATTCACATTAAAGAACGAAATTGATGAACTCATGGCGCTTGCAAGGGTACCTATTGAGTTTGAAAGGATGCCTGTACCAGCTGCGCAGGGCGCAGTTGCGCTTGAGGGTGATGAAACTAGGTATATTGTTGTTGATGTCCAAGAGGCTCCAGTCGCTTGACCTACTGTTACTGTAAGGGTGTTAGCATGCAAAAGAGGTGACGAGCATAGGTGTCCAGAAACTGGTATGCACGAAGTACCTAAAGTGCTACCGGGATTGAACACTCCCAATGCGTAGAGTGATGTCAAAACCACTGCGACTATTATTATGGCCCAGCCATATGTCATAAGAAATTCCATGGCGCTTTGTTGCTTAAATGCTGTAGGGCGTATTGGTATTTTTAGCATCATCAAAAATATGAATGAAATTACAAGCAAAGCTAACACCGATTATATCACAAAACGAAAAGCTAAAAGACTTTGTATATGTAAACAGGTAAATGTAATTTAATGTCGTTTTCATGATTCTGGTTTCTCTATTTTTGGTTTTAATTAACTGCTGCGGGATATAAAACATTATAAATCTTGAATGGCATATGACTGCTATAGGTTCCTAAATTTGATAGAATGCCTGGGCATAAAAAATTATATCTTATAGGGATAGACTCTGCGCCATTGTCTTTGCTAAAGCAACTCAGCGGTGAAAATGGCATGGAGGCTTTTGCTAGGCTCATAGAGCATAATCTGATAGCAGACATGGAATCGACCATGCCTCCTGTGACCGGTCCAGCATGGCCGAGCATCTATACTGGTTTGAACCCGGGTGAGCATGGCGTTCCGGATTTCTTTACTCTAAAAAAGGACTATGTCAAAGACTTGGCATTTTACAACTCTAACGAAGTTGAACCGTTTTGGTACAGGCTTGCGCGTTTGGGTTATAACTGCCTATTAATAACACCAGCAACAGACATAAAACTTCCAAAGGTGAATAACATAGATACAATAACGGGCTTTCCTTTGCCCGCAAAGACAAACAGCAATGATTTGGAGCGACTGATGAAAAAGTATCATTTTGGGGGAGAACTTGATATAGAAAAGGACATTGAGAGTGGAAAGATTACAGATGAAGAGGCGGTGAAGTTGTATGAAAGGAGTGTGAGGGCGAGGGCGAGCATAGCCAAGGAGATGATTGAGAATAAGAACTATGGTTTTGTTTATGTTTGTTTTACTGAAACAGACAGATTGCAGCACTATGTTATGAATAAACATAACAGTAAGGATTATCTGCTTCCAGTATACACTCAAATTTCAAGGTTTGTAGGGTATATAATGAAAAGAGTTGACAGGGAAGGCTCTGCCATGGTTGTGGTATCGGATCACGGCGGGCAAGCGATTCACAACAAGTTTTTGATAAACACATGGCTCGTACACAGTGGCTACGCAAAGCTTAAGGAATCAGTACTTGAAAGCATGAAAAAAGGCAAAGAGGATGTAACTCTAGCGTACAAAACAAGAGAATCGCTTCTGAAGTACAAGGGGCATCTGAGAAAGGTATACGACAAAATGCCTTATCCAATAAAGAGGCTTGCGTACAGTGTGCTCGGTAACTTTTTCTCTTCTGCGGGAAGCGGTAAGTATGTAAGATTGCACATGTTCGATTTTGATATGGCACAGACCAAGGCGTTTGCAGAGGTATCAAACATCGATGTTGCGACCATATGGATAAACGACAAAAGATTCAATAAGGGTATAGTTGGCAGACAAGAGAAAAAAAAGGTCAAAATGAATTTAATAAGAGACCTGAAGCAAATAAAGAGCGCTGAAGGTGACAGGTTGTTGGTAGATGTAAAGGATGCGGCTCCATACTACAAAAATACAAAAAAGTTCATTGCGCCAGACATATTTGCAGAAGCAAAGCCAGGCTACAGCATAGACTTGTTCAATTTTTCACTTGACACAATATTCATGAAGCCTCAGCACACAAAAAACGGAGACCATACAAGATACGGGGTGTTTGGGCTCTACCCAAAAGCGCATTATATAAAAAAGGGTGGATTATCGGTATTAGACGTGGCTCCGTTTATATTGAACTACTTTGGGGTTAAAAGTGGCAAATAAAATGATGAAAGTCGTCATAGTAGACTTTGGTTCAAAGTTTAATAAGTTCGGTGGGCAGGCAAGAATAGCCTCGGTGCTATATCACGACCTAAAGAGATATTTTACTACATATTATATAGGGTATGAAACTGGGTTTCTGCAAAGTGATCCCAATACGATAATGCTTTCTAGGGGTGTACTAAATCCCTCATTAAGGAAAAGCAAACTGAGTGAATTGCAACTGATCAGATTTGGATATAATCTTACAGTAGCAAGGCATATGCTGGGTATAGACAAAAAGGAGATACTCAATAAAATGAAGAGTATAAGGCCTGATGCGATCATAGCGAATTCAATAGGTGACATAACATTATTGAAATATCTCAAATATCACGGTTTGCATTTCAAATCCATATACATAGATCATGGTAGTCTTTCAACAAGCATAGACGGCTATTTATCAAAGGAGGGCATACCATTAACTATCGGGACAGGATTATACGCATACTCAACGAAGCACGCAATCAAGCAGTTTCTCAACTTCTTTGACATGAACATAGCACTAAACGGAATGCAGTTGAAAAACATCAGAACCTTTACGCCAAAAGTCGAATACATAGCGAATGGACTCGTTATAAAAACTAGAAAAAACGCAAAAAGAGAGCGGGAACTACGCAAAACTTATGGCTTAAGTGCCAAGAACTTTGTAATTCTTTACATAGGCAGGATGTTCGATAGGCAGAAGAATATCAGTACATTAATCAAGGCATTCCTCAAAACGGGGGAAAAAAACATGAGGCTGTTGCTGATCGGCGAAGGTCCGTCGCTGAATGATTATAAGGAACTCGCAAAAAACGACAGAAGGATAATATTTGGCGTGCACGTTGACAACGAAACCCTGAATTACGTATACGATATCGTTAACCTTTTTGTACTTCCCTCGCATTGGGAGGGCTTAAGCCTTACAATACTTGAGGCGGCAGCGCACTCTTTGCCAATAATCCTATCGAATGATATAAAAATAATGGGCTTTGACAAGCGCCATAAAATAATAACCTTCAAAACAGACAGCCCTACAGACCTTTATAAAAAAATAGAGCTCGTATATAAGAACAGACAAGCGAGAAACAGTTTAGTAGATACTTCGAAATATATTAAAAGAGCTTTCACTAAGGAGAATATGATTGCGGGTTATGTTAAGCTAATAATGGATTTCGCTGCTAGTTAGAGCCGTTTTTCTCGATTTGCATGTACTCTTCATTATGAGAGTTTGGGTGCTTCTTTCCAAGCAGGTCCTTTATCGCCAGCCTGACCGTTTCGGTGGAGTTGAACCTTGGGCTCCAGCCTATGCTCTTTATTTTTGATATGTCAAGATGCATATATCTAACATCACCAAGCCAGCCCCTGCCGTTAAAGTCGTTATTGTATTTGTGGGCAGGCTTGATATTCATCTCTTCTTCTGCAATCCCAGCTATGTCGTTGACCTGTATTAAATCCGGGCTTCCTAAGTTATATACTTCGTGGTCGTTTCTCGGATTTTCAACCAAGAACTTCAGCCCATCTACAACATCGGCTATGTATACATAGCTCTTTTTCTGCTTGCCATCGCCAAGTATCTCAAGCTCATTCTTGTTTTTCAAAAGCTTTTCAACAAAATCGTATGTGATTCCGTGGGTTGTACGGCCACCAACGACATTCGCAAGTCTGGCAACTGTCGACCTTATCCCATACCTTTTAGTATAGTAGTTCATGAGCTGTTCTGCCTGTAGTTTGAAAAGCCCATAATGAGATATTGGATTTGGTGGGTACGTCTCTGGGGTTGGTATCTTTGTGGCATCCCCATAAACCGTAGATGAAGAGGTAAAAACGAACATTTTGGAGTCTATCTTTCTGGCTAGTTCGATTGTGTTCAGTGTGGTAGTAACGTCTCTGTGGAAGTGGTCGACTGCTTGATACATCGAGGTCCTAACTTCTGGATTTGCTGCGAGGTGAAATATTATCGGATTGCTTTCAAGTTCTAGCTCTGAAACTGCCCTGTCATCTCTAAGGTCGATCTTTATCAACTTTGCCTTCTTATGGATGAACCTGCCTTTAGATAAATCATCAAGAACGGTTACCTCATTTCCATCTCTGATTAGGCGGTCTACTAAGTACCAGCCAATATAGCCCGCTCCCCCAGTCACAACATATTCCATAGCAATATACCAAAAGTGTCTAGAGCTATAAATAGATAGCTATGTTCAGATATAAATTCATTCTTTTTGCTTTGGCAGGTTCATTTCATAATTATACCTATGCCTGCAAACTTGTTGTTGCTGTATAAAAGGAATCTGCCGAGTTCTGGGGTTTTATCGTAGCTCTCGAATGGAAGTTTTCTATCCAGCTCTACCTCTGCTTCAACAGCATCTAATTTGTTCACTCTGTTACTGTTTTTGCGCTCACCGGTTCTTGTATCGATGCTTTTCAATACCTTTAGAGAATTGCAATCGATGTCAATGTTGTTGAATTTTATTTTCATGTTAGTTCGTGCAGGATGGGTTACAAATATCAGTGCTTTAACCACTTTTCTCAACTTTGGAGCGTTAGCTTTATCTGCCATTACAGAACCTCTGGTCTCAGATCTGATCGGATCTTTTAATTCGAAGGCCACGCTCGTTCCGGTCTTTGCCCTTTTCACATTTGCACCCTTTACAACAATCTTGCTAATTCTGCTCTCAAAACCCGAAGGCAGAATGCGTACTCTGTCTCCTATTTTCATGTTGCCGCTGACGACCTTACCAGCTATAACCGTTTTTGTTTGGTCTATGAATCCCTGTAGTATCACTCTAAGTTCTTTACCCTTCTTGATCTCTTCTTTTTTTGCGTTGATGTAGAGCAAATCGATAAGCGGTCTGCCGCTGTACCACTTCATGTTCTTACTCTTTATGATAAGGTTGTCCTTCATGTAAGCAGAGACCGGCACAAAATATATTGTATCCTTTGAGAAACCTATCTTTTCTATGAACTTAGTCATCTCTCTCTTTATCTCCTCAAACTTCTCCTTTTTGTAATCAACTAGGTCCATCTTATTAACCGCTACCACAAGTTTACGTATGCCTAACATCCTAGCTATGAACAAATGCCTTTTTGTTTGATCTCTTATTCCTTCTTCTGCCTTCGCTGATATTATCAGCACCGCAATGTCCGCCTGCGAGGCTCCGCTGATCATGTTTTTTATCAGCTCCTCGTGTCCAGGAACATCGATAAACTCAAAAGCGAGATCCTTGTGGGGTATCTTTTCTGTACGTGTGGTATCAATTGTCAACCCGCCCTCCCTTTCCTCATGGAAACTGTCAAGTATGAAACCGGGTTCGAATCGCTTTCCCAGTTGTTTGCTAGTCCTCTCTGCTTCTTTCAGCTTCGCCGGATTAACCCTATCTGTCAGAATAAGCATGTTGCCTATCAGGGTGGACTTGCCGTGGTCCTTGTGGCCAAGGAGGGTAATTTTCTTTACCAGCATGCGATCACATGTATCCTAGGGCCCTTAGCTTCTGCATCACATACTCCTTTTCCTTATCCTGAGATCTACCAGATCTCTCATCGGTTTCCGTTGCCTCCAACTCCTTTATTATGTCGTTTATGTTCTTTGCATTTGACTTGAGAGGAACGGTGCAGTGCGTGCAACCAAGACTTCTATACCTGTAACCATTTCTCGAGAAATAGAGCGGCACTACCGGGACATGTTCTTTTTGCACATAGCTCCATACGTCAACCTCGTTCCAGTCTAGCATCGGGTGTATTCTGATGTGTCCTTTTGCATCCAGCTTTGATGAATAGTCGTCCCATAGTTCTGCGGGTTGGTTCTTGTAGTTCCACCTGAAATTCTTATTTCTTGGGCTGAAGTACCTTTCCTTTGCTCTTATCCAATGCTCGTCCCTTCTTATGGCCATCATGAGTGCATCGAATCCGTACTCTTTCATTACCTCTTTCAATGCTATTGTCTTGGTCTCACCGCAGCAGGCCAATCCCCAACCCACTGGTTTTATCTTGGTTTTCCCTAGGATTAGGTTTAAATTCCACTCTTCCGCTAGCTTCTTTCGAAAGGCGTACGTTTCTGGGAAATCGATGCCGTTATCTATGTGAACAACCGGAAATGGCACCTTGCCCAAAAATGCTTTTCTGGCAATTGCCAGCATTGCTGTCGAATCCTTGCCCATGCTCCACAAGGCCGCTATATTTTTAAACTTCAGCTTTGCCTCCCTTATTATGTATATGCTTCTCTCTTCTAATTTTTTAACGTCCTGTATTATCATTCTAATCTACCTTGTTAGCATTAAGTAAACCCATAAGGTATATCGTTGCTCCTTCGATACCGCCCTTAGAGGCCTTTTTGTAAACAGGAACCTTTGTAACTACTCTGTATTTTCCATCATAGAGTTCGGCATAAGACTGCTTAAGATCCCGCAGCCTCCTGATTTTATCATTTATGTAAACGGTTTGGTAGTATTTTATCTGGCTTTTTTTGAGTGCTCTGGTAAATGCCTCCCAATTCTTCTCGTTTGGGTCCTTCCACAACTGCTCTGCTATTTTTGCGATATTGTTTTTTACTTGCATGAAATCACTATATATAGCCTAGTGCCTTAAGCTTGCTCATAACTGCGCCTTCGGTCTTGCTCCTTGATCTGCTAGTTTTCAGCTCTGCTATAGTCTCTCTGAGTATGTATGTTGCGTAGTCCGATACTGAAGAGAACCCCGTCTTTTTTATGCTGTCCTGAATTTTCTCAAATAATAGGCTTGGAATTGTTATTGTTGTGTACTTTCTCTTTGTTGGATTTTTCATTCCATCACGTCGTATAATGTTATAACATTATATTATATTAAGATATAAAAGGGTAATGGTTGGGTGGCTTTGTGTAAGAAATGGCTCTCGTGTAAAAAGCTGAAAATAAGGCAGGATTGACTTCATTTGTCATCTCTTTTTCTTCGGTACGCCAGAGGTGGGAATCGAACCCGCGGAGGCAAAAATGCCAAACAGCTTAGTTCCAAAGCCTCTTGCGTATATCATGTTTTATCTTATGGCCTATAATCTCAGCATCATTTTCAGTCATCTTGCCTTTGCCCGGTAACTCGAATTCGTTATATTTTAAGACCTCAACACTGCCAAAATACTTTTCAATTTCTCTGGCGAGGGGCTTTCTTAAGACTACAATATGGCCGGATCCTGCAACTGCAAATACTCTATCGAATTTTTTCATTTTAGCAA
>Ga0315281_10014469_pt1 | contig 10641 bp, 4 predicted proteins | sample YL17G07_0_MG_FD_204540 | JGI IMG/M metagenome (GOLD analysis project Ga0315281, IMG submission 204540) | Sediment microbial communities from Yellowstone Lake, YNP, Wyoming, USA - YL17G07_0 | ecosystem: Environmental > Aquatic > Freshwater > Lake > Sediment | place: USA: Wyoming | collected... | reverse complement strand
AAGTGGGATGTTGCCTTGGTTGAACAACGTTGTTGCGCTTGTGAATGAAAGGCTCGTACCCACAGTCGATCCGGGAATATTTGCCTTGAATCGAATGAACACAAGTCGGCCGGTATCGCTCAAAACCGTCGACCCGCTACCGGCAACGAGAAGCCGTCCTGCGGAAGTGACGTTTCCCTCGAAGGACCAAGACTGAGTCATCGAACCCGCTACGATAACCGTGTCGTAGGTCAGGTATGTTGAATTGAAAGAAATATCCAACTGGTACGATAATACATTCAATCCACTTAACGAGCTGTCGACAAAGACCGGAACAACAAAGGTCGTGCCTCCAACAACCGTCGCGTTCCGAAATGCGAGCCTTATTGGGCCTGCGTCCGCGGCCGCACTGAGCAGCAACAACCAGCCGGCGACGGCATACATGAATCGTATTCTCATGAATTCACCTTTTGTGTGCCATTACATGAACATTGTGAATTATTTCACCATGATCATTTTCTTGACACTGACAAAGGTGCCTGTTTTCATCCTGAGGAAATACATTCCGCTTCCAAAACGCTCACCCCGTTCACCTGTGCCATCCCAGGTTGTCCGGTGTTGACCCGCCATGTACTCTTTATCAGCGAGCACGCGCACGAGTTGACCTGTGACATTGTATATTTCCAGCCGGACCTTTTCACCATCATTCGGTACGCTAAACGTGACGGTAGTAGACGGGTTGAATGGATTCGGATAATTCTGCAGCAAGTCGAACGACAGAGGCATTCCTTTCACTTCTATGGCTCCCTCACGAGTCTGTGAAAGCGCATTTGATTCGTTGAGAGACAATTCGGTAAATCGGATGGGCGAATGTATCTGTCCCCGGACATCCTTCTTTGCTTCGAAAGTAATAGCCAGAAGGTCGCCGCTCCCTTCCATGGCATCGGCTGATGCAAGGAAGATGCGGAGCTTACCGTCGCCGATTGCGTACTCCATCATTTTTCCGTCCGCTAACGCCCCGGCTTGTACTGAAACCGGTTTCAAGACGTCCTTGTCGAATGAAAGCTCCATCCCTGCTCCATATAGCTTCGACAGTCCTTCGGCTGTAACGGTCATAGTAACTTGCTGACCACGGTCAGCCGTGCTACTCGTAAGGCCAAGGAAGCCAGCAGCTATGTTCTTTTTCAGAAACGCTTCGCCTGGGAAGCCAGGGGCCTGCATGGGGAATATCCCGATTTTGCCGACAACGTACTGTAAAATCAACGAGGCATCCATTGCCGTGATTCCGGCTGCTCCACTCACATCGGCGACCCTTTTCTGCAGAGGGTTCAATTGGTTCGCTACTGAGTCGACGAGCCACTTCAGGATCAACGAAGCGTCATATGCCTGAATCTGTCCGTTGAGGCTTACGTCGCCATAAAGCGGATTGAGGGCACCGGAGCCGAGGAATGGCGAGTAGTCGACCTGGTTCGAAACTGATTGACCCGTTCCGCCCGGATTTCCCGAATGAGTTGGACCATTACTCGTTCCCCACCAATTATTCTCGGCATTAATGTTGAATGCCTGATTCACATTGTTGATCCCCCAACGCGTGTTCTGATAGATATCGGAATAATTGATGACTGGATTGGATGCTCCAGTTGCCACTATAGCATCATAGTTGTTCGTCAAGGCTGTAAAGGTGATCGTCGGGCTTGCGGTGTTCAGGGTGATTGCAGCACCGCCATTGGTTAGCCCAGCATATCGGATTACGGCATTCCGTATCTTGCAGAAAGGTGAGAGGGTTTCATTTGTGAACGTCAAACCGTACCACCCAGGATAGTAATAGTACGGATAACCGCCGTATGTCGTCGGCGAAGTAAGTGTGCTGTCGGAATTTGTGTCATTTCCATAGAAATCGTCGCGCAGGTCCGTAAACACGATGGTACTGTCGGAAGTTGAAGATCCCTCAGCAATCAGACCTTTGCGAATAGTCATCCCCGTTGTTGGGAAGAACTTCAAAATCATGCCTGGGCTGATCGTCAATACGGAGTTGTTCGCAACGTAATAGTTGCCGAACAGGAACGGAATATTATTGTAACCTGCAAAGAACTTCTTTGTCAGTGTCACATCTTGAACAAGCGTTTCCCCTTCCAGCACACCGATGGCCTTGTAGGTTGTTCCAGAGATCGTATTGCCATTTGTCGAAACCGGATAGGACACCAACGAGAGGCGCATCGGAGTGTACGTCAGATTGTTAAACGAGCAACTGTCGATGGATGGATTCGAAACTCCGGTGAGGTAGACTCCAAAATTGTCCGAATCGAACGTACAATTCAACAGTTTTGGCGATGCCTGCTGGAGATATACACCCCCATCCGAATAACGGAAGATGGCATGTTTCAGAAGACTGAGGGAATCAAGGCTGACATCGTAGAACGTTATGCGCGAACCTCCGACAATAGCAGGTTTGGAGGTCGTGCCGTCAAGGTTTGTGTCTCCCGGATTGCCGTAACTGTCGTCACGAGAATCAGTAAAGACGACCTTCTGCGACGGTGTTCCATTCATAGTGAGGGCGCCGTTGACGACCCAGTTTCCATCTTTGAAGACCACCCCGGCCGGAATCGTGATCGTTGTGCCTGAGTTGACGGTGATGGTTCCATACAGTAAATAGGTAATATTGTTGTAACCTGCGAAATTTCTTATCGGAATCGTGTTGGTAATGGAGTACGTCTCGGGTTTGATACCGATCGCCATGTAACCGACATTCAGAGCCGTGATATTCGAAAAAGTCGGGTTAGCGAACATGCTGATCGTTACAGGTGTTAAGCCAACATTGTTGATCTGTACGTTGCTCACGGTGGGATGGCCGCTTCCAAAGACTCCCACCCCGGACGAATATGATTGCGCTACGATGCAGCTGTCCATCTTTATCGTTGTACTGAAGACCCGTACGATACCATAGTCGTTACTGTAATTGTAACCTCCTCCATATCGGAATTCACAATTCCGAAGTGAGTTCAGAGTATCAGAACTCGAAGCTCCGAAATCAATCGAGTTCCAATTCCCTTTGCTTGGAGAACTGCCATTGCCGTCGTTGTTGGTATCGCCTCCGTTCGAATCATCAGCCAATGCCGTGAAAATGATCTTCTGCGTCGGTGTTCCATTGGCAACGAGTGCCCCGTTGACGGTAATACCGTAATAATAGGTTGTGAATTTGATCACGACGCCAGGCAATACCGTGAAGACAGCACCCGAATTAATCGTTAGATAGTCCATGATGTAGGCGATATTGGTAATGCCGGCGACATTGCGTTGCGACAGCGTCGCATTGGAGGAGAGCGTGTTATCCAGGATGCGGATACCTTTGCTACCATTTGCTGAAAACGTAATGTTCGTGAGCGTTGGGTTCGACTGAAGCGACATCGCAATCGGATCAAGACGGCATCCATTAAATGTCACATTGTTGACCAACGGCGTTGAACTGTTTTCGCATCGTATCCCAAAGTTGTAGGATTTGAAAATTGAGGTGTTGGACAAGGTACTTCCGGCGTCCGTGAAAGTGACCCCCTCCGAACTGTAGTTGATCAGACAGCTATCGATCAGCGAAAATACGTCGTCGCTCGTGGCCTGGAATTTGATCACGCTCCAGTTATTCCAATCCGGCGCCGTGGCATTGCCATCTCGGTTGGTATCGCCTGGGTTGCCGAAGTTATCATCTTTCAACGACGTGAAGATGACATTCCCTCCCGCAATGGTTCCTTTGGCTTTGAAGCCGCCGTTCACATAAAACCCGGGCCCGTTCGATTTGATCACAACACCTGCATCGACAGTAACATTTGTCCCCGAGTTTATCGTCAAGTTGTCAAGCAGCACGTATGTAATGTTCGTGTAACCAGCGACCGTCCTTTGTTTGATGGTTCCGCTTGCTCCAAGATTTCCGCCAATAATTCCCAACGCCGTCCAACCGGAATTGATGAATGTGTCCGCTGCGAAGAACGGGTCTGCCGTCACCGACATGGCAATCGGAGTATACTGTGAGTTCACGAACTTGGTACCGGTGATGACCGGCTTCGAATTCCCATATGCGTAGACGCCATAGACTGCCTGGTTGATCAGGCAGTTTGAAATCGTTGGGTTGGCAAGATTTATCGTGGTTATTGCTCCGCCATTTAAGTATATGTTGTTGAAGTAGTAGTAATAGTACGGGAGTGCTGCATAGTGAATACTGCAATAGTTGAGTACCGACGTACTGTCGCTACCGGACTCGAATGTTATGCCACCCCACTCACCTCGTGCCGGTGCGTCCGCATTTCCGTTCTTATTCGTATCGTTAGGACGACCAAACGCATCATCCCTGGCAGCCGTGATGACAATCATGCTGTCCGGTGATGCATCGGCAACAAGCTTTCCTTGTACCACGAAGCGCTGCGAAGCGGTATACGCTTTAATCACGACTCCTTTTTTGATTGTCAACTTCTTGCCGACGGGAATCGTGACCTGGTCCAGCATCATATAGACGACATTGGAGATGCTGTCAGTTCCCAAAGCCCCCAATGCCGACTTTGTATTGTTGCGGAGCACAGCGCGAATCGGGAGAATTGCGTCAGCTGTGAGGGTGCCTCCAAGAAGTCCGAGCGCGTCATACGTGTTGTCCGAGTTCGAGAATATGTTTCCGCTGAACACAGGATTGGCCGTAAACGCCATTGCAATCGGAACCATCTGGCTTGATCCGATGGTATTGTTCGTGAAGACCGGATTCGAAACGTATTGCATCATCACGCCAAAGTAATTGTTTGCCATGCTGCAACTATCGATTGTCGGGCTGGCATTATACATGCTGATTCCACCCGTATTTCCTGCGCCGGCATAATTAACAACACAGCGCTTCATGATGCAGGATACGTCAACGCTTGCATCATTGAATACTACACCGTACCAGTTGTTTGTCGCGGGTACTGTAGCCAATCCATCAGCGTTTGTATCGCTGCCGGGAGTCGGGAGGTTATCATCCTGATATGATGTAAAATAGATATTTTGCCCGGGGCCAGCGACCGCATTGAGAGTTCCGTTCACAGTCAGAGAGCTGCCGCTAAATTTGAGGACATCTGTCGAAGCAATCGTCATCGTATGCCCGCTGTTGACCGTTAATCCATAATAGGAGAACACATAAGGGATTGCGACAGTATCGAGCACGAGGTTCGAGTTGGTCGAACTGAAATTTATGTAGATCCCCTGATGCGTGTTGCTTGTGTAGGTATTCGTCCCATTGAACACCAATGAAGCCTGGCCGTTATACCAGATGGGCCAGCCGTTGGTGCCAGCCGAGGACGATATTGTAGAATTGGTCAACGTAATGCTCGTGTTCTGTTCGAAAAAGAGGCCCTGATTTGTCGAGGTCGTTATGGTGCATGCGGTCAATGAGGCTGAGCCGGATTGAACGTAGACTCCCTTGTCGCCTGAATTCGAGATGGCACAATTCTGAATCGTTGCCGAACCGGAATAAATATGAATTCCATAGGAAGATGAACCGGAGATTGTGCAATTGCTCACTATCGAATTGGTAGAACTGATCCAGAGGCCTTGACCATTGGTCGAACCAGAGATTGTACAGTTCGACACCGTTGTATTGGTGCCTCCGTTGAGTTGCATGCCCAATCCCGCCGAACTTGAAACGACAGTTCCCGTAACAGACATTGTGGGTGAATTGAGATAAACGCCGTGAGAATTAGAATTCGAGATTGTGCAATTTGTCAATGTTGCGGAAGTCGTTGTCGTCAGGTAGATACCCCAATAGTTCGAGTTCAGCACAGAGCAATTCGTGAGTGTTGCCGAAGTGACAGCGCGATCTGAATAGATCATAGGTGTGCTGCTTCCACCTCCGAATTTGACGACGCAAGTATCAAGGACGAGAACCGCAGCGGCGTTGTTCATTACGATGGCTGCCCAATCACCTTTTAGGGGCACGGGTCCTCCTAAGGTGTCTTTGCTCGAGGTAAAGGATGCTTGTCGTGCACGGAGTGTACCGCTTATGTACATAAAGGTTCCCGGTTGGAAAAGAATCTTGACGCCCGAATCTACTCTCAAGGTAAAGGTGGCATTGACTGTGAACGAAGCGATGACCTTGTATGGGCTCCCGGCCAGAGTCCACGTCGAGTCCTTAGTGATGGGTCCACTGACATTTGTTTGAGCAGACGCCAAAGTCAAACCGGAAAGAACAAACAAGATTGTAACAAGGGTAACTCTCATGCTAACCTCCGCTGAATGAATTGTGTTGGAGAGATGAAAAATTTTCGATGGAATTCCGAAACGGAAAAGGAGAGAAGAAAATCTCATAACCCCCTTGAGAAAGAAACCTCTAAGACTTTTAAGGCTAGCTTATTACCGACCGTAGAGAATCAAGAGAGTGAAAAAAAACTGAAACAAGAAACCGTAAAAAATATTAACGATTCCGCGGTCCAAACGTAAGTCCTGCATCATGAGCGCTAAACCACTTCAGAGAATAGCCTGTAAATCGTTGCGAAAGATATAGTTTGACCGAATACGGGTGGTTGATTCCCGTCACGTCCGGCCCGAAATCGATAGTCTATTTTTTCTCCCGAACAAAGTCGCCAACTTTGAAATCTTTGCCTTCGACCACAGTCGCACGGGCGGCCTTCCCCTGGAGCATATCATCTTTTACCTTAATTTTGCCAACTTTAGACTCTTCGGAGCCGAGAGAAAGCCCGGTATCCGGGTCCTTGATCTCTTCTCCTTTTCTCCACACTTCGAATTCCATCCCGACCTTCACGTTCCCCTCCGAGCCTGGCTTCATGAGCACCGTGCCGTCGGGGTTCGCTCTCAGAATCTTGCCCGACCACGGTATTTTTTCCATATTGTCCGTAATAAGCTTCACGACACCGTTAACGGCTTCCCGTGTTGCCTTGCCGATGTCCGTGTCATTCCAATGGCTGGGGTTGCTAAAGTCAATGTTGTCGTAGCGGACACTCAAACCAGTGGTGCTTTCTTCGCCCTCCTCGCTCTCGGCCGCGATAATTTCGCCGGTGTTCGTGTTCACCAGCCTTATGTCAATGACTGCGCGAGCTTTCTTTGTCGTAACGCCTCCGCCGAAGAGCGGGACATTTCCGCCGATGCTGCTTTCTTTCGTTCCGAACTCCGTCACGCTGCCGACGACGAACAACTCGGCGCCCAGAATCTGGCCGACTTTTGGGGCGGATTCCGCTGTCACCATGAATGACTGGCCAAACTGTTGTTCCTGGATGACTTTCTCGATTTCCTGCCGCTCAAGGACGTTGAATTTTCCGCTTTTGACAAGTGCGGTGGCGAGCATATCCGCGACGCCTTCTCCGAGCGAGTGATATCCGCTCCCTGTCTTGTCATGGAATGTAGCGATGGCAACTCTTTTCTTAAGTTGAGCTTCGAGTAGAATGGAAGAGCAAAGGGCAAAACAAAGAAGGAAAAGGGCTTTCCTCTTCATGACGGATACTCCTTCAAAAAATGGGTTGGATTTCAAAGACTGGGGATGGCTTAAGTTACGAAATAATCGATAAGAAGCAAGAGTCCCGAAGAGATGTGGGGCGTAAGGGTTTCACTAGTTTACCTATCCGAACATAGTCAGTCTGAGCGCAGCGATCCCAACGCAGTCGGGAGAACGAAGTCCCCCGCCTGCCACTGCGCTGGCACATGCAAAGGCGGGAAGGGAAGACTGCTCTGAGCCAGACACTTCGTGCACCCTTCGACTTCGTCCCACCCAAAAAGAGGGCGGGACTGCCTGCCCGTCCGGCAGGCGTTCAGGGTGACTGAAGTTCTATTTTTTCCCCGCAGAATGGGTAAACTCGAGAAGGTTTTTTGTTGCAGCTTCAAATCATGCCTCGTATATTGAGCGCAATTGCAAAAACAAGGAACATTTCCATCCCCGAGAGGTGTTCTATCAAAACCAATTTCATGATTTCAAGAACCTTTAAAGTTGTTGTCTTTTTTATCCTCGCGTTCCATGCTGCCGACTTTCTTGAGGCTCAAACCCCGCGTGCCCTCAGTGCAGCCGAATTGAAGATCGCGCTGAAACGCCTGAATGTTCTCGGTTCAGTACTCTTCGTTGCAGCCCATCCCGACGACGAAAACACAGCTTTCCTCGCCTTTATGGCACAGGGAAGGCAATACCGGTCTGCCTATCTGGCAATGACACGGGGAGAGGGAGGGCAGAATCTCATCGGTCCGGAACAGGACGAACTGATGGGCGTGATCAGGACTCAGGAACTGTTGGAAGCCCGCAACATTGACGGCGCAGAACAGTTTTTCACTCGCGCGATTGATTTCGGTTTTTCAAAAAATTCAGAGGAAACCATCAGGTTTTGGGGTAAGGAAAAGACGCTCGCCGACGTTGTCTGGGTTATTCGCAAATTCCGTCCCGATGTGATCGTGACCCGATTCACTCCTGAACAAGGGGGGCACGGGAACCACACGGCCTCGGCGACCTTCGCAAACCAGGCATTTGAAGCAGCGGCCAACCCTGCCCGATTCCCCGAACAGCTGAAATATGTCCAGACCTGGAAAGCAAAACGGATCGTATGGAACGTTTTTCGCTTTCAACAGAACGAGAACCCGGCAAGGCCAGCCAATTCCGTGACGCTTGACCTTGGAAGTTACAACAGCCTTCTGGGAAAGTCATACACCGAAATTTCGGGTGAGAGTCGGAGTATGCACAAGAGTCAGGGTTTTGGAGCCGGGCAAAACAGAGGCGAATTTGTTAATTACTTTCAGCATGTCGCAGGCGACACCGCGAAGGAAGATCTCTTTGAGGGCGTGAACACTGGCTGGTCCCGGGTGGCTGGCGGAGAGGCAGTGGGAAAACTGCTGGATGATGCATACAGGCTATTTGAGATCGAATCTCCTGCAAGAATCATTCCTGTTTTGTTGAGAGCTTATGCCGGGATGTCCAGGCTTTCTGACCCTTGGGTCGATGTAAAGAAAAAAGAACTGCAGAACCTCATTGTGTCATGCGCCGGAATTTGGGTCGATGCTCTTTCTGCCGATTACTCAGTTGTGCCAGGGGCGGAGCTGAAACTCAGCACTCTTGTGATTAATCGATCCGATTATCCGTTCGTGTTGGAGAGAATCATTGTACCGTACTCAACAGGGGATTCATTGTGGAACGCCCGTCTTCTGAATAACAACTTGTTGAGGTCGAGTTTCTCTCTACAGATCCCCAAGGACATGGCTTACACGCAGCCTTACTGGCTCATGAGCAAGGCTGAAACCGGTTCGTACTCGGTTGCAGACCAGCAGCTGATCGCCCAACCGGAAAACATTCCTGCGCTGAACGTGAGCGTGGTTCTTTCTTCGCCGGATGGACGACTTGAAGTTTCGGTTCCCGTACGCTACCGGAGTGTTGATCCGGTCGAGGGTGAGATGTATCGGCCCCTCGAAATTGTTCCGCCTGTTGCGATAAACCTGTTGGAAACGGTTCATGTATTTCCGGACGTCAACGAGAAGAAGATCGAGGTGAACCTCAAGAGCGGGGCCGCGAACGTCGCAGGAAAAGTGAGGCTGAAATTGCCGAAAGGCTGGAATGTAAAACCTGAGGCGATTTCTTTTGAACTCAAGAACAAAAACGAAGAACAATTCATCTCGTTCCTTGTAAAACCTACAAACGGCGCCGAAAGCGGCAAATTTTCTGTGGAAGCCGAGGTTGGAGGAAAACAGATGACGCTGGGGATAAGGACGATTCAATATAAGCACATCCGGCCGCAGACTATTTTTCCGAATGCGGAGGGCAAGCTTCTTCGAATGGACGTGAAGAAAAAAGGACAGAACGTCGCTTACATCATGGGAGCGGGGGACGACATTCCGCAGGCACTTCGGCAGGTCGGATACTCTGTGACATTACTTTCAGATGAAGAAATTGCGGAAGGAGATTTGCGGAAATACGATGCGATTGTTGCGGGTGTGCGAGCCTATAACACGAGACCGAAACTCCGGACTCACCAGAAAAGGTTGATGGACTATGTAGAACAGGGCGGAACGTATGTTGTGCAATATGTGACGCTGCAGCGGGGAGAGTCTGAAAACATCGCGCCGTATCCTCTCACGATCTCGAGGGATCGTGTGACGGTTGAAGATGCACCCGTCGCTTTTCCGAACCCGAAGCACATGATTCTCAACTCGCCGAACAAGATCACCTCGGAAGATTTCAAGGGTTGGGTTCAAGAGCGCGGGCTTTATTTTGCCAACAAGTGGGATGCCAAATATGATTCGGTGTTGACAACGAACGACCCGGGTGAGCCGGCGAGGTCGGGAGGGTTGCTCGTTGCGCAACATGGAAAAGGCTACTACGTGTACAGTGGGTACGCTTTTTTCCGTCAGCTACCTGCGGGTGTTTCCGGGGCCTACAGGTTGTTCGTGAACCTCGTTTCTGCAAAAGGAATTTCGCGGCAAGAAAAAGCTGAAAAGTGATGAGAGGATCGCAAAATGTTGAACCCAACCTTTCCACCGAATTGCCGGAAGCCCCGCCTTTTTTTAAAACATGGAGTCGCGCTTACACCGTTGTTCTTTCTGAATTAGTCATCCTCATCCTGCTGTTCTATTTCCTTTCCCGCACGTTTCAATGAGAACGCTGGACTGGATAGTTCTCGGTCTTACACTCCTCTCAATCGTTTTCTACGGCATCTACAAGGGTCGCGGAAG
>Ga0315281_10014468_pt1 | contig 10642 bp, 7 predicted proteins | sample YL17G07_0_MG_FD_204540 | JGI IMG/M metagenome (GOLD analysis project Ga0315281, IMG submission 204540) | Sediment microbial communities from Yellowstone Lake, YNP, Wyoming, USA - YL17G07_0 | ecosystem: Environmental > Aquatic > Freshwater > Lake > Sediment | place: USA: Wyoming | collected... | reverse complement strand
GAGCCCCGCCAGCATGTCGTGCGTGCCCGGAAACAGTGGTATGTCCGGATCCCGCAGCAGAAAGTGATGCCGGTAACGCTCCGCAACGCTTGCATACGCGCTCGGCGGCAGACCCGGGATCGCATATGAAAGCGCATCGGCAAGCCCGAGACCGATCACATGGGCGGCGCGCTCGTCGTCGGGCACCGCAAGGCCGAGATCGCGGCAGGCGGCCTGAATGCACGCGACGATCACGCCGGCCGAGTCCATCAGCGTGCCGTCCCAGTCGAACACGATCAGCTCGAAGCGCTTCTGGATGGCCATTCAGCCATCCTGCCTTTCATCCTGCAGGTCGTCCTGCGTCTCCAGAGCGCGGATGAACGCATCGAGCTCGGGCGGCAAGGGAGCGCGCAGCGACATCTCTACCCCGGTGGAGGGATGCAAAAAGCGAAGCTCTGCCGCATGCAGGAACATGCGCTTGAGCCCCCGCTTTGCCAGTTCGCGATTGAGTTCGAAGTCTCCGTACTTATTGTCTCCGACGATCGGAAAGCCCAGATGCGTGAGGTGCACCCGGATCTGATGCGTGCGGCCGGTGTGAAGTTCGGCAGACAGCAGCGTAAAGGCGCGGAACGCCTTCTCCCGGCGAAATACCGTGCGCGCCTCGCGGCCCTCCCGGTCCACGGTCACCCGCCGCTCGCCGGCCTGGGTCAGGTATTTTCGCAGCGGCAGTTCGACATTCCGCGTCGAGGCGCCGAATTTCCCTTTGACGAGGGCAAGATAGCGCTTCTGCACCCGCCCCTCGCGCAAGGCGGCGTGCAGCCGGGTCAGCGCCGAGCGCTTCTTCGCCAGCATCAGAAGTCCTGAGGTGTCGCGGTCCAGCCGGTGTACGAGTTCGAGGAATCTCAGGCCCGGACGGGCGGCACGCATCGACTCGATGACGCCGAAGCTGATGCCGCTGCCGCCGTGAACGGCCATCCCGGAAGGTTTGTTGACCACCAGCAGCGCCTCATCCTCTAGCACCACCGGCAGATCGACCGGCCGGGCGCGCGGTTTCTCCGCTGCGCTGTTCTCGGAAAGCCGAATCGGCGGAATGCGCACCCGGTCGCCCTCGCGCAGCCGATGTGTGGAGTCGACCCGCCTGCTGTTGACCCGCACCTCGCCGGTGCGAAGGATCCGGTAGACATGGCTGCGCGGTACCCCCTTGCACTGCCGCAGCAGATAGTTATCCACACGCTGGTCGTCCCCCTCCGGACCAACGATTACTGTAGATACATTGCTTAAATCCTTAATTTTCCTTATCATCTGGTCGCGGCTTGCGTTGCGGGACGGCCGGCGGTCCGGAATTCGGATCCGGCTACCTTGTCCCCCGGTTCGGCTGCTTGCCTGGGATGCCTGCTATTTACGGATGCCTCCCCGATCGGCACGCGATGACCCGAAGCCAGCAAAGGTTGGTCCATTCATGGACCGGTGATAGTACTTGATATGCGCGCCAGAAACATCGGCAGACATTCCGGTCGGTTGCACTTTTTGCAACAAGACCCGACAAACCAGACCATTCGCGTTCTCATGACAACGGACCCGATAATGCAATAGCAGCCTAAGACAAACAGGCTCATGGTTTGTGCTGCCCGCGCGCGCGGGAGAACAATACAGTGAAACGCATGCTCTTCAATGCGACACAGGCCGAGGAACTCCGTGTCGCCATTGTCGATGGTCAGAAACTGATCGATCTCGACATTGAATCGGCCTCAAAAGAACAGAGAAAAAGCAACATCTACAAGGGTGTCATCACCCGCGTCGAGCCGAGCCTCGAGGCCGCATTCATCGATTACGGCACCGAGCGCCACGGCTTTCTTCCCTTCAAGGAGGTTGCCCGCGCCTATTTCAAGGCCGGGGTGGACGTCGGACACGCCCGCATCCAGGACGCCCTGCACGAAGGCCAGGAGCTGATCGTCCAGGTCGAAAAGGACGAGCGCGGCAACAAGGGTGCCGCGCTCACGACCTTCATCAGCCTGGCCGGACGCTATCTGGTCCTCATGCCCAACAACCCGCGCGGCGGCGGCGTCTCGCGCCGCATCGAGGGTGAAGAGCGCAACGAGCTGCGCGACATCATGGACCAGCTGCCGGTCCCCCAGGGCATGAGCATCATTGCCCGGACCGCCGGCATCGGCCGCTCCAAGGAAGAACTGGAGTGGGACCTCGGTTACCTGCTGCAGCTGTGGCACGCGATCGAGGACGCCTCCAATACGCAAAAAGGCGCCTTCCTGATCTATCAGGAAGGCAGCCTGGTTATCCGCGCCATCCGCGACTACTTTCACCCGGAAATCGGCGAAATCCTGATCGACACGCAATCGATTTTCGATCAGGCACAGCAGTTCATGGCACATGTCATGCCGGACAACGTCAACCGCGTGAAGCTCTACCGCGACGACGTGCCGCTGTTTTCGCGCTTCCAGATCGAGCACCAGATCGAGACCGCCTACTCACGCCAGGTGTCGCTGCCCTCTGGCGGCGCGGTGGTGATCGACCACACCGAGGCGCTGGTTTCCGTGGACGTCAACTCGGCGCGCGCCACCAAGGGCCACGATATCGAGGAAACCGCGTTTCGCACCAACTGCGAGGCGGCCGACGAGATCGCCCGCCAGTTGCGGCTGCGCGATCTGGGTGGCCTGATCGTCATCGACTTCATCGACATGGAGAACCAGCGCAACCAGCGCGAGGTGGAAAACCGGCTGCGCGATGCGCTGCATTTCGACCGCGCGCGGGTACAGATGGGCAAGATCTCGCGCTTTGGGCTGATGGAGCTGTCGCGCCAGCGGCTGCGCCCGTCGCTCGGCGAGACCGCGCACCAGCCCTGCCCGCGCTGCAGCGGCACGGGCTTCATCCGCGGCATCGAGTCGACCGCGTTGCACATCCTGCGCATCATCCAGGAAGAAGCAATGAAGGAGAACAGCGCCGCGATCCACGCACAGGTTCCGGTGGACGTAGCCACGTTCCTGCTGAATGAAAAGCGCACCGACATACACGCCATCGAGGCGCGCATGAAGGTCAACGTGGTGCTGATCCCGAACATACACCTCGATACGCCGAACTACACCATCGCGCGCCTGCGCCACGATGACCTGAATCAGGAAGGCGCGCTGCCGGCGAGCTATGAGCTTGTCGAGGCTCCCACCGAAGAGGAATCCAAGGAGGCGGCTGCGCAGGAAGCGAAGCCGCAGCGTCAGCCGGCCGCGGTGCAGAACTTCACGCCCGACCAGTCCGCACCAGCACCCATGCCCACGCCGGCACCCGCCACCGGCGCAGCCAGTCCCGCCGTGCGCCCCGGCATCATTGACCGCATCCTCGGCTGGTTCAGGAGCGGGCAACCCGCTTCGGAGAAACCACGCGAACCACGCAAGGAAGAGCCGCGCCGCGAGCAGCACCGTCGCGACCAGAGGCGCGATCGAGACCGCCCGCGCGGCGGCCAGGAAGGACGCGGCGAGCAGCGTCAGGGCGAACCGCGCCGCGGCGAACGAGGCCCGCGTCCGGAGCGCGGTGCGCGTCCTGAACAAGGCGAGCGCGCCGAACGTGGGCCCCGCACCGATCGCGGCCCACGTCCGGAGGGCGGAGACCGCCCAGAGCGCGGCCCGCGTCCCGAACGAGGAGCACGCCCCGAAGGGGGTGACCAGCCCGTGCGTGGCGCGCGTCCGGAACGAGGCGCACGTCCCGAAGGTGGTGATCGCCCCGAGCGCGGCCCGCGTCCGGAACGCGGCCGGCGCGAGCGTGGCGAGCACCGTCCACGTGAACAGCAGGGACAGGGCGTCCCCCGCGAACTCACCTCGGAGCAGCAGGCCCAGAAAGAGGAAGCGCTGCGCCGTATGCAATCCGAAGCTGAACATGGCGCCGTCCTCGAGACCTCGGCGCCGGCTGCCGAATCTATGCAACCTCAGGCCGAGGCTCGCCCGCCGCGCCCTGAAGGCGAGCGTAGTCGCGATCGTGGGCGTGGCCGCCGTGATCGTGGGGAGCGGGGACCGCGTGAAGAGCGTGGACCGCGCGAGGAAGGCCAGCGGCCGGAGGGAGCGCCGCAGCAGGAACTCGGCCTTTCGGCCCCGGCGCCATCAGATCTGAAGGAGGCAAGCAACGAAGCGAGCGTCGCGCCTGCTCAGTTGCCGGCCGAGCCCGCGCACACTGCCGTCGCAATAGTTGAAAAATCGCTGCCGGTAGCCGTCGAGCCTGCGCCGGCACCCGTCGCATACCATGCACCAGTCCAGGTAGCGCCGGCTCCCGTGCAGGCGCCAGCGCCCGTGCAGACGCCGCAAGCTTCCCCCGCAGACCTGGAGCGAGCGCTCAAGGACAGCGGACTGCAGTTGGTGCAGACAAAGGCCGACGCAAAGGTCGAGCTGCCGCCGGAGCCGGAATTCGTTCCGGCGAAGCGGCCGCGCCGCCCGCCGCCCGCCGATCTGGGCCAGCCGCTGCAGATCGTCGAAACACGCAAGGAAAGTTGAGCGATGCGATAGCGCGCTGCCTGCGCTATCGCATTCATGGAGGCCCGGACGCACGGGACGTTGTACCTATATCCCCCTGCGCAACGCCTCGAGCAGCCCCTGCGCAGCGTCCTCGAGCATGTCGATTACACGATCGAAGCCGTCCGGCCCGCCGTAATAGGGATCCGGCACCTCGATCTCCTGGAACCGGCTCGCGTATTCCATCATCATGCGCAGCCTGTGGCCCTCGGACGGCTGCGCGAGGCGAGCGAGGATTCCGTGGTTGTCGCGGTCCATGGCGAGCACGAAGTCGAAGCGCTGGAAATCCTCGCGCTGGAACTTGCGGGCGCGAAGGCGCGAGAGATCGTAGCCGCGCCGCGCCGCCGCCTCCTGCGCGCGCTGATCGGGCGGCTCACCGACGTGATAGTCGTGCGTGCCCGCCGAGTCGACGACGATCCGGTCGGACAGGCCGCCGTCATCCACCAGCTTGCGAAAAATCCCCTCTGCGGTCGGCGAGCGGCAGATATTGCCGGTACAGACAAAAACAACCGAGGATGTCACTCGGCGCGTCTATTTCGCGTAGCTGAAAAATCCCCGGCCGGTCTTGCGGCCCAGATACCCGGCCTCGACCATCTCGACGAGCAACGGAGCCGGTCGGTATTTCGGGTCCTTGAAGCCCTCGAACAGGACGTTCATGACAGCGAGTTCCACGTCCAGGCCGATCAGGTCGCACAATGCCAGCGGCCCGATCGGGTGGTTGGCCCCGAGCTTCATCGCGTTGTCGATCTCCTCGGCGCTCGCCAGGCCCTCGGCCAGTGCGTAGATCGCCTCGTTGATCATCGGGCAAAGCAGGCGATTCACGACGAACCCCGGGCTGTTGCGCACCTTCACCGGGGTCTTCCCGATCTTTTTCGCCACGGCTTCCACCGCAGCGTAGGTGGTGTCCGAGGTCTGAAGACCGCGGATCAGCTCCACCAGCTGCATGACCGGCACCGGATTGAAGAAATGCATCCCGATCACCCGGTCCGAAAGCTTGGTCGCCGCCGCGAGCCGCGTGATGGAAATCGAGGAGGTATTGGTGGCGAGGATCGTGTGCTCGCTGGCGAGTTCGGCGAGCTGCCCGAAAATCTTGAGCTTCAGATCCAGGTTCTCCGTGGCCGCTTCTATCATGAGATCACTGCCGCGGACCGCCTTCAGGTCGGTGGCGGTCCTGATGCGCGCCATCGCTCCGGCCTTGGCCTCGGCCGTCAGCTTTTCCTTCTTGACCAGGCGATCAAGACTGCCATCAACAGTCTTCAGTCCTCGCTGGACGGCCGCCTCCGAAATATCGGTCATCGTCACGTCGTACCCGCAGAGCGCAAACGCCTGCGCGATGCCGTTACCCATGACGCCCGCACCGATGATCCCGATTTGCTTGATATCCATATCTCCCTCGAACTGGTCAGGTTAAGAGCATGCCGCATACACGGTAAGGATTATCCCCATCTCGGAGCTGCAGGACTTGTCAGACGTCAAAGAAACAGGGGAAATCCTCAGCCAACCGCCCGCCTGGGCTCGGGCTCTTCATCTGCCGGCAATGCTCCAAAGAAGTTCCTCTTGAGTTCGGCAAGCCGGTCGCGCGCCTCTGCCGCCTTCTCGAACTCCAGATTGCGCGCGTGCTCGAGCATCTGGCGCTCCAGTTGCTTGATCTCCCGCGCAAGCTGCTTTTCCGACATGGTCTCGTAGCGCGCCTGCGCCTCCGCGGCCTTGAGCTGCAGATCGACTTGCTGGCTGTCGTATACGCCTTCGATCATCTCCCGCACGCGCTTGACGATGCCCACCGGCGTGATGCCGTGCTTCTCGTTGTAGGCGATCTGCTTGTTGCGCCGCCGCTCGGTCTCGCCGATCGCCCGCTTCATGGAATCGGTCATCCTGTCCGCGTACAGGATCGCCCTGCCGTTGATGTGGCGCGCCGCGCGCCCAATGGTCTGGTTGAGCGAGCGCTCCGAGCGCAGGAACCCCTCCTTGTCCGCATCCAGGATCGCCACCAGCGACACTTCGGGCAGGTCCAGCCCCTCGCGCAGCAGATTGATGCCCACCAGCACGTCGAACTCGCCCAGCCGCAGGTCGCGGATGATCTCCACGCGCTCCACCGTCTCCACCTCCGAGTGGAGGTAACGCACCTTGACCCCGTGCTCGGCCAGATAGTCGGTGAGTTCCTCGGCCATGCGCTTGGTGAGCGTGGTCACCAGCACCCGCTCGCGCCGCGCCACGCGCAGGCTGATCTCCGAGAGCAGGTCGTCCACCTGCGTGGAGGCCGGCCGCACCTCAAGCTGCGGGTCGACCAGCCCCGTCGGGCGCACCACCTGCTCCACCACCTGCGCCGACTTCCGGCGCTCGTAATCCGCGGGTGTCGCCGAAACGAAAATCGTCTGGCGCATCACGCGTTCGAATTCCTCGAACTTGAGCGGCCGGTTGTCCAGCGCCGAGGGCAGCCGGAAGCCGTAGTTGACCAGGTTCTCCTTGCGCGACCGGTCGCCCTTGTACATGCCACCGAGCTGGCCGATGGTGACATGCGACTCGTCGATGATCATGAGCGCGCTCGGCTGCAGGTAGTCGATCAGCGTCGGCGGCGGTTCACCCGGCTTGCGACCGGACAGGTGGCGCGAGTAGTTCTCGATGCCCTTGCAGAAGCCCAGCTCGTTCAGCATCTCCAGATCGAAGCGCGTGCGCTGCTCGATTCTCTGCGCCTCGATCAGCTTGTTCTCTTTCTGGAAGAACTCGATGCGCGCGGCGAGCTCCGGCTTGATCGCCTCGATGGCGCGCAGCGTGGTCGAGCGTGGCGTGACGTAATGGCTGGACGGATACACGGTAAAGCGCGGCACCCGGTGGTGCGCGTGCCCGGTGAGGGGGTCGAACAGCATCAAGCTCTCCACCTCGTCGTCGAACAACGTGATGCGAAGCGCGGTCTCGGAGTTTTCCGCCGGGAAGATGTCCAGCACGTCGCCGCGCACGCGGAAGGTGCCACGTCGGAAGTCGAGCTCGTTCCTCTCGTACTGCATGGCCGCGAGGCGCGCGATGACGTCACGCTGGGAGTACTTCTCCTTCTCCCGCAGGTGCAGGATCATGCCATGGTAGTCGACCGGGTCGCCGATGCCGTAAATGCACGACACCGTGGCGACGATGATCGCATCCTCGCGCTCCAGCAGCGACTTGGTGGCCGAGAGCCGCATCTGCTCGATGTGCTCGTTGATCGAGGAATCCTTCTCGATGTACAGGTCGCGCGAGGGCACATAGGCCTCGGGCTGATAGTAATCGTAGTAGGAAACGAAGTATTCGACCGCGTTCTGCGGGAAGTACTCGCGGAATTCGGCGTAGAGCTGTGCGGCGAGCGTTTTGTTCGGCGCGAGCACCAGCGCCGGCCGGCCCATGCGCGCGATCACGTTGGCCATCGTGTAGGTCTTGCCGGAGCCCGTGACCCCGAGCAGGGTCTGAAAGGCGAGCCCGTCTCCGATGCCCTCGATGAGCTTATCGATCGCCTCCGGCTGATCACCCGCCGGCGGATAGGGCTGGTTGAGCTGGAACGCGCTGTTGGGAAAAGTAACGATCAAAGGTATAGAATGTTGCGCTGCAACGAAAACCATTTAGTGTAGCAGTTCGTCCCCTATCGAGAGAAGACCATCATGACCTCCAACGTGCTTGCCCATGTCGAAATGGCACCCCGCGATCCGATTCTCGGGGTCACCGAAGCGTTTGTTGCAGACAAGAACCCGAAGAAGGTCAATCTCGGGGTCGGCATTTATTACGACGACACGGGCAAGGTGCCCGTGCTGGAATGCGTAAGGCGTGCCGAGCGCGAAATGGCCGAGAAGTCAGCCCCTCGCGCCTACCTGCCTATAGACGGCCTGGCCGCCTACGTCAAGGCGATCCAGACCCTGGTGTTCGGGGCGGAAAGCCCGGCGCTAAAGGACAACCGCGTCATCACGGTGCAGACCCTGGGCGGAACTGGCGGCCTCAAGGTCGGCGCCGACTTCCTGCGCCGGACGCTGCCCGAAGCCCAGGTCTGGATCAGCGAGCCGAGTTGGGAGAACCACCGTGCGATATTCGAGAATGCGGGATTCGCGGTCAACTCCTACCCCTACTACGATGCACCCACCCATGGCGTGAATTTCGACGGCATGATCGACTGCCTGCGCGGCCTGCCCGCGGGATCGATCATCGTGCTTCACGCCTGCTGCCACAACCCGACCGGCGTGGATCTGACGCCCGACCAGTGGGCTGCAGTCATCGAGACCGTGAACAAGCGCGCTCTGGTGCCCTTGCTCGACATCGCCTACCAGGGCCTGGGCGACGGGCTGGATGCCGATGCCGCCGCGGTGCGCCTGATCGCCAGGGCAGGCGGACCGGCGTTCGTCTGCAATTCATTCTCGAAAACGTTCTCCCTGTATGGCGAGCGCGTCGGCGGGCTCTCTGTTGTGGCCGGAAACGCCGACCAGGCCGCGCGCGCCCTCTCGCAGATCAAGCGCCTGGTGCGAACCAACTACTCAAATCCCCCCACCCACGGCGGCCAGATCGTCGCCTCCGTTCTCACTTCGCCCGAATCGCGCGCCCAGTGGGAGCAGGAACTCGGGCACATGCGCGAGCGCATCCGCGAAGTGCGCCAGCAGCTGGTGGAAAAGCTGCGCGCCAAAGCGCCCAAGCACGACTTCAGTTTCGTCATCCGCCAGCGCGGGATGTTCTCCTACTCGGGGCTTTCGAAGCAGGCCGTGACCCGGCTGCGCGAGGAATTCTCGATCTATGCGATCGACACCGGGCGCATCTGCGTGGCGGCGATCAACTCGAAGAACATCGACTACGTCTCGGATGCCATTGCGAAGGTGATCAGCTAGCCCGCTGCAGGGCCACGGTAGATACCGCATCGCGTTGACCCAAAGGCGTGGACCCATTAAAATCGCGCCTCTCCCGATTCCCCGATAGCTCAGCTGGTAGAGCGACGGACTGTTAATCCGCAGGTCCGAGGTTCGAACCCTCGTCGGGGAGCCAATTAGAACAAGGTGTTAGCAAAACTTCGCTAATGCCTTGTTTGTATATGTCAATTTATCCACCGGCGTATCCGCAAGAATGGATTCCCGCCGGGACATCAAGCTTCGCCAGGAGTAATAGATATGCATGCAACTCCGATCCTGCAATACCTTAAGACGCACGGTCAGCGGCTCGACCTAGAGATCGCAGCGGCGACAGGAATTTCACTCCAAGCGGTGCGCACGTCTCTATCAGACTTGTCGGCGCGGGGTGAAATTTCCAGGTGCAGCGTTACGCGGTTCGACGATGGCAAGGCGATTAAATCGATGCTCTGCCGGATCGCGGGAACTATCCCTCCGAAGACTCCTGGCAGGAAACCTGGAAGCTAACGAGGGCACCTCAAGCTCAACGAACAGCAGTCCGCGTCGTACACGTCAGCAATTCTTGTCGCCAATCGTTAGTACCCCATGGACAGGACCCCACCGCGCACCCCAGTAACCTGCGAGATTGATGGCAAGACGTATCGGGGAACCTACTGGGTCGCTGGCAAGATCCTTACCGTCTCCACAGGCATGGGCGGCAAGAGCACGCAGGTTGGCTCGACGCCACCTGAGATCCTTGCAGCGCAGCTGCTCCGGAAATTGGCGAAGGAAGGCAAGGCGTAAGCAAATGGATCCACGAGCGGCAGGCCGCATTGCACCCTCCAGAGACCTTACCGGATTGGGGAGCCAAGTAATCAAGGACTTACGCCGCTTCACTGCACCGATTCTCCGCAAACTCAGCGGCTCAAACACTTCCGCATCCCCGTTGTACGCCCTGGGGAACGTCGCCTTCAAGCTGGCGCCCCTTCCCCTTCCGTCCGGATGGTCTTCTTCTTGGACTTGAAGATATCCACTGTAATGTTATGATCTGTCAAACTATTCGTTGGCTTTCGGCGCCGCATTTGTTGGCTTTGACGATACAGCGGCGTGTGGCAGGCGCGGGTACTCTATCTGCAGTGAGCTCTAAGCTAATTTCGCTGGTTTAGGCCGTTTACGTTGCCGCCTCGGGCTGGTGCCGGGCCGGTAGCGCGTGTTGATTTAAGGGCTGCCGACGCCTTCACCGCGAAGCCCAATAGGCTTGGTCGAGCATCCCTGACAGTGAATTCGTTTCGCTGTCCATCGGAAAGATCGGGACGGTCCCGCAGGTCAGATAAG